>Ga0184627_10000159_pt1 | contig 32323 bp, 30 predicted proteins | sample PLM3_127_b1_FD_133150 | JGI IMG/M metagenome (GOLD analysis project Ga0184627, IMG submission 133150) | Groundwater sediment microbial communities from an aquifer in East River, Colorado, USA - PLM3_127_b1 | ecosystem: Environmental > Terrestrial > Soil > Riparian zone | place: USA: East River... | reverse complement strand
GGAGATCATCGCCTCGGTGAATCACGGCCTGTACGCGGTCAACTTCGGCGGCGGACAGGTGGACATCGTCAGCGGAAAATTCGTGTTCTCCGCCGCCGAGGCCTACATGATCGAGGACGGGAAAGTGACTTACCCGGTCAAGGGCGCCACCCTGATCGGCAACGGCCCGGACGCGCTGACGCGCGTGTCGATGATCGGCAACGACATGAGCCTCGATTCCGGCATCGGCACCTGCGGCAAGGAAGGGCAGAGCGTGCCGGTGGGCGTGGGGCAGCCGACGCTGCGAATCGACGGGCTGACTGTCGGGGGTACGGCGTAAAAGCCGTGAATATCGTGAATGTCGTGAATTCGTGAATATCGAGAAAAGCCTAGAAATCACATTTCACAGCACTGCGACACTCGCGCATTCACGGCCGCTGCCGTACTTACGACCTTCACGACTTTCACGGCATTCACGGCAGTAACGATATTCACGGCATTCCCGACATTCCCGACATTCCCGACATTCACGGCATTCACGATATTCACGGTATTCACGACATTCACGATGATTTTGATTCTCAACGACAGCGCCGATCCGCAAAACCCGGAGTACGAGCAATTGATGCATGCGCTTGCGCTTTTGCCGAACATCAAGACGCGGATACACCGAATCCAGGGCACCGAGCGTTCGGTCACCGAAGTCTATCTGCTCGGCGACACCAAGGCGCTCGCCGTCGAAGACATGCAGAGCCTGCCCTGTGTCGAGCGGGTGATCAGGGTGTCGGAGGAATACCGCGTGCTTGGACGCCACCGCGGCGACACCCGGCCCACCCATTTCGACTACCAGGGCCTGCGTTTCGGCCAGGACACGCTGCACGTGTTTGCCGGACTGTGCGCGGTGGACAGCCGCGAACACGTCGAAACCATGATGCGTGCGCTCAAGGCCAACAGCCAGCAGTGCACCCGCATGGGCGCATACAAGCCGCGCACCAGCCCATATGCGTTTCAGGGCCACGGCAAGGCCTGCCTGCCCTATGTGTTCGAGCTCGCAGGCAAGTACGGCATCAAGGTGATCGCGATGGAAGTCACCCACGAATCGCACGTGGAAGAGATTCGCCAGGCATTGCACGACACCGGCAATCCGACCGGCGTCATGCTGCAGATCGGCACGCGCAATACCCAGAACTTCGAGCTGTTGAAGATCGTCGGGCGCCAGAAGGAATTCCCGGTGCTGATCAAGCGCGGTTTCGGCATCACGCTCGACGAGTCGCTGAACGCCGCCGAATACCTTGCCAGCGAGGGCAATCACAAAGTGGTGTTCGGACTGCGCGGCATGAAGACCAACCTCGGCGACCCGCACCGCAACTTCGTGGATTTCGCCCATGTGCCGGCGGTAAAGAGGCTTACCCGCATGCCGGTATGCGTCGACCCCAGCCATTCGGTGGGCTCGCGCATGGCCGGCCCCGACGGCATCCTCGACGTAATGCACGTCACCGCCCAGGGTGTGCTGGCGGGTGCGAACATGGTGCTGGTGGATTTTCATCCCAACCCGGCCAAAGCGCTGGTTGACGGACCGCAGGCGCTGCGGCTGGACGAACTGCCCCATTTCCTCGCCGACGTCGCGATTGCCCGCGAGGCCTGCGTCAAGCGTGCCGAGCTGGCGCGGCGTTACCGGGAAACGGCGACCACCTGAACCCGCCCCGGGGGCGGCACCGGATCCGGCTTTACCGCCTGCGGCCGCTCACGCATAATGGATCGGACGCGTTCCGGCCGAGGGAAATTCGGCAATGCCGGAGCGAGGGACTCCGACCCTGACTTCCAATGATCGTGGCTGATACCGACCTCCAGGAGCCGCAAGACATGCTTCTGAAAACCCTCGAACACCTGGGAGAGGGGACTGCGCTCGCGCAGCAGATCTTCGACATGATCGGCTACTCGAAATTCTTCGCGGACTTCACCCGGGAAGACGTGCAGACGCTGACCGGTTTCATGCAAACCTACCGTGCCGAATCAGGGCAGATGATCATCCGCGAGGGCGACATCGACGATTACATGCTGCTCATCATTCAGGGCCGGGTGGAAATCGTGAAGACCGATTCGCACGGCCAGCTCCAGCCGATGACAACGGTCGGGCTCGGTGCAACGCTGGGCGAGATGTCGATGATCGACGGCGAACCGCGCTTCGCCACCTGCATGGCGCTGGAGTCAACTACGTTTGCCGTGCTGTCGCGCGACAGCATGGTGCAGATCATCCTCGAGGAGCCGGGCCTCGGGGCCAAGGTCCTGGTCAAGCTCGTGACCCTGCTGTCGCAGCGCCTGCGCCAGACCAGTTCCAACCTGCTCCACTACATGGAACGCTGAGCACTTGCGCTGCCAATGCGGCGCCTGCGTTGTTGCGCTCCTTGTTGGGGCTTCAGCCGCATCTGCGGAGCGACGCCTAGCAGTCATCCGCACCTGGTGCAACGCGCGTCGCGGAACTTGATCAGAGCTTCCCTAGTTCTGGCTTTCCAGTTTTTCGCGGTAATCGCCTTGGCGGCCGTCGAGATGATCGACGATCGCGGCATTGTGCTGCGCCGCGATTCGCCGGCGCAGCGGGTCATTGCGCTGGCGCCGCATCTGACTGAACTGGTCTTCGTCGCCGGCGCCGGCAATCGTCTGGTCGGGAAGGTGCGGGGCAGCGATTTTCCGCCTGAGGCGCAGGCCCTCGCAGAAGTCGGCGACGCGGCGGGACTCGACTTCGAGCGAATCCTGGCATTGCGACCGGACTTGGTGCTGGCGTGGGGCAGTGGCAATCGCGTCGCGGATGTGGAACGTCTGGAGAGGCTTGGGTTCGCCGTGCTGGTGCTCGAGCCGCGGCGGCTCGAGGACATCCCGCGCCATTTGCGGATGCTGGGCGTGTTGCTGGGGACGGGCGCACGCGCGCAGGCTGCGTCGCTGGCCTTCGTCTCGCGTGCGCACCGGTTGCGCGAGCGCTACCGTGGAAAGCCTGCGGTGAGCGTGTTGTTTGAGGCGTGGCATCAACCGCTGATCACCGTCAACGGCGAGCATCTGATCAGCGATGTATTGCGGCTCTGCGGTGCGCGCAATGCCTTTGCCGCTCTGCCGCAACTGGCCGCAGTCGTGTCGCCGGAACAGGTGCTGTCCGCGGACCCGGATGCCATCATCATCGGGTCCGAAGCCGAAGACGCCGGCTCGCAACGCTGGCAACGTTACCCCAATCTCAAGTCGGTGCGAGCGGGGGCGATTTTCACCGTCTCCGCCGACCTCATAACCCGGCAAACGCCGCGCGTTCTCGATGCCGCGGAAAAGATCTGCGCCGATCTCGACACCGTCCGATCTCAACCTTACCGCGTTCAACGCAAAGGACGCAAAGGACGCAAAGGACGCAAAGGAACGCAAAGGAAAGCAAAAGAAGAAACGATATGAAAAGGGGTACTCGGTTGAAGACGGCAGATATGTCGTAACTTCCATTTCCTGCCTACTCGTTCGGTGGTCCGACCGGATCCATTTTCCCGGCACTTGAGACGCCGAGTCTCGAGCCAGATCTCTGGTTTTCCTTGGCGTACCTTTGCGTCCTTTGCGTTGAACGCGTTTGAACTAGCTTTGTGGCAAATGCCTAGGTCTTGACGCACTGGCCGGCGTAGAGCACCGGGCCGGTAGGCAAGCCGGTGGGTGAGCCGCCTGCGGGCTCGACACTCATCGCCAGGCCCTGGGCCTGGTCCAGTTTTGCGGCCAGCGGCTCGGGCACGACCACTGTCTGGGCATCGTGGGTCGTAATCAGGCCCAGCGATACCGGTTTTTGATCCTCACCTGGCAGCATCCAAAGCTCCCATGCCGTTCCCGGCGCCATGTCGGCGTGGGCGATGACGCGGATGCGCATGACGCGTTTCCCGGGTTTGCCGGGTTCCCAGGACACCGTCATCGCCGGGTTCCTGGTATTCAGGTCGTTCATGACCACCACCATCCTGGTGCCATCAGCCGGAGGCGTAACCGGGCCCGGAACCGCCACCAGAATCAGCAGGGCCAGCGCCACAAGCCCGCTGGCAATGGACGAAAAACGCCAGAACGACAGGCTTTCCCAGAAACTCGGCCCGGACTTCCTGCTGCGGCGGATTCTGGACTCGATGGCATGCCAGACGCGTGACGGCGGCTCGACCTCCGGAACCGCCAGCGCCAGTGGCGTCAGACGATTCTCCCACTCTGCCATCGCGCGCCGCAGCGCCGGGTTCTCCTTCAGGTTGATTTCGAAACGCCGGCGGGCGCGCGCGGACATGGTGCCGAGCACGTACTCGGCGGCCAGTTTGTTGCGCAGCTCTTCGTTGGCGAATTTCATTTTCGCGATCCGAGGTACCGGGTTGTCAGCAGGATTGCGTCATATGCCCCGTGCATCAAGGCAGTTTTTCAGGCGTTCCAGCCCGCGGCGAATCCAGGTCTTCACGGTGCCGAGCGGTTTTTGCATCTGCCGCGCAAGTTCGCCGTGGGAAAGACCGTGGAAGAAAGCCAGCGCAATGCTGTTCTGCTGCTCGCCGGTCAGCTGCTTCCAGCATTCCGCCAGCGCGCCGGCCTCCATGGAGCGCTTGAGCAGTTCCTCCGGGCCGGGGGATTCGTCCGGGATCGAGGCCATCAGGTCCTCGTGGCCCTCGTCGATTTCGACTTCCCGCGGCCGGCGCAGCAGATCCAGCGCGCGGTTGCGCACGATGGCGGTCATCCAGGTCATCGGTGCGCTTTTCGCCGCGTTGTAGCCGGAGGCATGGTTCCAGATATTGATGAAACTCTCCTGCAGCACTTCTTCCGCCCAGTCCCTTCTACGGGTTATACGTACTGCAACGGCAAACAGTTTCGCCGAGCTATGCTGATACAGCGTCCTGAATGCCTGATGGTCGCGCAGGGCGCAGCGGGAAAGCAGGTGGGAAAGTTGTTCCGCCTCCATGGCTGTCACGCGGGCTTGCCGCGGTTCTTGCCTTTTTGCCAGTACACGTCGGTTACGCCGGCGTCGCGGTTGAGCACCCGGCAGAGCACAAACAGCAGATCGGAGAGCCGGTTGAGATAGCGCTGCAAAGCCGGGGACAACTGTTCCGCGGCGGCAAGGGCGACCACCCGGCGTTCGGCGCGGCGGCAGACGGTGCGCGCCACGTGGCACAGTGCGGCGGCGCGCGAACCGCCCGGCAGGATGAATTCCTTGAGCGCGGGCAGATCGGCGTTGAACCCGTCAAGCAGGCCCTCCAGCCGCGCGACATGCGTATCTCCAATGCTGATGTATCCCGGGATGCTGAGTTCGCCGCCGAGATCGAACAAGTCGTGTTGCACGTCGCTCAGGCATTGGCGCACCGAGGCTACCAACGTTTCGGCGAGCAGCACGCCGATGGCGCTGTTCAGTTCGTCCACCGCGCCGATTGCCTCGATGCGCAGACTGTCCTTGGATACGCGCGAACCGTCGCCGAGTCCGGTGGTGCCGGCGTCGCCGGTGCGGGTGTAGATCTTGGTCAGGCGGTGACCCATGTTTTCCAGGGAGAGTGGCCGTTCGCCGCATTATAGGGGATCGATACGTTGCGGCTCGGAATCCGGATTCAGGATCCCGGGAATTCAGCGTTGACCGGGGTATGCGCTTCGGCTAGAGTTGCGCGGTTTTTTGTTGCCAAAACCAGGATCGCTCCAAGTCATGAAATTCCGCAGCCTCGCCATTGTTGGTCTGTTCGCCGTGTTGGCGTCCGTGGCCGCTCCGCTGCTCGCCGAAGGGGATCCCGCGGCGGGCAAGAACAAGACCGCCATGTGTGCCGTGAGTTAGACGCGGAAAGTGTGAAAAAAAGAGGAGCCGTCGGCTTCTCTTCATTTGTCTGATCCAGGAGCGAAGCATGTGTTTTCCGGTCCGGATATGGCTCGCGATGGTTCTGACGGTCGCCGCGCTTTCCCATGCCGCGGAGGGAGACCCGGCCGCGGGCAAGCGCAAGACCGTGACCTGCAACGCCTGTCACGGCCAATCCGGCTTCAAGAGCATGCCCAAACTCGGCGGGCAGAGCGCCGCATACCTGATCGCTGCCTTGCGCGCCTACCAGGACGACAGGCGTGCGCACGCGACGATGCGGGACGTGGCGCGTGCGTTGAGCGAAAGGGATATCGCCGACCTCGCGGCTCACTATGCGGCCGTGCCGAAGGTCGTGGGGGAAAGCACCACGACGGCGCCGGCCGGCGTCGAACGCTGTGCCGCCTGCCACGGCGCCGACGGTGCCCAGCCGGTAGCCCACGAGATCGCGCTGATCGCCGGCCAGAGCGCCGGCTACCTTGACCAGACCCTGAGGGAATACAAGTCCGGGGTTCGGCCGCATCCGGTGATGCAGGAGCAGGTGCGCGAACTCGGCGATGCGCGGATCGCCGAACTTGCCGCCTGGTACGCGGCGCAGAAAGGTCTGTCCGTCAAATAGGCGGCGCTGCTATCCCAGCTTGCGGCGAATGCAATCCAGATATGCCTCTTCATCCGGCGCGGCGTGATCGCGCTGCGCCCGCCATACCGTTTCCCCCAGACATTCCAGCAGCAGATGCAGCGCATCGTGCTGCGAGTGCGCGTGCGCCAGAAGCTGCGCGTGCAGGCCGCGGATTCCACGCGGCTGATCGATCGAAATCTGCTCGGCGAGAGCAAGATGCAGCGACAGGTGCAGGAAGGGATTGAGTTGGCCGCCTTCGGGAAGAAAATCGCGGTCGATACTGCGGTCCTCGCTCTCTAGCAGCGCGTGATACTCCGGGTGCAGCAGCGCCACCTCGAGCGCAGTTTTTTCCAGCCCTTCCAGCGCTGCCTGCGTGCGGTATTTGCGCCAAGTTTCGAAAAAGAAACGGCGCACGTCTTCGCGCGACGGATTAAACATGAGGACAAGTATGCAGGATCAAGGATGATCCCCTCCGGAGACAATTGAGGCGGAAATCAGTGCGCTCGGCGGGTAATGGGGGTCAGGCCCGACCCCGGTTTGGTGGGAACGCTAGCTGAACAGCCTCTGTAGCAAGACGTGGGTAGGGAAATAGAGCAGGACCGGGAATCCAATCATCACCAGCCCGAGGTACGCGAGCGGCGGCATGCGGTTTTGCGGCTTGGCGGTCCAGCCGAATGCCCAGTTGACGTTTTCCACCTTCGGGTCCGCCAGCCGATAGGTGAGGGGCAGCACCACCCAGGCGAGCAGCGTCTGGCCGATGAGGGCGTCGGAATCGTAGCCGAGCCGCGCAACCATCCACAGCAGCAGGAACGGCAGGAACACGTGGAACAGCGAGATCGCCCTCAGATACAGCGGTTTCGTCGGGTCGAAGATGTAGTCCGTGAGCCCGGCGAGTCGCATGCCGGTCAACAGCCGCCAGAAGAAGCTCGCGTTCCAGAAGAGCTCCGGCAGCAGCACGCCCACCAGCATCATGCTGGCGAGCAGGCTGCTTTCCAGCCAGAGCGCGGGCACGGTGACGATCAGCGCGATGTCCGAGAACCACAGGAAGTTCCAGAGCGGATACTTGACCGCGTAAACCGCAACGGTCACGACCACGAATGCCGTGTACGAGAGCTTGACCCAGAGCGGGATCAGTTCCACGGGAAAAAGGGGTCAGGCTCGGCTGATTGCATAAATGTGTTGGTTGAGAGTGTTGACGAAATATTCGGACTTTCGCGAACGGTCTTCGGCACGAAAGAAGACGTCCTGCCGGGCGTTGCCGCGCAGGATGACGTGATACAAACCGCCGGGCACATGAAGACGAGGCTTGCGGGCCATGCATTTACCATAGAGCAACGGAGATCATTACGCAATTAGCCAAGGCTGACCCCGTTGCCGCGTTGCCGCCACCCTTGCCGCCAATAGATCGCAGGTGCAGCATCCCTTCTGTTATATCGTCTCAGAGCGAATGAAGTTCTTGCGCCGTGCGGATGCGCGCATCGGGTATTTTGTCCGAGCGCGCTGGAGGAGCAAGTGTCATTTGCACTTCGCGAAACTTTCCATGACATGTGTTGATGTACCTGCCAATGAGGAGTGCCGGCATGAGCAATTCCAAACGTAGTACGCTGGATCGCGTGGAAGGCGTGTTTGTGATCGGTAATACCGTGCTGCCGTTCGTGCTGGTTGTTCTACTGGCTTGGGGCGCGGCCAGCACCTGGGCGGCGCTAAAACAGGACTTGGCGAGTTATCAGACCTCGCTGACTCGGGTCATCGAGGGGGCACAACGGGCCAAGGCGGAGTTACAGCAGGTCGCCAACGATGTGCTCGAGTCTACCCGTGGCGTGCGGGAGGAGGGGAATAAGGCAGCCGAAAGTATCAACCGGGTGGTGAGGACCTTTCGCAACACCCTGGACGGTTTCAGCGAAGCCTTTGTCGTTCCCTTCGACACCCCACTGGTACCAGGCTTCATCAAATCCGGGATGCGTGACCTGGGCAAGTCCGTGGCTAAGCCGTTTCGACCCTTGGCCGAAGAGTTCAACAAAGTCGGCGCCAGTATCCGAACCATCAAGGGTGAGGTGGCCAGTGTGGCGGCCAAGGTTGCCGAGCTGAAAAAGTTGGAGGCCTATTTCGATACAGTCATTGCCGAATATGACCAGATCCACCGGACTGTCGATGAACTCATCGCGACCGTGGGTAGGAGCCTGCGCATCCTTGCCTATTTCGCGCTGGGGCTGGCGTTGTGGTCGGCGACGAGCTACCTCCTGTGGGCGCGCGGCCGTCTCCAGCGCGGTTTGGCGCTGATCAGGGGACAACCAGGGTCTCAATGATGGTGCCGCCAGCGGATTGGTATTGCCGGCGACCAAGACGTCGATCATCGAGGATGAGTCGCACGTCTGAAGGTCGGCTCCTGGCCTATTCTGTTGAAAAACTCAATTGGAGCCGACGATGAAAAAATTGTAGCCCTTCCTCCTTTTGCGGGCGGTCTTCGGCACGAAAGAAAATGTCCTGCCGGGCGTTGCCGCGCAGGATGACGTGATACACACCGCCGGGCGCATGTAGTCGAGGCTTGCGGGCCATGCATTGACCATAGAGCGACGGAGATCATTATGCAATCAGCCAAGCCTGACCCCATACTTGCGCCCTTGTTTCGTTCGTTTAACGAAAGGAGGTCGATATGAAGCTACCGACGCTGAGGCAGGTGAGCGGATTCGCGATGATCGTCAACACCTTTTTGCCCGCGGTCGTGGTCGTGACCCTGGGCTTGATGATATGGAGCACGGTCACCACGATCAAACGCAATACCTGTGCAACTATTAACCACGTGACCCTGGCGATGAACGATGAAAATGAGAGGGGAAATTACATTGCAGCGGGCGACGATGCAAAAAAGAAAGCGCTGGAGGATTTCGTCAAGCGACTCAATGAACAGCCGCTCCCCGACGACGGGTCGTGCGGACCGTGGCAGGACTTGCGAACCCGCATCAAGGGGATCTTGACTAATGAGCTCTACGGAGAAACGGTAAAGCAGATCGAATACGAGATGAAGGTCGTCGACGAGAAGTTTCAGAGGGCAAAAACAGAGGTGAAACGCGTCATCCCGAAAATCCCCCGGATCAAACCTCCAGGTATACCCGGGATCGACGAGGCAATCTCAGCAGTGAACCAGCTTTTCAAAATCATACACACCGCATTGGCGGGCCTGGGAGACGCGCTGAGCAATCTTGGCCATGCCCTTACCGAACCGTTCGATACCGCCGGAGAGCATTTGTACAAGGAATTTCAGACAGTGGACTACAAGCGGGCGGTGGCGTGGGAGCTCCTCGATCGCTTCTGGTCGGACACCGCGGATTTGTTCGATAAATTCTGGTGGTTCTTCGTCATTCTCGCGCTATGGCTGGTTTTGAGCTATGCCCTGTGGGTGTATCGCAGGCTGGCTGTGGGCTGGGCCTTGTTGTGTAATCGAGAAGCTGTCTAGGTGGAAGGACCCATTGCAACCTTAGGGGATATACCGCTAAGAGAAACCGGCAACACCACTTTTCTCCCACGCCGTGCGACGCAATCTGCTCTGGTCGCCAATCCACGGCGAATTGCATACCATCGCCTGGTAACGGTTTACGTCAGCAAATGACTCCAATGTCGTCAAAAAGTGACACTTTGGTGGAGCTCCTAAGTGCATTTTCGCGTCCTCAGACACGCCCCACTGGTTAAAGCATCCGAGGAATCATCCTTTTGCGGCATTTACCAGCGGCGCAGTGCCGCAATACGGCACATTTTTTGCGTTTACCACACTTGTACTTGCCATCCATAAAAGGCAAATCCGGCGCGAGCCGGGGACGCAAAGTCACCGGCCTCGGATACGCTCCGAGGCAGCGGGACTGCTGGATAAACGGTCTGGGTTGTCACGATTCCGGTGCAGCGTGTCGGCTGCCCACGAGATGTGGCAGAGTCTTTTCGCCGGTCCGTCTTCTCTGCTGCGACCCCCTCTTGCGTCGATCCATACGGCTAACGCCAGGGGTAACCATGCGGCGCACCTTCATCAGCTTCACCGGCAGAACCTCGTCCCTATTCGGACAGTCCTCGTTGCGGTCGCTTGCAGCAGCGCTGCTTGCGCTCATGTTGTTCGCATAAGCGCAAATAGCAAATAGTGACCGCTGGATGACCAAGGTCAACAGCACGCTTCGGGGTACGGCGGCGAATCCTCCGAAAATAGCTCTCGGCGCGGGCAACGAGGTCACGGTGACGATCTACTGGCAGCACGCCGAGGAGGCCAACCAGAGCCCTCCCCCGCGGCCGCACCAGTACAGCGCCGTTGCCTCGATAAACTGATTCCAGAGAAGGACACCAATATGCGTACTTCTCATATCCATTCGCGCGGCTTCGGCCTCGTGGAAGTCCTGGTAGCGATGGTCATTGCCTTGCTCGGCACCATCATCATCTTCCAGGTGTTCGCGGCGTCGGAAGGTATCAGGCGCACATCGACCAGCGGCGGCGACGCGCAGCAATTCGGCGCAATAGCGCTGTTCACGCTCGAGCGCGATGTGCGCGTGGCCGGATACGGCATCAACGCTACCGCGCTGCTGGGCTGCTCCGTGCGCGCTTACGACGAATTCGCAACCCCTCCTGATCTGCCGAACTTTACGCTGGCGCCGATGCAGATGACCGCGGGCGCGGACGACAAGACACCGGATGAGATCACCGTCATGCACGGCGACTCCGATCTGGTTTCGATTCCGCCAAAGATCAGCCAAAACATGCCGTCTCCTGCCGCGACATACAAGGTCAACAACCGGTACGGTTTCGTCGCGGGCGATCTGGTCATTGCCGCCGAACCCGGCCTGGATTGCACCCTGGCGCAGGCGACGGGGCTGCCCGGCGGCGGCAACTCCGAAAACGTCGTTCACAACAGCGGCGACTACACCGACGCCAATGGCGTGAGCGTGACCGCGCGATGGAACAAGCCGGCCGGGTTGGGCGTGAGTTACAGCACCAATGGCTGGCTCTACAACCTGGGCGCGGGCCCGACCAGAAACACTTATCGCGTTTGCCAGACCGACGGTACGCCTCAGTGCCCACTCGGTACGCAGAATCAACTGTTGATGGACTCGATGTTCACGACCAACACCACGTTGGCGCTCGCCGACAACATCGTGCATCTCAAGGTTCAGTACGGCAAGGACGACGGCGTAAACAACGGCACGGTAACCAACGCCACTTATGTCGCCGGCGACGGCGCCGTGGACGGCTACTCCAACACCATGCCCGTGACGCCGACCGCCACCGACTGGGCACGTATCCTGACCGTCCGCATGGCAGTGGTGGCGCGCAGCGCGCAACCGGAGAAGCCCAACGTCGAGGGCGGCGCCTGCGACACCACCACAGCCGCGCCGACCTGGTCGGGCGGAACGCTGGACCTGTCGACGGATGTCAACTGGAAGTGCTACCGCTACCGTGTCTTCGAGACCACCGTACCGATGCGTAACCTGTTATGGCAGCAAACATGAGAAGCCCACACCCGATCCGTTTAGACAAAGTAGAAAAGAAAAAAGAAAAAGGGGTCAGGTTTGGCTGATTGCATAATTGTGTTGACTGAGAGTGTTGGCGAAATCTTCCGACTTTCGCGGGCGGTCTTCGGCACGAAAGAAGATGTCCTGCCGGGCGTTGCCGCGCAGGATCACGTGATACAGACCGCCGGGCACATGAAGACGAGGCTTGCGGGCCATGCATTGACCATAGAGCGACGGAGATTATTACGCTATTAGCCAAGGCTGACCCCTACTCAAGCCGACCCCCTACTTCCTACAAGTGAAGCTCCAGCGACACACTGCGGATCCGCCCTTTATCGAGTCGCGCAGTGTCCTTCACGACCAAGGTCCATCTGCCTTGCGGGCTCTTGCCGATCAGGGAGGACAGCGCTGACGTGCTGACAGGATCGTATGACGTGCGCAGGTTGTTCGTACCGCCGCCGGCGTTGTCATGCAATAGGATCGCGCCGACGCCCGATGCAAACGGCGGCCGCAGCGATACGGACAGGTCGCCAATGTACGTGTGCTCGATGTGCACGGTCACTTTGAGATTCTTGAGCACCGCCGTTTCAGCGACGTTGACAGCCAATCTGGAAGTCTTGAAGTCGGTGATGGGAACGTTCTGCGTCGCCGTTGCCGTGACAACGCGATCCTGTGGCGTCGGTGTCGGCATGGCAAGCTCGACCGCCTTCCTCGCGTTGAGCCTCCCGTAGCCGTATTTGGGGCTGTGACCATTCTGATCGTAACCGCCGCCTGCCGTATCGATCCTGTCGCAACAACTCTTCATGACCTCGCGGACTTCGTCCCAGCGTAGAGCTGGATTGCGCGAGAGAATGAGCGCCGCGACGCCCGCCGCGCCCGGGCTGGCGCTGCTGGTGCCGCCGAAGCTGTTCGTGTAATTGCCCGCAGCATCGCCTCGGCTGGCCTGCCCCGGGTTGTACCCCGAGGGGCCCGTGTTGTCGGTGGTCCAGATCCCTGTCGTCAATCGAGGCTGCACGACCTCGTTGCTCGGAAACGCGCACCACAGCGCATTCCCGAAATCACTGTAGGCGCTCTTCCTGCCCAGATCGTTGCACGCAGCGATCGCCATGACCCTGCTGTAACTCGCATAGCCGTCGTTATCGACCGGCTCGTTGCCATTGCCCGCCGCGAAACAGATGACGCAGCCTTTGCCGTTGCGTCCCTGATTGACCGCGAAGTCGATCGCCAGGCGGGTGGAATCGGGCAGCGGAACCACTTGATTGTGGAGCGGGTCGTTCGGATCCGACCAGTCGCCATCCTCCGGACCCCAGCTGCACGAAATCACGTCGGCACCGTTCTGCGCAGCCCACACGAACGCGTCGGCCTCCTGCTGCGAGCCCAGACCCGATGCAAGACGGATCGGAATGAGCTTCGCTCGCGGGGCAACGCCCGATGCGCCGAAATTTCCGTCGGCGCACGCGACTCCTGTGCAAGCGGTCCCGTGGCGATCACCTGGTCCCGGGCGCGGATTGTTGGTGCCCAGGGTCACGTCGCGCGGCGCGATGATCTTGGCGCCACTGCGAAACTCTTCATGGTCCAGATCGACGCCATCGTCGATGATCGCGATCGTCGTGCCGGTTCCATCAGCCAGACTCCAGGCGGCCTCCACGTTCGCGTGAGCATTCACGTCCGTGGAGCCGATCCTGGTTTTCTTGAGATGCCACTGATTAAGAAAGGCACCTCGATACCCCATGCGCCGAATCAGCTCCGGATGAACGTATTGGACTGCTTCCTGCTTCAGAAGCTTGGCAACAAGGTCGAACACTTCGAGCCCGATCCCCTCGCGCGCGGCGACGAACCAGGCGTTGCGCGCGTAAGTCAGGGCCCGCGTGCCTCTGAGCTTGTACTTCTGCAGCAGCTGTTTGATGTCGCGGCTCTTCGCGTCATCTTCGAACTTGATGAAACAGTTCTCTGTGTACAACACCGGCGCGCCCGACTTGGGGTCCACCAGCACGCGCCCCGCGAAACGTACGGCCTTGTCCCGCTTAAGCGTGCGTCGGGCTTCATTGCGAAGGCCTCGTCGGCGCCGCTCATCGGTTGCCCTGAATATCTCGACCCCCGCGATCGGGAATCGCTCGACGAGCTCGAACTCGCTCAGGATCTCGCGGGACTCTCTCTTGAGCGGTGCAGCTTCCTGCGGAGCGCCGATAGCGGAGTTTCGACTATGGGTGCGAACGGCAACCAGTGAATCGCTCTCTCGTAGGGCATACTTTTTGCCCGTCTTGCCACCGTATTGGACGACGTACATCAGCCCCTCCTTTGTCGTGCTGCTGTTTCCTGGTGTTCCTGCGCTCACATGGCCGAGGTCGCGCCAATCGCTTCGCGTTCCAGGTCGTAGCGTGCGGGGATGCCCAGTCTACGCTTCGCGAACAGGTGAGCAAAAACAACCCGAAGGTGGATGCGCTTCCATCGGTCAAGTCTGCCCCTGCGGGGGAGCGTACTCTTATGGGACGTGGGCAATGGATGCGTGAGGGAAGCGGCGGTGTGCCGGGGGCCGAAACGTTCTCCCATTCCGAAGAAGGCAAGTTGAAGTGAGGTGATCGTGGGTAGGAAAGAAAGTCTGATCTCCGGCTTCCCGGATAAGCTGAAGAGAAGTACGAGCTCACCGGAACTCGTCTATCGGATCTCAAAGGAGCATTATGCCGTTCGAGGCTCCTCGGCACTTCGTGATCCTGAATCTCCTGTATTCACCTTGACCACTGACACCGGCGAACGCATTACCGTGTGTCGGGAAGATCCGACCGGCAGACGCGAATTGTCCGAACACGCGATTGTCACCGCGGTGTACTCGGAGCCGTCATCTGGAGGCGTGGTCGTGCCAACCGGCCTCGTTTTCGTGCGCTTTCGAGAATCGATCAAAGCCGAATCCAAACGGCAGGCTCTCGAGCGGGCAGGGTACAGGTTGGTCCAGTTGTTGGCCTATGCACCCAACGCTGCGTGGGTGGAAGCGGCAAGCGGCGACATCGCGGAAGCATTGCGTAACATTGGGCGTCTGGAGGAACTGGACGCGGTGGAGAACGTGGAGCCGCAACTGCTATCGAAACGCGCTTCCAAGTGATTCGGGGCGTTCGTCCATGTGAATAATTGCAGCGAACGTAACCATGCAAAAGATTCGAGAATTGTGCGGGCTCCAAGTAATCGCTGTTTTACTTGGAGCCGTTGTCTTAACTACGGCGGTCGCGGCTGCCGAAGGGCCGAAAGCGGCCTGCCGCTTGATTGCGGACAAAGGTCATACCGATTACGGCGGTGCGGGCAATGATCAGATCGCGGGCGAGGGCGGTGAGGATGTGATCTTCGGGGGCGCGGGCGCTGACGTGAAGCTGGGAGATGCGGCCGCTCTGGATGCGGCCATTCACGTGGTGGATTTCATTGACGGCGGAGACGGGGACGATGTTATCAGTGCCGGCGGAGGAGACGACATCCTCATCGGCGGCGAGGGCGCGGATGTCCTCGTGGGCAATGCAGGCAACGATAATCTGGAGGGCGGCGCGGGGGCCGACATCCTAAATGGCGGTGAGGGCGATGACCGCTACGTGGCGGATGCGAGTGACACCATCGAGGACTGCGCAGGAGCGAACACCATCGCGCTTTCCGAAGGCGACGATCCCGAGAGCTGGTTGCTGCGGGAGACCGTGGTGGATAACCAGCCGCAATTCGTGCTCGTGCTGGCGAATCAAACGCCGGAGGCCGGCGGGCCGCAGGGCCTCAAGATCAAAGGACGGCTCGAGTGCTTCAGCTTCGAGTTCGCGAACGGCGAAGTCCTGTCCGCGGCGGAACTCATTTATCGCACCGCCACCGAAGGCCGTGCGGTTCCTGGGACGGCTGCCGATGAGGTGCTGATCGGAACGCGTTTCGATGATCGTCTCGAAGGCTTCGGCGGCAACGATACGCTCGACGGGCGCGAGGGGAACGACGAGCTGCTCGGCGGCGAGGGCGATGACGTGTACCTCTTTGACCGCGGTTTCGGCATTGACCGGATCGAGGAATCGGTCGGTTTAGGCACTGATACGATTCGCTTCGGCGCGGATATCAACGCAGCCGAGGTGACCGTTGCCCGGCGCGAGAGCGGCGATCTGGTGCTGTCGCTCTCTTTGCAGGACCAGGTGACGGTTGTCGGGCAATTTCGGGACGGCACGAAGATCGAACAAATCGAATTCGGCAATGGCGTGACGCTGACGCTCGACGACCTCGATGCGCTGCCCGTCTCGCCGATCGTTGGCACCGACGGCCCCGAAACCCCGCCGGGCGTTGCCGCGCAGGATGACGTGAGGCGAGGCTTGCGGGCCATGCATTAACCACAGACCAGCGGAGATCATTATCCAATTAGCCAAGCCTGACCCCGTTGCCGTCACACTGATCCCGTTAATTGCCGTTTACTGGCCGTTTATTGCACTACGATAGTGGACATGAAGAAGTGGTTGTTGATTGCTGGTGCTATCGGCTTGATGGCCGTCGGCGCGTCCCTGACCGTTGTTTTCAGCTCGCCTTCGAAGGAGTCCATTCAGGGGTTGGTTCTGACCAACGTGCTGGGAGGTAGCAACACGTTTTGCGTAGGCATACCCCCATTACGCGATATCCAAACGGGCCGACCCATACGGGTAGAGACGCCCGATCCCAGCGGCGCCGACACAGTGGTTCCGAAGATAGATGCATTGGTACGCGCGGGCATACTGGAGCGCGGGCGGGTCGAGAGCGATGCGGCCAAGCCGCGTGCTGAAGGACACGACTATGTTCTGACCGATTTTGGCTGGGAGCAGCTCGATTTCGACGACGAAGGCTGCATCGTGGCCGGGACATTCGACGTTGTCATCCGGCGGATAACCGTTATTTCTCGGTCCTGGCTGTTTCCCGAAATCGTGAATGTCGAAGTCGGCGTCACTACGACAGTCGAGAAGCTCGCGCCCTGGGCGATAGACCCATCGATCAACCGCGACCTCCCGGAGATCGGGAACGTGGTCCGTGGGGTCGCCATCAATGTCAAGTTGATCCAGAAAGAAGAGCGATGGGACGTCTTACCCCTGGCGGAACTCGAGAGCCCGTTGCGCGTGCCGGAATCCGCAGCACTGCCATTGGACGACGGCGAGAAAACGCTGCTGGCGAAGCATCCGCCACCCGACAAGGGGGATGTCACAAAGATGTGGCAGAACGAGACAAGGTTCTGGAGTGGCGCGCACGCATGTGTCGATATCGCCGGCAGCGAAGCGTTTCCGGTCGATGAGCGTCTGGTAGCCGCGATCGACGATCGCCTGAAGCGCGGCAGCTTCGGGGTTGCCATTTACGAGATGCTGGAGCGGGATGCACGGCAGCAGAAGGTGCTGGATTTGAGCTTGCCGCGCTTGGAAACGCTGGAGCGGGCGGGCGTGCTGATCTCGAGCAGCACTACCGGCCCGAAGTTCCGGGCAAAAATGCCGGGGCGCTTGTACGTCCTGGCGCCCGCCTACGAACAGTTCTGGAACGACGAGATGGCCGGAGGCTGCCTGCTTGCCGGCACCGCGAAAATGGAAGTGACGGCACTGAAATTTCGCGGACTTTTGGGCAAGTTCATTGCCCGGCACCGGTACACGCAGGTGGAGACATGGGCGCGGACCCCGGAGGTCCTCGAAAAACTTCCGGACGTCGGCAGAGTGATCGAAGAGGGGGTGGTTTCTTTCGGCCAGCTTCGCCTGGAAGCTTCGGGCTGGGCAATCTGATAGAGGGCGCAATGTTAATCCGCAGGCTTGCACTCGTCGCCCTGGCAGTTTTCGCCTGCCAGGTCTCGATTGCGACGCCGGCGGTGCCGGCCGCGGATGAACTCAAGAGAATTATCGCCAGGGATTTACCGGGCCCCGAAATGTACCGGACCGGCTGCCTGTCAGTGACACTCCTTGGCGAGCGTGCGGACGATTTCGAGTTGAGCGGGCAGAACCCATATAAAAGTTTCGCGACCTTCTTTCAGGATTCCGCATCCAGAGAACCGCCGCGCGCAGGTTTCCGCGAGCTCAGGGCGCTGGCGAGAGCAGGGGTGCTCTCCGAGGAACCGGCTTCCGGCCCTCAGGGGCGCGACGGCAAGCGCGGGGTCACGTTCAAGGTCACGGACTTGGGATGGGCTCACATACGCCCCGGAGACGGCTTGTGCATGGATTTCGGGACGCACGACTATTTCACGATAACGAACCTCAAGGAGACGCCGGCAACGCCCGAGGGCAGGCAGCTGTCGATCGCGTATCAGACCGGCTTTACCGGGCGCGAATCGCTGGCCCCATGGGCGCGAGACCCGTCGATCATGAGCGATATTCCGTTGCTCAAAAGCTTTTTTACGCAAGGACACAAGTCGATCCTGCACGGCATCGAGGACCAGAACAAGGGATGGAGACTCGTTCATGCCGTTGTCGTGCGCAGGACGCCGGAATTGTCCGAAACGCAGGTGCTCGAGCTCGCGCGGACGAGCATTGCCGTACTGCAATCCCCGGACGCGTGCTTTCCGCTGCCGATCTCCCGTCCGCAATTAGGGGTGGCCGTGAGCGGCGGCGGCGCGGAGTATGCGGTGAAGATCGAGGCCGTCGAACGGCTGAACAGCACTCAGCGGGCGTTTCGTTCGAGTTTCTCCGAGCAACTGATGGACTACGCCCGCGCCGGCCTGCTCGTGGAAGTGGGACCCCAGTCCTATCGCCTCAATCCGAAGCTCCGAGGCAACGTCCGTGGCCACTGCCTGCTCCTGGGATCGCTGTCTCCGAGAGTCGTCAGGTCCGGCTTGTACCAGTGGTACAACTATGACGCTTTTTTCAAGATACGCGCCGAGGTCCACTTGTCCGCGTCCCTGACTTCGAGCTATCCGGAAATTGCCCGCCAGCGCGATGTCCGCCAGTTTGTTTCCCGGGGCCTCGCCTGCGAAGGCTGGATGCGATTCGGGCAACGGGATGGATGGAGGATAGAGAGTCAAAAGTGCTATCCGGCTTACTGAAGCGTATCGGAAAAATAAATGCGAGAATATAAAGGGGCCACGCTCTAAATGAATAGCATGGTCCGACCCGTGGTTGGTTGACCCGCAGGAATCACATTGGTGAATCTCCGCACTCCGGTAGTCGACAGGGCCTTACCTGCCCGTTTTCAGTGGCGAAAGTGATGCGCTAAGGCCGGATAACACCCATCTCTGGGAGAAAACTCTTGAAAGTGCCAAGACATAGCGTGGTCCGACCCGTGGTTGAGCCGCCCGCTCCCAAGAAGAGATAACAGGAGGAATTCAAGATGGAGAATCGCAATCAACTCATGTTGAACCTTGCCAAGTCGGCGCGGTATCACCAGCGCGCCGAGAAGTGGTATCTGCGCCTGAATGACTTTGGCACGTTCCTAAGCCTGCTTGCGGGTTCCGCAGTGTTCGCGGGACTGCTGCGCGAGAGCGCTATGCTAACCACCGTTGCAGCGGCGTTAGTAATGATCTTCTCGGGTTTAAATCTTGTAATGGGGACCGCGCGGAAGGCTACAGCGCAGCGGGAGCAATATCTTCGCGTTCGTGATCTTGAGGCGAAGGCGCGTGAAATTGCCAGCGACGAGGCGTTGCGAGCCGAGATCAAGAAGATAGAACGCGACGATACGATGTCGATCTTGTTGCGGCGATAAAACGGCGGGATGAACACGCCGAAGAGACATAGCGTGGTCCGACCCGTGGTTGCGCAGGGCGTTACGGAAAAGGAAGCAGTGGAAAACGAAGTTGTTTCGTTGAACCATCTATCATGGTTGCACTTGGGCTTTTCTACAGCCTCATTATGTGCCATGCAGGGCCGGCTTAAGCCCGAGGTATTTTACGAAGGGGTAGAAGTCGCGGTCGGAAAATAGTAGCGGGAACCGGCGTTCGATACAGAACGTGGCAATAATGGTATCTGCCGTTTTCCGCACCGTAATACCCCGTCGTCTTAGTGCCCGATAGTTGTCGGCGGTCTTAATCGCAAGGCTTTCTCCAAGCAAGTCATAAATAGTCAACCGCGCCAGCAGTGCCTTAGCGACTTTATAGTCGGCGTCGCTACGAAAACCTTGCAGCACTTCGGCAAGTATTAGATCCCCAATGGCTATCGGTTCCGTTCCCAGCAGTGAGTCAAGGTTGTCTGTTTCACGGGTACTCTGGCCATTGAAATAGTCTACCCAAACGCTGGAATCGACGAGAATCATTAGTCGATTCGCATCCGATCCAGATCATCGCGCCACTTGAGCTTGCCACGAAGGCCTTTAAGGGCCTCTTGCCTTTTAAGCTGGACCAACGCCTTAAGGCCAAGTTCCACGGCCTCCTTCTTGGTACGTGCTCCGGTGGCCTTAATGGCCTCGGAGATAAGCTTTTCATCGATAACAATGTTGGTTCGCATACGCAATATCCATGTGTATACTGATAGTCCATTATACACACTGGATTGAAGTGGCACATAGCCCGCGTTCATCCTGACCGCCAAACCGCTACGCGGTTTGGTACCCTCCGGCCTGCGGCCTCCGACCGCAAGTTAACGCAACGTTTGCCATCACAAAAGTGCGTCGGTGAACGGGGTCAGGCTTGGAATATTGCATAAATATGTTGGTTGAGAGCGTTGGCGAAACTTGCCGAGTTTCGCCAACGCTCTTCCAGAGTGGAGACGGCATGACTGAGGGTGGAGATCTCGCGATCAAAGTGGGCGGCGACCCGGGTGAGGGTGGCGGCCTTGGTCCTCATCGCAAGCCAGCCCGCGAGCGCCCGGGCCTGTGCCGCGGCGCGAGCCTTGCCGGGCGCAGCCAGTTCGGCTTCGCTCATCGAGGCACTCTGGCACACATGTGCCAAGATGGCAGACAGCGAAGGCGGTTTGGGTCCAGTGATCTTCCTGGGCAATACTTTGCGCACGAAATCCTCTTCGCCCACCACCCGGGAATCGTCCTTGCCCCCGTAGAACATCGCGGAATGGCCTTGCGCCTTGCCTGTATCGACAAAGGCTGCGAAGCGGGTTCTGGCCACTCCCACTCTCGGGCCGAACTGTCCCAAGACCCAGTCTGCGGTCAGCCACGGCAGCACCTCCTTGCCCAGGTAGGTTCGGTGGCTGCTCCAGCGATAGGCCCCGGGTTCGCGAACAATCTTCGCCCGCACCGGGTTCAGATGAATGTAGCGCACCAAGGCCAGCCCGTAGCGGTCCTGATCGACCAAGAAGGCCTTGAAGCGTCCCTGGAACACATGACCCACCCGACCAAGCCGGGCATTCAGGTACCGGGTGTAGCGAAATGACAGGTTCTGCATTCCGGCAGACAAACTCGAATCCCCAGCCTGCAGGGCCAGATGCAGGTGATTGGTCATCAAGCAGAAGGCATGCACCCGGTAGCCGAAGCGGGTTACTCCCTCGGCGAGCAGTTCATAGAAAAAGTGTCGGTCACCCGGAGAGAAGAACACGTCCTGCCGGGCGTTGCCCCGCAGGATGACGTGGTACAGGCCACCGGCGAGATGAAGACGGGGTTTGCGAGCCATGTAGCCAACATAAACAAACGGAGAACAATATGCAATATGCCAAGCCTGACCCCCTACTTGTGTTGGCGAAATATTCGTACTTTTGCAAGCGGTCTTCGGCACGAAAGAAGATGTCCTGCCGGGCGTTGCCGCGCAGGATGACGTGAGACGAGGCTTGCGGGCCATGCATCAACCATAGAGCAACGGAGATCATTATGCAATTAGCCAAGCCTGACCCCCTACTCCAGGTCAGAAGCGGCGGCGATACGCCGCGAGCAGCATGCTTCCGCCCACCTTCACCGTTCCGGTGACGCCGGAGCCGAAACCAGCATCGAGCCAGAGCTTCCGCAATTCAATGGCGAGCGAGCTGCGCTCCGACAGGTGGAAGTCGGCGCCTGCGACCACGTGGATTCCCGGATCAATGGAATCCTCGCTTAACTCCGCCGGTAGCCCGAACTGCTGGCCGGTAATGGTCAGCGTCGTGCGGTAGAGGCCGATGCCGGCGCCAGCGTAGGGTTCAACGCTGCCGTGCGGGTAAAGCAATTTTGCGGTTCCGGCCAATCCCTCCGTGTCCAGAGTCGAACGGCCGCTGATCGTTCCGAAGAGCGGAGGCCCCACGGAGGCGGGAGTATCGAAGCGCTGAAGGAACCCTACGAATTCAGTCTCCCACGCGAAATACTTGGATTGTCGAAAGCCGCCACCGACGGCCAATGCGTACTGGCCGGATGGATTTTTCAGCTGCGAATCGGAATCCGGATGGACCGCGCCGGCGGCGAAGTGAAAGTAACCTTTGCCGATGCGCTCTTGAACGCCCGCCTCCGTTTGCGCCAGCGCTTCGGCTCCCAACGAGGCAAGCGCAACGAATGCCGTCACAAGCGCTCTGCAGGCGAGTTTTCCGAGCATTTTTCGAAACGATAGAAAATTTAGTTCGGCCGCGATCCCGCTGCGCCGAGCCGAGACGCCGGGAACGCGTATGCAGAAGGATTCGGACTGCGCATAATGGGCCTTAAGTTCATGCTCGCTTCTCCCTCCCCAGGAGAGGACCGCGTTTCGAGCGGGCATTGAGCGGATTTAGCGGCCAATTACTGCGCAATCTATTCCAACCGCCAGAGCGCGGCAAGCCCTATCCCGCACTCCGGCTGCTCGAGAACAATGGGAACTATGGGGGCAGGCTTGGCTAATTGCATGAATGTGTTGGTTGAGAGTGCTGGCGAAACGTTCGGACTTCCGCGAGCGGTCTCCGGCACGAAGGAAGATGTCCTGCCGGTCGTCGCCGCGCAAGATGACGTGATACAAATGCCGGGCGCATGTAGATGAGGCTTGCGGGCTGTGCATTAACCATAGAGCGACGGAGATCATTATTCAATTAGCCAAGCCTGACCCCGTTGCCCGCATTGATTTAGTGAAATCAGATGGTCAAGACGGGGTATTGCCGGTGCTTAGAAGCTATTGGGGCCGAAACGTGCGTTTTAAGGACAAGAGGCGATATGCCCGCGCGAATCACAGAGGTGAACCTACGGACTCCGGTAGTCGACAAGGCCTTACGCGCCCGTTTTCAGTGGCGAAAGTGAAGCGCTAAGGCCCGATAACACCCTCCTCTGGGAGAAAACTCTTGAATGTGCCGAGACGTAGCGCGGTCCGACCCGTGGTTGAGCCATAGCGCGGTCGGACCCGCGGTTAAGAGCGATGTTCGTGGACGACACTGGCCGGCGCCGATCAAAGGCCGAGGGGAGCGCGTGGCCGAAGGCGTCGGATACAATCCGCTCGACTATGACCGGGAATAAAGGGTGCGCCTAACCAATTGATAACTAACGGCGCTATTGGATTGTCCAACAATTCGGATTGAATTGCCAAATGGTCCTTTGATCGGCTTGTAAAAAGTGTTGACTAAGTTGGCGCCAATTTGTAAGTTGCATATGCAAGTGACGAATGTTGTCACTAAAAAAAGAGAAGGGTGAGTTTCTAGCTCTAAACTCACCCCAAGTAAGACGGGACCGCCCGGATTTGAACCGACTCCAACGAGTTAGTAGCTCGTGGCTCTATCCGAATTAAGCTACGGCCCCATGCTGCGAAGGTGACGGCAGGATTCGAACCTGCGATGTCCGGTCAGGGAACTCCTTTTCAAGGGGAGCGCGTTCGACCACTCCGCCACGTCACCGCACTACTGAGCCCGCCTATTCGGCGGGCTTTTTCTTGGTGTAAACAAGAATCGTCGGCGACTATTATTCGTAACACGATGAGGCGCGCAAGCGGAAAAATAAAAAGGGCTGTTTTCACAGCCCTTTTTTTGCGACGAAGCCCCGCGGTTTCCGCTCACGGTCTCTCTCGGCGCTGATATGGCGATGGTCGCCGTGACATCGGCATGCAGATCGAGCGTGATCGGCTAGTCGCCGACCTGCTTCGGCGGCCCGCGCGGCATCCGCACCATCAAACAGGAAGTTTCCCGCGCAATCTACCTTTCCCGCTTGAGTACAATCGGGAACAAATGGATACGCAAGAGATAAATGAATACTTCGAAAGCGGGTGTAGCCAGCCCAGTATGGCGCGGAACAATGGGGTTAGGATTGGCTAAGTGCAAAATTGTGTTGGTTGAGAGCGTTGGCGAAATCTTCGGACTTTCGCGAGCGGTCTTCGGCACGAAAGAAGATGTCCTTTCGGGCGTTGCCGCGCAGCATGACGTGATACAAACCGCCGGGCACATGTAGACGAGGCTTGCGGGCCATGCATTAACCATAGAGCAACGGAGATCATTATGCAATTAGCCAAGCCTGACCCCGTTGCCCTCTTATGAATCGGGGAAAGCTGTTCAAACAAACGGAGCCACTTTTAATGCAACTGATAGGAACTACGAAAAACTACTTGGGGAATTAAAAAAAATATGGGCACATTGCTCAAAATGACCTCGTTACCAATTTTGCAGACCTTGATTCTCTTTGCCTCAGTTGTGTCCGCCGACGATACCAAAACCTTAGATCGGGACCTAACTAATGACCAAACTGCGCTTGTCCACATCTTAAGAGAGTACCAATCAGAAGCGCGAGAAATTGCGACGTTCAATGTTGTTCTCGATTTGCAGAAGCTAAATGATCCCGAGTGGCTAGAGAACGCTAAAGAGAGCTCAAGAACGAAGATCTGCAAAGAAGTAAATAAACTTCAGTGTGAGAAACTAGTTGACTCCACCTATGATGAGATACTCGCCGAGATAGGCCAATTAAAAACCTTTTCAAGATATGAAAGTCCTGGGCTGTTCTTGATCCTTTTGAAGGCGTTCGGTTCGCTTCAGAAATTTGTTCCCGAGCACGAGCGTCCGTCCATACTTTTTGGTACTTTGCCTAGCGCCTGCTTTAATGCTCGCCAGGACTTCGCGCCGGACAACATCCCGCGTACTACGCGGCTGCTAGTCTTTGACCAGGGGCTTAGTTATCTCGTGCAGAACATCGCCGCATTGACTGCAGCTATGTTTGATACGTATGGCGACCTCAAGGACGTCCACGATCCTGTGGGGTTAGTTAGGATTAAATCAGCGGAAGAACTAGGTAATGATGGGGATTTTATCAGTCAGATGAGAGCACTTGCGGCCCTCTATATTTATCCCAATTTCTACAAAACAATGCCGTCTCTACAACTCAATGCGAAACAAAGCGCAATATCCGGTGAAGTAATGAAAGGCATCTTTGATTTCATAGTGGCACATGAGTATTCTCATGTGCTCCTTCGCCATCCGAGCAGCGAAAGGGAAATCATAGACATTTTACGAAAAACAGCCGATTTTTCGACGTTCTCAAAGACATTAGAAGTTGCCGCGGATGCCAATGCAGCGGAACTATTGGCAACCATGTATGGAGGTCGTATTTCAGGCAATGACGAGCGGCTATTCGGAATAGCTGCATATTTTAGTTTCCTCGATATGCTAGACCGCGCAAAGGGAACGGTCGGAGATCTAACGGTTTTGAAGTATAAGGATCATCCCAAGCCGCTTGACAGATTGAAGTTGGTACTGGAGAGACTGAAAAAATCCCCCTCAGACGAGCGCCTATCGAATCCGTCATTCGGGAGTCCAATGACCTCGACGGTGCAAGTTACGGTTGAACTGATTTGGAGGCAGATCCGAACACAAATAGGTCAAAATAAGGAGTTGCAGCAACTCGTTAAAGCTAAGGGCTGCTATTGATTAACCTTAGGTAGTTTCTTGAATCGACTGCAAACGGGACAAACGGGGGATTCCATGTTTCTTCTGCAAAGACGACTGGTACTACAGGTAACGGTTGGTGTCGCAATTGTCGTGGTAGTGGCTGGGTGCTGTTTGCTTGCTCCGAAGCCTCAAGAATTGCCAATTGATGTGGCAAAGCGCATTGCTCAACTCAACGAAGATAAACAGAGGGCGGCTAATGCAGCACGCCGATTGATCAAAGCAAAAGCAAAATTCCCTGATAAGTACCAGAAGGGCGCCGTTCTCTATGAAGAAGCTAGATCGGCATGGAATTCATGGATTGACACGGTTGTATTCTCAATCAATTCAGAACAACCGCTAAACGATGACGATTTGCGGACCCGTGCAGAGGGTGCAAGCAATAATGCAAAGAAGTTCGTCAGCTATGCTGGAGGGATAACTGGCTTGGGGATAACCGAGACGCTTATTCCAATCGTTGGTGCGATGTGGGAAATTGGTAAGCGCATACTTGATTATCGAGGGAAGCTCGCTCAGCAACAAAAAGAGTTACTGGTTGCTCAACTTAGGAGCTTGGCTTGGCCAACAGATCTAGATGGCATGGCAAAGGTCGCCGCAAAGTAATGTGCTCCTCGACCCTGAACAAGGATGGACTCGACGCGTGAGCACCAGATGGACCGTCTTTAAGTGGCGCTTTTTATGTCCCACCCGCATAGGGGTTTATTGGCTATTCTCGGCTAGCGAGACCAAGGAGTCTCGGAAGCAAATGAGCAAATGGGGTCTACCCTCGAAATTATGCGGCTGACGGTGTCTGGATTATCCCGACAACGCTGTGTTTTCCAGCGGCGGTGCAGGATAATTAGAAGTTAGGGCTCTGGGAAATGACTGGCACCGTCGAGGCTGAAGCGTCGTCAAACACTCCGGGAAGTCGACCTCGCTTTCTCTCGGAAGCAGTTGCACTCTCACTTCTCGGGGGTTTCATCTATGCGCTCGCCTTTGTCTATGAAGCCGGATACTTTGGAGCCTTCGGTGTTCCTTTGCATCTTATTCAGACGAACGTTGACGCGGTATTTGTCCTCGCCATAACCGTAGGCACCGCCCTTTTTGTCGTTTTTGGGGTCATTAACATGATCGCGATATTCTGGCCGGAGCATCCGATTATCCAAATGAAGATTGTGCGCGTCACGGTCCTTCTCTTCTTGGTCATGTGGCCTGGTCTTCTCTATGGGTTCACGGCCGTTGACCGAATGGTGATACTGGTCGCGGTACTGATACTCGTACTTCTTGAAGTCGCGTGGCCAGTTTTCGTCTATCGGAAGAGACCCACTTTGGCGAAGCGCTTTGAGGCAGACGAATCAGCGGAAAACCCTATTCGCGCTCGCACGCTGTTCGGGAGGCTTCAACTAGCAGCCGGCCCACTCGCGTATGGGGTGGCCTTAGGAGGCTATCTAGTACTAGTGCTGGCTCACTCCGCAGGACGGGCGGAGGCCATGCGCAAGGAGGAGTTCTTTTTCCTTCAGGACGATCCTCGATGGCTTGTGGTTCGAGTCTACCCGAGCCAGATCGTGGCCGTCCTGTTTGATTCAAGTAGCGGCGCAATACAGCCGGAGCTGATCGTGCGCCCCATAGACGCGGCAGGAGTAAGGCTCGTGAAGAAGCAAGTGGGACCACTAAAGCTGAGGCAATCTGGGCCTGCTAGGAAGGAGCCCTAACACGCGATTCGACACGGCCCCTCAACAGCGTCGCTTCGCTCCACTATTTTGGGCCGGTCAATCGCACGTTAGGCCACTGGCATGAACAACGATAGCCCAAGCACTACTGCGCAGCCCGGCTGGTCACTGCGCGAGCTGGTGCAGATTACGCCCACCGCGGCTCTTGGCGCGACAGCGGTCTGTTTTGCTACCGGACTATTGATCGTCAACCTCCGGTTAGCAAAGTACGGTGTCTACTCGGCCGAGTTTGTTCGCACTGAGTACGTTCTGGCTGGAGGCACTTTCATCCTGCTTGTTGCGGTGGCCTACATTAGCTGGGTATACGGGATCAAGGAAATCAAGCAGAGCGGGGAGAAATGGCGGGAGAAAAAGCGACTGTCTGCCGTCGGGTACGTAGTCTTCGGAGTAATTGGAACTCTCGCGCCAGTGATATTCGTCTTCTCTGTTGTGTCTCAGTATAAATTTGGCGTTGACAACTGGAGGATGTGGGCATCTGTACTAATCCTTGTGGCAACCGGACAATATGCCAGCGAGCTATTTCTTCGTCTGTTCGGCCTGTGGCAGGTAATTTCAACCACTGAGGGAGTATCAACCAAAATTGATCAGCTATCGCGATTTCGGGATCTGCTTGGTTTGGTTCCGCTCCTCCTCGTATCCTTGGGCTCATATGCACACCTCGCCTATCCGTACATCTCGCCAGCGATGGGCGGGGGACGCAAAGATCCTGTAGTACTTATCGCAACCTCGAGAGGATTCGAGGTGAGTGCTGCTATCGGGCTCCCTGTTCAGACAGATGGAAGATCTGTTGGTCCACTTCAACTCCTTACCGAGTCAGAGGCTGAGATTGTTGTCCTGCTCGGTGATGAGGATTCGGGGCCGCTTCGCGCTATGAGGCTAAGGCGAACCATGTTCGATGCAGTACTGACGCCTTCGACAAATAAGTGATGGGGTCAATCGGGGTCGGACCAACGCATCGCATTGATTTAGTGACACCAGGTGTTCAAGACGGGGTATCGCCGGTGCTTGGAAGCTACTTTTTAGGGCCACAACGTGCGGTTTAAGGAAGAGAGGCGATATGCCCGCGCGAATTACAGAGGTGAGCCTCCGGCCCCCAGTAGTCGACAAGGCCTGACGTGCCCGTTTTCAGTGGCGAAAGGGATGCGCTAACGCTGGATTACAGCCTCCTTTGGGAGAAAACTCTTGAAAGCGCCCAGACTTAGCGTGGTTCGACCCGTGGTTGGGTGGTTGGCGCGCCTCCCGGTGTGCGTATTCGTGATCGCCCTGCTTCCCGCTGTCGCTGGCAGTCAGGTCCCGGATAGTGCTAGTAGCAATCGATCTGGCCGAAAGGAGGTCTCCATGCCCTCTGTCTGGAGCTCGTATGCTTCCGGTTCCGTCTTCACGGTCAATTTGATCCCCGCCACGCCCGAACGCCGCCATGAGGTGCAGGCGGGAACATCGGACATTGGGCCAAACAAGACGTCCTTCGATCTCGCGGTTGTCCAGTTCAAGGACGACGGGACATACCTCGACCCGTCACAGATCGACGCTGCCGATGACGGCATCCGTAAGGCGCGCGCTTCCAAGCTCAACGCAAACGGTGCACTGGTCATTGCCTTCATCCACGGTTGGCACCATGGAGCAAACTGGAAGCGCAGTCCGTCCATAGCCGTGAGCGACCCAGACGGTGATGACCATTTTCACTCCTTCCGCTTGGTCTTGGAGAGCCTGGCGCTGCGTGAGGCAGAGCGCCATGGCTATGGTGGCAAGAAAGCCGGCAGGCGTGTCGTCGGCATCTATGTCGCCTGGAACGGAGATCCGGAGGGCTCCTGGATAAGCAAGATTCCGCTGATCACGCACACCACTTTTTGGGGTCGCTACGACGTTGCTGAAAAGATCGGAGGCAGCGCGCAGTTCCGGGAATCGGTCCGCAGGATCGTAAACAGGACAAAGGAACCGGTAACTGTCTCCTCGGATCAACCTCCAGACTTCAGGCCCGAAAGCCCGCTCGTAATGATTGGGCATTCTATGGGCGCACTGATGCTGCAGAGCGCATTCGCCGCTCTGCTGGAAGATCAGCAGCAGTCACTCCAGCACCAGCGGGCGCAGCAGACGGTGGGAGCAGTTAAGATCCGAAGCGGTGGCGCCCTTGTGTCATTTCCCGACATCGTTCTGTCACTGAACTCCGCTGCAGATTCGGCCATCGCGAAGCGCATCCTGAAGGCGCTCGATCAGCGCAATATGACGAAGACAGCGGCTGCCGGCGGCATCCGTTATTCCCCACCAATTCTGATGTCAGTGACATCCACCGGGGACACAGACACGAAAGACACGTGGCCAAAAGCCAAACGCGGCCGGACTACGGACGGCCACGACAGTTCCTTACTCACGCACACCTTCGCACTCGACAACCCTGTGGTGACGTGCAACCGCGCGGAGGCTGTGGACCTGGGACAGAACTGGCATTGCTTGCGAAGACCGCAGCCTCCTGTAGCGGCAACGCCTACCATCCCCATCGACCTTCCTGTCCGGGAGCGCAACGGTCTTGAAGATCAGGCTGTTCCTCATGCCCGGTACACGATTACGCCTAAAGGCAGCATTGATGAGCCTCATCTCATGTGGCTCTTTCAGGTGCCACCAGAGGTCATCAAGAATCACAACGACATCTTCAACTATCGGGCACGCTCGCTGGTCCTGGCATTAATCCAGGCCTCGGGCGCAGTCGCCAGCATCGCCGAAAACTGGGAGAAAAGCTTCGAGCCATAACGTATACCTGCCCGCAATCGGGGTCGGACCAACGCAATGCATTGATAAAGTGACATCAGATGTTCAAGACGGGGGCATCGCCGGAGCTTAGAAGCCACTTTTTAGGGCCGAGACGTGCGTTTTAAGGAAGAGTGGCGATATGCACGCGGGAATCACATTGGTGAACCTCCGCACTCCGGTAGTCGACAAGGCCTTACGCGCCCGTTTTCAGTAGCGTAAGTGATGCGCTAACGCTGGATAACAGCCTCCTCTCGGAGAACATTCCCGAAAGCGTTAACACTTAGTGTGGTCCGACCCGTGGTTGAGAGCGCATACTCTAACGGGAGATCATCATGCAATGAGCCAAGCCTGACCCCGTTTCTCCCCATTTAACCAGGTCACCGGCGCACCCGCGTCTGTTGCCACCGCCTCAATCGCCCCGCTGCCGTCGGTTCCCGAGGTATCCGCCCGGTAAAGCGTCTTAGGGGACGACCACTAAGAGACTTGTTGAAGTAAATCAGCGCTCTTCAAGCCTTAGTCGTCTGTCCCCTAAGGTTTTCTGGTTCGACCTCGATCCCGATCGTGGGGAGACCTCAGGGTCCGCCCCTACACATGAGTTGGGTAATACTCAGATAAAATCTCTTATCGATCGTCAGAAGGGAGGGGAACCCATGAAGACCAGAGCGAAGAACTCGGGTGCTCGCCTCGCTACTAAGGTAGTCGGGTCAAAAGTAGGATCGGTCGCAGCGACCGGCGGGGGCGGCTCGCCGACGGGACTGCAGTTTATGAGCAGCGCGGTACTGACTCAGGAAGAAACAAAGATAGCGAAGGCGCTAGCCCATGCCTATGTGGCCTCGCCACTGCAACTGCCTTTAGCAGGCCTACTGGAAGCATTCACATCCGCTACAGAGCCGGCGTTGGATCGGATTCGAGTCGGCTTCGACGGCAGTCAAACAGTATACGAATGGGGCGCTTGGCGTCAGAGAGTCAACCAGAACCCGTACCAGTATTATCTGCGACAGCAGCAGCCGGACACACCCGTCATCGTGCATGGAATCGACCCTGCGTTCGCAAGCCAGGCGACACGGTGGGGCCGGGTCGTGCTGAGTCTCACCGCCTTGGAGTACTCCAGCCGCTTTGGAGGTTGTTTCCACCTTCGACTGACGCCCGAGGAAGACTACGGCATCGAACTCGTTGGTGATGCGTCAGGCGGAGTCAGCAGGATATACGTCGATCTGAAAAAGTGGTTGGTGCACGTCTGGGTACAGCCAACCAAGCAACTTTTTAACCAACCGGTGACCGTCGGCAGCCTGCGCGTGTACACAGAATTGGAGGTGACCGAGTACGAAGTTTACGAACAACCCCCCGGCGGCGGCTTTGCGCCTCACCCCTCGCCCGCTCCAGATGCTGTAGCAAGTCTCCTTTCGACAGCAGCTACCGACGCCCATGCTCGGTTGCTACTACTTGCGAGATTCGCGCTTGGTTACGCGCACGAGCACGAGATCTCTAGTTTCGACTCCGTCAGTGACTCAGTGGAAGAGATCTTCCTGAGCGATGGTATCTGCGCCTTCCAGACTCGAACGAAGACACCTCACGTTCAGGTACGGATGAAAGCGAGCTACCTCGGGACGGGATCCCTGGAAGGCCCCTTCGACGATGACGCTGAACTCACCGCGGAGCCTTGGCTGATCCTCCGAGACCCGCAGAACGTAATCTCCAGCGTGAGTAAGACGAAGTATATCGGTTCAGGCTCAAGCACGGGGTTCCTGACGTTTGACTATTTGTCGCTCGATGAGGCTGCGCGCGTCAAGGAAGTAACGGCCTTCGCGTCCTGGACGGAGGACGACCCAGTGTCAGATGATTCTGGATCCTCCAACGGATTTGTTTTCATCATGAGCTTTGATCGAGCCCAATTGGAAGCAGACGCGAACGCGAATAACCTAGGCCAAATCGGGTCGATTTTGTACGGGTTGATGGAAGATTCGTTCGAGGATTGGCTTAGTTACGCAGTTGAGATCGAGTTTATTCTCGTGAAGCTGTAAAGATCGCAGGGCGAGCCGCCTGAGGCAAGGCCTGCGCCTCACACTGCGCGGGCTTCTTCTTTCTGCCGCTCGTTCCACTATCTAAGTGTCACTATTCGCTCTGGGGAACTTGCCATCGAATTTCTTAGCAGACAGACCACCGACAATCTCGTATCAGAGGCGTTGTCAATAGGTGTGTAAAAAGATTGGGTCTTCAGGAAGTCGTGTGGGTAATTTGAGGGGGTAAACATGGCTGCAAGCCGCATGGATATTGGCTTTCAGGCATTTCGTAAGTTGCTTGAATTTGGCATCATGTTTGGATGGCCAATT
>Ga0184627_10000158_pt1 | contig 32393 bp, 26 predicted proteins | sample PLM3_127_b1_FD_133150 | JGI IMG/M metagenome (GOLD analysis project Ga0184627, IMG submission 133150) | Groundwater sediment microbial communities from an aquifer in East River, Colorado, USA - PLM3_127_b1 | ecosystem: Environmental > Terrestrial > Soil > Riparian zone | place: USA: East River... | reverse complement strand
CAGGGCAGGGACAGGTCTCGACACCGACCCGGGCTACGTCCTCGACATCACATCGAACCTCCTCCAACGCAACCACTCACCACGTGCGACCTCATGTCGCAGACGCACGCTCTTGCCGTCCACGGCGACCGCGCCAGGCGCATCCTGCGGCGCGTCATCCGAGGCGTCGTCCCGCGAGGGGTCGTCCCGCGAGGGGTCGTCCCGCGAGGGCTCGCAGCAGGACGCCGGCTGCTGGGCGGCCAGCCAGCCGCCCACCACCCGGTCCAGCTCGTCCGCGTCGACCTGCTGCAGCACCCGGCGCAGCGTCGTCTCACTGGGCGCCACGTACCAGGTGGCGTACGGCCGCTGCCAGATCCCCAGCCGCGCCAACGTCTCCTGCGGCAGCTCCCGCGCGAGCTCCGCGATCGCCGTATAGCTGCGGGCGCCTCCCAACGCCGCCGCGGCCGCGATCGCCAACACCTCGGCCAGCGCGTGCCGCCGGCCGTGCCTGGACCGGGGGTCGGTCAGCGCCCCGAGTCGTTCCAGCAGCCCACCCGGCCCGGTGACCTTCACATCGTCCAGCGCCACATCCACCAGCACGCTCCGCGCTCGCCAGGACCGCCGGTCGACCGTGCGACCCGCGACCATCCATTCGGCATGGTCTACCAGAACCCCTACCACACCGACAGCCAGCAAGAGCCGTCATCAGCGCAGACCATCCCATCAGCGAACGCGGCGGGACCCTGGGCTCACCCCCACGGTGGAGGGAACTCCACAGGGCGGGGTGATCAGTCCCGTGCTGTTGAACATTGCCCTGCATGGCATGGATGAGGCTGCCGGAGTCCGCTACAAAAAGCTCGGCAGCGATGCCGCGCTGGTGGCGCACGACTCCCCGGTGCTGGTCGTCTACGCCGACGACCTGCTCGCCCTGTGTCACTCACGTGCGCAGGCCGAGCAGGTGAAGGCGCGGCTGGCCGCGTGGCTGGCGCCCAGGGGTCTGGTCTTCAACCAGGACAAGACCCGCGTGGTCCACCTCGACGAAGGCGTGGACTTTCTGGGATTCAACATCCGCCGGTTCCGCGGCAAGCTGCTGACCAAGCCGAGCAAGGCAGCCCTGCGGCGGATCCGGGAACGGCTCAGCGCCGAGACGAGAGCCCTGCGAGGGGCCAACGCCGACGTGGTGATCGCCAGACTCAACCCGATCATCAGGGGTTGGGCCGCCTACTACCGGATCGGGGTGTCCAAGCAAGCGTTCAGCTCGCTGGACGCCCATGTGTGGAGGCTGGTCTACAAGTGGGCCAGACACTCCCACCCGGACAAGTCGAAGCGCTGGGTCATCGCCCGGTGCTTCGGCGAGTTCAACAAGTCCAGGCGTGACAAGTGGGTGTTCGGGGACCGCGACAGCGGTCGCTACCTGCGCAGACTCGCCTGGACGCCCATCGTCCGGCACCGGATGGTGCCAGGCACGGCGTCGGTCGACGACCCTGCCCTGGCCGACTACTGGGCCGCGCGGCGCCGCCGCAGGAAACCCCTGCTGGGCACGGCCGTCCTGCGCCTGTTGCAGGCGCAGGACGGCTGCTGCCCGCTGTGCGGGACCCTCCTGCTGCACGCCGACCACGAACCGCAGAGCCCACACGAATGGGAACAGTGGTTCAAGGCAGTCCGCCACGCGGTCCGCAAACACGCGGTCGCCGCCGACACGGGCCACGGCACGCCGGACGAACCCGCCGCTCTACGCCTGGTACACACCCACTGCCGTCGCCGTCACAGCTGAGACACCGGCGGCAGTCCAGCACTTCTGCCTGCCCGCGAGCCCCCGGGGGTCTGCTTGAGCCGGATGCGGTTGGCGCCGCACGTCCGGTTCTGAGGGGGCGGGGGCGCAGCAATGCGTCCCCGCTACCCGGCGGCCTGGAGTTGGAGTACACCGGCTTTGACGCCTCGGTGCTGTGCGAGTTCCGCGCCCGCCTGGCCGAGGGCGGCCGGGCGGACGCCCTGCTGGACAGGATGCTGGCGCGGCTGAAGGCGGCCGGGCTGGTCCGGGCCGGCGGGCGGCAGCGCACCGATTCCACGCACGTGATCGCCTGCGTGCGCCGGCTGAACCGCATCGAGAGTGTCGGCGAGGGCCTGCGGGCCGCGTTGGAGGAGATCGCCCGGGTCAGCCCTGGCTGGCTGGTCCCGCTCCTGCAAGCAGGCTGGGACGAGCGCTACGGCCGCAAGGTGGAGACCGCCCGGCTGCTGGGGCGCAAGCACGCCTCCGCCCAGAAACTGGCCGGGCAGATCGGCGCGGACGGACAAAGCCTGTTGGCCGCGGTCGACGCCGACCCGGCCGCGGCCTGGATGAACGACCTGCCCCAGGTCCGCATGGTGCGGCTGCTGTGGACCCAGCACTACCAGGCCACCACCTCAGGGCGGCTGCGGTGGAAGGAGGCCGCCGAGCTGCCGGTGGCCGCCCAGCGCCTGCACTCGCCGTATGACCCGGACGCCCGCTACAGCACCAAGGGCGAGGACATCGAGTGGGTGGGCTCCAAGGCCCACCTGAGCGAGTCCTGCGACGACGACCTGCCCCACCTGGTCACCGACGTGCACACCACGCCCGCGACCGACCCGGACGTGGTCGCCACCACCGCCATCCAGGGCAAGCTCATCGCCCGCGGCCTGGCCCCGGGCGAGCACCTGCTGGACGCGGGCTACCCCAGCGCCGCCAACATCGCCGCCTCCGTGGCGCGCGGGATCACCCTGGTCGCCCCGGTCACCGTGCTCACCGGCCGCAACGCCCGTCAGGGCACCTTCGGGCCCAGCGCCTTCACCACCGGCTGGCAGGCCGGCACCGCCCGCTGCCCCGCCGGCCAGACCAGCCGCCCCATGCGCCCCGACAAGCGCGGCCTGGTCACCTTCGCGTCCTCCCGCCGCGACTGCCGGCCCTGCCCGACCCGCGACCAGTGCACCCTGGCCGGCCCCAACGTCCCCCGCAGGGTCACCATCCACCCCGAGCCGGCCCACGAGGCCCCCATGGCGGCCCAGCGGGCCCAGGACAGCCACCAGTGGCGCACCACCTACAACGTCCGCGCCGGGATCGAGGGTACCGTCTCCCAGGCCGTGCGCGGCCCGGACCTGCGCCACGCCCGCTACCGCGGCGTGGCCAAAACCCACGTGCAGAACGTTCTGACCGGCATGGCCCTGAACATCACCCGGCTCGGCGCCCACTTCCTCAAACCCGAACCCGGCCTCACACGCCGGCCCACCCGCATCCACGCACTGTGCACCGCCCACGGCCTCGCCGCCGCCTGATCAACACGACTTCGCCAACAGAATCAGGTGCTTGACAAGTGCCGTCGCAAGGTCGGCGAGATTGATGCACCGATACTTGACCAGCGAGGGCTCAAGCAACCTCAGCGCTTCCCGCAACGCCGACTGCGCAGGCTCAGCCTGCCCGAGCCGAAGATAGCAGGCGCCCTTGTAACCAGCTAGTCGTGCGCGATCAAAGAAACCGACCCACGACGGGTCTTCGCCTGGCCGTGACCGCGCCATCGCCTCGTCCGCGCTCGCCAGTGCCGCAGCGCAGGAGCGCTCTTGGCCGAGGTTGGCATACGCCTCAGCCTCGACGGCCGCCACAAACGAGCGCGTCGTTGCCGTCGCGCCATCACCGAGACTGGCCCGAGCCGCCTGCGCGTAGTCAAGTGCATCCTAGTCCGTAGCCCGTCAAGTTCTGCTGGGCGCCCTCATCGGACTATTTACGCGAACGGTAGCACGCGCGGGCATTGGCGGCACTGGCCAAGGAGGCAGCGCAAGGTGCTCCAAGCTCAGTTGAGAACGGGACGCGGTTCGACCACGCCAGCGCCCATGTCGCGCGGACCCCGAACCGCCTTTGGGCGTCGTGATGGCTGCCGGCGGTCAGTAGGAGGGTCGGTGTGAGCGGCGAGGGTCGTCAGCGAGTACGCCCCTATCTGGGCAAGGAGGTCATCGACACGCCGGCTCGGGTGGCCGGGATGCCTGCCGGCTCCGACCATGCAGAGCCGGTGCCGCCCTCGGACCATCCTCGGTTACGAGCTGCTGGTGCGGCTCGCCCCGCCCAGTTCCGCCCCGCCCAGACCTACGCCCTGGCCGCGGTCGCCCTCGGGCTGGTCGTCTACCTCGCCATGCGGCTCGCGGAGCCGGCCGCGATGACCAGCAAGCCGCCACCCATCGAGCCGCCATCCGACCCCCACACGGCCCTGTTCGCGGAGCGGGCGCCATGAGCACGCTCGCGGCTGCTCACCCGCTGGGGCCGGTCGAGGTGAGCGTGGCCGCCCTGGTCGTCGCCGGGCTGGTCGTCCTGGCCGGGCTGCTGCTGATCGCCGGGCTGCTGTGGGTGGAATACCAGGACGAGTGCGCCCACCGGCGGCGCATGGCCCGAGCCCGGCGGCGACAGCATGGCTGAACCCACCGGGCAAGAGCTGGCTGTCATGCCGTAGGCCGTTGGGGAGCGCCAACCCCCGGGGCGAGGCGCTGACACCCTCAACCTCGGCGGCTCCCCACCACGGATGCGCCCTCGGTGTGCCCTCGGGCCGGGGGCGCTTCCGCGTACGCAGCCTCATGGGTGGCGGTCGCCACGCTCAATCCGCTCGTCGCTCATCGGCCCTATCCGCCCGACGCTCGGCCGGGAGCCAGGCCACGAAGCGGGCGCCCGGCCCGTCGTCGACGACCGCCACCTCGCCGCCGTGGGCGCGCACGACCTGGCGCACGATGGCGAGCCCGAGGCCGGTGCCGCCGGCGACCCGGCCGCGGGCGTCGTCCAGGCGCGCGAACCGCTCGAAGATCCGCTCGCGGTCGGCGGCGGGCACCCCCGGGCCGTCGTCGGCGACCGCCAGCACCGCCAGCGGCCCCTCGGCCCGGACCGAGACGTCGACCCCGCCGGCAGCGTGGCGCAGCGCGTTGTCGAGCAGGTTCTGGACGGCGCGGGCGAGCCCCTCGGCGTCGCCCCGCACCCGCACGCCCGGCGTGGCGTCGACCCGCAGGGGCACGCGGGGCGCTGCGACGCGCACCGCCACGTCGCGGACGACCGAGCCGAGGTCCACCACCTCCCGGCGCGGCGCCGCGCCACTGTCGAGCCGGGCGGTGGCCAGGAGGTCCTCGACCATCCGGCCCAGGCGCAGGGTGTCGTCGAGCACGCTCTCCGCGGTCGGCTGCCAGCTCGCGGTGTCGGGGTGGTGCAGGGCCACCTCGAGCTGGGCCCGCATGCCAGCCAGCGGGCTGCGGAGCTCGTGGGCGGCGTCGGCCACGAAGGCGCGCTGGCGGCTGCCGGCCTCCTCGAGCCGGTCGAGCATGCGGTTGAGCGTAACCCCGAGCCGGTGGACCTCGTCGTGGGCGGCGGGCAGGGGCAGGCGCCGCGAGGCGCCCGTGCCCGTGATCTCCTCGGCGCCCTGGCGCAGTGCGCCCACCGGGCGCAGCGTCGAGCCGACGGTGACCCAGGTGATCGCGGCGAGCAGCGCGAGCAGCAGCGGGACGCCGACCAGCAGGGCGGTCTGCACGATGCGGATGCTGTCGGCCATGCTGGCCACTGACACCGCAGCGATCACCGTCACGGGCTCGCCGCGCAGACGCGCCGGCCAGCTGACCACCCGGAGCGGCGCGTCCTGCCCCAGCCGCTCGCCCGCCACGAACCGCGGTCGCCGGTCGGCCGCCTCGGCGAGCTGCTCCCCTGAGAGCAGCGGCACGGCCTGGTCGCTGCCTGCCGACGCGGCCAGCACCCGGCCCTCCCCGTCCACGACCTGGACGAGCACGGACCCGGCCCCTGCGACCGGGAGGGGGGTGGGGAGCCGGTCGGAGTCGGCCAGCGCGGCCACGTCCTGCGCCCGCTGCCTGGCCGAGGCGTCCAGGGCGGCCAGCAGCGACCGCTCCAGGCTTACGGCCAGCAGCACGGCGCCGGCGACCAGCCCACCGGCGACGACCAGCGCCGCGAGCATGGTCAGCCGGGCTCGCAGGCTCCGGCGCCGCCACCAGGCAAGCGGGGTGCGGGCCGGCGCGGCCACGGGCGCGGGCCCGGCCAGCCTCAGCCACCGGTGCCGACCAGGCGGTACCCGGCGCCGCGCACGGTCTCGAGCGCCCGCCGGCCGAACGGCGCGTCGATCTTGCGGCGCAGGTAGCCGATGTACACCTCGACGACGTTGGGGTCGCCGTCGTAGTGGGCGTCCCAGACGTGCTCGAGGATCTCCTGCTTGGGCACGACCTCGTCGCGCCGGCGCATCAGGTACTCGAGCAGGGCGAACTCCCTGGGGGTGAGGCCGACCTCGGCGGTGCCACGGCGCACCTCGCGCCTGGCCGGGTCGAGGCGGAGGTCGCCGGCCTCGAGCACCGCCGGTCGCTGCGGGGCGCCCCGCCGCAGCAGGGCGCGGAGCCGGGCCACCAGCACGACGTAGGAGAACGGCTTGGTGAGGTAGTCGTCGGCGCCGACGTCAAGGCCCTCGGCCTGGTCGTACTCGCCGTCCTTGGCGCTCAGCATGAGCACAGGCACCCAGTTGCCAAGCCCCCGCAGGCGCTGGCAGACCCGGTAGCCGTTGAGCTTGGGCAGCATGACGTCGAGCACGACGACGTCGTAGCCGCGCTCGGTGGCCAGGTGCAGCCCCTCTTCGCCATCGTGGGCGACGTCGACCGCGAACCCCTCGGCCTGCAGCCCGCGCTGGAGCGCCTCGGCCAGCCGGACCTCATCCTCCACGACCAGCACGCGCACGTCGCCTCCCTGCTCCGCCACCACGCTCCAGGTTGCACCCGGCCGGCTGAGAGCCCGCTGAGAGCCCGCCGCTTGCTTTTGAGAAGCCCGCTGAGAGCCCGCCCGCGTGCTGAGAGGGCTCTCAGGCACGCTCAGGAGCGCCACAGCCAGCGCCAGGCATGCTTCGTCCGTGATCCCGCCGGGACTCGCCCTGTCCGGCTCGAGAAAGAAGGTATGGCATGCAGGTCCTGTCCGCCCGCCCGCGCCTGGTGCGCTGGGCGGCGCCCATCGGTCTGGCCGCGATCCTGGCCGGGGGGGTCGGGCTCGCGGCGCGCTCTGACGGCGCCGCGCCGTCGCTGCCGCAGCGCAGTGCCGAGCAGCTCCTCGCCGACGTCGCTCGAGCCGACCCTCCCGGCTTCTCCGGCACGGTGGTCGAGACGGCCCGGCTCGGCCTGCCCGCGCTGCCCGCGCAGGGCCGCGGGGACGCCTCCCTGGCCGGCCTTGCCGCCGGCTCCCACACCGCCCGGGTCTGGTACGCAGGCAAGCAGCGGGCCCGCGTGGCGGTGTCCGGCTCGCTGAGCGAGGCGGACGTGATCCGCAACGGCCGCGACCTGTGGACCTGGGAGAGCGCGACCAACTCGGCCGCCCACGTCCGCCTCACCGAGGGCGAGGCCGGCGAGGGCAAGGGTGGCGTGGCGACCCTGCCGACCACGCCGGAGGAGGCGGCCCGCCAGGTGCTCGGCGCGGTCACCCCGACCACCACGGTGCGGGTCGGGCGGGCCGCACGGGTCGCCGGCCGGCCCGCGTACGAGCTGGTGCTGGCGCCCAAGGACGCCCGCTCGCTGGTCGACTCGGTGGCGCTCGCGGTCGACGGCCAGACCAAGGTCCCGCTGCGGGTGCGGGTGTTCGCCAAAGGCCAGGAGAGCCCGGCCTTCGAGGTCGGCTTCACCGAGGTCCAGTTCCGCGTCCCCGATCCGAGCGTGTTCAGGTTCACCCCGCCGCCCGGCGCCAAGGTGACCGAGCTGGGCGCGGGCGCCGAGGCCAGGGCGCGGGCCGGGGCCGCCGGGCCCGAGAAGCTGGCGAGGCGCGCCGGCGCCACCCGGCCGGCCGCGGGCGGACCGGCGGTGATCGGCGAGAGCTGGACGTCGGTGGTGGTCGCGCGGGGCGTGACCGCCGCGTCGGTCACCGGCCCGGCCAGGGTCCTGCTGGACGCAGCCGAGCCGGTGCAGGGCGCCTTCGGCCGCGGCCGGCTGCTCCGATCGCCGCTGGTCAGCGCGCTGCTCACCGACGACGGGCGGCTGTACCTTGGTGCGGTGACCCCCGAGGCGCTGACCGCGGCGGCCGCCCAGCCGGCCACGGCCGCGCGGCCGCTCACCGGCCACGGCGGCACCCCGTGACCGCGGTGGGCACGGCCGCCCAGCCGGCCTCGGCCGCGCGGCCGCTCACCGGCCACGTGACCGCGGTGGGCACGGCCGCCCAGGCGCCGGCCTCCCCGTCCGCCCGGACGGGGAGGCCGGCCCCGGCGCTGGTCACCCGGGGGCTGACCAAGCGGTTCCGCGGCGGCCAGGTCGCCGTCGACGGCCTCGACCTGGTGGTGCCGGCCGGGAGCGTGTTCGGCTTCCTCGGGCCGAACGGGTCGGGCAAGACCACCACCATCCGCATGGTGCTCGGCTTGGTCGCTCCGACCAGCGGCACGGCCGAGCTGCTGGGTGCGCCGGTGCCCGGGGCCGCCGCGACGGTCCTGCACCGGGTCGGCGCCCTCATCGAGGGGCCGGCGTTCCACCCCTACCTGAGCGGCCGGGCCAACCTGGAGCGGCTCGACGCCGCCGACGCGCTGGCCGACCCGGGCACGACCCGGCTGCGGGTCGGCCAGGCGCTGGAGCGGGTCGGGCTCACGGCCGCGGCCGGCAAGCGCTACCGGGCCTACTCGCTCGGGATGCGCCAGCGGCTCGGGCTGGCCGCGGCCCTGCTGCACCCGCGCGAGCTGCTCGTGCTCGACGAGCCGACCAACGGGCTGGACCCGCAGGGCACCCGCGAGGTGCGCGCGCTCGTCCGCGAGCTGGCCGCCGAGGGGGCGACCGTGTTCCTGTCCTCGCACCTGTTGGGCGAGGTCAAGCAGGTCTGCACCCACGTGGCGATCATGCGGACCGGCCGGCTGGTCGCCCAGGGGAGCCTGGCCGAGCTGGGCGCGGCGGCCGAGCGGCGGCTGCGCGTGGAGACCAGCGAGCCGGACCGGGCCGCCGGCGTGCTCGCGTCGCTCGGCTGCCGCGCGGTCGAGCGGCACGTCGACGGGGCCGGTGCCGTGCTCGACGGGGTCACGCCTGAGCGCGCCTGTGCCGCGCTGGTCGCCGCCGGCGTGCCCGTGAGGGGCCTGGCCGTGCGGCGCCCGTCGCTCGAGGACACCTTCGTCTCGCTGACCGGGGAGGGGTTCGATGTCGACCAGTAGCGTGGCCGGGACCGCCGCCACCCGCCGGCCCGCCCGCCCGGCCACCCGCCGGCCCACCCGCCCGGCCACCCGCCGGCCCACCCGCCCGGCCGGGCGGCGGCCCGCCGTCGGCCGCCTGCTCCGCTCGGAGCTCGGCCTGGTCTTCCGGCGCCAGCGCAACCTCGTGCTCCTCGCCGTGCTGGCGCTGGTCCCGGTGCTCATCGGCACGGCGGTGGCGCTGTCGTCGTCCTCGCCCGAGGCGGGCGAGGGGCCGCCGTTCATCGAGCGGATCGCCGGCAACGGGCTGTTCCTCGTGCTCACCTCGCTCGTGGCCGTGCTGCCGCTGTTCCTGCCCCTGGCGGTCGGAGTGGTGTCCGGCGACGCCGTGGCCGGCGAGGCCAACCTCGGCACGCTGCGCTACCTGCTGGTGGTGCCGGTCCGGCGCGGTCGCCTGCTGCTGGTGAAGTACGGCGCGCTGCTGGCCTTCTGCCTGGCCGCGGCGCTGGTGGTGGCCGGCGCCGGCCTCGCCGCCGGGCTGGCCCTGTTCGGGGGCGGCGAGGTGACGCTGCTGTCGGGCGCGACCATCCCGTTCTCGTCGGCGCTGCTGCGCATGCTCGCGGTCGCGCTCTACGTGGGCGTGTCCATGGCCGGGCTGGCCGCGGTCGGGCTGTTCGTGTCGACCCTCACCGAGGTCCCGGTGGCCGCCATGGCGACCACGGTCGGGCTCAGCGTGGCCAGCCAGGTGCTCGACACCATCCCGCAGATCGCCTGGCTGCACCCGTGGCTGTTCAGTCACCACTGGCTCGCGTTCGGCGACCTGCTGCGCCAGCCGGTGCCGACCCACGACCTCATCCTCGGCCTGCTCACCCAGGCCGCCTACGTGGTGGTTCGGCGTCCTGGCCTGGAGCCGGTTCTCCACCAGCGACGTCTCGGCCTGAGCCCGCTCGCCTGAAGCGCGCGAGGCCCGTCACGGCAGGCACGGCCGGTGGGCCGCCCGAGCGGGCGGCCCACCGGGGCATGGGGACCCGTCAGGGCATGGCCGGGTCGAGCCACATGGTGGTCACGTCGGGCTGGTTGGACCACGCCGTCCAGACCCAGTTCTTCACCCGCTCGGACCAGAAGTACGGGCTCTTGTCGTACAGGTACGGCACCCAGGCCGCGTCCTCCATGACCTGCCGGTCAGCCTCGGACCAGAGCTGGCCGCGCTTGGCCTTGTCCCCCTCGGTCAGGGCCTGGTCGATCTTGGCGTTCACCTCGGGGTTGTTGTACTCGCCGTAGTTGTTGTTGTTGGCCGGCTGGATGCTGCGGCCGTCCAGCAGGGGCACGAACCAGGAGCGGGTCCCGTCGCCCGGGTAGTCCGGGCACCAGTTGGCCGTCCCGATCTGGTGCTCGGTGCGCTTGGCGGGCAGGCCGAGCGAGTCGGTGTAGATCGCGAAGCCCGGGTACTCCTTGATCTTCAGGGTGATGCCGGCCCTGGCCAGCGAGGCCTGCAGGGCGACGTTGACCCGCTTGCCAGCCCCGGCGTTGGCACCGACGTAGTTCAGGGTGATGCCGTTCGGGAAGCCGGCCTCGGTCAGCAGTTGCTTGGCCTTGGCCACGTCGCCCTTGAAGTCGGCCGAGGGGTACAGGTCGAACTTCTGGTAGCCGAGCAGGGTCGGGGGCAGCACCGTGGAGGCGATGTCGCCGGCGTACGGGCCGCCCCGGGCTCGCTGCAGCGCGACCTTGTCGACGGCGTAGTTGACCGCCTGCCGGACCTTCAGGTTGGAGATCGGGCCGCCGGCCGGGTTCATGCCGAGGGTGAAGTAGCGGGCGCACCCGGTCACCGGGTCGGCGAACTGCTGCTTGAGGGTCGGGTCGGTGGCGAGCTGGTTCAGGCGGGCGTTGGGAGGCTGGGTGTCCCAGGACAGGTCGGCGTCGCCGGTCTCGATGGTCTGCTGGATCGCGTCCGGCTCCAGGCCCTCGCGCACGGTGACCCGGTCCACCCAGGCCTTGCGCAGCGGGTCGGTGGCCGGGTCCCAGTTGGTGTTGCGGATGAACTCCATCGACTTGGACGGCACGTACTCCTTGAGGGTGTAAGGGCCCGACCCGACCACGTGCTTGGAGTAGTCGTTGCCCACCTTGTACTTGGACGCGTACTCCCTGGGGACGGGTGCGAAGAACGGCATCGCCACGATCGACAGGAAGTCAGGGGCCGACTTCAACAGGGTGACCGTGAGGGTGTCCCCGCTCGCGACCAGGCCGGAGATGGTCTTCGCCTTGCCGTCGCCGAACTCCGACCCGCCCTTGATCAGCCTGGCGTAGCCCTGGCCGCCCGACGGGGTCGACGTGTCGAACATCCGCTCGACCGCGTAGACGAAGTCCTCGGCGGCCACCTCCCGGTTGACCGGCGGGGCGTACTTCACGCCCTTGCGGATCTTGAACGTGAACACGGTGTTGTCCTCCGACACCTGGGCCGGGCCGTCGGAGAGGTCGGGCACTGCCGTGGCCGCCTCCGCGCCCGTCTTGCTGGTGTCGTAGGAGTACAGCGTCCGGGCGTAGGCGCGTTCCAGGCCGAAGCCGAAGGTCGAGTAGGCGTCGGCCGTGTCGAGGTAGTCGGTGTCGGCGTTGGCCAGGATGCGCAGGGTGCCGCCCCTGACCCCCTGGCCGCCCGAGCCGGTCGCGCCACTCCCTCCCGAGTCGGAGCCGCCGCCGCAGGCGCCCGCCAGCAGCGCGAGCCCGACCAGGAGGACCACACCTCGCGATGCTCCCCCTCTCCTCATCTGCATCTGTGTCCCACCTTTCCGCCGCGCGCCGCCGGGCGGCGCGACCGAGCGTCTGGCCCCGGTGGCCAGGCCGGCTCGTCCCGGCCGCCCGGCCCGCGCACCGGACGCCGCAGGGTCGACGGTGGGGCAGGCGGCTCGTACGAGCTGTATAGGGCCGCCCGATTAGGTGCGCCTGAGACCGGCGTTAGCGTCCGCTTAGACCACGATCCCCACGGCAACCGCCTCCGCAGCTTCTGCGACCTCATCGACCACCCTGAAGGGGACGCCGCCGCGGGCCGGCCCTCGGGACGCGGTACCGCCTGGTGTCGTGTGGGACGGCGGCGCCGCACCGCCGAGCGCGTCGGGGATGCGATGATGGCCGGCGACCCCGCGGCGCCCCAGGCGCCCGGGTCGGTCCGGGGCCCGTCCGGCGGGAGAGCGAGGTCGTGCGTGATCAAGGTGCGGGTGTTCCGGCAAGGGGAGGAGCTGACCACCGTGCCCGTGGCCGGGATCTACGGCATGAACTTCGACCACATGCCGGAGCTGCACTGGCGCTACGGCTACGCCTGGTCGCTCGGGCTCATGGTGGCGTTCGCCGGGGGCCTGTGGTGGTACTTCAAGCGCAAGGGGTGGCTCTAGCGTTGGCCGAGGAGCACGTCGTCGGCGTGGCCGCGTCCCTGCTCGCCGACGCGGCCCGGGCCGCCGGGGACGGCGGTGGGGCGGGGTGAGCGGGATCAGGGTGGTCCGGGCCGGGGGCGGGCCCCGCGAGCGGGGCCGACGGGTCGGCCAGACGCTTACCGGGGAGATCGAGCGGTCCCTGGCGTTCTACCGGCGCTGGCTCGGGCGCCGCGGCTGCCCGCCCGAGCGGCTCCCCGAGCTGCTCGCCCCCTTCCGGGAGGCCGCGGCTCAGGGGCTGCCCGAAGGGCTTGCCACCATCGAGGGCATGGCCGAGGGGGCCGGCGTGCCCTTCTGGGAGCTGTTCGCGGTCAACGCCTTCGAGGAGCTCGAGCCGCTGCTCGGCGAGCCGGGCATGCCGTCGCCGGCCGCGGCCACCGGGGCCGCCGCGCCGCTGCCCGAGCCCCCCGGGTCCTCGGGCCTCCGGGCGGCTGCTGCACAGCGCCCCGAGCCGCCCCCTGGGACTTCGGGGGACCGGTGCTCGACGCTGACCGTGGCCGGCGCGGGCGCGACCCTGCTCGGCCACAACGAGCAGTGGCTGGCCGGCGACCTCGGCAACGCCGCGGTGGTGGTGGACCTGCCGGGGGCCGGGGGCACTGCGCTCGCCTCCCCCACGGTGGCCTGCTGCCTCCCGGCGGTCGGCGTGAACGGCCACCGGGCCGCCCAGGGCATCCAGTCGCTGGCCGCGTTCGACGACGGGGCCGGGGTCCCGCGGGTGCTGGTGTCCAGGCACGCCCTCGAAGCGGCCGGGCCGGACGACGCGGTGCGGCGGGCGTCCCTGCCCGGCCGGGCCGGCGGGTACGGTCACAGCCTGGCGTTCGCGGGCGGGGCCGCGATGAGCGTCGAGACGACCGCGACCCGGGTCGCGGTACGGCCCGGCCCGGGCGCGCACACCAACCACTACACCGACCCCCGCCTGGCCGCCCACGCGCCGGCCGCGTCGGCGGGCAGCACCGCCCGGCTGGCCCGGCTCGCCGCCCTGGCCGCCGAGCGCGCCCCGGCCACGCCCGAAGCGGTCATGGAGATCCTGACCGACCACGGCGGCGCCCCGCTGGCGATCTGCGCCCACGCCGACGACGGCGACGAGGAGTCGGACGCCGTGGTGTTCTCGATGGTCTGCGACCTCGAGGCCGGGCGCATGTGGGTGGCGGCCGGACCGCCCTGCCGCACCCCCTTCGAGGAGATCGACCTGACCGGTGTGGTCTAGCCGCAATGCCATCCGGCCGGCAGCTACCTCCGGCGTGCCCGCCGGGCCAGCCACCACCCCAGCAGCGCGGGCAGCACAGGGACAGCCAGGATCAGGTAGATGCCAGGGTCCGTCCACAAAGGCCCGTACTCGCGCATCAGCGCCACCACCAACACCACCGCCACCACGGCCAGCGCCACGGCCACGCCAACGCTGACCGCCGCGCCCGCCGCCAGCAGCAGGCCCCGACCACGCATCTCCAACCTCCAAACCGTGTCGTGCACCCGGCCTTGACCATCGCCCAGGCAGGCCCTGGCGACCAGCCGGCAACCACCCCAATCGCGGCGTGCCACCACCCCAAATCCGCATGGGTAGTTGTGGCACCAGGTGAGTCCACCCTGCTCGGGTCAGCGACGCTACTGGCCTTGAGCGCGCAACCACATCCAGCCGTCTTGGACCATCCCTCGCAGTGCGGACCGCTGTGGGCGCCAGGCAAGGTCGCGGCGGATCCGCCGGCTGTCCAGCACGAGCGCCTGGGGCTCGGGTCGTGCTGGGCGGCGCTCGATCCGGACCGCCCGGCCGGTCACCTCCTCGACCGTCGCGACGACCTCACTGATCGCCACCGCCACACCGCTGCCGACGTTGAACACCTGGTGGACGCCTGGCCGTACCGCCGCCAGGGCGAGCCGATACGCCTCGGCGACATCGGCGACGTGGGTGAGTTCCCGCACGGCCGCGCCATCGCCGTTGACCTCCAGGAACGTCTCCCGGCCGGCGGCGACCGCCAGCGCCTTGGGCAGCAGCCGCGAACGATCCTCGTCGCCATAGCGGCCGACCGCGCCAGCGATCCCCCAGCAGCGCAGGCTCACCGCGCCCAGCGCGCCGGTGGCGGCCTGGTACCCGATGGCCTGCTCAGCGGCGAGCTTGGAAGCCCCGTATGGGCTGGCCGGCGCGGCGAGCGCATCCTCAGAGGTCGGCTGGGGGGCGGCTGGGCTGTAGACCGCGCCGGCCGAGGCGAACACCAGCCGCGTGGGCACGCTGGTCCGCTCGGCCAGCTCGGCGAGGGCACGCAGCAGGTTGATCGTCCCGACCAGGTTGACATCGAAGTAGCCGAGCGGGTCGGCGTACGACTCGCGGATACGGGCCAGCGCGGCGAGATGGCACACCCCCCCGAACTCCCCCGCAACGACGAGCTTGGCGAGCCGCTCACGGTCCAGCAACTCCCCTTCGATGACCTCGGCGCCGTCCGGCGGCATCGGGGTGGTTCTGGACCCTCGGGTGAGCACGGTCACGTCGTGGCCGGTCTCCATCAGCCGGACGGCGACCACGCTGCCGACATAGCCAAGGCCGCCCGTCACCAGGACTCGCATGCCGGCTGTCTCCTATCCGCCGAGGATCGTCGCCCGATGCTGCCACGCCAGCGCCAGGCAGGCGGCCGCCGCTGGGGCGAACGGCTCGCGGTCAAGGAGCTGGTCGACACGCTCCTCGGTGAACGGGATCCCGCGCGCCCCCAGTCCGGCGCCGCCGACGGTCACCACGGTTCCCTCGTTGTTAGCGGCGACCAGCTCGCGGAAGACCTGGTCGAAGGCATCGTCGTCGAACACCGCCACGGTGAGGATCTCGCCCCACAGGGTGAGCGGGTCCAGCCCCACCCCGAGGCAGTAGACCCGCAGCTTGCCTTCCCGGTGGGCCTGGTCCAGCGAGCGGAACGGCTCCTGGGTCTCGTAGTCGACCGGGGCGCTGGCGTTGCCGTCATGCTCAAGGTTGCCGAGGAACTCCTCGCTATACTCGCGCATCATGTTGCGCCACAGGTCGAAGTCGAGCGAGCACGCCCACGGCGAGATGCTGGAGGGTTGGAACACCCCGGCCGGCATGATGTGGTACATCCCGCCGGCCACGGCGACGTTGCCGGCGTCTCGCCGGTGCAGCACAAACGACGCTGCGGCTGCGGATCTGCGGATGGTGAGCGTGTCAACCGAGGGCAGCACCGGCCGGCGGGCGACATCGAACGGGTTTCCGGTCAGCTTCCGAAACGCCAAGCGCCGTCCCGATCCTCGACGCACCTCGCTCCCGGCGGGCGTGAACGCGAGGTGTGCTGCGGCGAGCTCATGGGCGACGGCCTCGGCTACGTCGACTGCGTCGAAGTAGGTGGTCATTCCAAACCCCAGCCGCCCTCCGCCGCCCGTGGACCAGGCGACGTCGAGGAGGCGGAAGCTGAGCCGGTTCTCGAACAACGCCGGCCGGTCCAGATCACGAAGCGCGTGGGTGTAGCGTTGGTACCGCAACGCCGACGCACGCAGCGGGCGGACCGCTTGCGCTTGACGCTCGGTGCCCGTCACCTGGATAGGCACCTGGTCCCCGCGCCAGGCCAGCTCGATGTCGGCGAGGTCGACCGGTAGGGCTGGCAGCCAGTCGATACGTGTAAGCAGCTCGGTACGTTCGACTCGACCGCAGGAAGCGTGCCAGCGAGCGGCGAGGCGGGTCAGTTCGACCCGGTGCTGGTTGAGCCCCTCGCGAACGAGGATCCACTCCTCCTGATTGCTGTGCACCTGGGCGTCGAGCGACACCGGCCGGTCGTCCAAGGGGATGGACCGGAGTTCACCGAGGTGGGCAGGAGCGAGGCGCGGTCGCGTCTCCCCCACTTGGCCATGGGATACCGCTCGGGGGCGGGTGAAGCCGAGCTGGTCAACTGCGACGCCATAGAACTCGGCCAGGAGCTGGCGGTTGATCGGCTCCGGCAGGGGGATGACACCCCGTTCCCAGCGACTCACGGTGTTCGCGCTGACCTGATGCCCCTTGATCCCGCGCTGCGCAGCGAACTCGTTGACCCCGTTCGCGACGTCCTGCAGCGATAGAGCTCGCGCGTCGCGCAGGTTGAACAGCACGTTGTTGGGGATCGCTTCCTTCGCGGAGATGGCCAACCCGACCCTCCCAGCATGGCCAGCCGTTGAGCGCTGTACCTCGCTCGAGAGCCTAGCGTAGCCGACCTCGCTATCGCGTCGTCGATGGTCGCGCTCACGTCGAACAGCGGTCGAGTCGACGACCAAACCATGCCGTTCCGTACAACGAGGCCGTGCTGTTCCATTCTCCGCAAGCCAGGACGAAGGAGCGGGAGCATGAGCGGCCGGCACGAGCGGGACGAAACCGAGCGGCTACGTCAGGAGGTGAAGGCATTGCGACCCGACTGCGCAACCCGCGCCATCCGACCTCGTCATCGCCGGGGAAGTGCGGGGATGAGCGGCGAGCCGTACATCGTGCTCAAGGGCGGACACGAGCGGCCCTGGGCGATCCGATGCCGCTCGTGTCCCTGGGCCGGCTGTGGCTACCGCAGCCTCTGCGAGGCCACCGGCGCCTACAACGCCCACCTCTGCCCGGCCCCTGACTCGGTGGCGGCGGCGTGAGCGGGCGCCGCGATTGGCGGGGCTGCCCCCGCCCGGCCGCCGAGACAATCGTGTTCGAGCTAGCCCACATCCTCGCCGACTATCAGCCGTCCAGTTCGAGGCTGGGGTCGGACCAGACCGGCTCGCCCTCGACCAGGGTGGCGAGCACGCGCGCGTCGCCGACCGGGCCGGCGCCGTGCGCGAAGGGGTCGCGGTCGAGGACGGCCAGGTCGGCGAGCTTCCCCGGCTCGATCGAGCCGGTCTGGCCCTCGAGCCGGAGCGCGTGGGCCGAGCCGGCGGTGAAGGCGTCCAGGGCGGCGGCCAGATCGAGCCGCTCCGCAGGCAGGAACGGCGCGGCGCCGCGGTCACCGGGCGGGACCCGGGTGACCGCCACCTCCATCTCGAGGAGCGGGTCTGCGGTGCTCACGGTCCAGTCGCTGCCGAACGCCAGGCGCGCGCCGGCCCGGGCCAGGCTCGCGAACGGGTACTGCCAGCCGGCCCGCTCGGCGGTGAGGAACGGCAGGGTGAGGTCGCGCATGTAGCCGTCGAGCGCGGCCCAGAACGGCTGGGCGTTGGCGATCACGCCGAGACGGCCGAACCGGGGCCGGTCCTCGGGGTGGACCAGCTGGATGTGGGCGAGCTGGTGGCGGGCGTCCCGGCGGCCGTTGGCGGCCATGGCAGCCTCGACCGCGTCGAGCGCCTCGCGCACAGCGCGGTCCCCGATCGCGTGGACGTGCACGTCGAAGCCTTCCCGGTCCAGCCGCGTGACGGCCTCGGCCAGGTCGGCGGCGGGCACCATGCTGATCCCGGTGTTCGCGGTCGTGCCGCCGTGCCCGTCGAGGTAGGGCGCGAGCATGGCGGCGGTGAAGTTCTCGACCACCCCGTCCTGGAAGACCTTGACGGCGCTCGCCCGCAGGCGGCCGGCAGCGCCGTCCCGCCGCCGCTCGACCAGCTCGTCGACCTGCTCGAGGCCCCGGCCGGCGTCCCAGGTGAGCGCCGCCACGACCCGGGCGGTGAGTGCGCCGCGGGCGGCCACGGCCCGGTAGGCCGCAAGCGCCTCAGGGCCGGCCGACGCGTCCTGCCAGGCGGTGATCCCGAGCCGGTGCAGGTGGGCCTGGCCGCGGAGGACGGCCTCCTCGAGGTCGCCGGAGGCCGGCGGCGGCACCAGCTGCTCGACCAGGCGCATGGCGTCCTCGTGGAGGACCCCTGTCGGCTCGCCGTCCGGGTCGCGCTCGATCCGGCCCCGGGGCGGGTCGGGGGTGTCCCGGGTGATGCCGGCCAGCGCCAACGCGGCGCGGTTCACCCACGCGCTGTGCCCGTCGGCGCTGGTGAGGAAGGCAGGCCGACCGGCCGTGACCGGGTCGAGCTGGTCGCTGCGCGGGCCGCCGGCGAAGGCGTCCATCCCCCAGCCGTCTCCGACGATCCAGGGCGCGTCCGGATGGCCGGTGGCGTAGCGGGCGACCGCCGCCAGGTACTGCTCGGCGGGCAGGTGGTGGAGGGCGCACTGCTGCGCGGCGAGCCCGCCGGCCAGCGCGTGCACGTGGGCGTCGTGGAACCCGGGGACGACCAGCCCGCCGGTCAGCTCCACCACCCGGGTCGCCGGGCCAGCCAGGGCGAGCACCTCCGCCTCGTTCCCGACCGCGGCGATCCGGCCGGCCCGGATGGCCACCGCGCCAGCCCGCCGCCGGAGGCCGCTCACCACCGCAGGGTCGCCCACCGCCCCAGGGTCGCCCACCGCCCCAGGGTCGCCCACCGCCCCAGGGTCGCCCACCGGCCGGGGGTCGCCGGCCAGCCGGCGCCCGGTGCGCGCCGGGGTCCACACGGCCGCCTTGGCGAGCACCAGATCGGCCGGGCCGCCTCTTGCCGGGGCGCCGGCCCGCGCATCACCGTCCATTGTCAGCCCCGTTCCTTGGTGTCGGTCCAACAGGGCCGCCACGCCAACCGAGACCCGGCGGCCACCGGCTTGGCGCCCACGCGGGGCGCTCCCCGGACAGGGCCACCGGCCACGCCGGACGCGCCCCGGACAGGGCCACCGGACGCACCCCGCGGACAGGGCCACCGGACGCACCCCGCGGACAGGGCCACCGGACGCGGCCACCGGCCACGCTGGACGCTCCCCGGACGGGGCCACCGGCCACGCCGGACGATGCCCGGCCGTCACCGGCGGTCCGCCGCCGAGGACGCGGGCCGTTCCCCGGAGGGGGCGCCGGCCACGGCCGGACCGCCGGCCCCGCGCCGGGCGAGCCGGTCGGCCAGTGCCGGCCAGTCGACCATGACGACCAGCACGGTGGCGGCCATCGGCCAGTAGTCGAGCCGCATCGCCATCCAGATGCCGGCGTGGAAGGCGACCGCGGCGGGCACGAACAGCCACGCCAGGCGGGGCCGCCAGAGCACCAACGGGAAGCCCAGCTCGACCAGGAGCGTGGCCGCGGCCAGCAGGTGGGCGAGCCAGGGCCGGTCGGCCACCAGCAGCGCGGCAGGGTTGGGATGCGGCTGGGCGTCGCTGGACGCATAGAGCGCCCAGCGCAGGTTGCCGCTGGCCACCCAGGCAGGACCGGCGTGAAGCAGCTTGGCCAGGCCCGAGAAGAAGTACGCGCCAGCCACCACGACCAGCACGGTCCGCACCGGCCAGCCGTAGCGCCGCGAGGTGGGGGCGGGCGCCGGCCACCTGCCCGGGGCGGGCGCCGGCCACCTGCCCGGGGCGGGCGCCGGCCACCTGCCCGGGGCGGGCGCCGGCCACCTGCCCGGGGCGGGCGCCGGCCACCTGCCCGGGGCGGGCGCCGGCCACCTGCCCGGTGCGGGCCGCCGCCGGGCAGCGGGCGACCAGGCCTCGGCGGTCGGCGCCGGCAGCAGCGGGACCAGGCAGAGCAGCAGCAGCACGTCGTTGTGGGCGGTCTTGCCCAGGCTCGAGGTCATCGCGATCAGTGGCACGGCGGCCGCCCACGCCAGCGGCAGGGTGACCCGGGCCGCGACCCCGGCAGCGGCCAGCACCGCCGCGGCCACCGCCAGCACCTGCACGACCGCGACCAGGCCGGGCGGTGGCATCGCGTCGAGCAGGCGCAGGAACGAGATGGGCCGGAACAGCGCGGCCGGCTGCCCGGCCAGCTCGACGTAGGGCCCGGTGGCCAGGCGCACGGCCAGGATCGCGCTGAGGCCGATGCGCAGGGCGGCGAGCCGGCGCGGGTCGCCCGGCGCGAAGACCCAGCCCTCGAGCCGGGCGAGGAGCGTCTCAGCCCGGCGCACCGGCGCCTCCCTGCGGGCAGGTCCAGTACAGGGTGCGGACCGGCGGCGGCGCCCCCCGCTCCCCCACCCGGTGCGACACGTCGGTCTCGGTCCGGTACACCCGCACCGCCGCCACCCGGCCACCGCTGCGCCGTTCGGCGGCGTCGGCCCAGGCCTGGCAGACGGCGGCCCGCTCGCCGGGCGACAGGTCGGGGAAGCCCTTGAGCACCTGCACCTCGCCCTGTAACCCTGCGGGCAGGACCCGGAACGGGACCGGGGTCTCGCGGCCGGCCCCGTCGACGGTCACCGCCTGCCAGCCGGGCTGCCTGGCCTGGCGGGCGTCGGCGAACAGCCGCCACCCGGTGAGCGGCCACGCCTCGAACCCGAGCAGGCCGCAGACGAGGAACGCGGCCAGGTAGACGGCCACGAACCGGCGAGCCCAGGCGGGCACGCGCTCGCGGTCGGCAGCTCGGTCCATGGGTTGCACGCTACCGTGCCCGGCGGCAGGGCGGCCACGCACCCGAGGTGTGCCGGCCAGGTCGGGCCACCGGGGCCTGGGCTCGGCTCAGGCTGGCCCGCGGACCTCGTCCGGGCCGCGGCTGCGGCGGTGCTGGGCCCCGGGCTCTACACACTCGGGGGCGGTCTGGACTGGTCGAGCGGGTCCTCACCGCTGGCTCTGCTCGCCCTCCTCGCCGGGGTCGTAGGACCGACCGTGGTCGGGGGGCGGGTTGAGCAGGTCGGTCGCGCCCTGGGTGGCGTCGATCCCCCCTTGGGTCGGGTCGACCTCCCCCTCACCCTCGTAGCCGCTGACCACCTCGGCCGGGGCGGTCGCGGGCAGGGACTCGTCGACCTCCAGGGCGTCGTGGACCTCCTGGCCGAGCGCGGTGCGCGCGCGCCCGATCGCCCACTCCCTGTCCTTCTCGGAGCCGACTCTGCCCTCGACGACCGGGATGGCGTCCTCCGCCTGCTCCACGTGCAGGTCGGCCACGTCGATGGACGGCTCGCGCTCGTGCAGGGCGGCCTCGACCGCCTCCTCGGGCCCGCCCTCGGGCTGGACGGCGTGCTCGACCTGGCCGGGTTCCGGCTGGTCCTGATTGGAGCTCATCCGGTCCTCCTCCCACGAGCCGGACCCGCCGGCCATGGTGACGGACGACGGTCGCCTTGATGTCCTCGCGGCGCTGTTCGACGAGCGTGCGCAGCGATGCCATGGCCGCTCCCCGCCGGTCCCGGGCTGTCGTCATGGCTGTAGCGTACCGCGGCCGGACCCGCACCCTCCCGGCCGCCGGCATCACTGCGAGGGTGGAGAGTCACCAGCGAGCGCGCCTGAAGACCGTGACCCGAGAGTTCTGTGAACTTCGTCAACAGTCATCGACTCGTGTTAGCATTGCACCTTGTTAGCATTGCACCTTGTCCGAGGGCGAATGCCTCCCTAGCGCAGAGGAGGCGACAGCCACGAACGGGCTTGGAGGGCTGGTGCTCTGCGGGCCTCGGTGTGGGGTGTCAGCACCAAAGTTCAGGACCGTGGAGGTGGCGGTGGCTGTACGTGCGGAAAGCTCGGCGGAGGTGACCGCTGCGCAGATCGCTCGCCTGGCGGGCGTGGGCCGGGCAGCGGTGTCCAACTGGCGTCGCCGCCACACCGACTTTCCGCAGCCGGTCGGCGGGACCCCGGCCAGCCCAACCTTCGCGCTGGCTGACGTCGAAGCGTGGCTGGCGGCCACTGGCAAGCTCGAGTCCATCTCGGCCGGCGACCGGCTGTGGCAGGAGCTGCGGGCGTACAGCGAGGAGTGGCGATTGGCCGACGTGCTCGCCGACGCCGCCGCGTTCCTGTCCTTCGTGCGCCACGACGACAGCCCGTGGCGTCGGTGGGACGACCAGACCGATGCGGCAATCGCTGAGCTCCTGCCAGGGGCGGTCGCCGGGCACGTTGCGCGGACAGGCATGCCTGGTGGACGTGTGTTCGCCGGTGGGCTGCGGCCCGAACGGGTGCCGTTCTGGCGGGCGCTCGCGGAGCTTGCAGATGAGCAGGGCCCCGAGGCTGTGTTCGAGGACCTGCACGGTCGCTACCTCGACTCCACCGCCCGCACCATCGCCGTGACCTCGCTGGAGCTCGCCGCGGTGATCGCGTCGATGATCCCCCCCATCACTGAGGGTGCGATCTTCGATCCGGCCTGCGGAACCGGAAACCTCCTGCGTGCGGTCGCGAAGAAGATGGGGAAGAAGATGGGTATGGGCGCGGGACGGGCAGCGCAGGAGGTTGACGCGGCACTGGTTCGCATCGCGGCGTTCCGGCTCGACTGGTCCGGCTGGAGCGGTCCTGCCACCACCATCCGCCAGGGCGACTCGCTCCGCGACGACCAGTTCGCCCAAGGGCGAGGCCCGCAGGGTGCAGCCCTCGTACTGTGCGACCCGCCGACCGGCGTCAAGGACTGGGGGTACGACGAGCTCAGCTACGACCCGCGCTGGGAGTTCGGTCTGCCGCCGCGCTCCGAACCGGAGCTGGCCTGGCTCCAGCACTGCTACGCGCACCTGCGCCCGGGCGGCACCGCCATCGTGGTCATGCCGGTGGCTGCCGCGTCCCGCCGCTCTGGCCGGCGCATCCGCGCCGAGATGCTGCGGCGCGGCGTGCTGCGGGAGGTCGTCGCCCTACCACCGGGGCTGGCGAGCAACCATGCGCTCGGCCTGCACCTGTGGGTGCTCGCTCGCCCTCACCCTGGCGATGTCAACGAGGACGGCGAACTCGTCGACGTCGCCGAACCGGTCCGATCGGTCCCCCTGGTCGACGGCTCCGCCTTCGACCGCGGGCGGCTGCGGAACATCGAGGGGGACTGGTGGTACCAGTTCCGCGACGAGCCGGCCGTCACCGCCGAGGTGCCCGTGATCGAGCTGCTGGACGACGAGGTCGACCTGACGCCTTCCCGCCACCTCCAGCGCATGGCCGAGGACGTGGCCACCGACCACGGGCGGGCTCTGGCGGAGCTGGCTCCGCTCCTCGAAGCCCTGCCCCGGCGTCTACCCGGTCAACCGGCGCGCACGACACCGGTTCCCCGTGCGCCGATGGTGTCGATCGCCAAGCTGGTCCGAGCCGGAGCCGTTCATCTCCTTCTCAACCGGGACATGCCGCATGTCGGCATGGGACTGGAGCCCGGCGACGTGCTGGTGTCCGTCTCCGATCCGACAGAGCCACCGCTGGTGGTGAGCGACCAGCGGGGCGGGCCGACCCCTGACCGGCACCTGCTGCGCTGTGATCCCGATGTGCTCGACCCGTACTTCCTTGCCGGGTTCCTGCGCAGCGAGGCCAACACGCGACGGGCGGTCACCGGCTCTGGTGTGTTCCGTTACGACGTGCGCCGCGCCCACATCCCCCGTTTGCCGCTGACCGAACAGCGCCGGTACGGGCAGGAGTTCCGGCGGCTCGCCGAGTTCGGCGACCTGCTGCATAGGGCCGCGGCGCTTGGTGACGATGTCGTACGGTTGGCCATCGACGGTCTGACCACCGGTGTCTTCATCCCGTCCAGCGATCCGCAGACGAAAGGCGATTGACGTGCCCACCCACACAGAACTGGCCAACTTCATCTGGTCGGTGGCAGATCTGCTGCGCGGCGACTACAAGCAGTCCGAGTACGGCAAGGTGATCCTGCCGTTCACGGTGCTCCGCCGCCTCGACTGCGTGATGGCGCGGACCCGGCAGGCCGTGTGGGACAAGACCGCCAAGATCAAGGTGGAGAACAAGGACGCGATCCTGCGCGCGGCAGCCGGGCTCCGCTTCTACAACCTGTCGCGGCAGAGCTTCGCAACAATCGGCGGTGACGCGGACAACGTCGCAACGAACCTCAACGACTACCTCAACGGGTTCTCCGCTGGCGCACGGGAGATCCTGGAGAAGTACGAGTTCCACACCCAGATCGCCAGGCTGGACGCGGCCGGGCTGCTTTACAAGGTCGTCCAGAAGTTCGCCGAGATCGACCTGAGCCCGCAGCGGGTCGACAACCATCAGATGGGCTACGTCTTCGAGGAGCTGATCCGGAAGTTCTCCGAGATCTCGAACGAAACCGCCGGGGAGCACTTCACCCCGCGCGAGGTCATCGAGCTGATGGTGAATCTGCTGCTCGCGCCCGACGCTGACACGCTCAACCAGCCCGGGAAGGTGGTCAACATCCTCGACCCCGCCTGCGGCACCGGCGGCATGCTCTCCGCCGCCGAGGAGCACATCAGCTCGCTCAACCCGCACGCGACCGTGGAGCTGTTCGGGCAGGAGCTCAACGCCGAGTCGTACGCCATCTGCCGCTCCGACATGATGATCAAAGGCCAGGACCCGAGCAACATCGTCTTCGGCAACTCCTTCAGCGCCGACGGGCACCGTGGCCGCAGCTTCGACTACATGCTCGCTAACCCGCCGTTCGGCGTGGAGTGGAAGAAGGTGCAGGACCGGGTCGAAGCCGAGCACGAGGCGCTCGGCCACGCCGGCCGGTTCGGCGCGGGCCTGCCGCGCATCAACGACGGCTCGTTCCTGTTCCTCCAGCACATGATCTCCAAGATGAAGCCGGTGGAGAGGGACGGCTCGGGCGGGACACGGCTGGCGATCGTCTTCAACGGCTCGCCGCTCTTCACCGGAGGCGCCGGGTCCGGCGAGTCGGAGATCCGCAGGTGGATCCTTGAGAACGACTGGCTGGAGGCGATCGTCGCCCTGCCGGACCAGCTCTTCTACAACACCGGCATCTCCACCTACTTCTGGATCGTCACCAACCGCAAAGGCGCCGCCCATAAGGGCAAGGTCGTGCTGCTCGACGCGCGCGAGTACTGGGCGAAGATGCGCAAGTCCCTGGGCGAGAAGCGCAAGCTCATCACCAAGGACCAGATCCGCCAGATCACCGAGCTGTACGGGGACGCGCTGGCCGCCGCGGCGGACCCGAACCATCCCTGGCATGCCAAGGTGAAGGTCTTCGCCAACGAGGAGTTCGGCTACCAGCGGATCACGGTGGACCGGCCGCTGCGCCAGCGCTTCGAGGTCACCGAGGAGACCCTTGCGGCGCTGGCCGAGGCGAAGCCGTTGGCCAGGTACGCCGACCGCGACGCCCTGGTCGACGCCTTCAAGCCGCTGCTCGGTACCGTATGGCGGACGAAGAAGGACGCCAGGAGCGCCCTGCTTGGCGCCGCGGCTGAAGCAGGGGTGCCGTGGCCGGCCGCGACGGCCGAGAAGTCGATCTGGGGCGCGGTCGCGGTGAGCGACCCCGAGGGCGAGCTGCAGACGAAGAACGGCGAGCCGCTACCCGACCCCGACCTGCGTGACTACGAGAACGTGCCACTCACCGAGGACATCGACGAGTACTTCGCCCGCGAAGTCCTGCCCCACATCCCGGACGCCTGGATCGCCGAGATCAAGGACCCGAAGACCGGTGAGACGGCGCGAGCAAGGATAGGGTACGAGATCCCGCTCACCCGCCACTTCTACGTCTATACGCCACCCCGCCCCCTTGCCGAGATCGACGCCGAACTCCGAGAACTCGAAGCCCAGATCCAGACCCTCCTTGGGGAGGTGACGGGGTGAGCTGGGAGTCGAAGACCCTTAGAGGAGTCGCGGACGTTGTCCTTGGCCGACAGCGAGCTCCTCAACACGCCGATGGTCCGCACATGGTTCCATATCTGAGGGCCGCGAATGTCGGGGATGGCGAACTCGACCTTGCCGATGTCATGTCGATGAACTTCAGCCCTTCGGAGCAGCGAATCTTTGCTCTCTCGCCTGGCGATGTTCTCGTTACTGAGGGTAGCGGCAGTCTTTCGACCGTAGGAGCGTCCGCAGTATGGGGTGGCGAGTTCCGCGGAACGGTCTGTTTCCAGAACACGCTCCTCCGTCTGCGCCCCAAGCAGAATGCCATCGATGGCCGCTTCCTCCAGTGGTGGGCCCGCGCGGCTTTCGCTAGTGGCTTGTTCGCTTCGGTAGCGGCAGGCGCCAACATCTACCACCTCAGCGCAGAGCGAGTACGTGCACTACCTCTCCGCATCCCACCCCTCGACGAGCAGCGTCGCATCGCCAGCTTCCTCGACTCCGAGACATCCGCAATCACAAGGATGGAAGGGGCGCGGAGGCGACAGATCCAACTTCTTCGTGAGCGCCTGGCATCACGATGGAATGTACTGGTCGCCGACCTTGGGTCTGCCCACGGCTGGATCGCTTTGCGAAGGTTCATGTTGAGCATCACGGATGGTCCCTTCGGCAGCGGCCTCACAAGCGATCACTACAGCGGCGAGGGGGCTCGCGTGATCCGGCTTGGCAACATCGGCCAAGCGGCGTTCCGGAACACCGACAAGGCGTATGTCCCTCTTGCGTACGCGAGGCAGCTCAAGCGCCACGAGGCCCGCGCCGGGGATCTGTTGATTGCGGGCCTGGGAGACGAGAATCAACCGCTCGGTCGTGCCTGCGTCGCTCCAGAGGACATCGGTCCGGCGATCGTGAAGGCTGACTGCTTCCGTGTAAGACTTGATCAGCGCAAAGTGACTCATAGATACGCTGCTTGGGCGTTGAGTTCGCCACCAGTCGTCGAGCAGGTGGCCCTACTAGCTCGTGGCTCGACCCGTGCTCGTATTAATCTAAGCGTTGCCCGAACGCTCATGATTCCGGTGCCGCCACTGCGAGACCAAGAAGCAACTTGCGATGCGTTAGCAGATGCGCGTGATGAGTTGAGTTCAATCGAACAAAGGTGTGCCTTCCAACTCACCCTGCTCGCTGAGCGGCGACAGGCGCTGATCACGGCGGCGGTGACGGGGCAGATTGATGTGACGACGGCGAGGAGGGGGTGACCGCATGAGGGGGAAGCCAATCCCTTGGATCAACCGGGTGCGGGTGGTCAACTACAAGAGCATCGCCGAGTGCGATGTGCAGCTCGGACCGCTTACCGTGCTGGTCGGGCCGAACGGGGTGGGCAAGAGCAACTTCCTCGACGCGCTCGCCTTCGTCGCCGACGCCGTGGCGACCACGCCGTACCAGGCGATCGAAGCCCGCGGCGGACTGCCAGAGATCCTGCGGCGGGTACCCGAGCCGACGGGCTCGTTCAGGATCACGCTTGACGTCACCGTGCCATGGGGACCGACGCCGGAGCAGTGGGCGCACGGCGAGTACGGCTTCGAAATCGCCCCGAGGCAACAGCGTGGCCAGCGTCCCTTCGAGATTGTGTGGGAGGAGTGCAGGCTGCGGTGGGACGACAAGGAGTTCGGCTTCCGGGCTGACCGGGGGCAAGTGTCGGACCCGTCGCTGACCTCCGGGCCGCTTGAGATTGCGCCGGACCGGCTGTACTTGCAGGCGGCGAGCGCCCGCCCGAACTTCGCTCCGTTGGCCGGTCTCCTCACGGGCATGTCGTTCTACAACTTCGCGGCCGAGTCGCTGCGGCAGCTTGAGCCACAATCGGCGGGGGCGTCGCTTGGCGCCAATGGTGAGCATCTCGGCGACGTCCTTGGCGCCATCGCGGAAGGGTTTCCTGGGGTGAAGCAGCGTATCGACAGCTACATGAGTGCCGTCGCGCCCGATCTGGAGAGTGTCGACCGGCGCTATGAAGGCAGCTACGTGACCGTGGAGGTACGCAACCGGACGGGACTTGACGGCGACCCTGTGGTGTTCGGTCCTGAAGCGGTATCGGACGGGACCATCCGCGCGGCTGCCGCATTGGCGGCGTTGTTCCAACCGGCTGTCCTCGACGGCCGGGTCTCGCTGGTCGGCATCGAGGAGCCGGAGGTCGCCCTGCATCCGGCAGCGGCCGGGGTGTTGTACGACGCGTTGACCGAGGCGAGCGAACAGGTGCAGGTTCTCGTGACGAGCCAGAGCGCCGACCTGCTCGACCGTGACGACCTCGACCCTTCGATCGTGCGCGCAGTCGCCAGTGAGAGGGGGCTCACGGTCATCGGCGACGTGAACGCGGCAAGTCTGCGGGCACTCCGCGAGCACCGCTTCACCGCCGGGGAGCTGCTGCGGGCAGGCCAGGTCAGCCCCGAGATGCCGCCTGCGACCGAGTCCTCCCGGGTGGGCGGGTGATGCCTGCCATGAGGATGGCGACGATCGCATGCATCGTCGAAGGCCACGGTGAGGTGAAGGCGCTTCCAATCCTCCTGCGCAGGATCGCAGCCGAGGTTGACCCGGGCGTCCACTTGGTGGTGCCGCATCCGTATCGCGTCAATCGTTCCGGTCTACTCAGGCCAAGCATGCTTGAGGGAGTGGCGCGGACTCAAGGAGACCGAGTTGCCGGTGGGGGCGGCGTGCTCCTGCTCATCGACGCGGACGACGACTGCCCGGCCGACCTCGGGCCGAGGCTGCTGGTGAGAATCCAGGCGGCGCTGCCCGACAGGAGAGCAGCCGTGGTGCTTGCCAACCGCGAGTTCGAGGCGTGGTTTCTGGCAGCGGCGCCGTCGCTCGCAGGGCACCGTGAGCTTCCAGAGGTGCTCGAGTCGCCGCAGGATCCTGAAACCATACGGGGAGCCAAGGAATGGCTCGGAATGAAGCGGGTGGGCAAACCCTACAGAGAGACCTCCGATCAAGCCGCTTTCGCAGCGGTCTTCGACATGAAAGCGGCGCGGGAGCAGTCCCCCTCCTTCGACAAGTTCTGGCGGGAAGCTGAACGGTTGATCCGTGGCTGACGAGGAGACACGATGAACGCGGTCCACACTGAGGCGCGGTTCGAGGACGCGGTCGAAGCGTCGCTGCTCGCCTCCGGCTGGCTGAAGGGATTCGCCTACCTCTACCGCCCCGAGCTTGGGCTCGACACAAGTGAGCTGTACTCGTTCATCGGCGCGACGCAGCCGAAGGAGTGGGAGCGGCTGATCACGGCGCACGGCGGCGCCGACGCGGCGCAGCGGGAGTTCGCGAAGCTGGTCGCCAAGGAGATCGACGACCGTGGCGCGCTGGACGTGCTGCGGCACGGCGTGAAGGACCGGGGCGTCACCATCAGGCTGGCGTACTTCCGCCCGAGCCACACCCTCGCGCGGGGCGCATTGGATCACTACCGCGACAACCGGCTCACGGTGGTGCGGCAGTTGCACTACTCGGTACGGGACCCGCAGAAGTCCCTCGACCTCGCGCTCTTCCTCAACGGTGTGCCCGTTGCCACGGCCGAGCTGAAGAACCCGCTGACCGGTCAGAACGTCGAGCACGCGAAGGCGCAGTACCGCGAGGACCGGGACCCGAAGGAGCCCCTCTTCGCCCGCCGCACCCTCGTCCACTTCGCGGTGGACCCCGACCTGGTCTTCATCACCACGCGCCTGGCTGGGGCGAAGACCCGGTTCCTGCCGTTCAGCACCGGCTCGGAAGGCCCGGGCCGCTCGGGCGGTGCGGGCAACCCACCGGCCGCACCCGGCGCCTACCGGACCTCCTACCTGTGGGAGCAGGTATGGCAGCCGGACGCCTGGCTCGACCTCATCCATCGGTTCCTGCACGTCGAGGACGAGAACGCCAAGAAGGGCCGGGCCCCGGCGCCCCGGCGCGGTGACGCCCACACCAAGCCACTGATCTTCCCCCGGTTCCATCAGTGGCACGCGGTCCGGGAGTTGACCGTGCACGCCGCGTCCCGCGGCGCCGGCACCAACTACCTGGTCATGCACTCGGCCGGGTCGGGCAAGTCGAACACGATCGCCTGGCTGGCGCACCGGCTCTCGTCGCTGCACACTCCCGAGGGCCCGGCCGCCATCGACGCGGCCGCACGCGAGGCCGGGCTCGGCCCCAACCAGCCGGTCTTCGACAAGGTGATCGTGATCACCGACCGCAGGGTGCTGGACCGGCAGTTGCAGGACACGATCTACCAGTTCGAGCACGTCTCCGGGGTGGTGCAGCGGATCGACGAGAGCTCCGAGCAGCTCGCCCAGGCCCTGGCGGGGCAGACCGCGCGGATCGTCATCACCACGCTGCAGAAGTTCCCGTTCGTCCTGGACAAGGTCTCCGGGCTCGGGGACAGGCGGTACGCGGTCATCATCGACGAGGCGCACTCCTCGCAGTCCGGGGAGTCCGCTGCGACGCTCAAGCGTGCGCTCGGGCGGCTCGGCATCGACGACGTCGATGCCGACGGCGACCCGTTGACCGCTGCCGCGCTGGCCCGGGGCCGCCACCCGAACCTGTCGTACTTCGCCTTCACCGCGACGCCCAAGGCCAGGACGCTGGAGCTGTTCGGCACGCCGCACCCGGCCACCGGGGTGATGGAGCCGTTCCACACCTACTCGATGCGGCAGGCGATCGGGGAGGGGTTCATCCTCGACGTGCTGCGCAACTACCTGACCTACCAGACGTACTGGCGGTTGCGGAACGCCGCGGCGGAAGAAGCGGACCGGCAGGTCGACCCGCGCAAGGCAAAGGCGAAGCTGGTGCGCGCCGCAGAGCTGCACCCGACCTCGCAGGAGCAGCGTGCCCAGATCATCGTCGACCACTTCCGCGAGCACGCCATGGGCCGGCTGGGCGGCCGGGCCAAGGCGATGGTGGTGACCCGCTCGCGGGAACACGCGGTCAGGCTCTACCAGGCGATCCGGTCGTACATCGCCAAGCGGGAGCTCACCGGCTGCGCGACGCTGGTCGCCTTCTCCGGCACGATCACCATCGACGGGATCGACTACACCGAGCCGAAGCTCAACGGGTTCCCCGAGAGCGCCCTGCCGGCCCGGTTCGAGTACGTGAGGGCCGACGACCCGCATGCGGCAACCCGTGGCCAGCAGGAGTACCGCATCCTCGTCGTCGCCGAGAAGTACCAGACCGGCTTCGACCAGCCACTGCTCACCACGATGTACGTGGACAAGCCGCTGGTCGGCGTGGCTGCAGTACAGACCCTGTCCCGGCTCAACCGCATCCACCCGCTCAAGAGCCAGGACGACGTGTGCGTGCTCGACTTCGCCAACGCGGCCGGGGACATCCAGACGGCGTTCAAGCCATACTTCGAGCAGGCGCTCACCGAGCCGACCGACCCGAACCTGCTGTACGTCAAGGAGCGGGAGCTCAAGGGGTACCAGCTGCTGGTCGACTCGGAGATCGCCGCCTTCGCCGAGGCGTACCTGGAGGCGGCACGCGCCTCGGCAACCCAGAACCAGCGGGAGCGGTCGCACGCCCAGCTCTACCGGTTCACCGACCCGGCCCGTGACCGGTACGCGGCGCTCCTCGAGACCGACCCCGACATCGCGGAGGAGTTCCGCGCGGCGCTCAACGACTATGTCCGCGCGTACGGCTTCCTCTCCCAGGTCGTTGGCTACGGCGACCCGGACCTGGAAGCGCTCTACCTCTACGGGAGGTTCCTCTGGAACCGGCTGCCGCGCCGCCAGGACGCGGGCGTGGACATCGGCCAGGTCGACCTGACCCACCTGCGGATCGTCAAGACCGGTGAGGACGACGTCCGCCTGGAGCCCGAGGGCGCGCGGATGCTGCCGGGATTCGCCCCAGACGCCGGCCGGGCTGCCCGTGACGCCGAGGAGGTGCCGCTCGCCCAGGTGATCGCGGAGGTGAACGACCAGTACGGGCTCGACCTGGGCACCGCCGACCAGGTCCTGTACGGCCAGATGATCGTCGCCGCCGCCGAGGACCCGGTCGTGGCCCAGGCCGGGCTCGCCAACGACCTCGACAAGTTCGGGCAGGTCTTCGACAGGCATCTGGAGCGGGTCGTCATCGAGCGGGCCGAGGCCAACGAGACCCTGGTCAGGCGGTTCTTCGACGACGCCGCATTCCATGAGGTGTTCACCCAGGTCGCGCGGAAACAGTCCTACGACCTGATCCGCCGTCCGGCGCGCCGGGAAGCCGAGCGGCGGCTGCGCCAGACCGGCGGCAGCGGTAACGTCCCGAGTGTCGCGTCAGGGGCCTGACTGCCCCTTGTCGCCACTTGATTCGCTGCAGAGCACGACGACCACGAGAACCCGCCGCCGGTCGGCTGGGCCGCCGCGATCGGCGCACAGCTCGCCTCCGTCCTCACTGAGGTCCACCTGCTCGCCGCATCAGCCGGTACGACACCTGAACCGGCAAGCAGAAGACGAAGACAGGGAACCGGATGCTGACAGGGAACCGGATGCTGACAGGGAACCGGATGCTGACAGGGAACCGGATGCTGACAGGGAACCGGATGCTGACAGGGAACCGGATGCTGACAGGGAACCGGAT
>Ga0184627_10000157_pt1 | contig 32640 bp, 27 predicted proteins | sample PLM3_127_b1_FD_133150 | JGI IMG/M metagenome (GOLD analysis project Ga0184627, IMG submission 133150) | Groundwater sediment microbial communities from an aquifer in East River, Colorado, USA - PLM3_127_b1 | ecosystem: Environmental > Terrestrial > Soil > Riparian zone | place: USA: East River... | reverse complement strand
GGACCGAACTGTCTCACGACGTTCTAAACCCAGCTCGCGTACCGCTTTAATGGGCGAACAGCCCAACCCTTGGGACCTACTCCAGCCCCAGGATGCGACGAGCCGACATCGAGGTGCCAAACCTTGCCGTCGATATGGACTCTTGGGCAAGATCAGCCTGTTATCCCCGGGGTACCTTTTAGCCGTTGAGCGACAGCGCTTCCACATGCCACTGCCGGATCACTAGGCCCAGCTTTCGCTCCTGCTCGACATGTCTGTCTCGCAGTCAAGCTCCCTTGTGCCCTTGCACTCGACAGCTGATTGCCAACCAGCTTGAGGGAACCTTTGGGCGCCTCCGTTACATTTTGGGAGGCAACCGCCCCAGTTAAACTACCCACCTAACGCTGTTCCAGATCCGGATTCACGGACCCTGGTTAGAAGCCCAACACGAACAGGGTGGTATTTCAAGGTTGACTCCACCGAGACTGGCGTCCCAGTTTCACAGTCTCCCACCTATCCTACACAATCCGTATCAAACTCCAACATTAAGCTGTAGTAAAGGTCCCGGGGTCTTTCCGTCCTTCCGCGGGTAACGAGCATCTTTACTCGTATTGCAATTTCACCGAGCCACTGGTTGAGACAGCGCCCAAGTCGTTACGCCATTCGTGCAGGTCGGAACTTCGTCACACTCCTCTGTTTCCAGAGGGACAGACTATGCCTTCATCTTGGTGAGGCTCTGAACGACCGTGTCGGTCGAGTACCCTCGCTTACCGCTTGGGTTCATCTCGCCGGCCAGTCGTACGATCTCCAACAGGCCTCTCTGGAAGAGGTGCTCCCCCCGAGCCATGCGTTCGCAGATGTCTGCGAACAGCTCGAAGTCGCACCGCTTACCGGAAAGAAGAGGGTACTTCCTAAAGTGAGGGATGACTACCGCCCGGATCGGTACGAGACTGCGCGTCTCCCACTTCACCGTGCGATCACTACGGTCTGGCCGGATGCAGCCACAGCCGAAGTGCTGCTGTATGAGCAGCAAGACTCTCGGCGCGACTGCCGTTCTGGCTCACCGATAGACTCGGCCTCACCTCCCAACCGACCAACAGCGTCGGCCGAGGTGAGATCGAGACCGTGAAGCATCCCTCTCCGTCGACGTACCCGGAGATGTTACGACCCAAGGTCGATGTCACCGCACCAAGAGCCCGCGTCTTGCCCCAGCCGTAGATTTGCCATGCCGCGACTGTACGTCGCAGGTGTGACAGGGACTGGAGCCTCTCCCCAAAGGGGGATCAGTCGTTACGGGGCCATACCGCTGAGAGCGGCAGAGGGCTTCCCACGGCGTTGCCCGCCAGCGTTCACCTCGTCCTTGCTCGAGGCAGCCGGGTAGGGATTCGCCGTTATGAGCGGGATTGGACGTATGGAATCGCTCCCATACGGGGCAACTGTTCACCCGACAAGGAATTTCGCTACCTTAGTACCGTTATAGTTACGGCAGCCGTTTACTGGCGCTTCGGTTCAGAGCTTCGCCCTGCAAGCAGAGCTAACCCCTCCCCTTAACGTTCCAGCACTGGGCAGGCGTCAGTCCGTATACAGCGTCTTTCGACTTCGCACGGACCTGTGTTTTTAGTAAACAGTCGCTTGGGCCTGGTCTCTGCGACCGCCTTCCGCTTCCCACCGCATGGGTGGTAACGGACTGCGGCACCCCTTATCCCTAAGTTACGGGGTCAAGTTGCCGAGTTCCTTAACCAGTGTTCGCTCGATCGCCTTAGTATTCTCTACTTGCCCACCTGCGTCGGTTTGGGGTACGGGCTCCAACTCCACTCGCTAGAGGCTTTTCTTGGCAGCATAGGATTATCCACTTCGCCTAGATCGGCTCGGCATCGTGTCTCAGGCTCGTGTCCGACGGATTTGCCTGTCGGACGCCCTACGCACTTACCCCAGGTCAACCAACGCCTGGGCTGGACTACCTTCCTGCGTCACCCCATCGCTAGCCTAGTACTGGGTCTGTCGGTAAACCCCCGTAGGGGTTTTCCTTAGTACCCCAGGTTCAGCTCGGGCACGGAGTCAGAGGTACGGGAATATCAACCCGTCGTCCATCGACTACGCCTCTCGGCCTCGCCTTAGGTCCCGACTTACCCTGGGCGGATTAGCCTTCCCCAGGAAACCTTGGGCATTCGGCGGACAGGTTTTTCACCTGTCTTTCGTTACTCATGCCGGCATTCGCACTTGTCGCGCGTCCACGGCTGGGTTACCCCGCCGCTTCACTCGCGCGACAACGCTCCCCTACCCATCCACGCGCTTGGACGTACAGGGCCTCCCCTGTACGCCGGCTCATGCGTGAATGCCGCAGCTTCGGTGGTGTGCTTGAGCCCCGCTACATTGTCGGCGCGGAGTCACTTGACCAGTGAGCTATTACGCACTCTTTCAAGGATGGCTGCTTCTAAGCCAACCTCCTGGTTGTCTGTGCAACTCCACATCCTTTTCCACTTAGCACACGCTTAGGGACCTTAGCTGGCGGTCTGGGTTGTTTCCCTCTCGACTACGAACCTTATCGCCCGCAGTCTCACTCCTGGATTTTGGGCGTCGCGGTATTCGGAGTTTGGTTGAGTTTGGTAAGCTTGTAGGCCCCCTAGCCCATCCAGTGCTCTACCCCCGCGACGAAACATCCAAGGCTGCACCTAAATGCATTTCGGGGAGAACCAGCTATCACCGAGTTTGATTGGCCTTTCACCCCTAGCCACAGGTCATCCCCCAGGTTTTCAACCCTGGTGGGTTCGGGCCTCCACGAGGTCTTACCCTCGCTTCACCCTGCCCATGGCTAGATCACTCGGCTTCGGGTCTAGAACACGCGACTGGACGCCCGTTTCGGACTCGCTTTCGCTACGGCTCCCCCTCTCGGGTTAACCTCGCCACGTATCGCTAACTCGCCGGCTCATTCTTCAAAAGGCACGCCGTCACAACCCCGAAGGATCGCTCCGACTGTTTGTAAGCACACGGTTTCAGGTACTATTTCACTCCCCTCCCGGGGTACTTTTCACCTTTCCCTCACGGTACTGGTCCGCTATCGGTCGCCAGAGAGTGTTTAGCCTTAGGGGGTGGTCCCCCCGGATTCAGACGGAATATCCTCCGCCTTACTTGGGATGACAGTCGGGAGGGATGACGGGTTTCGTCTACGGGGCTGTTACCGTCTGTGGCGGCCGTTTCCAAGGCCTTCGACTACCCGCATCCTTTGTAACTCCCTGGAGGTGTGCAGTTCCTCCTGACAGGTCCCACGACCCCGAAGCAGCAACGCCTGCACGCTGTCACGCTACCTCGGTTTAGGCTGACCCCCGTTCGCTCGCCACTACTAGGGGGATCGCGGTTGCTTTCTCTTCCTCCGGGTACTGAGATGTTTCAGTTTCCCGGGTTACCTCTACCGGTCCTATGTGTTCAGACCGGAGTGACACGGCATGACCCGTGCCGGGTTTCCCCATTCGGACATCCCCGGATCAAAGCTAGGTTGGCAGCTCCCCGAGGCTTATCGCAGCCTCCTACGTCCTTCATCGGCTTCTGGCGCCTAGGCATCCACCGTGTGCCCTTTGTAACTTGGCAACGTTCTAAAAGATGCTCGCGCTCGCTATGTAGTTCTCAAGGTTCCCGGCCCTGTTCCCCTGGTCACCCACCTTCCCGGACCAGCCGGGTGGTTTGGGGCAGGCAGAGCCTCCCGGACCGGCGCCCCGGGTCGAGGACCCGAGCCGCCGACGAGGTTCGTCCAGCAGCGCCGGACGCTCCCTCAAAGCTCAACAGTGTGTGCGACCGACCCGTTCCGCGGTCCGCCGTTCCGCAACCCACGGTCGAGACCGTGGGAGGTACTGAGCGGCCGCCGAGCGACCCGGCCGAGTAGCCAGTGATCGACCCTGGAGCACCAGGCCTGTGAGTAGGGCCTGGCTTCCTGGCAGCCCTCAGGACGAGGACTGCGCATGCTCCTTAGAAAGGAGGTGATCCAGCCGCACCTTCCGGTACGGCTACCTTGTTACGACTTCGTCCCAATCGCCAATCCCACCTTCGACAGCTCCCTCCCTTACGGGTTGGGCCACTGGCTTCGGGTGTTACCGACTTTCGTGACGTGACGGGCGGTGTGTACAAGGCCCGGGAACGTATTCACCGCGGCAATGCTGATCCGCGATTACTAGCGACTCCGACTTCACGGGGTCGAGTTGCAGACCCCGATCCGAACTGAGACTGGCTTTTTGGGATTGGCTCCCCCTCGCGGGTTTGCAGCCCTTTGTACCAGCCATTGTAGCATGTTTGCAGCCCAGGACATAAGGGCCATGATGACTTGACCTCATCCCCACCTTCCTCCGAGTTGACCCCGGCAGTCTCCTATGAGTCCCCGACATGACTCGCTGGCAACATAGGACAAGGGTTGCGCTCGTTGCGGGACTTAACCCAACATCTCACGACACGAGCTGACGACAGCCATGCAACACCTGTGTGGGACCCTTGCGGACACCGTATCTCTACGGCTTTTCCCCACATGTCAAGCCCTGGTAAGGTTCTTCGCGTTGCGTCGAATTAAGCAACATGCTCCGCCGCTTGTGCGGGCCCCCGTCAATTCCTTTGAGTTTTAGCCTTGCGGCCGTACTCCCCAGGCGGGGCGCTTAATGCGTTAGCTGCGGCACGGAAGGAGTCGATGACCTCCCACACCTAGCGCCCATCGTTTACGGCGTGGACTACCAGGGTATCTAATCCTGTTTGCTCCCCACGCTTTCGCTCCTCAGCGTCAGTACTGGCCCAGGATCCCGCCTTCGCCACCGGTGTTCTTCCTGATATCTGCGCATTCCACCGCTACACCAGGAGTTCCAGATCCCCCTACCAGACTCTAGCCGTCCAGTATCGAATGCAGGCTCGGAGTTGAGCCCCGAGTTTTCACACCCGACTTGGACAGCCGCCTACGAGCTCTTTACGCCCAATAAATCCGGACAACGCTCGGTCCCTACGTATTACCGCGGCTGCTGGCACGTAGTTAGCCGGACCTTCTTCTGCAGGTACCGTCACTTTCGCTTCGTCCCTGCTGAAAGCGGTTTACAACCCGAAGGCCTTCATCCCGCACGCGGCGTCGCTGCGTCAGGCTTTCGCCCATTGCGCAATATTCCCCGCTGCTGCCTCCCGTAGGAGTCTGGGCCGTGTCTCAGTCCCAGTGTGGCCGTACACCCTCTCAGGCCGGCTACCCGTCGTCGCCTTGGTGGGCTCTTACCCCACCAACAAGCTGATAGGCCGCGGGCCCATCCCTGACCGGGATCCTTTCCAGCCTCCACCATGCGGTGGTGGCTCGTATCCGGTATTAGACCCAGTTTCCCAGGCTTATCCCGGAGTCAGGGGCAGGTTACCCACGTGTTACTCACCCGTTCGCCGCTAGGAACCAGCCGGTGTTGCCACCGACTGGGCCTCGCTCGACTTGCATGCGTTAAGCACGCCGCCAGCGTTCATCCTGAGCCAGGATCAAACTCTCCGTCAGAGATCGTGAACTCCCCGGTCCGGGCCACCCGAGGGCGGCGACGTACGGGGGTCTGTTCTCGATGGGAGCTCGCCGGCCTCACGGGCCGCCGAGTTTGACCATCCGTCCCGGGCGAACCGGGGGGATGGACGGTGGGAGGCGGCTAGCCCCTCACCGCTGTTGGCTCATCTGTTGTCCAGATGCACCAAAGGAACCGTCTTGCGAAGCGAAACGGAGGGCGGATGCCCGCCGTGCCGCCCCGCGTGACGGGGTTTTGGCACTGGCTTTTCACACACTGTTGAGTTTTCAAGGAGCGTCGAAGGGTTGCTCATCAGCGACTCGCCTGTGGTTCCCGCCTGGCGTTCCCGCCGCGAGAGCGGCGGTGACCGTAGCACGGGCCTTCAGACTCGTCAAACTTCGCGACCTACCCGGATGATACTCCTTGCGGAGCCACCGGCGCAGCGTTGCAACCTCACACAGAAGCACCGCCCCGCGCCCACTCTGGGCTCCGAGACGGCCACCTAAGCCATTGGAACTGCGTTCCCTCCGGCCTTCGGCGACCTCCTGTCTTCCGTTGTCAACGTCGCATGGACGCCACGGACAGGTGTTGGTCCTGAAGAACTTCCCTCTTCGTGCGGCGAGACGGTAGCACCGGGGTCGAAGTCGTGTCAACCGCGCATCCCTGCCGTGACAAGGAGTTGAGGCGGTTGGGACCCCTTCCGGAGCCGGTTCTCGCTACCCACACAGGCTAGCAGATCCTCCGAAAACGGCGCAAACGCGCGGAGGCGGGACCTGCGGCAGGCGGTGGCCCTCAGTGGGCCTGCAGGCGCACCGGCGCGCGGCGCCCCACGGTGAGGAGATGGCCGTGGAGGTCGGGCAAGGGCCAGCTCTGCTCGAACGACTCCACTGCCCGGCCGTCGAGGCGGACTGCGCCCTGGCTCACCAGCCGCCGCGCCTCGCTGCGGGTGGCGACCAGGCCGGCGTCGGCCAGCAGGGCGACCACCCAGACCGAGCCGGTGTCGGAGACGGCGCTGGGCGGGATCTCCAGGGCAGGGACCGCGGCGTCGCCGTCGCCGGGCTCCCCGGCCGTGGCCGCTCCCGTCCCCCGCTGCCTGACGCCGGCGTCGAACGCCGCCTCGGCCGCCTCGGCCGCCTCGGCGCCGTGGTAGAGCGTGACCACCTCGCGGGCCAGTCGGCGCTTCACGGCCGCTGCCCGCGGGCCGCCGCCAGCGGCCTCCGCCACCAGTGCCTCGGTCGTGTCCGGGCCCAGGTCGGTGCACAGGCGCAGGTACTCGGGGATAAGGTGGTCGGGGATGCGCATCAGCTTGCCGAACTGGCTGGGCGCCGGCTCGTCGAGGTAGACGCCGTTGTCGAGGCTCTTGGACATCTTCTGGGCCCCGTCGACGCCCCGCAGCAGCGGCATGGTGACGACCGCCTGGCCGGGCCCGCGCGCCGTGCGCTGCAGCGCACGGCCGACGAGCAGGTTGAAGGTCTGGTCGGTGCCGCCGAGCTCGATGTCGGCGTCGATCGCCACCGAGTCCTGGCCTTGCATGAGGGGGTAGAGGAACTCGACAAGCGAGATCGGCTGCCCGGCGGTGTGGCGCTTGCGGAAGTCGTCACGCTCCAGGAGCTGGGCGACGGTCACGTGAGCGGCCAGCCGGGCCACCTCCGCGAAGGTCATGGGCGCGAGCCACTCGGAGTTCCGGCGGATCTCCGCGGCGCCCACGTCGAGCACCTTGCCGACCTGCTCGAGGTAGGTCCGGGCGTGCTCGGCAACCTCGGCCCGGGTCTGCAGCCTGCGGGTCTGGCTGCGGCCGCTGGGGTCGCCGACCATGCCGGTGAAGTCCCCGATGATCAGCACCACGGTGTGGCCGAAGCGCTGGAACTGGGCGAGCTTGCGCAGCACCACGGCGTGGCCGATGGTCAGATGAGCCGACGACGGGTCGATGCCGAGCTTCACCCGGAGCGGCCGGCCCTCGCCTCGCGCGGCGGCCAGGCGCTCGGCGAGCCCGCCGGCGGGCAGCACCTCGGCGACGCCGGCGCTCAGGACGCGGAGCTCTTCGTCGAGCGACGCGGACAATCCTCGTGACCTCCCCGGAAGACGCGGCTTGGGCTCGGGCCCACGGCCCGGGCAGGCGGCCCCCGGGGCACGGCGGCCACCGCAGGGCGCAGCAGGCGGACAACCCCTCCCGCACGGGGTGCAGCGTAGCACCCGCCGGGACTGCGGCCGGGCAGCGGGCGGCATCAGCGGCTGCCTGCGCGCTCGAGGACCACCACGCTGAACCCCTTCTTCCGACGGCGGTCCCGGACCGCCACCCGGGCGCCGGCCGGGCCGAGGCGGGCCAGGCACCGCGTCACCGCCGTCGAGCTCGCGGCCACGACCAGCCTGCCTCCGGGGGGGAGCTCGGACGCGGCCAGGCGCACGCTCGCGGCCGCGGCCTCGGGCGGCTCCTTCTCCCGCGGGAGGACGACGACCAGGTCGGCCTCTGCCACGCCGGCGCCGTCCAGCCCTACCTGGTGGCGGGTGACGATCCGCTCCGGCGGGCAGCCGTTGCGGACCAGGTTGGCCTGCGCGTACCTGAGCGCCAGCAGGTCGCGGTCGACCAGGCGGACCTGACTCGGCTTGCGCAGGGCCCACAGGAAGGCGGGCACGTGCCCCTGGCCCGGGTTGAGCACCACCGCCCCCGCCGCCGGGCCGCCGCCCAGGCCGAGCAGCGCGTCCACGGCGAGCCCGCTCTGGTAGCCGAGCGAGTCGAACTCCGGCAGCCCGTAGGCGGTCTGCACCGCGAGCCGGATCCCCCCGTGGGCCAGGGACACGCGCTCCCGGTCGTACACGCCCCGCCCGAACGCCGGCTCCTCGGGCCCCCGCCGCCCGCCGGTGAACCGGTAGTGGAACACGGCGTAGCTGGTGGTCGACCGGTGGTGGGCGACCTCGACGCCGGGCCGTGCGAGCACGCCGGCCACCGATGCTTCCAGGGCTGCCACGACCACGACGGCCACCAGGCCGGAGGGGCGCAGATGGTGGGCCGCGTCGAGCAGGAAGTGCCGGATCGCGGCCGGCCCGGCCTTGGCCGGGACGTTGGACACGATCAGGTCGAAGTCGCCGGCCCGGCAGTCGTCGTAGCCGAGGCTGCCGTACACCTGGACGCCGCCGAGGCCGTTCAGGTCGGCGTTGCGCCGGCTGTAGGCGACCGCCAGGGCGTCCCGGTCGACCATGTGGACCTCGCGCCCGGGGTCGAGCGCCTGGAGCGCCAGGCCGATCGGCCCGTACCCGCAGCCGAGGTCGAGCACCCGGCGCAGGCCATGGGGGGCGGCGCCGGCCAGCGTGCGCAGCAGGAGTCGGGTGCCAACGTCCACCTCGAAGCTCGAGAACAGGTCGGCGGCGACGCGGAGCTCGAGCCGCCTGCCGCTCTGGCCCAGCGTGACCGTCTTCTTGTAGTACGGGTCCGGGTCCAGGCGGCTCACTCCTCGGCTCGGCCGAGTCCGGTCGGCAGCGGACGACGCGCACCTAACTGAGCACCTGCTCAGAAGTCCTGTCCGTAACTTGACGGGAAGGCCCTGGTCGCTGACCCGGGTTATGGGCAGAACTTCTGGTGACCTGCTTAGCCCGGGCCGGTCACCTCCAGGTCCGGGGTGGTGCGGTGCCGAGCCAGGTCGGCGCGCTCGGCGCGGGCAAGTGTAGCGAGCCGCTGGCGCGCACCACGGGCCGTGGTCGGGCGGCGGTGGATGAAGCCTGGCCCCCGGGATGCCGACCACCATGGGTGAGATGCTGCGCCGTCCCTGGCCGACCGCCCTGCTGCTCGCCGCCTGCCTCGCGCTCGCGGCGTGCGTGCCGGCGCGTCCGGCCGAGCTGCCCACGCCACCACCCCTGGCCCAGACCACGCGCGTCTACGACGCCCGGGGCCGGCTCGTGGCCGAGCTGCACGGTCCCGAGGACCGCACCGCCGTCCCGCTGGCCAGGATCAGCCGGTGGCTGCGCATGGCCGTGGTCGACACCGAGGACGCGCGCTTCTACCACCATGGCGGGGTCGACTGGCGCGCGGTCGCCCGCGCGGCAGCCCACGACCTGCGGCACCGGCGGGTGGTCGAGGGCGGCTCGACCATCACCCAGCAGTACGTGAAGAACCTGTACGGGACCGGCGAGCGGAGCCTGCGTCGCAAGCTGCAGGAGGCTTCGCTCGCCCAGGCGCTGGAGAGCCGGCACGCCAAGGACGAGATCCTCGCCGCCTACCTCAACACGGTGTACTTCGGCGAGGGGGCCTACGGCGCCGAGGCGGCGGCGCAGACCTACTTCTCCACCAGCGCCGCCCGGCTCACCCTGGCCCAGGCGGCCCTGCTCGCCGGGCTGCTGCGCTCCCCGGCCACGCTCGACCCGTTCGCGCACCCCGAGGCGGCGGCAGCGCGGCGGGCCGAGGTGCTCCGGCGCATGGAGCGCCGTGGCCACCTGGCCCGGGCGGCGGCCGGGCGGGTGGAGCGGAGCCCGCTCGGGCTGCGTCCAAAGCCCCGCGCGGGCAGGTACCCGGCGGCCTGGTTCGTCTGCTGGATCACCGACCAGCTCCTCGACCCGGCCGACACCCGCTTCGCCGCGCTCGGCGCCACCAGCCGGGAGCGGGCCGCCAGCCTGTTCGCGGGCGGCCTGCGCATCGCCACCACTGTCGACCTCGACGTGCAGGCGGCCGGGGAGCGGGCCGCCCGCGCAGTGCTCGCCGACCCCGGCCGCGACCCGTACGCGGCCCTGGCCGCGGTCGAGCCGGGCACCGGCGCGGTCCGGGCCATGGTCGGCGGCCGGGACTTCTTCGCCGACCCCAGGTACGGCCGGGTCAACCTGGCCACCGGGTCGGGTGGCACCGGCCGCCAGGCCGGCTCGGCGTTCAAGACGTTCGCGCTCGTTGCCGCGATCGAGCGAGGCATCCCGCCCGAGGCCGTGTTCCGGGCCCCGGATCAGTTGACGCTGGCGCGTGGCGGCCACCACCGCCCGTACGCCGTGCGCAACTACGAGGGGCGTGGGTTCGGGAGCGCGACGTTGCGCGAGGCCACCGCCCTGTCCATCAACACGGTGTACGCGCAGCTCCTGCTGCGGCTCGGGGACGGCAACCCGGACCGGGGCGCACGCGCGGTGGTCCAGACCGCGGCCAGGATGGGAATCGACCCGAGCCGGCTCGCGCCGTACCCGAGCGTGGTGCTCGGGGCGGGCGACGTCACCCCGCTCGAGATGGCCGACGCCTACGCGACCCTGGCCGCAGAGGGCAGGCATGCCACGCCTTTCGGCGTCAGCCGCATCACCGACGCTGCCGGGCTGGTCCTCTACCAGGCCCGGCCCGAGCCCGACCGGGTGCTCAAGGCGGCGGTGGCCACGACCGTGGGCGACGTGCTGCGCGGGGTGGTCGAGCACGGCACCGGCGTCCGGGCCGCCATCGGCCGGCCCGCTGCCGGCAAGACCGGCACCACCCAGGGCAACGCCGACGCCTGGTTCGCCGGGTACACCCCGGAGCTGGCCGCCGCCGTCTGGGTCGGGTTCCCGCAGGGGAGGGTCCCGATGACACCGCCACGGACGTCGGCCCCCGTGCTCGGCGGCACCCTCCCGGCCGCGATCTGGACCCGGTTCATGCGCCAGGCGCTGGCCGGGCGGCCAGCCACCGCCCTCCCGGTGGCAGCCACCGAGCTGGTCTCGGTCATGGTCGACGTCGGCGACAGCTGCCTGCCGAACCGGTTCACCCCTGCAGCCGAGGTGGGGCCGGTGACCTACCTCGAAGGCACCGAGCCGACGGCGAGGTGCGCCCGGCCGGCCGGGCCGGTCCGCGGCGTGGTCCCGGCCGTGGTCGGCCTGCCCGTGGCCACGGCCAGCCCCTGGCTGGGCACGGCCGGCTTCCGGCTGGTGCAGCGGCTCGTGGCCGAGCCGGGCGCGACGCCCGGCAGGGTGCTGCGGCAGTCCCCGGCCAGCGGGACGGCGCGGGCGCCCGGGTCCGCGGTCGAGCTGACCGTGGCGGTCGGCGCCGACGGGGAGGGCGGGCTCGGGGTCACCCTGGTGCCGGACGTGCTCGGCCAGCCGTCCGAGACAGCGCTACGCCTCCTCGGCCGGGCCGGCCTGGACGGGCTGGCCACCGTGGCCTGCGACAGCGACCCTGCGGCGGCCGCCGCCCGCCCGGACCTGGTGTGGAAGGCGGCGCCCGGGCCTGGCTCCCAGGTGACCGCCGGGCAGCGGGTGGCGCTCTGGGTCAACCCGGAGCGCTGCCCCGCCCCACCGACCCCCCCACCGGCTGAGGTCGGCGGCGGCTCGGGCATGCCAGGCTGAGGCGGCTGGGGGGGCGGGACGGGCGGTCCACCCGGGCCGGGCCGCTCGCGCTGCAGGCGGTCCGGAGCGGCGGTCCACCCGGGCCAGGCCGCTCGCGCTTCAGGCGGTCCGGGGGCCGGGCGAGACCCAGGGGTTGCCGGCCACCAGGGCCCGCCAGGGCCGGTCGGCCGCGGCGGTGATCCCGACCCGGCCGGTCCAGGCGACCGCGGCGTCGTCCACCGGCCAGCCGGCGGTCAGCAGCACCGGACCGGCAGCCAGGTCGGCGCCGTCGGCCCAGCCGGCCAGCCCGAGCGCGGCGGTCAGGCGGGCCGGGCCGCGGGTGAGGTCGCGCGGCCGGACGTGCGGGCGCCTGGCCGCCATCAGCTCGGCGCCGAGCACCGGCTCCCCCGCCCGGGCCAGCACCGCCTGGGCCACGCCGACGGGTGCGCACACCACGTTCACGCACCAGTGCATGCCGTAGGTGAAGTAGACGTAGAGGTGGCCGGGGGGGCCGAACATCACCGCGTTGCGGGCCGTGCGGCCCCGGCGGGCGTGGCTGGCCGGGTCCTGCCCGACCCCGTCGTAGGCCTCGGTCTCGACGATCCGCACCGCGCTGCGCCCCTCGGGGGCGTCGTGGACGAGCAGGCGCCCGAGCAGGCCGCGGGTGACCTCGAGGACCGGACGGAGGTAGAACGAGCGCGGCAGCGGGTCGAGCGAACCGGCGGGCAGGCCCCCGCGCCCGGGCTCCGGGACGCTCGCCGCGGTCACGGCCGCTCCTGGCGGCCCTTGGCCAGGAAGCGGCGCAGCTCCGGGGGTGGGAGGGCGTTGACGACCCGGTCGGCGGTGGCCCAGCCGCGGCCCGCGGTGGCCACCGCGAAGCGCATGTTGTCGAGGTGGCCGGGGCCGTGGCTGTCGGACCCGAAGGCGAGCAGCACGCCGAACCGACCGGCCAGCCGGACGTGCTCGTCGGCCAGGTCGAGGCGGCGGGGCGAGCCGTTCACCTCGAGCGCGGTGCCGGTCCGGGCCGCGGCCCGGAACAGGGCCTCGACGTCCACGTCGCCGACGGCCCGACTGCCGATCAGGCGGCCGGTCGGGTGGCCGACCACGTTCACGGCCGGGTGCTCGCAGGCGGCCACCAGGCGGGCGGTCAGCTCCTGCCTGGGCTGGTCGAGGTGGTCGTGGACGCTCGCCACGAGCACGTCGAAGGTGTCGAGGAAGCCGTCGTCGAAGTCGAGGCTGCCGTCCCGCCCGATGTTCAGCTCGGCGCCGTGGAGCAGCTCGAAGCCGCCGTGGGACGGCGGGGCCAGCTCGCGGAGTCGCGCCCGCTGGGCGAGCAGCGCGCCCGCGCCCGCGCCGCCGAGTGACAGCCGCTCGGCGTGGTCGGTGATGGCGAGGAAGCGGTAGCCGCGCCGGCGGGCGGCGTCGACCATCGTCTCGAGCGGCGCGGTCCCGTCGGGCGACAGGTCGGTGTGGCAGTGCAGGTCCCCACCGACGTCGGCCAGGCCGACCAGCTGGGGCAGCGCGCCGCGGGCGGCCGCCTCGACCTCGCCCCGGTCCTCACGGAGCACCGGCGGCACCCACGCGAGCCCGAGCCGCTCGTACACGGCCTCCTCGGTCTCGGCCACCACCAGCTCGCCGTCCCTGGTGAACAGCCCGTACTCGGAGAGCTTGAAGCCGGCCCTGGCGGCCAGCTCCCGCACCCGGACGTTGTGCTCCTTGGAGCCGGTGAAGTACTGCAGGGCGGCGCCCCACACCTCGGGCCGGACCACGCGGAGGTCGACCTGGACGCCCTGCCTGGTGCGGACCGACGCCTTGGTGTCGCCTAGGGCGAGCACCTCGGCGACCTCGTCGAGGCCGGCGAAGGCGCGGGTGAGCGCGGCCGGCTCCTGGCTCGCGGCGAGCAGGTCGAGGTCGTGCACGGCCGCCTTCATGCGGCGCAGCGAGCCGGCCACCTCGACGGCGACGGCGCCGCCGGTGCCCGCGAGCCGGTCGCGGAGCCGCTCGGCGAGCGGTAGGGCGGTGGCCAGGGGGATGCCTGGTCCGCTCCCGCCCGCGGGCGCGCCGGTCCCGCCCGCCAGCCGCTCGAGGGCGCGGGCCAGGTTGGCCTGGGTGCGGGCGCCCATGCCGGGCAGCCCGGCGACCCGGCCGGCAGCCACCGCGTCGGCGAGCTGCTCCACCCCCGTCACGCCGAGCCGCTCGTGGAGCAGGCGCGCCTTGGCCGGTCCGAGCCCGGGGACCCGGACGAGCGCGCGCAGGCCGGGCGGGACCTCGGCCCGCAGGCGCTCCAGGGCCTTGACGTGCCCGCTGCGCAGGTACTCGGTCACCTTGGCGGCGATCGCCTTGCCGACCCCGGGGATCGCGGCCAGCTCCCGCTCGGACAGGCTCGCCAGGTCGGCCTCGTGGCCCGAGAGGACGCGGGCGCCCCGCTCGTAGGCGCGGGCCCGGAAGCCGGTCTCCCCGGAGAGCTCGAGGAGCTCGGCCATCTCCGCGAACAGGCTGGCAAGCTCCTCGTTGGCGGTGGGGGGCATCAGCGGGGCGGCTCCGGCTCGGGCAGCTCGGTGCGCTCGGCCCAGCGCGACGGCCGCACCCACCAGCCGGCGGCCAGGACCGAGCCGACCAGCCCCCAGGCTGCGAGCACGCCGAGGGTGAGCAGGGTCGTGACCAGGCCGAACTCGACCACCCGGTCCAGGCGCAGCACCAGCACCGGCCCGAAGGGCACACCGAGCCCGATCCCGACCACGGCCAGGCGGTACAGGGCCTGCGGGCTCGGCCTCGGGATCACCATCGCGGCCAGCATGGCGCCCAGGCACGGGGCGGCCAGCAGCAGGGCCACCCGCAGGGTCAGCTCGACCGGCTGCAGGGCGAGGTCGGACTGCCTGCCCGCGACCTGGGCCGCGGCCGCGGTGGTGAGGGTGGAGCCCGCCGCCCCGGCCGGCACCGCCAGCGCGGGCCAGATCGCGGCGCGGCCGTGCCTCACGGCCCGCCCGCGCCGCCGCGCCCCCCCTTCCACGGCGGCGCCCAGCCCCAGCCTCGGGCTTCCGCCTCGCTGGACCAGGCCGCGGCTGGGCCCCCGGCGCTCACCGGGGGTTCGGCGACCCGGTGAGCAGCCACGACAGCAGCGCCTTCTGGGTGTGCAGGCGGTTCTCGGCCTGGTCGAACACTGCCGAGTTGGGACCGTCCATGACCTCGGCCGTGATCTCCTCGCCCCGGTGGGCGGGCAGGCAGTGGAGCACGACGACGTCGCCGGCGGCCGCGGCCATGGTGTCGACCGAGAGCTGGTAGGGCTTGAAGATGAGCGCGCGCTCGCCGTGCTCGCGCTCCTGGCCCATCGACGCCCATACGTCGGTGTAGAGGACGTCGGCGTCCTTGGCCGCCACCGACGGGTCGTGGGTCAGCTCGACGCTGCCGCCCGTGCCGGCCGCGATCTCGGTCGCGCGCCTGACCACCTGCGGGATCGGCTCGTAGCCGGAGGGCGTGGCCACCACCACGTGCATGCCCGTCTTCGCGCCGGCGAACAGCAGGCTGTGGGCGACGTTGTTGCCGTCGCCAAGGTAGGCCAGGCGCAGGCCGGCCAGCCGGTCCCTGCGCTCACGGATGGTCTGCAGGTCAGCCAGGGCCTGGCAGGGGTGGGAGTAGTCCGACAGGGCGTTGACCACCGGCACGGTCCCGGCCTTGGCGAGCCGCTCGAGGTTCTCCTGGGCGAAGGTGCGCAGCACGATGGCGTGCACGTAGCGGGACAGGACGGCCGCGGTGTCCTCCATGGTCTCGCCCCGGTCGAGCTGCAGGTCCGCGCCGGACAGGGGCAACGGGTAGCCGCCCAGCTCGTGCACTGCCACCTCGAACGAGACCCGGGTCCGGGTGGACGGCTTCTCGAACACCAGCGCGACGGTCCGGCCGGCCAGGATGGCGCGGGGCCGGCGGTCGGCCTTGTGCCGGTCGGCCCCGTCGAGCAGGGCGGTCAGCTCCTCCGGGGAGACGTCGTCGACGGAGAGGAAGTCGCGCTTGCCGCTCATGGGGTGCTCCTTTGCGCCGCCGCGCCGCGCTCGGCCAGCGACCTGACCCGGGCGGCGAGGGTCGTGATGTCGAAGGGCTTCTCGAGGACGGCGTCCTGGCCGAGCTCGCCGCGCAGCGAGGCGACGACCTCGGCTGCCCCGGTCACCACGAGGACGGCGAAGGGCAGCGAGCCGTCCTCGTCGCGCAGGCGCTGGATCACCTCGGGCCCGCCCAGCCCGGGCATCATGACGTCGACCAGGACGACCTGGGGGTCGATGGACCGGGCCAGGCGGAGCCCTTCCTCGCCGTCCCCGGCGACGACCACCTCGAGGGCCTCGTCCTCGAGGATCGTCTGGATGAGCCCGCGAACGCTCGGGTCGTCCTCGACCACGAGCACCCGGTTGGAAGCCATCAGCGATGCCCTTTCTGGGTTCGGTCCCGACCGCGGCGGGGCATCCGCCGCGCCTCGGGCGAACCGGCCGCCCCGCCGGAGCGAACAAGTCTGCCATGCTGCCGCGACGACAGGCCACAACCCGGGCCGACCGCCTGCTGGATGCGCTGGAATCCTGGCCGAGGAGCTGGCCGGGCCCCAGGACCACGGCGGCCGGGCGCCCGGGGTCAACCCCATGTCGGTCGGCGCGGCGGGGCCACCTCCGCACAGCGCCCTTCTAGCCGGGCCGCGGGAAGCGCAGCGCTTCCGGTGGCAGGTCCGTCGTGGTGATGGTCGCGGCCGCCCGGCCGGCGCCGAGGTCGATGGCCAGGTCGACCTGGGCCTTGGCGGCGACCGCGGCGGCCGCGCGCTCGTCGTGGGGCGCGACCCGCCCGCCGGCCACGACGGTGACCGGGCCGAAGCGGACGCTGACCAGGACCGGGTCGAGGTCGACGCCGGCAGCACCGAGCGCGTCGAGCACGGCAGGCCACACCGGCTGGCCGGCGGCCAGGCCCGCCCGGACCGCGATCGAGCCGGCCACGGCGCGGGCGGCGGCGAGCGCCTCGGCGTGCTCGGCGGCCCCGTGCACGGTGATCACCACCAGCTTGCGGGCGCCGGGCACGCGCATGGCGAGGCCCTCGGCGAGTAGCTCGCAGAGCTGGCCGAGGGCGGACTCGAAGGCCAGCGCCCCTTCGGAGCCGGCCCCGAGGAGCGGGGCGGCCGCGGTCGCGTTGGCCAGCAGCACCACCGCGTCGGCCATGCCGGGGCCCTGGTCGACCAGGACCCGCTCGAAGGAGCGGCCGACCGCGCGGGCCAGGATCGCGTCGAGCACCGGCCGCTCGACGGTGGCGTCGGTGGTGAGCACGGCCAGGGTGGTGGCGAAGGAGGGCGCGAACGGCGCCGACGCCTTGGCGACCGCGCCGATGCGGACCTCCCCCTCCGACCAGGCCACCGCCACCGCGTGCTGGCGGACGACCCCGCCGGAGGCGGCCAGCGCCCTGGCCACCTCGTCCGAGCCGCGGCGGCTGAGCACGGCCACGGCCTTCTCTGCGCCCTCGGCGGCCTGCTCGGCGGGGAGCCGCACGCCGACCTCGCCGGTGCCGAGGAGCAGCACCTCCTCGGCCCCGCAGCCGAGCGCGCCGGCGCACAGGCCCGCGAGGGCGGCCGCGTCGTGGTCGCCCTCCGGGCCGGTGATCGCGTTGGCCGTGCCGGCGTGGACGAGCACGGCCCTGGCCTGGCCGCCGCCCTCGAGCTGGCGCCGCGACCAGCGCACGGGCGCCGACGGGAAGCGGTGCGAGGTGAACCGGCCGGCCGCCACCGCGCTCTGCTGGCTGACCAGCAGGGCGAGGTCCGGCCCGCCACCGGGCACCAGGCCGGCGTCCACGGCAGCGGCCCTGAACCCGCGCGGGGCGCAGACGCCACCCTCGACGCCCGCGACCGTGTAGTCCACCACCTGGCTCCCCTCCAGTCACCTTGGCAAGAGCCTACGGGTCCGGGGAGCCGAGCACATCCCTCGGGCGTCGCGCCCCTTGTTACTCGGCCGCGCGCAGCACCGCCTGGAGGCGCTCGCCGGCGAGCGCCTCCATCCGGTCCCTGACCGCCCGCGCCTCCGCGTCGGTCAGGGTACGGTCGCCGGCCTGCAGGGCGACCCGGTAGGCGAGGTTGCGATGGCCGGCGGGAAGCGGCGGGCCCTCGTACGCGTCGAACAGGGTCAGCCGGACGAGCAGCTCACCGCCGGCCTCGCGCAGCACCGTCTCGAGCGACCCGGCCGTCACACCCGGCGGCACCAGGAAGGCGACGTCGAAGGAGAGCTCCGGGTAGGGCGACGGCGTCGCCGCCGGGCGCATGGCCGGTACCGCGCCAAGCAGGGTCCCGACCCACAGCTCGGCCGCGTGGGTGGCTGCGGGCAGCTCGAGCGCGGCGGTCACCCGGGGGTGGAGCTGCCCGAGGAGCCCGACCGGGGTGTCGCCGAGCAGCACCCCGGCGCACCGGCCCGGGTGGAACGGCATGGGCTCCTCGGCCCGGAAGCTGACGTCCTCGACCCCGAGCGCTGCCATCAGCCCCTCCACGACGCCCTTCACGTCGGCCAGGTCGAAGTCGGCCCTGGGGTCGTCGAAGCGCCCGGCCGGGCGCTGGCCGGCGAGCAGCAGGCCGAGCAGGAGCGGCTGGTCGGGCAGGCCCTCGTCCCCCGTCGGCCCGACCCGCCCGGCCGGCTCGCCACCTGCCCGGCCGGCCGGGCCCACGGCCTCCGGGCCGGCCGTGCCGCCGGGGCGGGAGCGGGCGCCCCCCTGCCGCTCCGGGCGGGGCAGGAACACCAGGCCGAGCTCGAACAGGGCCACCCCAGGCAGGCCGAGGGCGAGGTTGCGCCTGGCCACGTCGGCCAGCCCTGGCAGCAGGGTGGTCCGCAGCGCGGGCGTCTCCTCCGAGACCGGGTTGGCCAGGCGCAGGGTGCGCCGCCGGGGGTCGCCACCGGGCAGCCCCAGCTTGTCGAAGGCGGTCTGGGCCAGGAACGGCCAGGTCTGGGCCTCGGTCACGCCCATGCCGGCGAGCACCTCGCGAAGGCCGCGGCGCAGGCGCTGCTCGCTGGTGAGCCGGCCGCCGGTCGCCTTGGGCAGGGTGGACGGCAGGTTGGCGTAGCCCCACTGCCGCGCCACCTCCTCTTCGAGGTCGGCCCACCCGTCGATGTCGAAGCGCCAGCTCGGCGGGACGGCGAGCACGGTCCCCGGGCGGTGGACCTCGGTCCGGCAGCCCACGCCGCGCAGGTACCCGGCGGCGAACTCGGGGTCGGCCGGGGCGCCCAGCCGGGCAGCGGAGCGGGCCCAGTCGAGCTGCACCACCGGCCGCTCGGGCACGCCCGGGCCGGCCTCCAGCCGGCCGGCGGCCACCATGCCCCCGGCCAGGCGGGCCATGAGCGCGGCCGCCTGGTCGCAGACGGGCCCGGCCCCGGCCGGGTCCACGCCCTTGACCCAGCGCTGGCCGCCCTCGGTGTGCATGCCGAGCCGGCGCATGGTGCGGAGCACCGTGGCCGGCGGGAAGTGGGCCGACTCGATCAGCACCCGCCGGGTGCCCTCGCGGACCTCCGACTCCTCGCCGCCCATGATCCCGGCCAAGGCGAGGGCCCGCTCGCCCGACGTGATCAGGGTGTCGGCGGCGGTGAGGGCCCGGGCACGGCCGTCCAGGGTGCGCAGCTGCTCGCCCTCCCGGGCCCGGCGTACCAGGATGCGCTGCCCGGGGACCTGGTCCAGGTCGAAGGCGTGCAAGGGCTGGCCCTGGTCGATCAGCAGGTAGTTGGTCACGTCGACGACCGCGCCGAGCGGCCGCTGCCCGTACAGCCACAGGCGGCGGGCCATCCACAGCGGGGCTGGGCGGGCCGCGTCCAGGCCCTCGACGACCCGGGCGATGTAGACCGGGCAGCCCTCGGTGTCCTCCACCTCGACCGTGGCGAGCCCCGAGGCGGGCGGCCCGGTCTCGGGTACCGAGAGGTCGAGGGACTTGAGCTCGGCACCGAGCACCAGGGCGGCCTCCCTGGCCACTCCCCGGATCGACAGGGTGTCGCCCCGGTTCGGGTAGGTCTTGATGTCGAGCACGGCGTCGCGCATGCCAGCGGCCTCGACCAGGTCGGCGCCGACCGGCGTGTCCGGGGGCAGCACGAGGATGCCGGAGTGGTCGTCGATGACGCCGAGCTCGCGGGCCGAGGCCAGCATGCCGTCGGAGGTGACGCCGCGGACCTGCTTGCGGCCGATGTCGACCCCGCCGGGCAGCTTCGCGCCTGGTGCGGCCCAGGCGACCACGTCGCCGGGGGCGTAGTTGTGGGCGCCGCACACCACCGAGCGCTCGTCGCCGCCGGCGTCGATGCGGACCAGGGCGAGCCGGTCGGCGTCGGGATGGCGGCCGACCTCGAGCACGCGGGCGGTGACGACGCCGGCGATGTCCTCCCCCACCCGGTCGACGGTCTCGATCTCGAGCCCGGCGGCGGTGAGCCGGTCGGCCAGCGTGGTGGCGGACACGCCGACCTCGACGTGCTCGGCCAGCCAGGACAACGGAACTCGCATGGTTTTTACTCCTACAATTTAGTTGAGGTCGCCGGACGTCTCGCGACCCGCGGTCATCGTTCCAAGTGAGGGGAGCTCGCTCCCCCCACGGCCCCCCAAGAGCGCCTGTGCCGTGGTCAAGGCAATCGGCGGGTGCATCAGAAAGGCCTTAGACGCTGGCCAGCCAGCGGAGGTCGTTGTCGCCGAGGGTGCGCAGGTCGGCCAGGCCGGAGCGGAGCATGTAGATCCGTTCCACGCCCATGCCGAACGCGAAGCCGGAGACCCGGTCGGGGTCGTAGCCGCCGTTGGCGAGCACCCGGGGGTGGACCATGCCGGCCCCGAGGATCTCGATCCAGCCCTCGCCCTTGCAGGTGCGGCAGTCGCCGCCCCTGCCGTCGCAGATGAAGCAGGACACGTCGACCTCGGCGCTCGGCTCGGTGAACGGGAAGTAGGCCGGGCGCAGCCTGATCTCGCGCTCGTCGCCGAAGTAGGCGCGGGCGAACGCCTGCAGGGTCCCCTTGAGGTCGCCCATGGTGATGTCCTCGGCAACGGCCAGCCCCTCGATCTGGCTGAACACCGGCACGTGGGTGGCGTCGGGGGTGTCGGCCCGGTAGCACCGCCCCGGGATGACCACGTACACCGGCGGCGGCACCGCCAGCATGGTGCGGATCTGCACCGGCGAGGTGTGGGTGCGCAGCAGCAGCGGGCTGAGCAGGCTCGGGTCGGGTTCGACAAACAGGGTGTCGTGCATGAGCCGGGCCGGGTGGCCGGGCGCGAAGTTCAGCGCCTCGAAGTTGTACCAGTCGGTCTCGACCTCTGGGCCCTCGGCGACCCGGTAGCCGAGGCCGACGAAGATGTCGACGACCTCGTCGATGGTGCGGCTCACGGGATGGACGCTGCCGCGCGGGGGCACCCGGCCGGGAAGGGTCACGTCGACGCGCTCGGCCTCGAGCAGGGCGGCGTCCCTGGCCGCCTCCAGCTCGGCCTGGCGGGCGGCGAGGGCGGCGCTCAGCTCGGCCCTGGCCTGGTTGACGCGCTGGCCGAGGGCCCGGCGGGTCTCGGGGTCGAGGCCGCCGAGGGCGCGCTGCACGTCGCCGAGGGGCGAGCGCCTGGAGACGTGCTGCTGCTCTGCGGCGCGGAGGGTGTCGAGGTCGTCGGCGTCCGCGATGGCGGCCCGGCCCGCCTCGACGATCGCGTCCAGGTCGGGGTCGGGCGTGGTGGTGGGCATGGGAGCTCCTCGGGTGGGCGCCGCCCGGAATCGGGGCGGCGGGAAGACGCAGCAAGCCTATCGTCCGCTCGGCGGTCGCCCCGCGGGACCGGGTGGAGCCGGGCTACTCGATGCCGGCCAGCTCCAGGCCCCCACGGGGCAGGCGAAATCGGACCTCGGTGCCGCGGTCGACCTCGGAGCGGGCCCAGACCCGCCCGCCGTGCGCCTCGACCAGGCCCCGGGTGATGAACAGGCCGAGGCCGGTGCCGGTGGGCGCTCCGTGGCCGCCCCGCCGGTAGAACTTGGTGAAGATGAGCGGGACCTGGTCGGGGGGGATGCCGATGCCCTCGTCGGTCACGGCGACCTCGACGGCGTCGCCGGTGACCTCACCGCGCACCGCCACCGTCCCGCCCTGCGAGTACTTCACGGCGTTCTCCACCAGGTTGGTCAGCACCTGCTCGACCTTGTCCCGGTCAGCATAGACCTCGGGGAAATCGGGCGGGAACGACAGCCGGAACGCGTGCCCGTCGTGGAGCTGCTCGAACCGGCCGATGACCCCGCGGGCGATGCGGGGGACCTCGATCATCTGGCGCTGCAGCTCGAGCCGGCCCGCCTCGATCCGGGAGATGTCGAGGAGCTCGCCGATGAGCCGGGTGACCCGGTCGGCGTCGGCGTTGATGGTGGTCAGCATGTGGCGCTTCTGCTCGTCGCCGAACCGGTCCCAGCGGTGCAGCAGCGTCGAGGTGAACCCCTTCACGCTGGTCAGTGGGGAGCGCAGCTCGTGGGCGAGGGTGGAGATCAGCTCGCCGCGGTTGGCGTCGGCGCGCCGCCGGGCGGAGGCGTCGCGCAGCACGCACACGGCCTGCACGACGGCGGCGTCGGCGCCCCGGACGAAGGTGGCCGACAGGTCCACCGGCATGCTCCGCCCGGCCGCCCACAGGGTCAGCTCGCGCAGGGGCACCCCGCGCACCCCGGGCAGCCGGCGCAGCCGCGCCGAGCACGCCCACCAGAGGCTGCCCGCCTCGTCGCGCAGGGGTAGGACGCTGTCGAGCGGCTGACCGGCCAGCTCGTCCCGGCCGGCCCGGGCCAGGCGCTCGGCCGCCGCGTTGGCGTAGGCCACGGTGCCGTCCGCGTCGACCACGACGACGGCGTCGGGCAGTGCCTCGAGGTACGCCTCGGTGTCAGCCAACCGGCGCCTCCTTCCTGGCTGCGGCCGCCCGCTGCCTGCGGGTCGTCTCCCAGAGCAGGACCGCGGCGGCGGCGGCCAGGTTGAGGCTCTCGGCCCGGCCGTGGATGGGCAGGCGGACGAGGTGGTCGAGGTCGCGGCGGACGTCGTCGCCGAGGCCGTGCGCCTCGTTGCCGAGGACGAGCGCGACCGGCCCTTCCAGCGGCGCCATGTCGGTGTCCTCGCGGGCGTGCGGGTCGGCGCCGACCAGCGCCACCCCCCGGCCGGCAAGCGCCCCGGCCAGGGCCGGCCAGGCCACCCCGGCGAGCACGGGCAGGTGGAACAGGCTGCCGGCGGAGGCCCGGACCGCCTTGGGGCTCTCGAGGTCGACCGAGCCGGCCGTGGTGGCGACCGCGTCGGCCCCGAACGCGTCAGCCGCCCGCAGCACCGTGCCGGCGTTGCCCGGGTCGCGCACCTGGGCGAGCACGCAGACCAGGCGCGGGGCGGCCGGCAGGGCGCCGAGCCCGCTGACCACGCTCGGCACCACGGCGACCAGGCCCTGGGGCGTGACCGTCTGAGCCAGGCCGGCGAGCACGGGCTCGGCGACCAGGAGCACGTTGGCCCCGGCCGCGCCGGCGTCTTCGACGAGCCGGCGGTGGCGTGCCGCGGCGGCCTCGGTCACGAGCAGGGTCACGAGCGGGACCTGGGCGTCGAGCGCGGCCCGGATGCCCTGGACGCCCTCCAGCAGGAAGCGGCCGCGCCCGGCGCGGGCCGACGCACGGCCGAGCTTGCGCGCGGCCTGCACGGTCGGGTTGCGTACGCTCGTGATCACGTTCACGGTCAGGCTCGGGGTCGCGGGTGGACGGGGAGCCGGCGCCCGGCGGTGACGGGGGCGCGGCTGGGCGCTACTTGGCGAGGCCTTCCCTGGCCGTGGCGACAAGGGCGGCGAAGGCGCCCTTGTCGGTGACTGCGATGTCGGCAAGGACCTTGCGGTCGACCTCCACCCCGGCGTGCCGCAGACCGGCGATGAACCGGTTGTAGGTGAGGCCCTCGGCTCGGGCCGCCGCGTTGATCCGGGCGATCCACAGGGCGCGGAAGTCGCCCTTGCGCGCCCGCCGGTCGCGGTAGGCGTAGCGCAGCGAGTGCCTGACCTGCTCGTTCGCTGCCCGCAGGTGATGCCCGCGGCTCGCCCGGTAGCCCTTGGCCAGCTCCATGGTCGTCCGCTTCGCCTTGGCGCCGTGGACGGCCCTTTTGACTCTTGCCACTGGAGTTCGTCTCCTGGGATCTCGGTGTGCGGCCTGGGGGCCGCACGCTCTGGTTCAAAGACGCGGCCAAGTCCGGCGCGCTAGATCCCCAGCATGCGGCGCACGCTGCGGCGGTCGCCGGCGGCGACCTCGACACGACGGCCGAGCCGGCGCTTCACGCCTGGGGACTTCTTCTCGAGGATGTGGTTCAGCTTGGCCTGCCTGCGGAGCAGCTTCCCGTTCTTGGTCACCCCGAAGCGGCGTGCGGCACCGCGGTGGGTCTTCATCTTCGGCACGGGGGTCGGTCCTCTCGGTGGTCGGTTTGGGTGGTGCGGCCGTTACGAGGCGGGCACCGGCGCCACGCGCCCGCCCGTCTGGTCGGCCGGGGAGTTCGAGCGGGCCGGCTGCGACCCGCCGCCGTCGGCCGGGGCCACGCCGCGCCCTGCCGCGCCCCGGTCGGCCGTGGGGTCCGCCTTGGCCCCGCCCGAGCCCTTGCGGGGCGAGAACACGGCGATCATGTTGCGGCCGTCCTGCCTGGCCGGGCTGTCGACCTGGGCAATCTCGGTGATGTCGGTCGCCAGCCGCTCGAGCAGGCGCCGGCCGAGCTCCGTGTGGGCCATCTCCCGTCCGCGGAACATGATCGTGACCTTGACCTTGTGGCCCTGCTTGAGGAACCGCTCGACGTGGCCCTTCTTGGTCTCGTAGTCGTGCGGGTCGATCTTGGGCCGCATCTTCATTTCCTTGAGCACCACGAGGCTCTGCTTGCGCCGGGCCTCCTTGGCCTTGATGGCCTGCTCGTACTTGTACTTCGAGTAGTCCATCAGCTTGCAGACCGGCGGCTTGGCGAGCGGTGCGACCTCGACGAGGTCGAGGTCGAGCTCGTTGGCCATGCGCTGGGCGGCCACGGTGTCCATGACGCCGAGCTGCTCTCCGTCGGCACCCACGACCCGGACATGGGGGGCCCGGATCCGGTCGTTGATCCTGGGTTCTACGCTGATGCTGTCTCCCTCCTCTGGGCCTCCGCGGCCCGGAAACAACGAAAGGCGGCCAAAGGGCCGCCCACCACCGGGCCTCGGTGGTCTGTCGTGTCGACCTCCGGGGGCTCGTACTGGCCTGGAGGTGAGAAGCCCTCGCTTCTACTTCGCTGTGTGCAGTTGTCCTACGGTACCTGGAACGCCGACGCGGGACCCGGCATTCCCTCAAGGCTTCGATGCACCCGAGTCGGACTGTACTGTAGCAGCCGCATCGTCGCGGTGTCGACGGCGTCGGGCCTGGTTGGGGAGGCCGCGGCGCCCGGCGCCGCTGCACCGTCCCGCCGCCACCCGGCGGCGCACCGCCCAGGAGACCGCCGATGCCCGAGCCGACCGAACCCCTCGACCCGCCCGACCCGGCAGCCGCCGCGCAGGCCCAGCGCGACGCGGTCGAGCAGATGCGCGAACAACTCGCCGCGGTGTCAGCCGGCGACCTGGTGGCCGAGACCGCCGTCCCGCTGGTGACGCTCGCCTACATGCGGCTTGGGGTCCCGCCCGGCCAGAACGACCGCTACCGCGACCTCGACGCCGCCAGCCTGCTCATCGACGCCCTGGCCGGCATGCTGGACGCGGTCAGGGGCCGCCTGGGCGCGGTCGAGGGCGAGCTGCGCAGGGCGCTGGCCGACCTCCAGCTCGGCTACGCCGACGTCGTGAGCCACACCGGCGGTCACGACCGGCCGGGCGACGCCGGTCCCGGCTCGGGGGACGCCGGCCCGCCCCCGCCCCAGGAGCCGGCCGCCCCGCCCGGCCCCACCGAGCCCGGACGCCGCCCGTCCGGCCTCTGGGTGCCCGGCCAGCCCTGAGCCAGTCGGGACACCAGACTCGACACCACGCCGCGGCGGAAGGGCCCCGCCACCGGGCGGGGCCCTTGCGGTCTTGCGTGCTGCCGGAAGTCTGAACGAACCGAAGGCCCGTCGAGCTCCTGGGCTCTACGCAAGCGGTCGGACGTTCGAGGCCTGGGGCCCTTTCGGGCCGTCGGTGATCTCGAACTCGACGGCTTGACCTTCGGCGAGGGTCTTGTAGCCGTCGATCTGAATTGCCGAGAAATGGACGAAGACGTCGTCGCCTCCATTACGGGCGATAAACCCGTAGCCCTTCTCGTTGCTGAACCACTTGACGGTGCCTTCTGGCAACTCTCTGTCCCTCCTGTCGCCCCCCGACCGTCCCCAGACACTGGCGCTGGGGGAATCCCGGCCGGGCGCGCGGAATGTAACGCAGTCGATGAAGGCACACAAGCACGCTAGAAAACGGGCGCGGCCACGGCATTCGCATGCGGGAGGGGTGGGACCGGATGATGAGCCAAGACGACGTGCTCGAGATTGTCGGTCGGCTCGAGGCCGCCGGGGTGCCGGTCTGGCTCGACGGCGGCTGGGGGGTGGACGCCCTGCTCGGCACCGAGCACCGGCCCCACCGGGACGTGGACGTGGTGCTCCGGCTTGCCGATGCCGAGCGGGCGCTCGCTGCGCTGGCGCCGCTCGGGTTCGGCATCGCCCTGGACGCCCTGAACCCCCCGGCCCGGCCCGGACGCGTGCCCTGACCGGGCCGGGCGGTCACGCGACGATCTTGGCGATGGGCAGCTCGAGGATGTCGAACGCGCCGGCCGCCTTGAGGGTCGGGATCAGGCGGTTCACCGCCGCCTTGTCGACCACCGCCTCCACCGCGTGGAAGCCGGAGTCGGCCAGTTCGTTGACGGTGGGCGCCTTCATCGAGGGCAGCACCTCGAGCACCCTGGGCAGGTCGGCGTCGGCCACGTTGAGCTTGATGAGGGTCTTGGAGCGGGCCGTGGCCGCGCCGACCAGCAGCGTGACCAGGTCGTCCATGGCCTGGCGGCGGACCGGGTCGGCGGCAGCGTCGACGTTGGCCACCACCTGGGTGAACGAGGTGAGCAGGGTGGCGACCACGACCATGCCGTGGCGGCGCAGGGTCGAGCCGGTCTCGGTCAGGTCCACCACCGCGTCGACGATCTCGGGCACCTTGGCCTCGGTCGCCCCGTAGGACGGGAAGATCCGGGCGGGCACGCCGAGCTCGGCGAACCAGCGGCGGGTGAGGTTGGGGAACTCGGTCGACACGCGCAGGCCGGGCCGGAGCTCCTCCGGCCGGGTGACCCCGAGGTCGCGGTGGACGGCGAGCACGACCCGGACCGGGTTCGAGGTCTGCTTTGAGTAGGGCAGCTCGGCCAGGGTGACCACCTTGCTGCCGGTCTCCTCGACCCAGTCCCGGCCGGTGATGCCAAGGTCGAAGAAGCCCTCCTCGACATACTGGGGGATCTCCTGGGGCCGCAGCACCGAGACCCGCTCCACCCTGGGGTCGTCGATCGAGCCGTGGTAGTCGCGCTCGCTCCCCCGCTTGACAGGCAGGTCGGCGGCGTCGAACAGGGCCATGGTGGCCTGCTCCAGGCTCCCCTTTGGCAGCACCAGCTTCAGCACGGCACAGGTCTCCTATCCCTTGTCGATCAACTCGCTCGTCCAGGCTGGTCCACCGTGGTCCACCCTGGTCCACATTTTGCCAGGTCAGGGGCACCCTCGATCAGGACGAGCGGGACTCTCGTCCAGGCTGGTCCACCCTGGTTTGATCCGTTCCTGTTCATCTTGATGCTCCCCCACCTCCGCAACGGCCGACCTCCCCCTGTAACGAACTCGTGAAGTCTCGTCCACCCTCGTCCGGCTACGTCCGGCTTCGTCCGTGCCGGTCCGGGGACGCTGCAATCGTTGCATCGTCGTATCCTGCCGGGCTAGTCCCGCGCGTCCAGGCGCTTCCAGGTCGACGGGCGTTTGTCCAGGTCAGTCAGGGACGCACGATCGCCACCGGGCATTCAGGCACGTCCAGGAGCATCTAGGGTCGTCTGTTCCGTTCCTGTTCAACTTCGGGGGTGCCGGGGCGAGGCTGTAAGCTGCACCGTCGGAAGTACACGGAGATAAGCAAGGGAAGTTGGGAGCCGCGCATGAGCGCTTGGAGCGATGACCTTAGGTTCGCGCAGCAGGCCGGGGTCGCTGTGAAGGTCCGCCTGTTCGACGGTCAGCACTTCTTCACCGGCGTGGAGAGCGTCGATGACGAGGCCGGTCTTGTCGGCCTCTACCAGCCGCAGGACTTGGCAGACACAAGCACCCGGGTTCGTATCCAGCTTGATGACATCACCTCCCTGACCGTGACGGACGTGGCGTGGCAGAGCTCCCCGGTAAACCCTGCGTAACTTCTCGTCCGCCCTCGTCCGACCGCGTCGTCGACGTGATCCGCGAGGTACTGCCGCCGACGAGGAAGCCACCGAAGCCTCGGGCTCAGACCACCACCCAGGAGCCGGCCAGAGGGCCGGCTCCGACGCGTAGGACCCCCACCACGGCCGAGGAGTCCGTGATCGTCCAGATCCAGGCGCCGGGCGGCGACTGGCAGGACTACGCCAGGACCACCGCGGCCGAGGCCAAGGCAGGACTGCGCAACCCGCGCGACCCACAGGGCCAGCCGTTCCCGGTCGGTACCAAGCTCCGCGCGGTCGCCGACTACGGTCACGGTGAGACCGTCGCCACGCACGAGGTGCTCGCGCCGAAGGTCCGGCGGACCCGCACCACGTCCCGGCATCGCGCGGCCCAGGACGCCGCCCAGAACGCCCAGCCGGTAGTCGACACCACAGATGGGGGTTCGCCTCCTTCTACGGCTGATAGTCGGCCTCCAACGGCCGGTCCAGCTGTCGAGCCCGAGACGGCGAACGCCCTCGCGCAGCGGATCCTGGACGTTCGCCGGCAGGGCGTCTCGCGCCGGGTGCTCGCCGAGCTGGCGTCCCTGAGTCAGCCCCAGCTCTGGCGCTGCGAGCAGGGCCGGGTCCGACCGGAGGAGGTCGAGCCCCTGACGGCCGCGCTGGTCAAGGCGGCGACCGGCGACCTGCCCGAGCACCTGCGGCCGAAGCGTGCGACCACCGGCGGTCCCAAGGTCAAGCCCGTCTCGAAGGCCGAGCTGACGCACCGCATCGAGGTAGTCGTCGAACTGCTCCGGACGGCCCGCACGGACAAGGGGATCACGAAGGCCGCGCTCGTGGACGCGGCGCTTGCCGTCATCGACCCGAGCCCGCCTGAGTCGACCGACTGATTCTCCAACCGCTTGGAGAAGGTGCCCCCGGCGCGGTGCTAGCCGCCCGGGGGCCGGCACCGAGAGGATCCTCGATGCAGCGAGACCCTACCGCCGAGCGCGTCTCGGCGCTCGCCGACGACCTGCGGCACGTCGGGCAGCTTCTCAGCCAGTGCGTCGCGGAGGCCGTCGTCCTGGCCGTCCCCGTTCCCGGCACGATCCACCACGCCGTGGCCGACGTGGAGCGCTGGGCCTCGGCGGTCCGGCGGCATGAAGGAACGCCGCGACGTTGATCCCATTTGTGGCTCGCCGTAGCATGCCCGCACGACGCAGGGCACGACCGGAGCCCCGGGCCGAGAAGGTGCCCGGGGCGAGTGCTACCAACACTCCCCCGGGCGTGGCCGACCCTCTCGCAGGAGGATCGACGTGAAGAACTCTAGCCTGCCCCGCCGACCCCGGCAGCCCGGTCGTCGGCCGGCGTCGCGGACCTGGCCGTCACCGCGAAGGCCACCGCCCAGCTCCTCCTAGCATTGGAGTACGGCGGCCTCGCGGTCCGGGTGCCGGCCCCGCTGGAGGTCCGGTCCGCCTCGTGGGCGCTGCTCTACTGGTCGCTGGACCTGGACGCCGCCGCCCGCGCGTAGGCCGAGGAAGCCGGGGGCCGGCGTCGCAGCGTCGGCCTTCGGTCAGGGAGGGGCAGCCCCGGCTCGCGGCGACTACCACCCGTGGGCCGGGGTCCCTCCCGCTAGAGGCCCAGGCCTCAGGCATCGAATCGGTTCCACCTCGGCCGGTCGTCCCAGGTCGGGCGTATCCTCCTTCATCGGCTTCCCCCTCCCCCACGGACGGAAGGACGTCAACGTGATCCCCCCGACCGACCGCTACTGCGCGGCCGTGTGTCGCAACGCGCACGTCATCAAGGACGACCTCGAACCCCCGCCGCAGCCGCCGACCTCGACGGGCCTGGGCATCACCGAGGGCGGCGTCAACCCCGGGACGGGCGGGTCACCTTCGGGCCGCCACCCCCGCCGTTGACCTTGCCGCGCTACTGCGGCCAGTGCGGCGCCCTCGTTCTCCAGGCGTGCACGTCGTGCGACGCGCCGCTCCTCGGAGCCGTCAAGATGTACATAGGAAAGGAGGATCTGGACCGGCCGGCGTCGTTCTGCTGGGAGTGCGGCGAGCCGTACCCCTGGTCGACGCGCGAGGAGCGGGTGGGCAAGCTCTACGACCGGCTCGACCACGAAGACCTCGACGAGGCCACGCTGCTCACGATCCGCGAGCAGATCGCCGTCTTCTCCGCCCCGGTGGACGAGGAGACGGACGAGCGACGCGGCCGGGCGCTGGAACGCCTACAGGGACTGCTCGTACCGAAGGCGTATGAGGCCATGTTGCCCGTGCTTCAGGGCCTGGCGACCGCCGAGATGAAGCGGAGGCTCAAGCTCCCGTAGGACGCCGCCGAGATGCGGAAGTCCCGTATCTCGGGAGAACGGACGGACCCGGGACCAGTCGCGTCCCGGGTCGATCCGTCGCCCCGGCGCAGGTGGGTCACCGAGGCTGGACTGCATCGTGCCCCTCGCCACCTTCGGCCGCCGGCCGGGTATGTCCCGGCTCGGCGGTGACGTCCACGCCGTGCGTCCTGGCGTCAGCACCCCTGCTCGACCGGCCCTTGTTCCACGGCGGGCGACCCCAGAGGGGTGTTGCCAGCGCCTCCTCGACCGTCAAACCTCGACGGACACGCGCCCGGATCGTCTTCGCCGAGAGGTCGCTGCGCTCGGCCCAGCCCTGGACCGTGTGCGTCTCACCCCGCCAGGTGACGGACGCCGCGAGGCTGTGTCCGGTGGCAGCGGCGGCCTCGCGTCGCAGGCACCCGCACGACCTCGTACCGCCGTAGACGAGGTGGGCGGCGCAGGTGACCAGCTCGCCGCCGCAGTCGCAGCGGCAGGACCACAGGGGGCGAGGGTCCCGAGGAGCGCGCTCCTGAGACCGCGCGACCGCGACGAGGCGACCGAACCGCCGGCCACCTAGCTCCAGCTCTCGCATCGCCGCGCCGAGTTCGACGGCCCGGTGCCGGTGCCACGGCCCGCCGTTTCGGCTACTCGACACGTCGCGACCTCACACGATCGGCGGTGGCCCCGGCCAGGACGATGACCGGGGCCTCCCGCTTCCGCGCGGACGCAGGCGGATCTACGGAACGGAAGCGTTGTCCCTTCTCGCCTTCGATCCCACTTCCCCCGGACCTCCCGGAGAGGGGTGACGTTGACGTCCGCGACTTACACACCTGGGTCCTCCGGCTCGTCCTCCGGCGGCAACCAGCCAGCCCAGCGCAGCCACATGACGGCCCACGCGGCGCTCTCCTGGGGAACCACCTTGAGGACCGCGCCGAGGGACTTGTCCCGCATGCCGGGCTGCGGCCACCAGCGCATCAGCGACGAGTACGCGGCGGCGAGCGACTGCACGCCCTCTAAGCTCATGTCCATGACGGTCACCGACGGAGGCAGGAACCCGGCCTCCACGTAGAGCCCGGCGACCTCCGCGCCGTAGGTGGCCGCCAGCCGGTGCTCCTCCTCGGTCGCGTCGTCCGGCGGATCGCCTTTCAGCAGTCGCGACTCCACGAGGTGCTGGACGACGTGGATGCGGACGGGCTCGTCGGGATCGGCCTCAAGCACGGCGGTCCTCCTCTCGGCGCCGTCGCGCCAGCTCCACGATGTCCTCGGGCGAGACCGTGCTAGGCACCGCACCCTGCGTGCCCTGCGCGCGACGAAGGCGCCGATCCTCGCTCTTCCGCACCCGGGCAAGGTTGCGGCGTCGGCGGTTAGGTGCGTTGGTCACCGCAGCCTCCGAGGCGGTGGGTTGAGAGCATCGACCCGCCCGGAGCGACCCGCAGAGCTTCGAGGGCGGACGGACGGGTGGTTGGCCGCCGGGGCCGTCTCGCGGGCTCTCCGGGCTGCGGGCCGGCCTTCAACGGCCGGTGGGAGGCCTGCCCTGCGGGCGCGCTCGACGTACCGCCGGGCCACGTCGGGTGAGAGCCCGTGCCGGGCGGCCGCGACCAGGACGCCGTGGCGGGCGATGTCGGTCGCGAGACCTCGGCCGACGTGCGCGTGCTCGGCGGCCTCCTTGGCGGCCCGGACCTTACGGTCGATCATGATGGCCGTGGCCGCGTCCTTGTATCGGACGCCGCGCACCGTGCGACCGGCCAGCCGCGCCTCGTATGACCGGCAGTCGCCGCAGGGCTCGCCCAGCAGCTCGCGGGTCTCGGGGGTCAGCCGGTGCGCGGGCCGCTGGTGGACGCGGGCGGCGGCGCGGGCGCGGCAGTGCCGGCAGGCGGAGGTCTGGGTGGCGGCGGCCCGCAGGACGTCGGGTCCGAAGAGCCGCCAGGCGTCCGGGTAGGCGCTCCGCAACTCGATCAGCGTCCAGTCGAGCTGCGTGACGGCCGGCATGTCGGCCAGAGGTCCCGTGTCCCAGATCACCGGGGGTGGCTCGGTCGGAGGATGCGTGAGGACGTGCCGGGCGCGGCGGGCCACGGCGAGGGGGTCGCGCAGGCGCCGGACCTCCGCCAGGTCGGCGTCCTTGACCGTTCTGAGGCTGCCGGCTAGTTTGACCGCGAACGCGGCGAAGACCGAGTCGTAACCTCGGTCCCCGCCTAGATCCAATGCCGCCCGGTTTGCTGGTTTGGCGTGGTAGTGTCCGCATCCTTTGTCGTTACCGAGCAGCGGAAGGAAGCGGATGGCACCGGCCGCACTGGTCGAGCCGGGGGTGGCGCCACCGATCG
>Ga0184627_10000156_pt1 | contig 32677 bp, 20 predicted proteins | sample PLM3_127_b1_FD_133150 | JGI IMG/M metagenome (GOLD analysis project Ga0184627, IMG submission 133150) | Groundwater sediment microbial communities from an aquifer in East River, Colorado, USA - PLM3_127_b1 | ecosystem: Environmental > Terrestrial > Soil > Riparian zone | place: USA: East River... | reverse complement strand
GCAGCGACGAACGCGGGCAGTATGACAACGGAGACCGGACCTCCTCGGCAGGCGTCAGCACCTTGCCTATGGTCCGGTCTCCTCATGTCAGGGCGCAAAGAGCATCACGGACACCCTCATTGATCTTCTGCTCCTCGGTGGTCGTGTAGATCGCCTTGGTCTGGTCGGTCAGACCGGAGGGGCATGTGGGTGACCAGGGGCCAGGCGGATCCCATCCGGCCCGTTCCAGGACGACCCTTAGGGTTGTCTTGCCCGTCTTGTCTAGAGATGGCCACACCAGCCGAGCGGTTCGGTCTGCTGCCGATCACGGTGGATGCGGCGTCGATCCCGGTCGATGCTGAGGACGATCGTCGCGGGCAATGGATCTTGCGCCGAGTGGCCTACAACGGGGTCATGTCGCTCGACAACCAGCTGTTCTCGATGACCAAGGAGAAGGGACATGACCGCGACCATGCGTGCCGTCGTGCTGGACGCCCCGGGCCCGCCCGAGGCACTTCGGATCCGCGAGCTGCCGGTCCCGGAGCCGCGCCCAGGCTGGGTGCTCATCCGGGTCAAGGCGTTTGGGATCAATCGCTCCGAGCTGCACACGCGGCTGGGCCTCGCGCAGGGCGTCACCTTCCCGCGCGTGCTCGGCATCGAGGCGACCGGCGTCGTCGCCGCTGCACCCGGAGGCGAGTTCGAGGAAGGCCAGCAAGTCGCCGCGATGGTGGGTGGCATGGGCCGGACCTTTGACGGCGGCTATGCCGAGTTCACCAGTGTGCCCGCCACCCAGGTGATCCCGTTTCGCTCCGAGCTCGACTGGGCGACGCTGGGCGCGATTCCCGAGATGGTCCAGACCGCCCACGGCTCGCTGACCGTCGGCCTCGACGCGCAGCCCAGGCAGACGCTGCTGATCCGCGGCGGCACCTCGTCGGTCGGGATGGCCACCGCGATCCTGGCCAAGGACCGCGGCCTCACAGTCCTTTCCACCACGCGCCAACCCGACCGCGTGGCGGCGCTGAAGGCGATCGGCGTCGACCACGTCCTCCTCGACGACGGCGACGTCGCAGCGCAGGCGCGAGCGATCGTCCCGGACGGCGTCGAGGCCGCGATCGAGCTCGTCGGCACCAACACGCTCCCCGACACCCTTCGCGCCACCGCCGTCCACGGCGTCGTGTGCTTCACCGGCATGCTGAGCAATCAGTGGACCGTCGCGGACTTCTACCCGATCGAGTACATCCCCACGGGCGTCCGGCTCACCGCGTACGGCGGCGACGCCGCCGACCTGCCCACCGACGTACTCCAGGCCTACCTCGACGCGGTCGCGGCAGGCCGCCTCACCGTCCCGATCGACCGCACGTACGCGCTCGAGATCGCCCAAGCGCATGCCGACATGGAGCACGGACGGGCGACGGGCAAGCTCGTCGTCCTCCCGTGACGCCAGCCACGGCTGACGACCACCCCACGATTACATCCGGCACGGAACGACCACGCTGTTCGCCGCGTTGGAGGTCGCCACCGGGCGCGTCACCAACCAGTGCGCTGCCCGCCACCGCCACCAGGAGTTCCTAGCCTTCCTCAAGCAGGTCGCCCGCGCCTACCCGCGCCGTCGCCTGCATGTGATCTGTGACAACTACGCCACCCACAAGCACCCAGTCGTTCGCGGCTGGCTGGCCAAGCACCCCGCATCCAGCTGTACTTCACCCCGACCTCGGCGTCCTGGCTCAACCTGGTCGAGGTGTTCTTCTCCATCGTTGACCGTCAGGCGCTGCGTCGCGGCGACTTTCCTAGCGTCGAGGATCTCACTGCCGCGATCAGTCGGTTCTGCCAGAGCTGGAACGAGCACTGCCAGCCCTTCTCCTGGACCAAGCCCGCCGCCGAGATCCTCGCCAAGCTCAACCGTTAAACCAGCTCAGCGACGGAGCACTAGCTTGTTCGCCAGCGATCCAAGTTACGCCGCTCGATAGTCGAGCCTGCGGTTGAGTAGGTCGCAGGTCACCACCCCACCATTGTGCTCGCGAAGTTGCCGCCAGGTCCGGTAGCCCTCCAGGATCGCTCGTTCCCAGTCTTGGGCGGATCGTACCCGCACCTCGAGGGTGGCGGTGAGGCCTTGGATTGTCTTAAGCCGATCGTAGTCGATGGTCTGGACGTCGGCGAAGAACCCGTGGTGCCGTGCATAGTCGTACATGAATGCGGCGATAGCTTCCTCGGTCACGATCGCCCGTCCGCCGTCCTCGACTTCATCGGTCACCGGATCGCTCTTGCGTTTGCATCGTAGATTTCGCCTCGTGACCGGCGACCAGCCAAGCACGGTCGCATGGGCAAAGTGGAAGATGTCGTGGAACCGGTAGCCATCATCGACGTAGGCGTTGTCGGTAAGCGGGTCACCGACTGCCACGCCGTCTCGGGTTACCAGGACTCCCGGCTTGTCCCGGACGGTCTGCAGTGTGAAGCACGCTTCGAAGCGCCGCGGAAGCTGCTCGGCGACTGGGAAGTGGTCGTCGACTGGGAAGTGGTCGTCGAAGAGGGTGGGGCCGCTACGGTCAGAGGTGGTGAGCCAACGGGCGCGGACCTTATCAAGATTCGACGCGGCGATCTGGTCAAGTGACAGCCCGAACTTTGTTGCGAGGTTGGCGACGTACCATATCACGTCGCCGAGTTCTTCTGCCACCTGCTCGGTGAATAGCTGGTGTGCAGGACCGTCCCGCAGAAACTTCTTGAACTGTGTCAACAGCGTACCCGTCTCGCCCACCAAGCCGAGTAGAGGGATGACTAGCGCTTCCTCAGTTGTGCCGGGCCGCTGGTCGGTTGTTGCTGCCTCTTGCTGGAACCGATCCAGATGCATGTTGCTCCCCTGGGGGATGTCCTCGACAGCCCCTCCGTTCGGTCAGCCTGTTGAATCGATCTGGTCGAGGGCCTTCAGCGCGTTGACGACCACTCTCCTCGTCTTGGCGATGTTCCGTTCGACGGAAGCGTGACCAGCGATCACTGTGAGCTGACCGGTCTTGAGCCCTGCCGCCGTCGCGACGTAGTCGAGGAGCTGCCCGAGGGCAAGATAATTACCGTACGCGCTGGACTAGGTATTGGCTTCGGTAGTGGGCCACGAGATGGACCAGGTCGACATCAAGCTTCGGCGACCTTCTCGCGATCCGGGGGAGGGCCTGAACCCCAGCGGTACAACGGGATCTGTCTCTGGATCCACGCTCGTCCCGTGTCCGAGCAGATGGTGGCCGAGCTCGTGCGCCGCGCTGTAGCGCTGGCGAGCGAGGGGATGGTTGGCGTTGATGAAGATGCCTGCCTTGGTACCTGGTTCGCTGATGTAGGCACCGGAGAGATGGGGAGACGGTTGGAAACCAAGCACCAAGCCCTCAGCCTCGATCACGCGGAAGACATCGATCCGTCGATCCGAATCGATGTGGAGATCAGAGTGAGCGTGAGCCGCTGCCACCATCGCGATGCGATGGGCCTCACCCCAGTTCATTTCCATCCTTTCGCCGTTGCCCGCTGCGGCTGTACTGGCGAAGGAAGGTGGCGAACCGCACGACCTCTTGTCGATCCTGTTCGGTCAAGTCCTTGGCGGCACGCGCAAGGGCATTGAGGGTGCCGTCCGTGGCCGGCTCCTGCTCTCCTTCAAGGAAGTACGTGACCGAGTAGCGGTACAGGCGCGCGAACCGCCGGAGTTCCAGGCTGTCGACCTTGCGCACCCCGCGTTCGATGTCGGAGATCGCGGACCGGGAGATGCCAGTCTGCTCGGCGACGAACTGTTGTGAGAGGTTGAGGTATTCACGCACCTCCTTCAAACGCGCCGCGAGCTGTACCTGTAGCTCCTCCTCGCTTGAATCACGGGGCTTTGGACTCATGCTCCTGCCTTTCGTGCCTTGGTTTGTTCGGCGGCGATCGCACACACCCTTCGCGCATAGCCGCGAACCGACCGAAGCGAGGCTGCAGTTAGGTGGTCTTCAGGCAGGCGCACGCCGAGGCGGTCCTCCAGCGTCGTCAGGATGTCAACCGCCAACACTGAGTCGATCGGCATGCCAGGACCCTTCTTCCGTAGCTCGTCTACCAACGTCTGGCGATCGCGGCCCAGATCCTGGGCAAGGAGATCGAGAATCACCGCTTGCACAGCAGCCTCGTCCATGGTTCTCCTGTTGATGAATCCGACAGCCCTGTCCGGATACCAGACAGCCTACTGTCGGATATCCTGACTATCAACGCCAGGTCTTCAGACAGGCTTCGATAACCTACCTGGGCCCGACAGACCGAGAGTCGCGCTACCGTCTCCTTCCGCCGGGCGACGAGACGATGAGGAGGTGGAGTGCGCGAGCTGCACGATGGGCCGGTCAGGGCAGACGAGCAGGCTGCCTACGAGGCTGTCCGAGTGGTCGCCGCCCGGACCGTGCCGGTAGTCGGCGCCGGTCTGGCCGCGGGCGCCGGCGCCCCCTCGGCCGCTACGTTGGGTGCGGCGCTCACCGCCGAGCTGGAGGCCGCGGGGGGTGGGCCGGCCGGCGAGCGGGCGTCGCTGTTCGACCTCGCCGACCGGCTGGCCGCCGTTCGGGGAGCTGACGCGGTGACCAGGTTGGTCGCCGCTCACTGCCAGGGTCCGTTCACCGCCACCTCGACGCTGCTCGCCCTCGTCCATGTCCCCGGCGGACGGATCGTGACGACCAACTACGACGAGGCGATCGAGCACGCCGCCCCGCCAGGCGGGGCTGGAGGCGCGCTCATTCACCCCGGCAACGATCAACGAGTTCCTCCAGCCGGTCCTCGAGCGCACCGTCTACGTGCTGCACCTGCACGGCTGGGCGCGGGAGCAGGCCGGGATCGTCCTGGACACGGCCAGCTACCAGCGGGTCGTCGGCGATGAGCGGGTTCAGGCCGGGCTGCGCGCGCTGGCGATGAGCCATACGCTGGTGTTCTTCGGCCACTCGTTGGATCCGCGCGAGGCGCACCTGCGCCGCGACGTCCTGTGGGTGCGGACCTCGTTTGCGCGGGCGCCGCGGCATCTACTGGTCCACCGGGCCGGCGGGCTGGACGCCGCCCGGTTGGCCAGCATCCGCCAGGCCGGCATCACCCCCCTCGCCGTGGACGACCCGACCGGCCGCTACTGGTTCGTCGGGCACCTGGCCGGGATCCTCGGTGGCCAGTCGGCGGTGACCGCCGACCAGCACGTGCCGCTGGCTCCGCCAGCGCGGGACCGCTGGTATGAGCCGGTGCGGCTGGTCGGCCACGAGCAGGTCGCCACCGCCGAGCAGCGGCAGGCGTTCGATGCCACCGATGGGCTGTTCGTCCGCGAGCCGACCGGCGCCGAGCTGCAGGCGCACGGGCGGCTGCTGCTGGTCGGCGGGCCCGGCTCCGGCAAGAGCCGCCTGCTCCGCGAGCTCGGCCGGCGTGAAGCCAGCAAGGCCGTGCTGGTCCGCCTCGGCGGCGTCCGCCCGGGCCCGCCCGGTGCCGACCCAGTCGCGGTACTGCGCAATTGGCTGGATGTCGGGGTCGCCTTCGCACCGCAGGTGCCACGACCCGGCCGGGAGCAGCTCATCCGCGGTGCCTATACCCTGCTGCTCGACGGGCTTGACGAGGTCCCCGCCGACCAGCGCCACGCCGTCCTCGACATCATCGTTCGCGCGGCGGACCGGCTCCCCCAGCATCGGGTGGTGCTCACCAGCCGACCGCTGGAGCTGCTCCATACCCTTCAGCCGGCCCACTTCGCCCGCTACGAACTGCGTCCAACCGACCGTTGGCTGCGCCGCTACCTGCGCCAGCGGGGCCTGGACCCGGCCGAGCTGGATCGGCTGACCGGCTGGATCGCCGCGATTGCGCAGCTGTGCCGCATCCCGCTGTTTGCCGCCGCCGCCGTCGACCGCTTCTACCAGGGTGGCTCGCCAGCGGCCAATCCGTTGGAGTTGGCCCTCGCCTACGCCAATACCGGCCTGGACGTCGAGGAAGGTCGGCTGCTGGCCCCTGATCCGATGGCGGTGCGGGCCTGGCTGGAGCGGCTGGCGTTGACCATGGAGCTCGCCGGCGTCGCCGCTGTTGACTTCACGACCGCCGCCAAAGCCGGGCTCGAGCGTGGCCTGGAACTGCCGGCGATGGAGGGCCTGCTCGAGCACTTGGTCGAACGAGCGCTGCTCAGCGAGGACGGCGTCCAGGTCAGTTTCCACTCCGGCGTGGTCCAGGAAGCTCGCGCCGCCAAGGCGCTGCTCGACGCGCCCGGAGGGCTCGAGTTCCTCAATGACCATGTCCTCATCGACATTGACGAGGCGGGGGAACGAGGCGTTCGCCCCTCCTGGAGCCACACCATCGAGCTCCTCGCCGCCGCCGCGCCATCCGCCTGGCGGAAGCGGATCGCCGTATATGACCCCCTGGTCATCGCCCGCACCACCCCACCCGGCACGAGCGTTGCCGACCGGTCCACCGCGATCGCCACCATCTGGACCTGGTACGAGCAGCACCAAGTTTGGGTGGCCTACGAGCAGCCCGGCCAACTCCTGAACGATCGGCCGACGATCCAGCTCCTCGCCGGCGATGGGATCACCGATGAGCTGCGCGACCGGCTCCGCGCCGCAACCAGGAGCGGTGAGCCGGTCACCCGGGGCAACCAATCGCGGTGCTCGTGGCCGTTGACGACATCGAGGGCGCCCGCGCCGCCGTGGACGCGCTGCTTGTCGACCCGGACCCGGTGGTGCGCCGCCAGGCCACCGGCGCCGCGTGGGATCTCAACGCGACCGAGACTCTCCCAGTTCTGCGCGCGCGACTCCCGGCTGAAACCGACGACCTGGCCCGCCGCACCCTCGCCGAGGCCATGGTCGCGCTCACCGCGGACGACCAGGTCCCGGGCCTGCTCACAGCGCTGCCGCCTGATCTCCGTACGCACGTTTGGTGGGTGCTGGACCGACGCTGGACCCCGGCCCAGCAGCTGCACCGCCTGGCTGACTTCTCGCCCGGGGACGACGACTGGTTCGCCGAGTGGCTCGGCGGGCTGCTGCGCGACCCGCGCGCCCGTGACTGGGGCGAGGCCGAGTTGCGCCTGCTCGTCCGCCTGATGCTCATCCACGAGCTCCATGAGCTTGTCGACAACCAGGTCGTCCTCGCGCTGGCTGCCGACCATCCCGAGGCCGTCTGGGCCGAGGGCCTCGAGCACGCCCACGCCCTCCACGACCTCATCAGCCTGCACACGCTCGCCAAACTGGACGACGACGTGGTCACCCGCCTCGCGGCGGCGGCCACCAACCCCACTGCACGAGGCACGGCTGCCGCATATCTGGCCTGGCGCAACCAACCACCGCCCCCGCCACCCACCCCACCGCCCCCGCCACCCTCCCGGCCCACCGTGGCCGACCTGGTCGACGCCGACGACCTGGCACGGCTGTTCGGCCGCGCGCCCGACCCGGCCGAGCTCGCCCGCCTCGACCCCGACCGGCGCGCCCGGCTCGCCACCCGACTCACCGCCGCGTTGGACGAATGGCTGGCCGCACCCGAGCCGCCCGCCGAAGCCCGCTGGCAGGCGGCGCCCGAACGATTGATGCCGCCCGCCACCGTGTGGCGGATGACCTGGTGGGCGGCGCTCGACCTGCCGGTAGACGCAGCGGCCTGGGCGCGGCTGGCCCGCCAGCCGCTGTACGCCGCCGGGGTGGGCGAGTGGCTCACCGCCCGGTTCGACTCTGCGTTCACCGACCAGCTGGTCGGTGAGCTACCTGGCTGGCCGCGCGCCGCCCTTGAGCATCTGGTCACGCTCCTGCCTGACCCGTGGCCGCCCAAGCTGGCCGCCGCGCTCGCCGAGGCGTGCTGGGCCACCGGGACCGACGAGCCGACGCGGCGGCGCTGCGCCGCGCAGCTCGCCCAGAGCGGCCAGCGCGACGTCGCTGAACGGCTGCATGGGGCCACAGGGGACCCACTGCTGGACGAGGCGTTGGTCCGGCTCGGCGACTGCGACGCCGAAGCCCGCCTGCTCGACGGGCTACTTGCCGGCGGCCCGACCTGGCCGATCACCACTCCAAGCGTCGACCTGCGCAACCACTGGCTGGCCAGCCTGCACTGTCCCGACTCGAGCAGCCAGTTGGTACAGGCGCTGCGCGCACTGCTGCTCGCCGGGGCCAACTCGGCCGAGCTCGCGCCGGTGTTCGCCGCCCTGCTCGCCGCCGCCGGACCCGACGCGCTCGAGTTGGTCGATCAGCTCGCGGTCGACCGGGCCATCACCGAAGGGCCGTTCCTGTGGTACCGGCGGCAAGAACTCCTCGATGAGCTACTTGAGCAGCGCGCCCGCGCCGCCCGACCTGACAGCTTCCATGAGCTCGCCGTCGTCGTCCTGGACGCGCTCGCCGAGGGGGAGCGACTGCGCCGATAGCGGACCCGTGGAGATCTCCGCTGGCCGCTTGCTATGTCCGGATCGCGTCATCCGACTTACAGCTGAAGCGTCGGATCCGACATGGCCAACCAATCCGGTCGTGACCAACTGCCCTGAACCCTACACCGCCGATTGTTCAGCCATACCGACACTGTTCGGGCGGTGTTCAAGAAGTACCGACATTGTTCAAGAAGAGTCGGACCCTACAGCTGTAGGGTCTCAATCTCGGTGACGATCGCGGACGCGCTGAGCAGGCATTACTTCTGGTGTCTCAGTGATGGCACCAGCGCTGTCGTCTCAGTTCGGTGGCGACTTCGGGCCTGCGCCAGTAGGCGTTACGGGGGCGGGTCCGCCAGCGGTAGCAGGTCCAGGCACGGCGGACCAGCCGGCCACAGACGATGGCGGCGTTCGCCAGCGCCAGCCAGAACCCCACCACCAGCCGGCGATGCTCGGTGCACCAGCGCAGCTTGCCGTATTGGTTGCCTCAGGCGTGGGTGCGCTCGACCGGCCAGCGTCGGCTCGCCCGGATCGGGGCTGGCTGCCCGCGGGTGGCATCTCGCCAAGCAGGCCGCGCTCGGCCAGCGCCTGCCGGCAGGTCTGGTAGTCATAGCCGGCGTCTACTAGGTGCACCACCGGTTGGGTGGGCAGCACGCCGACCGCGGCCAGGTGTAGAGCGACACCCGAGATTGGGATGTACGGCGACACGAACGCGCACACCACAGTGAACTGACACCGCAGGTCATGTTTGTAGCGGCGACCAGAACCTGGTCGCCAACATCGTGTCCTCCGCACTCACCGCCGAGACACGATTTGCGACTATCGGCGATGCCTCTTCCAGAGCCCGCGCCACCAGCGGCCAGTAGATCTCCGCACCTCCAGCGACCAGAACATTGCTGACCTCACCCATAGGCCGCTGGCGTCGGCCTTGCGGTACCAGGTGACCGCCTCGTCCAGGTCGCCGCGCTCCTCTGCGAGCCGCCCGAGCGCAGCCATCGCGAAGGCATTGCCTCTATCGGCGGCCTCGCGGTAGCAGGTAGCCGCCGCTTCCAGGTTCCGCCGCTTCTCGAGCACCCGCCCAAGCTCGTGTATCGCCCAGTCGTTCCCGGCGTCGGCGGCCTGCGAGAGCGCGAGAACCGCAGCGGAGCTACCCGCGTCTGCCGCCATCTTGATCTGCAGTTGTGCCCACGGGTCGGTAGAGTCGATGGCTTTGCGATACCAGATGATCGCTTGGTCCTGGTCTCCGCCCTCCTCGGCAAGCCGCGCAAGGCTGTGCACGGCGTGGGCAAAGCCCACGTCGCCGACCTCGCGATTCCGAGCAACCGCCTCGTCCGGGTTTCTATGCGATGTGGCCCGCTGAGCAACTGCGATGGCCTCGCGGTACCAGGTGACCGCTTCGTCCAGGTCGTCGCGCTCCTCGGCTCGCCGTGCAAGGTTAATGGCCGTCCAAGAGTCGCCGGCGTCGAGGGCCTTGCGGTACCAGGCGGCTGCCTCGTCTGGGTCGCCGCGCTGTTCAGCCAGCCACCCGAGCCGGCCCATCGGCCAGGTCTTACCGGCATCGACGACCCGCTGATACCAGGTGGCCGCCTCCTCCCAGTTGCCGCGCCCATGGGCCAAGTCCGCAACCCTACCCATCGCAAAGGCATCGCCGATGGTTGCAGCCCGGTAGAACCCCAATAAGCCGAGTTCCCATTGACCGGTTAGCTCGGCACGGAACGCGATTTGTGTCACTTGCCGCGGATCGGCGGTCTCGATAACCCGCTTCCAGACTTGCTCCGGAACCGTGGGGGCGCCGGCGTCGCGCTCGCGCGTGTCGACTAGATAGTCGAAGGCCAGATAGCGGTCGTCGACTCGGCGGGTCAGCAGAGCGCTGGCCCCATACCGCGGATGGGCCGCCCAAGCCAGGCCACGCTCCAAGGCTTCCGGGATCAGCCGCCCAAGCTGGATCTCGTCCAGGTAACCGGTGGCCAACTCCTTGAGCAGGCTGGCAGGGACCGGCTCGTTCCAGCCTGTGCGGCGGCAGTCGACGGCGGCCGCAACCAGTGCCGCCCCCGCCATAAGTACCGGGTCGTCGCTGATCTCCCAAGCGTGCTCCCATTCGGTGAGCAGCTTGGGCCCGGCCGCCAGGTACTCGGCGAGCCCATATCTATCGGCGTGGGCCAGTGCGTCAGCGATCCGTGGATCCTTCTGTGCCTGCTGCTGGGCGCGCTCTCGCTCGTTGCGTGTAGCCATGCGGGGCAAATCGATGCGGACATCAACCAGGTCCAGCAGCTTCTCCCCGGCGCGTCCCATAATCTGGTCCGTGCTTGTCCGGTCTGGGTGGGGGGCACCGCCCTGGGCGGCATACTCCGGGAGGCGCATGGTGGCCAGCACCACCACCCGCCTGCCGCCGTCGCCTAGCAGGCGACCAAGGAGTTCGAGGTCCAGCCCATCGACGCCGAGGTAACGCTCCAGGTCGTCGAGCCAGATCACCAGATCGCGGGTCGAGAGCCCGGCGTCCAACAGCGCTCGCAACGCTGGTCGCCCGTCGCGATCCCGCACGCTGGGTATGAGCAGCCAGCGGTCTGGCAGCCGTCGGCGCATGGCCTCGTATGCGGCGCGGGACTTACCGGCGGTCGAGTCACCAACCAGCAGCACGAACCCGCCCCGCACCAGCGCGGCGTCCAGCTCATCGTCAACGTCGCGAGGCACGTACGGCGGCACCCGGTTGCTGAGGCGGGCTGGCGGCTGGTTGTTGGCGGGGACGTCGACGGCCGGGTGGACGCCGAGCGCAAGCGGGTCACGCAGACCCCCGATTCGCGGTAGCCAGCCGGTGCGTGCATTCACCAGGCAGCGACCGACAAGCAGCATCCGCTGTGCGCTGTGCTGGTGGCGCAGTGCGTCAATCAGTGGCGACGCGAACAGCGCCGCGGCCGCCGCCAACGCAACGATGACGGCCGCCCAAACGGTGCGTAATTCCTGCTGGATGACGAACGCCGACACGGCCACGGCAGCGGTCACAGCAGCCAAGACCGCCCAGAGCAGCCGCAGACGCCATCGGTCTGGCCTCCCTAACCAGGCAGGTGACGCTCGCCAAGTCCATCGTCTCACGCGCACACGATCCACTCAGGGCGCTTCCATGGCAGTGTTGCCAGTCGACAACCGAGCCGACCGGGTCTGCCTCGCTCTCACCCCGTAGGCGTCATCAGCCCACGCGACGATCCCCTATTGACAGTAGCGAAGACCACCACTGCCAAGGCTGCAACCCCACGAGGCTGCATCCGCGCATCCGCCGAACCCAAACAGCACCGTCAACCCGGGCCGTTCACGCAGATTCGCCTCCAAGTCCGACTGTCGTCCCCCGAATCGACCGCCCCAGCTTGTGGCGCTGAGCGCGAGGAACCGCTCGACGGTCGCCACTCGCCGGGCACGGTGATCTCAAGATACGACCAGATCCGACACCTCGAGTCCATGGCCATAGCGCCAGTCAGGATGCGATCGCCGGGTGCCCACGGGGTGACAGATCCGGCCCAGCAACGCGCGTGGAGGCCCGTGACGGGACCCGCGTGAGTATCGCCCCCGTCAGCGCGAGGCTCATTCGCCGCTCACGCGGCATGTGGTGCCCACTGGCTGGTGGAAGGCCCTGCGCGGAAAGAGTGACACGAAGCCGGTGATCAGCCGACAGGCTGTGCGGGGTCGTCGGCGTGGCAGACAGGACCGAAGTCGTCACCATGAACGCGTGTCTGTTCGTCACCATTCAGCGTGTCGCGCAACACCAGGGCGTCCAGCGTCGCGGCCAGCAGCCCGTCGTCGTGGAGTTGCACCGATCTCCCCGGGGGAAGTCCGCAGTCGAGAGGATGCCGCATGATTGAGCACGTGTGCGCGTAGAGCGCGCAGGATGGTCGTCAGCGCCGGGGATAACCAGGTTCGGCGAAGGCACTGTAAATCCTGGCCCGAGTAGTCCACGTCGTCTGTTGTGGTTGGCCGTGTCCATGCTTGCTGGCCACTTGCCGTCCGCGGACACCTGGCCAATACCTACCAGGCCTGCAGGCTCGTCCACCAGTTCGTCGGCTGCCGAGCGCTGGAGGCCCAGGCTCATGACGCAGGTCGTTCCAGGTTCTCGTTGTCGAGGCGGATAGCATTGACCCATGGGCCTGCGGGTGGTGTTCGCTGAGGACAACTACCTCCTCCGCGAGGGCACGGTGGCGCTCTTGGGGACGGTGGAGGAGCTCGAGCTCGCCTCACGCTAGGCTCCAGGGAACGCGCGATTGCGTCGCAGACTGCAGGCTAGGGCTCCATTCTAGCCAGACCCGGGCCATGCTCATCGCCGGTCCATCCGTCGGTTGACCGGGAACCCAATATTCGCTCAATTCAGCCGTACTAACCCCTGGGTTCCGGCCGATGAGCCTTCAGTTCGTCCGAACTTGCGGAGATCCAGGGGTGCCGGTAAGGAAGCGGTCACCAGCCGCAAACGAGACCGCTTTCCCTGATAGTCCTCCTGAATGGGCCTCTCTGTACACGCCATGTCCAGTGATTGGACATCGCGTGAAGGTGAGTGCATGCTTGGGGTGTGAGCGTTCCAGAGGTGTCCCTGACCGATACGGAGCGTCGCGTCGTCGAGTCGCTCATGGAGTTCGGAGAGTCAGCCAGTGGGCGGCGGGTCGCCGGGGCGCTGCGGATTTCGCCGACGACCGCGACAACCGCTCTGGGTCATCTTCGGGAACTGGGCCTGGTCGAGTCGCGTGTGGCCGGACGTGCGGTGTTGTGGACGGTTCGGAAGGACGCTCCATCTGTGGTGCGCTTGTTCAGGCGCCGCCGAGCGGGCAGCTCGTCACCCGCCCGGGCGCAGGGACCAGCCCCAGCGGACGCCGACCGTTGGGAGCCGGTCGGCTCCGGTGATGCCGGTCGCAGCACGCTGACGGCCGTGGTGTTCACCGCGATCCCGGAGGAGTACGACGCCGTCCGCAGGCAGCTTGGCAGCTGCTCCAGGGCGAGGAGCCCGATCGGGACTCGCTTTGAGGTTGGTCGCATCCGCGGCGACCGTGTCGATTGGGACGTTTACCTGACCGAGATCGGCATGGGAAACGCCGGCTCAGCGGCGGAGGTCATGGCCGCTGCCGCCGCTTTCGATCCAGCCCTGGTCTTGTTCGTGGGCGTCGCTGGGGGATTGAAGCCCGACGACCAAGCCCGAGGCGACGTCGTCATCGCTGAGCGGGTGTACAACGTACACAGCGGCAAGCACGCCGTCGGGCCGGGCGGGGCATCGGAAGTCTTGTCCCGTCCGATGTCGTTGCCTACCTCACACCGCCTTATCCAACTCGTCCGCGAGGTGGCCCGCAGCGAATGGCAACCACAGGCGCTCCCCACAGCAGGCCGGGCGCCGCAGGCCCACCTCAAGCCGATCGTGGCCGGCGAGGTAGTCCTCGCCGACGAGGACAGCAAGCTGCGTCAGAGAATCGCGGAACGCTTCAACGACGCGGGCGCCGTCGACATGGAGTCCTACGGGGTGTACGAGGCGGCGCATCGCACGGAGACGCCCGCACTCGCCGTCCGGGGCCTGTCCGATCTAGTCGGCGACAAACGCCCGGCCGAGGATCACCAGTGGCAGCCGCGCGCAGCAGCAAACGCGGCGGCGTTTGCCGTCGCCCTGTTGCGCCACGCCGACGACGACGACTTCCCACCTGGACGCCACGTCCCGCCGCGGCCGCCAAGCAGCCCGCGCCAGGGTGCAGCACCTGAAGCGGAGCGGCTGGCTTCGGAGGGAGCACTGGAGCGGCTCGCGCCGAATCTGCGGCCATGGTGGCGGCGCCTTCGCCTGGGCTCCCCGGCGCGCGCCGACACCGCGCTGGCCGATCTGGCTATCCGTTCCGAATCCCCGATCGGCTGGCTCGGCAGAACGCGCCACCGCCCTCCCCCCTGGCTGCGCGAGGATGACAACGGCGGCGCGTGGGCACTGCTGGCCCGCTTCGCCGCCAGCCACGGCTCGCCCCATGCGACATACGCGCATGAACGAGCGGCAGAACTGGCGGCCAATGCCGGATGGGACACCATCGCCGCGCTGCACCGACTCGCGGCGGCGGTGAGCCACGGGGAACACCCGAACGCCCATGCAGCGGATCGTGACGCGCCGGACACTGGTCGGGCAGAGGCGATCCGTCGACTACGGGCCGAGCTGGGCACGGTCGTTGGTCCGCTCGCGGCGTTTTTCTCTGCGGCGGTCAAGGGCGACCGAGGCGGGACGGTGAGTGCTGCCGGACCTGCGCTGAGGGTCCTGGGCCTAGATCCCGTGAGCCTCGGCCTGCCCACGACGACCAGGATCGACGACGAAGCCAGTGAGGCGGCGCTGGCAGAACTTGCGGAGACAGACCCTGACGTCGTCGCGGAGCTGCGTAGCCAGATCCTCCTCCACCTTGCGAACCTGCGGCTGATGGACGACGACACCGACGCGGCGCTACGAATCCTCGCCCTTGCGCGGGAGATGGTGCCGGCCGCGACGACGCCGCTGCTGTTGATCGCCCGCGCGCATCTCCAGCGCATCGCCGGACCCACAGGCCAACGGTCCAATATCGACGACACGGCCGCAGTGCTCGCCGACGTTGAGCAGATGGCTCTGCTGGCCAGAGACCGGCGCCGAGATTGGAACGGGCCAACCGCTGAGGCGTTGGCGCTGGCCGGCCGCGCCCGGGCGCAGTCCGGTGATTTCGAGGGCGCGCTGCGGCTACTGCTCCCGCCGCCACGAGGACGCGCCACCGACCGCGAGGCCGCTGACCCGGCCGTCCGCGAAATTGCCTCCGCGGCTGCCACATACGCCGGAGAGCCACTTCTGGCAGTGGAGCTGGCCGCTGGGGTGACCGACCCGGTCGAACGGCACCTGCTCCGGGCGGTTGCTCTGAGCGGGGCAGAGGGCATGGGTGATGAGGCCGAGCGGTCCTACCGCGCCGCCCTCGAGAACGTCCCTGACACCCGACCCGATCAACTGGTCCGTGCGCTCCTTGGAATGGCGCGGCTGGGAACTCCGATCACGGCAGATGCGGAGGGAAACATCGCCGACGCTCTCGCGCGGCTGCGCCGCATGGACCCGGAGGCTACGGACCTGGTCGAAGCGTCCGCCGCACTGCACGCTGGTCGTCCCCGCGACGCCCTCGTCCTTGCTCGTCAGTACCCCCAGTCCGTCGCCGCCATGGAGCTGGCCGCCGAAGCAGCCGCCGCAGCCGGCCACCCCGAGGAGGCGATCCGTGTCCTGGAACGGGTCGGGCGGGAGCGAGGCGACAACAGCCTGCTGGTGCAGGCCATGCTTCTCGCTGCAGAGGCAGGACGACGCGACGACGCCGAGCGGCTCTCGACTCTGCTGCTCACCGCCGCTGACCCCGCAACCCGCCGGCAGGCACTGCAGACCAGGCTGCAGGCGGCTGGACAGGGGGGCAGATGGCAGGACGTCGCGGACCTGAGCCGACGCCTCCTCGATGACGAGGACCTGGAGCCAGCCGAGGTCAACCGGGCGGTCCGCGATTCGTACCGGTGGATGCTCGCCCAGGCTGAGTTCAACCTGGGCCGACCCGAGCGGGCGCTGGCAGCGCTCCAAGCGCCCGACCCGGTCGTCCCCCGAAGCCGGGAAGAGGCCCGGCTGCTGCTGGCAGTACTCCACACGACCGGGACCGACTCCAGCCAAGAGCTTGACCCACAAGACATCGTCATGCGCGCGCTGGAGGTCGCGGCGGAATGGTCAGGCGACGAGGAGATCGTCGCGGGCTCCCTCGGCCTCGCCCTCATGACGACCGCCAATATGCCGTTGCCAGACCAACTCGTGGTGCGACTTCGGGCGCTTCAGGAGGACTACTTCGCCCGGTTCCCTGACCCCAAGACCCTGCAACGAATCGAGGTCGGGGAGGACCTGGACGGTCTTGTGCAGCACATGAAGGAGACTATGGCGCCTCAAGCGGAGGCGTTGCAGGACATTGCGCGGCGTGTCTGGCTGGGCGTCTACCCGCTGGCCTTCCTCACCGACGTAACGCACCGTTCGTACGCGGAAATGCTCATCACGCGCGCCCTTGGCTGCCGCGTCATCGCCGGTGACCCAAGCGTTGGCGACCTGCAGCGCACCGCCGCCCGTGACGCCCTGGCCGGCGGCATCGTCGCGATGGACACCAGCGCGCTGCACCTACTTGGACACATCGGCGTTGCAGACACTCGCCTGACCGCACAGTTTGACCGCATCATCCTGCCAGCGTCGCTCCGCGATGACGTTCTTCGCGCCAGCGCTGGTCTGGCGGTGCGCAGCGTGGGAACCCTCTGGTGGGACTCCGCCCAACAGCGGCCAGTTCTGACCGAGTTCCCGCCCGAGGTAGCCGACGGCTGGGCGATGGAGGCGCAAACACTGGTCGATCGGCTCGCCCTTGTGGACGTCGTCGCCGACCCCGTCGGGCGACCAGAGACGATATTCGACGCGGCGCTACTCCTTGCCAAGGATGTGCTGGTTCCGCTGTGGACCGACGACCTCGCGCTTCGCCAGGTAGCCGGATCTGATGGCGTCCGTGCCTTCGGCACGCTTGATCTTATCGGCGTGCTTGTCGAGAGCGGTGTGCTTGCTCGCGAGGACGAGGACCGAGCCTTGGACGTCCTCGTCAAGGCAGGTGCTGTCGACCTTCCTGTCCTCGACCGCCTGGTTGAGTTCGCCCGCGACGCCGGGTGGAAGCCGGACGGATACGCCGCCCTGCTGCTTGCCAGGCCGCGATCATGGATCCCGCCGGAAGCGGGCTTCGGCCGATACAAGGCACTGATTGAGGCGCTGCCCCAAGACATCGATGACACGTCGCTCGCGCAATGGGCCGAAGCAGCCGCGACCGGCCTTGCCTGGGCCAGCCCTCCGCCGGCCCGCCCCCGCGCCATCGCCACGCTCTTGGCCTGGACCATCCTCAACAAGCCCACCGAAGCCGTGCTGCCGGCGTTGCTCGACGCCGGACAACGCGTGCAGAAGGCCACCGCGCCCGACGGAGATGTCCTCCCACACCTCGTCGCAATCCTCGCCGACACCATCAGCCAGGTTGAAGGGCCCGCCAAAACAGCGATCGTGATGACACGGCTGCTCGGATCGCTCGACGACAAACGCCGTACAGCGGCTATGCGGCTGTTTCTTAGTCCACAGAGATCGCCCACATAACCGCTTCTGCTTGGCAGCAGATGGCCGTTCGCCGCGGTTGATGAGCCCAGTTTCTAGCTGCTCTGCGGCCTCGACAGGGTCCCGCGAGGTCGAGGCCCAGACTTGTAGCGCGGCAACGTGACTACGTTGCCTTCGACCGTAGGGTTGATGAGGGCGGTACGGACCGTGGCCCGTCGGTAGGTGCGGAGCATCTCGGACAGCTCGTCCGGGTCCTCGGTGACAGCGAGCACGATCGCGGCCAGTAGCTCCTTGCGGTCGGTGCGCTCCCCTGTGTCGTTCGTGAGCTGAACCAGCTGCTCGAGCCGGTAGTCAACCGGTAGTGGCCAGAGCGCCCCGACCGCCTTCTCCTTGCAGCTCTTGAGCCGGGCGTCCAGCAGTATCTGCTCCGTACGCTCGTCGGTCATGGAAATGTCCTAGGATAGACCTAGCTTTATCAGAGCTTGTTTCAACCTAGATCATAGCTGCCAGCAACGGCTGCAGGTGTAGAAGCTGGAAGGACGCAAGCATGCCGACAACGCCCAAGGCCAGCGTCGAGCCGGACGCCACCGCAGCCGTCCGCCAACCACCCGCAACAGGGCGACCACGGCCCAGCCTCACGGCGGCAGCGTCACTGTTGGGGTTCGAGGGTGACCCCGTCGAGCGGGTCCAGTTCGCCAACAAGCAGGTCACCGCCATCACCCAGGTCGACCAGGGCGAGCTGGAGCGACGGGCGCAGGCTGGGCTCGGCCCGGTGCTGGACTATCGGCTGGTAGAGGCGCTGGCCAGCCTGCCGCTCGGCTGGCCGGTCCCATGGGAGAAGATCGATCCGATCATGCGGGCCGTCCTGGACTGCGCCCCACCCGGAGTGCTTCGGGCCACGCCTGCACAGGTTGAGCGGCTGCTGCGACCCGCCGTGCGGGTGACCGGCATCCTCACCTCCACACGGGACTGGCGCACCGGCGTCAACACCGTCGGGATCTTGGCTGGGCACGCCCGGCCCGGGTTGGTGCTGCCCTATCGTCCCCGCGACGCCGAACCGATCTTGGCGCGCGCGGGCCGGTTCGGGATCGGTGTGGTCAGCCGCGACGGGCAGGGATGGCAACTGCTGCTAGCAGCCCGACGCACCCGACAGACCGATCTCGGACCCCGCCACTGGCGCTTCCTCGAAACCGTGTACGCCACCTGGCGTCGAGCCCATAGGCAGCCGGACCCATTCGTGCGCCCCCCAGCGGAGGGTGAGCCCGTCGCGCTGACGCTCTGCTAGCTGGGAACCTAGGGTGCCACGTCGGCGCCAGCCATGTCCGCCCAAGCGCGGAGGGACGTCGGCTGGTCGACGGGATAGTCGGTCTGCTCCTCGAGTCGCTCGGACATGACCAGCGCGGAGCGACACATGGCCGCCCACTCGCCGGGGCGTCGCCGGGGCGTCTCGGCACGCAGCACATCGGCGATGCGGCGCCAGGTGACCACGTTGTGCCGATGCGCCTCGACAGTCAGCTCTTCGTCCTCGAAGCGGCGCAGTGAAGCTCCGCCGCACGCCTCACAGTCGCAGTCCAGCAGGCCGCCGTCCTTGCTGTACAACGCCAGGGTCGACCCGGCGATGTACTGCAGCAGCGGGCCGACCAGCACCCGGGCGGTCTTGTCGCGGATTGGGGCGTAGCCGGGGCTGCCCGGCGGCACCAGGTGCCGCAGGGTCGTAATGGTTCCGATGGCGGCGGCGACGGCGCCGTGGGCGAGGGCGCCGAACGCGGCGACGTCGGTGCGCAGCAGGGCGACGTGGGGGTGGCTGGCCAGCACCCGGACCAGCCCTTCCACCGACGCTCGGGTGCCGAGGGGGTCCTCACGGTCGGCGAGGATCAGGGCGATCGGGGTCTCGGCCCGGCCAAGCACCGCGGCGAAGGTCGGCGCGAGGTCAGTCAGCCAGTGGCGGTCGGCCGCCACAACGGTGAAGGCCACGGCGGGACGGGCGCCGTTCTGGGCGGCGGCGCAGAACTCGCGGCCGGCGTCCAGCACCCGCCGAAGCTGCTTGACGTTGCCGGCGCGGACGTATGGGGAGGGCGACAGGTAGGCGGCGACGTGGTGTTCGCGCTGAAGGTCGAGCCAGTAGTCCTCGTGGCTAACCAGGCGATCAGCGCGGGCTCGGCGGTCCTCGGGCTTGGCGGCGTAGCAGGCGGGGTCGAGCAGGACCGGCCGGTTGTAGCCGTGCTGGCGGCGAAGGCGTCGGATCAGGCGGGCGTTGCTAGCGCGCATCACCAGGCCATCGGCGCGGCCCGCGACCCAAGCCAGGTCGTCAGCGGCAAGCTCACCGCCGGCATAAACGAAGACGGCGTCCCTCAGCTGGTCGAGATTGGCGAAGACCGTGGCCTGGCCGGTGACCGCCGTCCTGCTGATGGGTTGGTGCCGCGCCGACGCGGCCGGCAGATGACTTGCCACGAGTAACCTCCAACTACTGCTGGCCAACAGGCCCGACCTGGACCCCAGCCATGACCAACAAGTTACATCGATGTAGTTTATACCGCCAGCATCGATCGCATTAGCTCATCTATTGCGGACGAACGCCCGACGCTCAGGCGCGGTGAGCCGGCGCCCGCCTCAGATCGGGCCGTCTGAACAGAGGGGCGGTCGCAGGGCGTTGTTGCGTCGGCGATGCCAGGCCGGGTACCTGAGGACGCGGCCACCCCACCGCACTGAGCCCGCCCGACCGGTCAGTTCGAAAGGAGGAGCACGCACTCACGCGTCCCGCCTATTGCGTACCGGCGCTGTTGAGCTGCCACGCCCTTTACTCGCGCTACCCACACAGCCTTGGTGGTAAGTCCAACCTCCTCGCCGATCGCGGCGAGCACGGCGTCCGTCGGTAGCATTTCGCCGTTGAAGGCCTGGGTGCCGACGGTGAGTGCCGCTACTGCTCCGGGGCGAAGTGACATCTGGAGGTTCACGAGCACACGAGCCATGTCTTCGAAGTAGCCGGCCACCATCCGCAGTACTCGCCCTGAGGTGTCGCCCGTCCTGCGACGTGCGTACATCTCGGCCAGGAACTCGTCGAGCGCTGGCACAGCGACGCGACGCTCGGCCGGCCAGGGAGATTCGAGGTGCGAGCGGAGCAGGTCGCGGCGTAGCGACCGCAACTCCTCGCGGTCGTGACAGAAGGCGCCGACGCCAAGTTCGAGCTGGTAGATGGCGGCGTAGTCGTACCGGTTGGGATAGGGCGGGGAGAACACTGCGACGTCAAAGGCACTCGCGGCGTGGAAGGTGCGGGCATCGCCGAGCACGACCCGGCAGTTGCTCCCATCCGGCGCGTGGGGGAGGTCGTCGGCGATGCGGTGCACCCGATCGACGAACAGGGTTCGCACGTCGGCTTCGGTGCGTTCGACCCCTCGCCGACCTGGACGGCCACCTGGCGGACGATGGCGGACGGAGGTGCCGTCCTTGACGGCGTACGAGGCCGACTCGACCGTGGTCAGCAGTGCGAGGCGGAGGAGTTCGGCCTCGATCGCCGGCTCGATGCGTATGAGCCCACATGTGAGCCGGGCGAGCGCTCCCCAGACTTCCGGGGAGAACGCCCATGCCGCGGCGGGTACGTCCAGGGATGGTGGCCGGGGACGGCCGCGGTAGGTGAGCACCGCGTTGGCCGTGTCGAGCAGACGAGCTCGATCGGCACGATGAGCCGCTAGGGTTGTCTGGGCCGCGTAGGCGGCGTAGGGCAGCCGTTCGACACCAACCGCGCTCAGCCCTCGCTCGGCTGCGACGAGGAGGCTCGTACCAGCTCCGCAAAACGGGTCATAAAGCGTGCCGTTGGTAAGCCCGAGGTGGTTGAGCACGGCGTGCACGAGCGCTGGCGAGTAGGCCTCCTTGTAGGGGACCCAGCGGTAAACGGGGCGGTCGCGACCGCCAGCGCCGACATGGCGGCCGAGCTCGGGCCGCAGCTCGGTGACCGCTGCGAAGCGTTGCGCGAGTTCGTCGCGATGGCGTGTGCCGGTGAGGGCCGCCCCAGGATGCTTCAGGTGCTCCCAGGCGGCACCATCGTCCTGGCCGGCGGTCATGGTGCGCATCAAGTCGGATCATGACCGATCCGGGCGTCAGGACACTCGCCGGCAGACACAACCGCCCGGCACCTGCGGGCAGCGCAGCTCACGCGGGCCTCAGCACGTCGGCTCGGCGCAGCCTCTCAAGCAGCGCGTGGAGCTGGGCGGCTTCGGCCGGACCTAGCTCAGCGCCGATTTCGAAGTTCACTGCGAACCCCTGGTCGGTGAGGTTCGCCGAGCCGAGGTAGCCGGCGGTGGTATCTGCGAGGGCGAACTTGGCGTGCAGGCGGATGTGGCGCTCGGCCAGCGCGTCGGCGTCGAACTCCCAGACGGTCACGCGCGTGCCGTGGACTCGCAGCCCCTCGGCGAAGCGCACCACCTCGCCGCTGGTAGCGGTCGGTTCCCGCTGTCCGCCCTGCAGGATGAGGTCCAGGGCGCAGCCGCGCTCGAGGGCGCCCTCGAGCGCAGGGCGCAGCGCCGCGAGTGCTGGCGCGTTCCAGAACGGGGCGCCGAGGGTGACGGTGTGGTGGGCCAGACGGACGGTGCGTTCGATGAGCTCGTACAGTGACGGCACGCCCAGCACGCTCGGTAGGTCGGCGAGCTCGTCGGCGCAGGTCGCAGTGACCACGAGTCGGGAGGGTAGGTGCGGCCGGCGGTGCTCGGCCTCGGCAACCGCGGCCATGGCAAGCCGGACCTCCGCTGCCGCGAGGGCGGCCTCCTTCTGGCCGATCTGGCTATCGGCGCCCACCACTCCCCCGGCGGCGAGGGCCCGTCGCAGCGTAGCGAGTGAGGCCGCGTCGAAGAACCGCGGGGTGAATGCGGCTGCCGATGCCGGCCAGCGGCCGAGCGAGGCTAGCTCAATTAGCGCCTTGGCCGCAGCCTCAGCCTCGCCGAAGAAGTCGGCCAGGTCCAACAGCCAGGCGGCTCGGGTGGGGGGGCTCATGGGGTCGTCGTCTGGGTTCGCGCGTGGCGCCCGGCGGTGCGGAGGAAGCCCTCGTTGATGCCCTGGGTGCCGCCACCGAGCAGGTAGCCGCGGTCGAGTCCCCGGTTGAAGCGCTCGCAGCCGAAGGCCAACGCGAGGCACTTGTGGCAGCCGCCGCGCTCGTCGAGGCAGACCGGGTCGTGCACACACGTGCGGCCGGCCTCGATGGCGTCGTCAAGCCAGCTCACCAGATGCTGCTCAGCGAGCGCGATCAGCCCGCCAAGGTTGAACGTCGTGTACTTGGCGACGTAGATGAGGCTGCTGGCACTGCGGGGCAGCAGGTATTCGGCGACCGAGTTGGCCGCGAAGCTCGATCGGCGGGCGAGCGCATGCACAAGGAGGTGGGAGATCACATGGGTCACACGCGCGATCGCAAGCCCTGCTTCGGTCTGCGGCTGGCTGTAGCCTTGGTCGAGGATGAAGGCCCGGGCGCCTTGCTGGTCCGGCTCGGGACCGTCGGTCCAGTCGTTGGCTTGGCACCAGTGCCAGAGCGTCACGGGGTCGAGTTCGATGAGCAACCCCTCGGTGTCGGCGTCGACGGCGATGAGGGGCAGCTTCTCGTCGTCCCGCCGTGGCTCGAACGGCTGGAGCACGGCCCGGCTGTCTGCGTGGCTGCGGGTGTAGCCGAAGCCGACGAGCGCGACGGGGAAGTCGCGCACCACCGAGACGCGCCTGAGCCCGTAGGTGTGGGCGGCCTCCAGCCCGGCGTCGATGCGGGCGGCGAGTGCCCCGTGGCCGGCCGTTCGCCAACGTTCGGCGATCGCGTCGAGTGGCTCTACGGCATGGTCGGTGTAGAGAAAGGCGCGCTCCATCATCCGCCGGTCGGTGCGGGCGGCCTCGATGGTCGCCGGCTCCAAGGCACGCTCGGTGGCCTCCAAGGCGGGGGCGTCGCCGCGTTGGGCGTCGGCGAGGGCGCGTACCCGTGCGGCGAGCGCGGGGTCGAGGCCGCCCTGCTGCTGGTTCAGCAGGGTGAGCAGGTCATCGGCCGCGCCCGTGTTCTGTTGGTCGCGGCCGCGGATGTGGTCGGCGAGACCGGACAAGTTCGTGATCGTCCCGAGGTAGTGGCCGAGGGCGTAGTGGGGACCGCGTGGGGCCGCCAGCGCCTCCGACAGCTTGGCGGACGCAACGTTGATCATCGTCAGGTGGTGGCCGTAGTAGGCGCGCGAGTCGCGGGCGGTCACCGGCAACAGCGACCGCTCCCCTGCGGTCTGCCCCTGGCCGCAGCTGCAGGTTCGAAACTCCATCGGCAGCCAGCGCCCGCAGCCGGGAGTGGTACAGCGAAACCCCGCGGTGTAGAAGGAGTCCGAGTCGACGAAGGCGAGCGTCCGGTCCCCGTGGTCGCGGCAGGAAGGCAGGACGAGCTGCTGGCGCCGGCCGCAGGCGTGCACCTGGTAGTAGGGGAGCTGCCGGTAGACGCCTGCGCAGCCCGCCCGTCGGCAGCTGCGGGATTCCAGGGTCTCGCCTTGAGCGCCGAGCCGACGGACATCACCGCAGCGTCGGCAGGCCACGCGCTGGGGCCAGACGTCGAACAGGACCTCCGACGGGCGCACGAGCCGGAACGATTCAGCGTATTCGGCGATCCTCGGTGGGAACCCGGCGTAGATCCCGGCGGCCGCCTGCCACTGTTGGAGCCGAACCGCGAGCGCCTCAAGGACCTGCGGCAGCGGAAGCTCGGGCTGGCGCCCGTCGACCTCCCGCACGACGCAATAGAGCCCCTCGACCTCATGCTCGAACACCTGCCCGGGCAGGTAATTGTACTCCACGGTCACCCGGCTGCGCTGCATCTGGCGATCCTCTCCGATCTCATACGCGTGGGTCGGGAAGGTCAGGCGCCCATGTCGCCCTCGTCGGCCGGCTCGACCTCACGGTCGGGATCATCGCGAGGGCTGCGGGCGCCTGACAGCACACCGAAAAGTGACCTTGAGTGCTGGCCGACGACGCCGAACTCGACCGCGGCGTCGATATCGCGGAAGCTCGTGGGTGGCCGCGGCCGCAGTGCTCGCTGCAGCGCCGGCTCGGGCGAGCGGCGCACCGACGCGACCAGCTGATCGACGAGCTTGTTGACGGTGTCGGCGAACTGGCGAGCGACGACAGGGTCGAGCTGCGAAGCGCCCAGCCCGAACGCGTCCCCGACCGCGTCGCGCAGCTCGTCCTCGACCGCCGCAGGGGCGCTTTGCAGCCAGCGCTGGAACTCCCTGGCGCTCGCGAAGTTGACTGGGCGGGCGGCCCAGCGGCCACCGGCGAGGGCGAGCCGGGCGAGGTCGCGACTCCAGTCGCACAGCAGGATACCGGCGAGGAGGCCGGGTGCGGTCTTGCGCGGGCCGTGGACGGAGAAGCGGTTGAGGGCGACGGGTTCGACCAGTGCGTTGACGTACTCGTGGGTTGGCTCGAAGAACTGGAACACGGAACGATCACGGGCGTAGCTGCGCCCGAGGGCGGTGAAGACCAGGCCCACGTTGGCGCGGCCGGCGCGCGAGGTGGCCTGGACGTAGTAGGCGATGGTTGGCGGCATGCCCAGGATGAACTGCACGTTCAGCCGGTCAAGGTCGATGCCGTGGGAGACCAGTGAGGTGCCAGCAACAACGCCGAGGTGCTCAGCGGCCGGGGTCGCGCGGCTCTCGTGCTCGATGCGGCGGATCGTCTCGGCGATGCGCGCCAGAGGTGTCTGGCCGTTCAGGCATTCGGAGCGGAAGTAGGTCGGGTCTCCCGCGGCGCCGGCGCTGCTTGATTCGGCGTGGACGCGGTCGGCGTCGGTCTTCTTGTTGGCGTAGTAGAGCTGCAGATCGTAGGCGAACAGCAGGTCCGCGACCTCGTCGGGCGCGGTTGCGCGCAGGCCAAGGGTGCGCACGACCTCGGCTGGGTCGAGCGCCGCGAGCCGCGCAAGCTCCTCGCGGAGGGTCGCCGCGGCGAGCAGGGCAAAGCCGCTGGTCGAAACCTGCGACGGGAGGGCGCCGACGAACAGCCTGCGAGTGAGGTTGGCGTCCCGTCGGGCGTAGAAGGTCACCCCGTCCAGGTAGCCCTCAGAGGGGAATCGGCGGGGGCGAAGCGCGTACAGCTGACGAACCTGGTTGTCGTAGTCGCTGATCGTCGCCGTGGCCGCGACTACCTTGGAGTGCAGGCTCGAGCCCCGTGCGCACAGGTACTGCCACAGGGTCTCGTAGTGGGCGGCGAACGTGCCGAGCTCCTCGGCAAGTAGGTGCAGCTCGTCTTGGACCATGAGCGCCGGTGCCGGGTCATATGGCTCGACGCGTGTCCATTCCCTTGGGTCGCGGGTGCAGTAGGCACGGGCGATGCAGCGCTGCCGGCCCGGCGCCCCGTGGGTGAAGGTCACAAAGCCATGGTCGGGACAGGCGTACGCCGCCCCGTGGGTGAGGTGGGAGAAGTGGGGGTTCCAGGCCACCGCGGCGAGCTTGTCGACGGTGGCCACAACAACCGCCGGCAGATACCGGTAGACCTCGTCGTCGGAGATCATCACCGGAAGCTGACGTTGGCAGGCGTGGCAGCGATGGCCGAGACGTACCTGGTCAACGTCTGGGCTGAGGTGCACGTCGGGCGCGTCGCAGTAGGGGCAGGTCGGCACGACGGTGTGGTCACGGCCCCAACTGGGATCCCGCCGGGCGAGCGCCGCCAGCGGCCGCATCGGTGCGTACGCGTTCACAGGCGACGACCAGCCGCAGGATTCGGTCGAGTTGCTGGAGCGACAGCATGCGCAGCGGGAAGCGCACCATCGCCGTCACCCCGAAACGCTTGCCGCGCAGCCGGTCGTAGAACAGCGCGCAGCCGATCAGGCCGAATATCGCATCGGACTTCCCCCCGCCGGTTGGGAACCACAGCACGTCGGCGATGGCGAGCTCCTCGCGCAGCGGGTCGCCCACCGGTGTCTCACGGGCGGCGAGCGTGGCGAGGTTGCAGACGATGAACACGATCTGGAACAGCCGCCAGCTGCGCACCGGCCCTGGGAGGGGCGCGCCGGGAGCGTCAGGATCGAGGCCGCCGGGGCTGCGCATCCGCGTGAACGCCTCGTTCATCCAGCGGAATGCCTGTCCGAGCCCGTCGCTGCTGACGTCGGCGGCGAGGAGGTCGACCCCGACCGCAAAGCGCCGCCGCTCGTCTGCGAAGGCGGCTCGGTCTGCAGTGCACTTGACGCGCGCGTCCGAGTCGAGGTGGCACTCCGGCCCGGCCAGCCAGGCACCCCAGTCGTCGTCGAAACGCTGCATCGCGGCCGCGATCGCGCGCAGGGGCGGGATGGGGTCGTGGGCCAGCTCGGCGAAAGTCAGCTCGATGTCCTGGCGTGACTCGAACACCGGCTGCGGATAGATGGGCCAGGTCGTGGTCTGTACCACGCCGGTTTCGGGGTCGACGCCGGGGTCCAGGTAACAGAAGCGGCCGTGGGCATAGACCTGCGGCTGGAGGCGGTAGTCGTGCTCCACGATCTTGTAGCCCATGTTCTCGAAACGCCCACCGGCCAGTCGGGCCGAGAACTGGGCGTTGTACAGGCCGAGCTCGGGTAGGAAACCACCGCGGCGCTCAGGGGGCGTAGTCGCGTTCTCCAGGGTGAGGGTGACACGCACCTGGTCGTCGAATTCCCGCTGCACGCCGACCGAAAAGGCGACGTCGGGGAGCGGGAGCACCCAGCCGCGGTCGATCGCCTCGGCGAGGAACCGGTCATAGGCTTCCGGGTCCGTCAGGTGCTCGGGTGGTACCACCTGGGCGCCGTCGGCGAGCAGGTGGTAGCGGCAGTTGCCATCCCCAAACGGGCCGGCCGGTGGGCCGGCGGGCACGCCGACGCCAAAGACCGCGTCGCGGCAGGCAGTGGCCAGTGCCGTGCGTTCGGTGGTGGTGTGCGGGCGTCCGTCGCCCTCGGCGGGCAGCGGAACGTCGAGCGTGAACCGGGCCTCCACGTCGTGGCGGCGGTAGACCGGCCGGAACGGCGCGCCGGTGTGGGCCGCTCGTCGCCGGCGGCGCTGGGGCGCGGGGTGGTCGTGGTTGGCGGGGGTGTCGCTGCTCGGCTCGGGGACAGCCGAGTGTCCGGCGAACTCTCGCTCCTCCTCGTAGGACGGGAACTGCTGGATATACAGCGCGAACCGGCACGTGACCTCGAACACCAGCGCGGCCGCGGTGGGGCTGACGAGGCAGGTGAGCCCAAGTTCGGAGGCGGGCAGCTCATCGACGGGCACACCCGGCTCCGGTGGCAGGTCGCCGCCGGACGGCGGCGGCGGGAGGTTGATCTCTGGCCGTCGTGGCGGCAGTACCCCGAGCACGACCCGTTCCCGGGGTTGCGCGTCGACCAGGCGCTGGCCCTGGGCGTCCTCGCCGGCCAGCCGGTGGCGGGCCACCTCGGCCAGATGCAGCGCCAAGGTCCGCTCGTCAGCGTTGCGTGCGACCCGGGCGGCACGTTGGTCCTGCTGGGAGAATGCGGCAGGAGACAGGGGTGTCGCTGTTGGCGGCGTGGGTAGGATGCTCGTCACGGCGTGGCTCCTTGGGGCTGGGACGCCGCGGCGTCGTCGTCTGGGACGTCGGGGCTGAACAGGCGGGCGGCCTCATCGAGTGTGACCGGCCGCCACAGCGCGCTACGCGCGGCCCGGCCGAGCCCGGGCACGGCAAGGACCCGCCAGGCACTCAGGTCACCGAGGCATTCGGCGATGTCGGGACCGAGGGTGTCGGCGAGGCTATCGAATGCGTCCTCCGCGCCGGCCGCCGCCGCAGAGGCCGCCGCGGCGACCGCGCGCCCGATCCGCCGGTGGCGGGCGCGGACCGCCTGCATGACCACCGCGATCCGCCGCGCCTCGGTCGCCACCGCCTGATTGCCGGCCACGTTTCCGACCAGCGCGACGTTGCGGGCGAGCAGCGGTCCGATGCGGTAGGGGGTCGGCCAGTGGCGCACGGCCTCGGCGGTGATCCCGGTTTCGTGCAGCGCCGCAGCGAGCGCGGCGGGGCTGCCGGTCGTTCGCAGCGCGGCGCCGAGCGCGCTGCGCCAAAGGCCGAGCCAGAAGGTCGTCCCAGGGCCGTTGAGCTGATCCAGGTGAGGTCGCAACCGTTCGAACATGCCGCGGCGTTCTGGGCCCGAGATCCCGACCAGCAGCATGCCGGGGGCAAGCTCCCGCGCGGCGACGGGGATGACGCGGCGTCCGACGACCCGGTCGAGTGTAGCGGTGGCGTCGGCAAGGACCACCGTCGCCGCGGCGAGGGCGCCGCCGGCATGGGTGACCGGTTCGACGACGACGGCGACGGCGGCGACGGGTCCGGTGGGTACAGCCGGAGTGTCGGGGTCCTCGTCCTCGCCGTGCCACCAGCCGCTTGGGTCGAGCGCCGCCGCTTCGGCCGCGTCCACGCCAGCGGCATGATGTGCGGCTGCGATCACCGTCGCTGGGAGCTCTGGGGCGGTGGCCTCCTCGACTTGCACGAGGATCGGCCGCGGCTCGGCGAGTCGGGTCGGGGCGCCGAACAGGGCCTCAATGGTGTGTGCGCGGGCGGCGGTGGCGGCCGCCGGTTCAGGCCGGCCAAGCGTCCGGCCCACCATGCCCCCCACGGCTCGAGCCTCCCTCGGGTAGCACAACACCATGAGCCGTCCGAGGTCACCGTCGACGAGGCGGTGGGCGTGCCGGTATGCCGGCACGCCGGTGAACAGACTCAGGCGCTGCTGGTCCCAGCCAGCGGGGTCGCCGAGCGAGCGCAGGCGCACGCGACCCTCGGCGAGCGCCGCGGCCGGTACAGCGAAACCACTGGTGAGCAGCCAGGTTTGTGTCGCCTCGGCGGCGATGCGGCTTGGCAGCCACACGTCGAGTTCCTCGCCGGCGCCAAGGGCTGTCTCGACCAGCGCGCCGAGGGCGAGTGCCTTGTGGTTCACCTCGCCAAGGTCGTCAACGGCGCCGACCAACTCCCGGCGTAGCAGGGCCCAGTCGAGCTCACCGACGAGCCGCCAGGAGCCCGTGAAGGCCTGCGCGGTAGTCTCCTCCAGGTCGTCTCGACGGCTGGCGAGCGAGCGCGCGATGCTGTTGTAGGTGTGAGCGTCGTAGACGTTGAGCGGAACCGCGAGGTCGAGGAGCAGGCGTGCGAGGCGGGCTGCGGCTTTGAGCGCCAGCGGTGCTGGGTCGCCATCATGCTCGGCGTCGATCTGGCGCAGGCGGGTGCGGGCGGCGATCAGCCGGTCGGTCCGCGCATCGCGGACGACGACAACCCGTACCTGGCCGGTGGACGCCGTGGCATCGGGGGCGAGGCCAGCTGGCAACGGGTTGGTTCGCAGGGCTGCCCAATCCAGCGGCCACCACAGCCCATCCGCCTCGGCTGGCACCGCGGCGGCAAGGTGGCGGAAGGCGATCACGCGTCCGGTGCCGTTGCGGATCGCCCAGGCATGGGCCTCGGCGGTCAACGCCCCGTCGGGGTCGTCACCGTCGTCGATGACAACCGTGAGCGGCGGACGGCCGAGCGGTGATGCCCAGTGGGCCGACGGATGCACATACAGCAGACGCGGCTGATCGCCGAGCAGGCTCACGCCGCCGCCGTCAGGACGACTCACCAGCCCGTCGGCTCGCAGCCGCACCGGGTGCAAGGCGGGGCCGACGGGAACGCCTGCGACCGCGAGCGCGGCGAGTTCGGCCCGGCGGGCTACCGCTGCGGTGACGAGCGCGACGGCCCCCGGCCTTGGGATGGGGCGGCGTAGCTCGGCGGCCGCAAGGAGCACGGCGGCCAGGAGCGGCAGCCGGCTGCGGCCACCAGGCAAGGAAATCGTGAGTCCACGTCCAAGCTGAGCCGCCCGGTGGATCACCGCGAGGGTGTCGTGCTCGACGGGAGACAGAGCGGGCCGATCAGGTGCCGGCTCGGACCAGCCGGCAAGCAACCGGTCAAAGCCGGCGAGGTAGCGCAGCCGCGCGAGCCCGTCGTCACCGGCGGCTGGCGCCACCACGGGGTCGGTCATGATCCGATGGTCCACGCAACGTGGTTGTCGACGGTATGCACCCCACGGACGCGCTCCAGCACCTGGCGAAAGTCCCGCTGAGCCCGTGGTATCCCGTGGACGAGCATCGTCGCCCGCGGCTCGACCCTCGAGATGATGTCGAGCAACCCGGCACGGTCGGCATGGGCGCTGAGCCGGTAGGTCCTGACCCGGGCGCGTACCTCGACGGTTTCCTTCTTGCCCAAGCTGTCGAGCTCCAGGCGCCGCGGCTTGCTGTCCGCCGCGGCGGCGAGCGCCTGCAGCTTTCGACCGGGTGACTCCTCGTCCTGGTAGCCGCACAGGAACAGCGCCGCACGCTCGTCGGGTAGCGTGGTGAGCGCCCACGGCACCGCATAGCCCCCGGTCAGCATGCCCGAGGTCGTGATGACCACACCCTCGGTGAACTCGGCCATCCGCCGCCGTCGGTTGTCGTTATCCACCAAAGCGACCTTGCCGCCGAAGATCTGGAGGTGTCCCTCGCGCTCGTAGATCAGGCTGATGTCGCGGGCGAGGCCATCGACCAAGACCTGGACTTCGGGCAGGTGCTCACGGAGGATCAGGGCGGTCTCCTGGGCGCGCCCAAGGGCGAAGGCCGGGATCAGTACCCGCCCCCCTCGGCCGACGACCTCGCGGACTTCTGCCACCAGCTGGGCGACCTGGGCGGCTCGGTCGACGTGGTCCTCTGTGCAGTAGGTCGACTCGATGACAAGCAGGTCGGCGTCGTGAAGGAGCCGTTCGGGTAGATGGGCGCCGCCGACCGAGGACTGCGGCTGGTCCGCGATGTCCCCAGTGACGACCACGCGGTGGCCGCCCGCCGCGATGACGACCCCGGCCGCGCCGAGGACATGGCCGGCGTCGAACAGGGTGATCTCCAGCTCACCCACACGGGTGGTGCGACCGTACGGAAGCGCCTCCCGCCGTTCCTCCGCGTAGGCGACCTCGGCCTCCCCGTACAGGGGCCCGGTCCCAAGATAGCGTTGGCGGATATTGGCCTCCTGCTCCATCACCCGCCGACTGTCGGCCCATAGGGTCGGCAGCAGCGCATTCGTACCAGGCGAAGAGATGACCCGAGCGCGGTGCTGGCCGCCGGCCGCGAGCAGCTTCGGGATGTAGCCGGCGTGGTCAGCATGGCCGTGGGTGACAACAACGGCGTCCAGAGGTCCGGGCAGCTCGCTGATGCGCGCCGGGCCGGCCTCGGCGGGCATCGTCGCGCCAGGCCGCAGCCCCGCATCGACAAGGAGCCGGGTGCGGCCGCCCTCCACCAGGATCGCCGAGCCACCGATCTCGGTCGCTCCGCCGAGCGGCGTGACCCGAAGGGCAAGGTCGGCGCCGACAGCGACGTTGGACCGCCGTCGCCCGCTGTCCGCCTCCGGCGCTTCGGTCGGCAGGCCCTCCTCCGGCGGGACCGGGAAGAGCTGGTCGAGGAGGTCCCCGAACCTCTTGAGCGCTTCCACCCGCTGCCGCAAGCGGGTCCGCTCCTGACCGTTCGGGAGTGCGGCGACCTGCGTCTCGACGCGGGCAAGCTCGGTGGGGAGCGCCCTGCGAAGGTAGTGGGCGCGCCAATCGAGCCGCTCAAGGCGGCCGGCGACGATGCCTCGCTGGGCGCGGGCGTGGTCACGCTCCGCCTTCACCTCCTCAAAGGCCGCCTGCATCGCTGCGGCGTCCTCGCGGGTGGTGCGCAGCTCGGCCTCGACCCGAGTGAGCCTCTCGCGTAGCTGCCGGAATTCGGTGAGGGTCCGCTTCGCACCCTCTAGACGCTTACGGTCGGTGGGCGAGATGACCCGTTGGTTCAGTCGATCGACCTTCGCCTCGAGCTTGCGGATCGTGGCTTTGTCGATGCGGTCGCGGCGGACGGCCTCGCGATGCTCCTGGTCGCGCTGGGCCCCAAACTCCGTGAGCCCACCTTGGAGCCGCTCGACCTCTGCGCGCAGACCGTCCTCCACGGCTCGTCGGTCGACCTGCTCGGACGACACCCCTTGCCAGGCCGCGTGCGCGGCGCTCGCCGTTTCAACAAGGGCGTCGAGCAAGGCTGCAAGCTCGCCTCCAGCGTCGGGCCGTGCGTCCGACGTCAAGTGGCCCGGTTGGGCCGGCGACGATGCGCTGGTGGCCTCGTTGGCGCTGGCGCTGGCGCCGGCGGTAGCCGCCGCCGAGTGCTCCGGTGCAGGCTTCCGGCCCCCCGGAACCTTCTGACCTAGATACGCGGATAGACGGCCGCGCCAGCACAGGTGGCGAGCACACAGATGCCTTCCGACCTGGAAGAATCGGGGCTGCGAGACCAGCCGAATCCCCAAGCAGGAAGGCACCTGGATGG
>Ga0184627_10000155_pt1 | contig 32776 bp, 26 predicted proteins | sample PLM3_127_b1_FD_133150 | JGI IMG/M metagenome (GOLD analysis project Ga0184627, IMG submission 133150) | Groundwater sediment microbial communities from an aquifer in East River, Colorado, USA - PLM3_127_b1 | ecosystem: Environmental > Terrestrial > Soil > Riparian zone | place: USA: East River... | reverse complement strand
CGGGGGCGCCGTGCCACCCGGGGGCGCCGTGCCACCCGGGGGCGCCGTGCCACCCGGGGGCGCCGTGCCACCCGGGGGCGCCGTGCCACCCGGGGGCGCCGTGCCACCCGGGGGCGCCGTGCCCGCCGGCGGTACGGGCGCGGGACAGGACCCCGGGGGGGGTCCTCCCGAGCCGCGCCGGGGGCTCGTGGTCGTGCCCTTGCCAGGGCTGCCCGAGGTGCGGCCGGGCGACGACCTCGCACGGCTGCTGCTCGACGGGCTGGACGCGGCCGGGGAGCGGCTCGAGGACGGCGACGTGGTCGCGGTGACCTCGAAAGTGGTCGCCAAGGCAGAGGGCCGCACCGTGCCGCTGCCGGTCGACCCGGCGGAGCGGGACCGGGTCCGGGCAGAGACGGTCGCGGCCGAGACCGTCCGGGTGGTGGCCAGGCGCGGCCCCATGGTGATCGCCGAGACCAGGCACGGCCTGGTGGGCGCGAACGCGCTCGTGGACGCCTCCAACACCGGCGGGGAGGTGCTGGTCCTGCTGCCCCGAGACCCGGACGCGTCGGCCGCCAGGTTGCGGGCCGTGCTGGTCGCGGCCACCGGCGCCGATGTCGCCGTGGTGGTCACCGACACGCTCGGCCGTCCCTGGCGCACCGGCCACACCGACGTCGCGGTCGGCCTGGCCGGGATGGGCGCGATCGAGGACTACCGGGGGCGTCCGGACGGCGACGGGCGTCTCCTGGAGGTGACCGAGATGGCCGTGGCCGACGAGGTCGCAGCCGCCGCCGACCTGGTCAAGGGCAAGGTGACCCGCACTCCAGCGGCCCTGCTGCGGGGCGTGCCGAGGCCAGCGGGCCACGGCCGGGCCCGGGACCTCGTCCGCCCGGCCTCGGCCGACCTGTTCCGGACCGCTTCGGGGCCCGAGGACCTCCTGGCCTTCCTCGAAGGTGGCAGGGCTCGGCGCTTCCTGCCCGACCCGGTCGACCCGGCCGCGATCGAGCGGGCCGTGCTCGCCGCGGCAGCGGCGCCCTTCCCCGACGGCACCCACCGGTTCCGGGTCGTGGACGTCGCCTCCCCCGCCGGTCGCGAGCGCTACCTGGCCGCCCTGGCCGCGCCGCTCCACCACCCCCGGGCGGGCGGCGCCGACCCGGCCGCCGCGCGGTGGCAGGACCTGCCTGGCGAGGCATCTGTACCGCCACGCGGGACGCCAACGCCGCCACGCGGGACGCCAACGCCGCCACGCGGGACGCCAACGCCGCCACGCGGGACGCCAGCGCCGCCACGCGGGACGCCAACGCCGCTGGGCGAGGCGCCGGTGCTGCTCGTGCCGTTCCTGGCCCCGGCGGAGCCGTCCGCCGTCTCCGGGGACGCCGAGGCGCACGCCAGCGAGCTGCTGGCCGCCGGCGGCGCGGTGCGGGCGCTGCTGCTCGCCCTGCACGCCCAGGGGCTCACGGGCACCTTTGCCGCGGCGGGCCCGTCCCGCCGGGAGGCGGCCGCCGACGCGCTCGGCCTGCCAGCCGGCTGGCTGGCGCTCGGGACGGTAGCCGCCGGTCACCCCGACCCGGCCGATGCGCCCGAGCCTACCCCGCCCGCCGCCCTGGCCGAGGTCCTGCTCCGGCGCTGAGCCAGCTCGCCGATCTCAGGCGTGCTTCGCGCGTGCCGTCAGCCACCCTGCGAATGGGCTGGGCGGAGCGGCACGACGCCCATGTAGAGCACGTCGGGGTCGATATCAGCCCCATTCGGCCAGGTCAGCGTCTTGGAGATCGGGTCAATGGCGACCTGGCGGAAGACGGCCAGGTCGTTGCGCATCCGCTCGAACGCAGGTCCGTACAAGTACGGCTCGAGATCGATGTCGCGCTCGGTGGCGTCGGTGAAGCGCACGTGCACGGTGAAGCCGTTGCCGACCTCAACAGCCTCGACCCGGACCAGTCTGCGCTCCATCAACCTCGCCTCTCGTGGCATGAGCACCTGTGATCGCTCGTAAGTGTAGGGCGTTCGCCTGCAGGTGTTCGAGCATTCGCCAAATGGTCCTACAGCGGCGGGACGAGACCGGGCAGGTGACCAAGCTCGGCGCGACCCCAGGCGGCCATCAGTTCGACCTCCCGAACCTTCACCCACGCTCGCGCCATCCGGAGCTGAGGACGAGGCAGCGCGCCAGCATGGATCGAGCCATCAGCGATCACGAGTAGCGCTTCGTACTCACCGTAAAAGACGTGGACATGGGGTGGGGGATGGTCGCTGAGGTGAAGGCCGATGATCATGCCCGCGAAGCGGCAGATGGTTGGCATGCTGCCGAGCCTACGCCGGACGGCCAGGCCCGACGCTTGGCTCAATGCCGTTTGTGGACAAGCCCCCGCTCTCACGGCTCGTCCTGACCAACCGGGCGGGGAGGACGGGTTGCCGGCCGGCCCACCAGCCGACGGGAACCCAGAATCGGCTGGGACCGGAGGAGGTCCGCGCCAAGCTCGCGCCGGCTGCATAGAATCGACCCAACCGGCGCCGACGCAGCGGAGAACGACATTCATGGTTGATCAGGGAAAGACCAAGAAGCCGACCCAGGCGCCGAAGGGTGGCCCCCAGCCTGGCGGGGCCAGGAAGCAGGGCGGGCAGGGCGGCGCCAAGCAGGCGGCCAAGGCCAGGCAGGCGGCCAAGGGGAAGCTGGCCAAGGGCGCGGCGGCCCGGCGCGAGGCCGAGCGGCGGCGGCGCCAGCGGACGCTGGGCTGGACCGCCGGCGCCCTGGCTGTGGTCGTCGCCCTGGTCGGCATCATCGTCTGGCAGGGCAGGGACCGCGGGGTCAAGCTGACCAGGCCCGACGCCGCGGCGCTCACGGCGGCCCGGTCGGCGGCCGGCTGCAACGAGGTGCAGCAGCTCGCCCAGGCGGGCCGGGACCACATCAGCCCCGACAAGCAGGCGGGGAACTGGAACTCCAACCCGCCAACCTCCGGCGACCACCTGGCCACGCCGCTGCCGCGCGGGATCTACAGGGACCAGCAGGACGAGCGGGCGATCGTCCACAACCTCGAGCACGGCTACGCGGTGATCCAGTACAAGAACCTGCCCGAGGACCAGGTGGAGACGCTGACCAAGCTCGCCGAGGGCCTCAAGGGCCAGAAGGTCGTGCTTGCGCCCTACTCGGGGCTCACTGCCGACGGGGTCGCGCTCACCGCCTGGCAGCGCCTGCAGACCTGCCAGCGGGCCAACGTCGACGTGGTCTCCGGCTTCCTCAACGACTACATGCTCCCGGGCGGCACCAAGGCCGTCGCACCGGAGCCGAACGCCATCTGACCGGTCCGGGGCCCTCACCGGACATGCTTGGACGCTGATCTCCGGCGTGCTTCGCGCGCCGTCAGCTACCCTGCCCATGGGCGGCGGGGCGCCCTCGCGGGGCGGGGCTTCAGACCCGGATGGCGCCAGGGCCGAGGTGGACGCCGGGGGCGACCCGGAGGCCGCCGGCGAGGACGTTGCCGTCCTCGATGACGACCCGGTCGCCCAGGATGGTGCCGTCGCTGACGACCGCGCCCGAGCCGACCACGACCTCGCTGCCCACGATCGAGTCCGAGACCTTGGCGCCCGCCTCCAGGCGGGCGCCCTCGAGCAGCACGGAGCGCTCCAGGCGGGCGCCCCCGGCGACCACCGAGCCGGGCCCGAGGACCGACGGGCCGAACACGCGCGCCTCGTCCTCGATGCGGGCGCCAACGCCGACCAGGACCGGGCCGCGGAGCACGGCGTCCTCGCCGATGCTGGCCCCGTCGGCCACGTACTGGTTGCGCCGCAGCTCCTGGACGTTGATGGGCAGGTGGAGCCGCCCTTCGAGCAGGTCGGCCTGGGCCTGCAGGTAGGCGATGGGGGTGCCCAGGTCCTTCCAGTAGCCGTGCAGCTCGAAGCCGTACACGGGCGCACCAGACGCGAGCAGGTTGGGGAACAGGCTGCGCTCGAACGACGATGGCTGCCCGGCCGGCACGTGGTCGAGCACCTCCGGCTCGAGCACGTACACGCCGGCGTTGATCAGGTCGGTCACCCAGCGGTCCTCGTCCGGGCCGGGCTTCTCGAGGAACGCCTCCACGCGGCCGCTCGCGTCCACCGGGACGAGCCCGAACGCGCTCGGGTCGGGCACCCGCACGAGCGCCAGGGTCGCCGCCGCCTTCCGCTCGGCGTGCAGCGCGACCAGGCGGCCGAAGTCGAGGTCGACCAGGATGTCGCCGTTCAGCACCAGGAAGGTGTCGTCCAGCAGGTGGGAGAGCCGCTTCACAGCACCCGACGTGCCCATCGGCGTGTCCTCGCTGGACAGCACGACCTCGACCCCGGCCTTGCGCGCCATCGGGATCAGCTCGTCGAACGCCTCCGGCAGGTACATCGTGGACAGGATGGCCTCGGTGAACCCGGCCGCCCCGAGCTGCCGCAGGTTGTGCAGCAGGAACGGCTCGTTGGCGAAGGGGATCAGCGGCTTGGGCCGGGTGCTGGTCAGGGGGCGGAGGCGGGTGCCGAAGCCCCCTGCGAGGATGACGGCTTGCACGGATGGCGCTCCTGGGACGAGGTCGGGAGGCATGGCCGGACGGCCCAGCCAGGTGCAGTCTACCGAGACGCGCCCGGCGGCACTGCCCGTCACGGTGGCGCAGGGCGCCCGTGCCGGCGGGCGCGGCCACACCGTCACGGCGGGGAGGGTGTCACGGTGCCCGGCTGCGCTCGCGGGCGTCGGCGCGGGCCGCGGCGGCCCGCCGGTAGGCGTCGGCGGTCAGGGCCGCGCAGTGCTCCCACGTCTGGGCGGCGGCCCTGGCCCGGCCCCGCCTGACCAGGCGGGCACGGGCCGCCGGGTCGCCGAGGAGCCGGACCATGGCCGAGGCGAGCAGGTCGGGCTCGCCCGGGTCGACGAGCAGCGCGCCGTCCCCGGCCACCTCGGGCAGCGACCCGCCCGTGGTGGTGACCACGGGGACGCCGCAGGCCATGGCCTCGAGCACGGGCAGGCCGAACCCCTCGTAGCGGCTCGGGTAGACGAACAGGTCGGCGCCGGTGAACAGGGCCACCTTGTCCACCTCGGGAACGTAGCCGGGCAGCAGCACCCGGCCGGCCACGCCGCTGGCCGCGACCGCGTCGGCGAGCGCGCCCGAGCCCCACCCAGCCAGCCCGGCCAGCACCAGCGTGTGCGGCACCTCGCCGGCCAGCGAGGCGAACGCGCGGACCAGGGTGGGCAGGTCCTTGCGCGGCTCGAGCGTGCCGAGCCCGAGCAGGTAGGGGCCGTCCAGGCCGAGGCGGGCGCGGAGGTCGTGGACGGCCGCCGCGGGGGCCGGCGCCAGGTCGGTGCCGAGCGGGGTGACATCGATCCGCTCGGGCGGGACGCCGAGGTGGCGGGTGGCATCGCGGGCGGTGGTGGCCGAGACGCACAGGACCCGCTCGGCCGTGGCGACCGCATGGCGCATGGCCCGGCGGAAGTACCAGACCTTGCTCGCCTCGTGCCACTCGGCGTGGGTCACCAGGGTGAGGTCGTGGACGGTCACGACCCGGGCGAGGCCGCCTGAAGCGCGCGAGGCCATCGGGGCCCGCAGGGGCAGCTCGTAGTGGACGCCGTGCAGCACCTGGGCCCCGGCTGCCCTGGCCGCCCGGCCGGCGGCCAGCCGGGACCAGGCGATGCGGGCAGGCCGGCCGGACCCTGCCGCCGCCACCTCGTGCAGCCGCAGTCCGGGCGCGGCCAGCAGGGCGGCCGACCCCGGGGCGACGAACACGTCGAGGTCGAGGTCGCCCCGCCGTCCCAGGGCGGCGAGCAGGTGGCTGGCGTAGACCCCGGCCCCGGTGAGCCGGGCCGGGACCGCGGTGGCGTCCACCGCGACCCGCAGCGGGGTCACCGGCGCACCACCCGCCCGCGCACGGCTCCGGATGCGCCCGCCGGGGTCACCGGGCCGCCTCCTGGTAGGCGGCCCAGGTGGCCGCGGCCGTGGCCGGCCAGGTGAAGCGCTCGGCCCGGGCCCGGCCGGAGCCGACGAGCCGGGCTCGCAAGGTGGCGTCGGTGACCAGGCGGACGAGGCCCTTGGCGATCGCGCCCTCGTCGAGCGGGTCGACCAGCAGGGCAGCGTCCCCTGCCACCTCGGGCAGGCTCGACCGGTCGCTGGTCAGCACCGGGGTGCCGTGCAGCATCGCCTCGACCACGGGCAGGCCGAACCCCTCGTAGAGGCTGGGGTAGGCGAGGCCGTCGGCCAGGGCGTACAGGCCGTGCAGGCTGGCGTCGTCCACCGGTCCGGCCAGCTTCACCCTGACCGAGTCGGAGGTTGGCCGCAGCGCCGGGCCCCACCCCACCGGTCCGGCCACGACCAGGTGGTGGTCTGGCAGCTCGTCGGCAGCGGACGCGAACGCGGCGAGCAGCCGGGGCAGGTTCTTGCGCGGCTCGAGGGTGCCCACCGCGAGCAGGAACGGACCGGCCACGCCGAGCTCGGCGAGCAGGCGCCGGGACGCCCGGAGGTCGTGCCCGGGCAGCTCGGCCCCGAGCGGGGTGACCGTCACCCGGCCCGGCTCCAAGCCGTACAGGTCGGTGAGGTCGCGGGCGGTGGCCGCCGAGGGCACCAGGACCCGGGCCGCCTCGGCCACCACGATCGCCGCCGCCCGCTCGTGGAAGCGCCGACCGGCGGCAGGGTAGGCGTCGGGGTAGTGACGGAAGGCGACATCGTGGACGGTGGCGACCAGCGGACGGCCGCCCGGGGGCGGGATCGCCGCGCTGGTCGCGTGGACGAGGTCGACCGACGCGAGCAGCCCGGCGGGCAGGCCGGGCCGGCGCAGGTCAACCCAGGTCCGGGTGACCACCCGGCCAGGCAACCGCAGGGTCACCGTGACCTCCGGGTCCAGGCCGGCCGCGACCAGCCGCTGGGGCGGGTGCCGGCCCACGACCCAGCGCACCCGCCCGCCCTCGCGCCTGGCCGTCTCGGGCAGGTGCCGGGCGAGTGCCCGCACGTACCGGCCGATCCCCCCGGGCACCGGCCCGAAGAGCTGCTCGGCCACGACCGCCACGCCAAGGCCCGCCCGGGAGGCGCTCATCGGCCCTGTCCCCCGCCACCCGCGGCTCCGGGTCTGGCCGGCGCACCCGCCCGGGCCTCCCGCCTGGCCACGACGGCTCCGGGTGCGCCCGGCCGCATCACCGCCGCCTCTCCCGGGCCCGGTCGTAGGCGGCGAGGGTGGCTGCCGCGCAGGCCGGCCAGGTGTAGGGGGCGGCGCGGGCCCGGCGGGCGGCGCGGGCCGCTTCGCCGCCGCCGTCCCTCAGCGCCGTGGCGAGCGCGGCGGCCAGGGCGGCGGCGTCGCCGGCGGGGACCAGGTCGGCCTCGGTCCCGAGCACCTCGCGGAGGGCGGGCAGGTCGGAGGCGACCACCGGCGTGCCGCAGGCCAGCGCCTGCAGCGGGGGCAGGCCGAAGCCCTCGTAGCGGGAGGGGAACACCATCCCCGCCGCGCCGGCGGTGAGGCTGGCCAGATCCTGCTCGGGCAGGTAGCCGGGCAGGTGCACGGCGCCCTCGGGGAGCCCGGCCAGGTCGAGGGCGGTCCCCCACCCGGGCGGCCCGGCCAGCACCAGCGGCGGGGCGCCTGGCTGGTCGGCGAGCAGCTCCCGGTAGGCGGCCAGCAGCACGTCGAGGCCCTTGCGAGGCTCCCGGCTGCCGACGAACAGCAGGTAGCGCGCTGGCAGGCCGCGCGCGGCCAGCCAGCCGGGGTCGGGCGGGCGGGCCGACCGCCAGACGGGGCGGAGGCCGAGCGGGGTCACCACCAGCCGGTCGGCCGGGAGCCGGTAGGTCTCGCCGACCTCGGCGGCCACCGCCGCGGTGGGGGTGCATACCACCGCCCCGCGGGCCAGGCCGCGGGGGACCAGCTCCCGGTAGCGGGCCGAGGCCGCGGTCACCAGCTCCGGGTAGCGCAGGTAGGTGAGGTCGTGCACGGTCACAACGGGGGCGGCCCGGCGCGCCGGCGGGCTGGCGAAGTTGGTCGCGTGGAACACGTCGACCCGGCCGGCCAGCCACTCCACCGGCGGCCAGGGCACTCGCGCCCACAGGGTGGCGAGCAGCCGGGCGGGCACCCGGCGCCGCCCGAAGCGGACCCGCAGGGCTCCGGCCGATGCCACCGCCATCCCGGGCCGGCCATTCCCGCCTCCGGCTCCGGCCCCGGCTGGGCCCGGCCCGGCACCCTGCGTCTCCCCGAGCCCTGCAGCCACCCTGGGCAGGTCGCGGGTGCCCCGCCAGGTGAACGGCACCAGCACCAGCTCCTCGGGCACGGCCGCTGCTCGCCCGCTGTCCAGGGGAGCGGGCTCGGTCGCGGCCAGCTCCCCGAAGCCCTCGACCAGCCCGGCCACGTACTGCCCGACCCCGGTCCGCAGACCGAGCAGCGGCGTCGCATCGAGCCCGACCCGCATCGGCTGCGTCACCTGGGGACGAGCCAGCGCTCGAGCTGGCGCCGGCCGACCCGGACCCGGTGGGCCAGCTCGCGCCGGCGGGCCAGCATGGCCGGGAGCAGGCGCAGGTAGGAGGCACCGACCCGGAGCCGGAGCAGCGTCGGCCGGACCGGCGGGCGCCGCCGGGTGTGGCGGGCCTGGGCCACCGACCGCAGCGCGCCGGTCACTCCCCCTCCTCCGGGTCGTCCAGCAGCTCGTACTCGTAGTCGACCTTGGAGAGCCCGACCTCGGCCGGCCCGTGGACCAGGAACTGGTCGCCGAACCGGCGGGCGTCGAGCACGTCCTTGGTGCCCGCCTTGAGCAGCGCCACCGAGAACGAGAACACCCGCTGCATGTTCGGCAGGGACGGGACCCGGAACCGCACCGTCCGGGACGCCCCCCCGGCCGGGAGCAGGTCGGGCGGGGTCTCCATCAGGTACATCCAGTAGTCGGCCCAGCCGGTCACCATGAGCCGCACGGCGGCTGCGGGCGCCTCGGGCAGCCCCTTCACGTCGACCTCGACGACCAGCTCGTCACCGACCTGGAAGTCCCGCGACGGCTGGCCGGTCCCGTCGAGCACGCGCGCGTCGACGATCTCGAGCAGGCCGCTGCCGACCAGCCCGCCCTCCTGGTTCTCGGCCGTGCCCATGAACGCCCGCAGCCGCTCGACCGCCTCTGCCGGGTCGCCCTCGTAGAGCATGCGCCCGTGGTTGAGCACGGCGGCCCGGTTGCAGATCTGGGCGATCATGTCGAGCCCGTGGGTGACGAACACGATGGTCTTGCCCTGCTGCTGGAACTCGGCCACCCGGGCCAGGCACTTGCTGGCGAACGCCTCGTCGCCCACGGCGAGGACCTCGTCGACGAGCAGGATGTCGGGGTCGACGTGCACGGCCACGGCGAAGCCGAGCCGCACGTACATGCCCGACGAGTAGTGCTTGACCTGGTTGTCGATGAACGGCTCCAGCTCCGAGAAGTCCACGATCGCGTCGAAGCTGCGGTCGATCTCCCGCCTGGACAGGCCCAGGATCGAGGCGTTGAGGTAGACGTTCTCACGCCCGGTGAGCTCGCCGTGAAAGCCGGCCCCGAGCTCGAGCAGGGAGGCGATCCGGCCGTGGACCTCGACGGTCCCGCTGGTCGGGGGGAGGATGCCGGCCAGGACCTTGAGCAGGGTCGACTTGCCGGACCCGTTGGGGCCGATCAGCCCGACCGTCTCGCCCTTCCCGATCTCGAGGTCGATGTCGCGCAGGGCCCAGAAGTCCTCCGACACCGTCTTGCGGGCCAGCAGCAGGCGCTCCTTCAGGCTGGTGGCACGCATGTGGTGGAGCTGGAACTTCTTGGAGACCCCGCGGGCCCTGATCACCGCCTGGCTCACTACAGCTCCTCCGCGAAGTCGGCCTGCAGGCGCCGGAAGGTCCACAGCCCGAGCGCGACCAGCCCGAGCGACACCACCGCGGCGATCCCGAGCCACTTGAGGTAGAACCCGTAGCCGTCAGCGGCCAGGACCTGGGTGGGCACGCCGTTCACGACCTTGACCGGGTCGCGGTAGATGGCCCGCTGCATGGCGGTGATCACGCTGGTCATCGGGTTGGCCATGTAGAGCCAGAACAGCCCCTTGGCCTCCAGGTGCTTCTGCACCAGGCCGACCGAGTAGACGATCGGCGTCATCCAGAACCAGGCCAGCAGCGCGATCTCGAGCAGGTGCTCGACGTCGCGGTAGCGGACGTTCAGGGCGGACACGAGCAGGCTCATGCCGACGGTGAACAGCACGGCCACGGCGACCGCTGGCAGCAGCAGCCACAGCTGGGGGCCGAACGTCCGCGGGTGGAACGGCACCAGGAACACGAACAGCACCCCGAGCTGCAGCGCGAAATGCACCCCGGCGAAGCCGACCGAGGCGAGCGGCAGCACCACCCGGGGGAAGCGCACCTTCTTGACCAGGTTGGCGCTGCCCACCACCGCGCCGGTGGCGCTCGTCGTGGCGGTGTTGAAGAAGTTCCACACCAGCAGCCCGGACATCAGGTAGACGGCGAACCCGGGCACGCCGCTCCGCAGGAAGAACTGGAACACCAGGGAGAACACGGCCAGGTAGAGCAGCGGGTTCGCCAGCGACCACACGAAGCCGAGGGTCGAGTTCTTGTACTTGACCTTGAGATCCTTGCGGACCAGGTTGGCCAGCAGCTCCAGGCGGATCCGCGACTGCGCCGTGGCGCGGGGATCGGCCGCGCTCTGCATGTGCTCTCCTGACTGAGCCGGCCCGTGCGCTGGCCGGCGTCGGCGTTCCGACGTGCGCGTCCCCCGGCGGCGGCCAGGGACCCGCGAAGTATAGTGCGGCCTCACCAGGATATCGGCTGCCGGGTAGACTGCGGCGACATGCGGACCCGTCCCACCTCCCCGCCCGCTGCCGAGCCGGACGGCCTGGAGGCGGCCCGCCCGGCGCAGGCGCCGGCCGCGACCCCGGTCAGCCTCCGGCCGGCCGAGGCGCTGTGGCTCGGCGGCACCGCCGTGATCGCGGCGGTCTGCTGGGCGTCCCTGGCCACGGCGCACCTCGGCGTGCTCTCGGTCGGCTCGGTGCTCGCCCTGGCCGCCGCTATGGTCGCGGCGCTCGCCGTGCCCGCCTGGCTGTCCAAGCGGCGCGGTGGGCGGCGCCTGGTGCTCGCCGGGCGCCTTGGCTGGGTCGAGGTCGCCGCCCTCGCAGCCGCGGCCGGGCTCCTCCTGCTGCTGTACCTGCCCGGCTTCCCGTACGGCGTGGCCGACAAGGACCCTGGCGGGTACGTCCAGCACGGCTTCTCGATCGCCCGCACCGGTGACTTCCGCATCCACGACGAGGCGCTGGCGAGGCTGCCGGACATGACCCTGTACGGCGCCGGCGCGCGCTTCCCCGGCATCTGGATCCGCGACGCCGCCAAGGCCGAGGTGGTCCCGCAGTTCTACCACCTGTACCCGGCCACCCTCGGGTTCCTCGGCCGCCTCTCCGGCCAGACGGCCATGATGAGCCTGAACGCGCTGCTCGCGGCCGTGTCCGCGCTCGGGGTGTACCTGGTCGGGCGCCGCCTGGCCGGGCCGGTGGCCGGTGCCGTGGCCTCGGCCGTGTTATCCCTGGACATGATCCAGGTGTGGCAGGCCAAGTACCCCACCACCGAGATCTCCACCCAGCTGTTCTTCGTGCTCGCCATCCTCGGCCTGGTCGTCGCGGTCGAGACCCGCTGGTGGCCGCCTGCCGCGCTGGCCGGGGCGGCGCTCGGGACCGCCTGGCTGGACCGGCCCGACACCCTGCTGCCGGTGCTGCTGGCCCTCGGCCTGCTCGCCGCCGCGGTTGTGCTCGGCCGCTTCGGCCGGCTGCACGCTGCGTTCGCGCTCGGCCTGGCCGTGGTCGTCCCGCATGCGGTGTGGCAGGCGTTCGTCCCGGCCGGTCGCTACAGCCGGGTCGCCGGCGGGATCACCCCGGGCCGGCTCGGGCTGGCCGTGGCCGCGCTGGCGGTTGGCACGGCAGTGGGTTGGCTGCTGTGGCGGGGCCCACTCGGCCGGGGGATCGAGGGGTGGGCCGGCAGCCTGGTCGCGGGCCGGCGTCGCCAGGTCGCGCTCAAGGCGCTGCTCCCGGCCGGGCTGACGCTGCTCGCCCTGGTCGCCTGGTTCCGGCCCCAGCTCTTCGGCCAGGATTACTTCGACTACAACGGCCGCCTGGTCCGCAGCTACGACGAGCAGAACCTGCGCCGGCTGGCCTGGTTCGTGACCGTGCCCGGGATCGCAGCGACCCTTGCCGGCTTCGCCGTGGTGGCGCTGCGCCGCTGGCGGGCGGCGGCCTGGATCGCGGTCGGCCCGGCCGTGCTGCTGCTCACCCTCTACGTCTACCAGGCGGTGAACTCCACCCGGCTGATGTGGTGGAGCCGGCGCTACGTGCCGAGCGGGCTGCTGGTCTTCGCGCTGCTCATCGGGATCGCCTGCGCGGCCGCATGGGCCTGGAAGGGCCGGGGGCGGCTGCTCGCGCGGGCGGCCGTCCTGGCCGTGGCCGGGGTGGTGGTCGGGACCGGGCTGGTGCAGAGCCTGCCGCTGGCCAGGCACCGCGAGTTCGGCGGGTCGTTCGCGGCATCGGCCCGGATCGCGAGCGCCGCCGGAGGCCGCCAGGGCGTGTTCGTCTGGGGCCCACGCGCCACCTACTACGACACCATGCCGCTGTTCGCCGCGCCCGTGTGGCTGCAGCGCGACCAACTGTCGGTGATCCTGCCCCCGAACGGCACCCGCGCCGACCTGGACAGCATCAAGCGCGCCTTCCCGGGCCAGCCGGTCTTCCTGGTGACGGGCTCGCTCGGGCTGCCGCCCTCGCTCCGCCAGGCAGGCCTCCGCAAGGTCGACGGGTTCCGGGTGGCGATGCCGTTCTGGCAGGAGTCCGACACCGAGCGGCCCTCGCGGGACCGGGGCGTCACCGCCAGGGTCGAGATCTGGTCGGCGGACCCCTGAGGTGCCGATCGACCTGCGGCAGCCTCGGCCCGAGCCCCGGTCCTCAGACCTCAGCGGGAGCGTGCTATGCGGGCATCAACCGAGCTTGGGCAGGGCGCGGCGGAGGTTGCGGATCGCCTGCTGGATGCGCTGCTCGTTCTCGATGAGCGCGAAGCGGACGTGGCCGTCGCCGCCAGGCCCGAACCCCACCCCCGGCGACGTGGCCACCTTGGCGTCTCTGACCAGCATCGACGCGAACTCCACCGACCCCAGCTCGCGGTACGGCTCGGGGATCGGCGCCCACACGAACATGGTCCCCCTGGGTGGGGCGACCTCCCAGCCGATGCGGCGCAGCCCGTCGCAGAGCGTGTCGCGGCGCGACTGGTAGATGCCCTGCACGCGCCCCGGATGCTCCGGATCCTCGTTGAGGGTGACGGTCGCGGCGATCTGGATGGGCTGGAACGCGCCGTAGTCGAGGTAGGACTTGAGCTTGGCGAGCGCCTGCACGACCGGGGCGTTGCCGACCAGGAAGGCCGTGCGCCAGCCGGCCATCGAGAACGACTTGGTCAGCGAGTACAGCTCGACCGCACACTCCCTGGCCCCCTCGGCCTCAAGGACCGACGGCGGCCGGAACCCGTCGTAGCCGAGCTCGGCGTAGGCGTTGTCGTGGACCAGCAGCACCTCGTTCTCGCGGGCGAAGTCGACCATGTGCTGCATGAAGGCCAGGTCCACGCAGGCGGTGGTCGGGTTGTGGGGGAACGACAGCACGATCACCCGCGGGCGGGGCCACGACCACCGGTAGGCCTCCTGCACGTTGGCGAAGAAGTCCTCGTCGGTGCCGATCGGGATCTCGCGCACCTCGGCCCCGGTGAACAGCGGCCCCCAGATGTGGATCGGGTACGACGGCGACGGCACCAGCGCCGCGTCGCCCGGCTGCAGCAGCACCCACATCAGGTGGGAGAAGCCCTCCTTGGCCCCGATGGTGCTGATCACCTCGGTGTCGGGGTCAAGGGTGACGCCGAACCGCCGCTGGTAGAGCGCTGCCGCCGCCTCCCGCAGCTTCGGGATGCCCCGGCTGGCCGAGTACCGGTGGTTGCGGGGGTTGTGCGCCGCCTCGGTCAGCTTGGCCACCGCCACCTCCGGGGAGGGCAGGTCGGGGTTGCCGAAGCCGAGGTCGATGACGTCCTCGCCGGCCCGGCGGGCGGCCACCTTCAACCCGTCGATGATGGTGAAGACGTACGGCGGCAGGTTCGTGATCCGGCGGAACTCCACTCGCAGACCCCCGTGCTCGGCAGCTTAGGGCTCGCCGCCGAATAAGCCTGGCCAGGTCGAGTGCGCTCACCTCGGCAGGCTGGCGCTGGAACGACCAAGTTGTTGGGCGGCGAGCCCTTCGCCGCGGATCCTACTCGCGCGGGGCGGGCGGGACCACGAGCAGGAGCGGGAGCCGGCTGCCGTTGGCGCGGCGGGCGGCGGGGGCGGCCCTGGGCCAGATCGGGCCACCGTCGCCGGCCTCGGCCAGCACCACCCACACCCGGCCCGACCGGGTCCGGGCCGTGGCCTCGCGGATGGCCGCGTCCGCGTCGGCCTGGCTGCGCCGGTGGGTGACCACCAGCTCGGGCCGGTCCGGGTACTCGACCTGGAACAGCACAGCCGACCCGGTCCTGGTGGGCACGAAGGTGGGCCGGTCCGGCCAGTAGTAGGCGAACGCGAACGAGGCGTTGCGGCCGACGACCACCACGTCACCCGGCTGACGGTTGGCGAGCACGAAGGCGACCTGCTCGCGCAGGGTGCTGCCGGGCATGGGGGTAAGGACCGCCTCGTTGGCGGCCGGCACGAGCAGCGCGGCGGCCAGGCCAGCAGCGGCCAGCCCGAGCGGGACCCTCGACGGTCGCCGGAAGGCCCAGGCCACCAGCGCGCCGACCCCGAGCCCGGCGCAGACGGTCAACAGCACGGTGAAGAACAAGCTGGTCCGCTCGTCCAGGAACGGGTAGCGGTGGGCCGCGCCGGCCACCACCAGCTCGGCGAGCAGGAGCGGAACGGCCAGCGCGGTCGCGGGCAGGCGCGCGCGCCACAGTGCCGCCAGACCGACCAGGGCCAGCGCGGCGGCCAGGGCCCAGGGCCCGAACCCGACCCGGCCCAGGGTGTCGGCCAGGCGGGAGGCGACGAAGGCGGCGGCCTGGCCCGGTCCCGAGGACAACGGGATGAACGCGGCCGCGGCGGTCGCCCACCACCGCCGCATCGCGGCGTTGTCCCCGACGGACAGGAACGCGAGGTAGGCGGCGCCCTCCACGACGGCCAAGCCGAGCCCGAGCGCGGCCAGCCAGCGCAGCCGGTCCCAGCGCCGCTCGGCCAGGCAGCGCAGCCCGAGCGCGCCGAGCACGGCCGCCGAGGCGAACACGGTCGCGTGGCTGACCAGCACCGCGGGCACGCACGCGGCGCAGAGCAGCGCGACCCGGCGCCGGGCCCAGTCCGCCTCGGCCCGGGCCGCGAGCCAGAGCAGCAGCAGGGCCACGAAGGCGTCGGCGGTGTACTGCTTGAGGTCGTCGTTGCCGATGGCGCTCGGGGCGATGGCGGCGGCCAGGCCGGCGGCGACCGCCTGCACCCTCCCGAGCCGCCGCCCGAGCAGGTAGGCGGGCACGACCGCGGCCACCGCGAACGCGACCGGCAGCAGGCGCAGGCGCTCCGGGGGCCCGATCGGCGGGACCAGGCGGAGCAGCAGCGTCCAGCCGATCGGCGTGGACGAGGTGAGCAGCCGGAGCTGGCCGAGCGGGGCGCGGACCGAGTCGGCCACCCAGCCCTCGTCGAGCCAGAAGGAGTGCGAGAACAGGTAGCCGAGGCGCCGGCTCAGCGTGGCCGGGACGAGCAGCGCGAGCACCACGACGACGTCGAACGCCCAGCCAGGCGCGACCTGCCAGGTCCGGGTCTCGGCCTGGGCGGGCGGGCCTGGCCGGTCCGGATCCGCCAGCGGCAGGTCGCCGACTGGCGGCGCCTGGCTCACGGCAGCCCCTGACCGCGGGTGCTGGCTGGCAGTCTCACTCCCGACGGTCACTCCTCCACGACGAGGAGGAGGAACCGTACCACCATCGCACGCCACGGCGGCGTGGTCCGGCGCGTGGACCGGGGCCTTGCACTCGTCTGGTCCCGGTCAAGCCCAATGTCGGCTCCCCGGCGTCGGGCAGGTCAGCGGCGCAACCAGGCCCGCAGCCGCCGGCCGGCCCCGGTCCGGACCCGGGAGCCGCCCGCGGCCGCGGGCGGGAATGCCAGCCCGGCCTCCGCGACCCGCCCGGGCTCCGGGGCAGGCCCGGTCTCCGGAGCTGGCTCGGGGCGCGGGCGAGGGTCGCCGGTGACCCGGATCCGGTCGACCGCCTCGGCGAGCCAGGCGGGCAGCTCGTCGTGGTTCCAGCTGTTGACCTCGGGGCGCGCGTGCGCCCGGTACCAGCGCTCCTCCTCCGACGGGTCGTCGCTGTCGACGTACCAGGCGGTGTGGCGGGCCACGTACGGCTCCCCGGTGCGGATCGCGGTGTCGATCTGGAAGCCGAGGCCCGGCCGGTAGAGGGCGAAGGTGGTGTCGATCGGCGCCGCGTACAGGCCGGGCTCCAGGGCGTCGTCCCAGAACCGCCGCTCCCAGTCGCGCACCTCGGCCGCGAACCGGTAGCGGTCGGGCAGGTCGTCGACCTTCAGCCCGAACCCGGCCTTCGGATGGTCCGGGTAGCGCTGCAGCACGTCGTGGAAGAACGCCAGCGCGTCGAGCGGGCAGCCCTCGGCGGGCACGATGTCGGGGTCGGTCGCCGCGTACCAGCGGCCGGCGAACCGCTCGGCCACGATCCCCGACGTCCAGGGCGCGTACGGGCCGGCGTTCTCGCCCAGGCGGACGACCTCGTGGGGGGTCCGCTCGTAGTAGTGGAGCAGCGGCGGGTAGGTCGAGTCGTTGTCGACCAGCACGATCGGGCCCTGGTCGGCGCGCTCCAGCCACGCGACCAGCTCGGCCAGGGACTCGAGGCGGTCCCGGCAGTTGATCACGACGGGGAAGCGTGCTGGCATCTCGCTCCTCGAATGGCGCCGCGCGTGCTTCGGGCGGCGCCGGGCCGCTCGCGCTGCCCGGTGGTGGCGCGACCGCCGGATTGTGGCACAGACGGGCGAGGCCCCGCCCAGGTAGCATGCGCGGCCAGGTACCCCGGTCCGGTGCTGCCGACGAGGGGGGATGGGTGGCATCTGGCCAGCGGCCCGCTGCCAGGGGAGGTGGACGGTCGTGAGCCGGCTCGAGAGCGACTACTACACCTACATGGACTTCGACCCGCACGGCGACCACGCGCGGGAGGTCCAGTGGTTCTACGTCGAGATGTTCACCGACCTGGCCCCGGTGCTGGACCTCGGCTGCGGCCGGGGCGAGTTCCTCTCCCTGCTCGACGACGCCGGCATCAAGGGCCAGGGCGTCGACTCCGACGAGGGCATGGTCGAGAAGGCCCGGGCCAGGGGCTTCGAGGTGGCCTGCGGGGACGCGATCGAGTACCTCCACGGCGACCCGGCGCCAGGCCCGTTCAACGGCGTGTTCTGCGCCCATTTCGTCGAGCACCTGACCCCGGACCAGCTCGCCCGCCTGCTCGAGGGCGTGCGCCGCGTGCTCGCCCCGGGGGGCAAGTTCATCGCTGCCACCCCGAACCCCGCCTGCTACGCGGTGCTCACCCACGACTTCTGGCGCGACCCCACCCACGTCCGCTTCTACGACGGGCCCCTGCTGGACTTCTTCTGCCGCCAGGCCGGCTTCGAGGTCGAGGAGGTCGGGCCGAACCCGAACAACCATCCCGGGCCGCCGCCGCCGTTCCTCGCCCCCCAGCCGGTCGTGCACCCCGGCCTCGACGAGGCGCTCGAGGCCGCCGTCGGCAAGGTGGCCATGGCGATGCAGCACCACGGCCGCGGCCGCTGGACCGAGGCGCACGACGCCGCCTGGATCCACCAGCTCGTGCACGTGACCAAGGTGCTGTCGGACCGGTTGCAAGAGACCCAGGAGGCGCTGCACGCCCTGCACCGGGCCCACGACAACCTAGTATGGGGGATGTACGAGGCCAACGAGATCTTCGTCAGAGCTCGGGCCTGACGTTCCGACCTGCACGAACGCTCACGGGGGAGTTGTCGCACGCCTTGAAGGCCGCTGTCTACAACCGGTTCCTGCACTCGATGGGTGGCGGGGAGCGCCACTCCAGCATGCTCGCCCAGGTCCTCGCCCAGGAAGGGCACGACGTCGACCTCATCGGTCACGAGGACGTCGGCAAGGAGATCCTCGCCGACCACCTGGGGCTCGACCTGGCCAAGGTCTCGCTGCGCATCGTCCCCGACCGGGGCGAGGCAGACGTGGCCGGCGTGTCCTCCGAGTACGACCTGTTCGTCAACGCCTCCTACATGAGCCGGATCAAGGCGCGGGCGGTCCGCAACCTCTACCTGTGCTACTTCCCCACCCCGTTCGACCACGACCTTGAGCCGTGGCGGCGCCGGCTGATCCGCGCGGTCGCGCCCCACGTCCGCCAGACGCGGCCGAACCTCGGCTACGGCCTCGGCTGGTTCCCGCCCGAGGGCGGCCGGCGCCGGGTGTGGACCTGGACGAGCGGCCGGGCCGTGCTCCAGGTCCCGGCCGGCGATGACCGCCGCCTCGGCTTCGACCTCGGCCGCCCGGGCGCGCCCGGCCCGGCCGAGCTGGTCTTCCGTGACGAGGACGGCCGCGAGCTGGCCCGCCTGAAGGCCACCGAGCGGTTCCAGCACCACGAGGTGCGGCTGCCCGCGTCCCGGCTCGACGGCGAGCTGGTGCTCGAGAGCGACTCGTTCGTCCCCGGCAACGGCGACGACCGCACCCTCGGCGTCGCCGTCAGCCGCCTCCGCCTGGCCGGCACCCACACCGACCTGCGCCAGCGGGTGGCCGAGCGCTTCCCCTGGCTGCAGCGCGACCCGGCCGACCTGTCGTTCCTCGACCACTACGACCGGGTGATGGCCAACTCCGAGTACACCCGCGGCTGGATCCGGCGGCTGTGGGGGGTGGACGCCGAGGTCCTGTTCCCCCCCATCCGGGTCCACGAGCTGCACCCGGGCACCAAGGAGGCGAAGATCATCACGGTCGGCCGCTTCTTCGCCCCCGGGCTCGGCCACTCCAAGAAGCAGCTCGAGCAGGTGCGGGCCTTCGGGCACATGGTCCGCAAGGGCGGCCTGGACGGCTGGGAGCTGCACGTGGTCGGCGGCTGCGAGCCCTCCCAGCTTCCCTACCTGGCCCAGCTCCGCGAGGCCGCCACCGGCCTGCCCGTGCACATCCACCCCAACGCGCCCCGCGCCCTGGTCGACGAGCTGCTCGGCGCCGGCTCGGTCTTCTGGGCCGCCACCGGCTACGGCGAGGACGACGAGCGGGCGCCCTGGGTGTTCGAGCACTTCGGCATGACCACGGTGGAGGCGATGGCGGCCGGCTGCGTGCCGGTGGTGATCGACAAGGCCGGCCAGCGCGAGATCGTCCGCGAGGGCGTGGACGGCTACCGCTGGACCACCCTGGAGGAGCTCGAGGCGCGCACCCGGGAGCTGGCAGCCGACCCCGGGCTCTGCCGCCGCCTTGGTGCCGCCGCCACCGAGCGGGCCCAGGCGTTCTCCGAGGACGCCTTCGTCAGGCGCTGGGAGGAGATCGCCGGCCGCCTCGGCCTGCCCGTCTAAGTCCGGGCGTTCACGCACGACCCTGCCGACCGCACCGGCCGACGCCGCAAGCACCGCAGCCGCACCGACCAAGGCGGTGACCGCCATGACGTGATTCCCCGCCACCCCGCTCTTCCCGCGGCCAGCATGCGCCACCCCTCGCCGGCGTCAAGGTCGTTCGTCCTCGGCTCCACCGCCGCCAAGGCGGCTCCGCCTGCGGGCGCTCCACCATGACCCCGGCTCCGGGCCGTCATACCCCAAACGCGAGGAAGAACGGGAAGAAAAAGAAAGCCCTCAAACCCTAGACGCCGGGGCCGCTACAGATAAGCTAACATGAGACCTCGAGGAGACAACTGTGGCGCGCAAGCCGGTCGTCTATGTCGGGATGAGCGCGGACCTCATCCACCCCGGACACGTCAACATCCTGCAGCACGCGGCCGATCTTGGCGACGTCACGATCGGACTGCTCACCGACGCGGCGATCGCGAGCTACAAGCGGCTGCCGCACATGACCTTCGAGCAGCGCAAGGCCGTAGTCGAGAACCTCAAGGGCGTCACGCGGGTCGTCGCACAGGAGACGCTGGACTACGTCCCGAATTTGGAGAGGCTTAAGCCCGACTACGTCGTGCACGGCGACGACTGGCGTACCGGCGTGCAGCAGCACACCAGGCAGCGCGTGATCGACGCGCTTGATCAGTGGGGCGGAAAGCTGGTCGAGGTGCCATATACGCAGGGGATCTCTTCGACCCAGCTCAACCAGTCGGTCAAACAGGTCGGAACGACGCCTAACGTGCGGCTGTCCCGCCTCCGCCGGCTGCTCGACAACAAGCCAATCGTCCGGATTCTCGAGGCCCACAGCGGCCTGACGGGGTTGATCATCGAGAGTGCCAGCGTGACCGTTGACGGGCGCACGCACGAGTTCGACGGCATGTGGTCCTCGTCTCTCACGGACTCCACGGCGCGCGGCAAGCCAGACATCGAGGCCGTTGACATCTCCGCCCGGCTTCAGACGATCAATGAGCTCTTTGAGGTCACAACCAAGCCCCTGGTGTTCGACGGGGACACCGGCAGGAAGCCCGAGCACTTCACCTTCACCGTTCGCTCACTGGAGCGTCTAGGTGTCTCGGCGGTGATCATCGAGGACAAAGAAGGTCTCAAGCGCAACTCGCTCTTCGGCACCGAGGTCGATCAGACCCAGTCGTCCATCGGCGACTTCTCCGAGCGCCTGGCGATCGGCAAGCGAGCTCAGATCACCGACGACTTCATGATCATAGCCAGGATCGAGAGTCTCATCCTGGAGAAGGGCATGGATGATGCCGTCAGCCGGGCCGAGGCCTACATCGAGGCCGGTGCCGATGGCATCATGATCCACAGTCGCCAGAAGACGCCAGACGAGGTCTTCGAGTTCTGCAGACGGTTCGACAAGCTGCCCACCAGGGTGCCATTGGTGGTTGTGCCGACCAGCTACCACCAGGTGACCGAAGCCGAGCTTGTCGGCCACCGCGTCAACATGGTGATCTACGCAAACCACATGCTGCGTGCCGCATACCCACAAATGGCCAAGGTCGCGAAGAGCATCCTCGAACACGGTCGGGCGCTCGAAGCCGATCCGCTCCTTGCCCCAATCAAGGACGCACTCGCAATCATCCCGGAGAACGCGTCGTGATCGGTCCGGCGCGGTTCGTTGACTTTTGCAGGGAGCAGGGTGTCACGCTCTACACCGGCGTGCCCGATAGTCTCCTCAAACAGCTCGGCTCCCACATCATGGCGACGCTGCCGCGCGAGCAGCACGTCATTGCGGCCAACGAGGGTGCGGCTATCGGGATCGCGATCGGTCATTATCTGCGCACGAATGAGCTGGCCGTCGTCTATCTGCAGAATTCAGGCTTCGGCAATATGGTCAACCCGCTGCTCTCGCTGGCCGATCCGGACGTCTATGGCATTCCGATGCTCGTCGTCTGCGGCTGGCGTGGGCAGGTCGGCGTGAAGGACGAGCCGCAGCACGTCAAGCAGGGGCGGGTCATGGAGTCCTTGCTCGACGCGCTCGAGCTACCGTGGGCGATCCTGCCCAAGGAGCCGGACGATGCCGAGCGGTGCGTAAAGGACGCTGTGGCAACGGCGGTCGAGCAGGGCCGTCCGTACGTTCTGATGGTCGAGAAAGACACTTTCGGCGACGCCGCCAAAGTTACGCCAAACCCGCTCGCAGAGGATCTGTCATCTCGGGAGGAGGCGCTAATCGCACTCACCGACGCGGTGGGTGACGGCGTCACAATCGTTTCCACCACAGGAATGCTGAGCCGAGAGCTGTTTGAGTACCGGGTGCGGTCCGGAACTGATGGCAGTCGGGACTTTCTGACCGTTGGTGGGATGGGCCACGCGAGCTCGATCGCACTCGGCATTGCGATGCGTGAGCCGGAGCGGGAGGTCTGGTGCCTCGATGGCGATGGGGCTCTTCTTATGCACCTGGGCAGCCTTGCGGTGATTGCCGATCACGCGCCTGCGACCTACTTCCATGTCATCTTTAATAACGGAGCCCACGACAGTGTCGGCGGGCAGCCGACATCCATTGGAAAGGTCGGCGCCGCTGCGGCGGCCCGAGCGCTGGGCTACCGCTACGCGGCGTCTACCGACGATCTTGGCGCGCTCGCCGGTGCGGTGGCGGAGCTCCGTGCGCACGGTGGCCCCTCCCTTCTGGAGATACGGGTCCGCCCAGGCAATCGGCAAGACATCGGGCGGCCAACCCGCACACCTCAGGAGAGCAAGCGCGCGTTCATGGCCGCGGTGCGCCGGCAACCATGAGCAGACTGGCCCGGCGAGACGTCCGCTATGGGAGCGGTGCGATTCATAGCACGCCGCAGGTCGTGGCCGAGCTGGGCGGTAGCAGAGTCCTGCTCGTCTGTGGCCGCCGGTCGTTCGAGGCGTCCGGGGCCGGTCGCATGCTCCGAGCGCTGGAGCAGGTTGCCGTGGTCCATCGATGGAGCGACTTCGCGCCGGACACCGACTCTGCTGACCTGATCAGAGGCCTCGCAATTATTGAGGATCTGCGGCCTGACGTGATCCTCGGTATCGGCGGCGGGTCCGCGATGGACATGGCCAAGCTGCTCTGCGCGTTCCAGGGCATCACGGATGAGGCTCAGCTGCATGACGTCATTCGCGCATCTGGCCGGATCACATCGCGGGCGCCAACGTTGATCCTCGCGCCCACAACGAGCGGTTCGGGTAGCGAGGCCACCCATTTCGCCGTCGTCTACATCGGCGAGGAAAAGTGCTCGGTCGCCGGTCCTGCCCTCCGCCCCGATGTGGCAATCCTCGACCCGGCACTGACGCTGAGCGGCGCACCATACCAGCGCGCCACATCAGGTATCGACGCGGTGGCGCAGGCTATGGAGAGCCTGTGGGCAGTCGGCGCCACCGACCACAGCCGTCGCTACGCGAGACACGCGCTTGGCCTGCTGATGCCAGCCATCGAGACGTATGTGAACGACCCGACCCAAGCATCGGCCCGGGCGATGGCGGTCGGCAGCCATCTTGCAGGCCGCGCGATCGACATCTCCAAGACGACCGCGGCGCATGCGCTGTCATACGGCATCACAAAGCGATACGGTGTGAGCCACGGTCACGCGGTCGCGCTCACGCTGGGCGCGTTCATCGAGGCACACGCCCAGGCGGACGCGTCCGCTCTGGCCTCCTCCGTTAGCGCCAAACAGCACGACGAGGCGGTGGGGCTCGTGTTTGGCGTGCTTGGCGCGGCTGACGCTAGGCAGGCCCGCGCACATTTCGTCACTCTTGGAGAGCGGCTTGGCCTGCCGATGAGGCTGTCAAAGGTTGGGGTCAGCACGATGCGGCAAGTGCGTGATCTTGCCGCGAGCGTGAACGTCGAACGGTTGGGCAACAACCCAATCCACTTTACCGTCGACGGGCTTGCAGTGCTGTTGTCGACCACAATCTGACATCGACGGGCGGTCGCTGCGCTGGAACGTACGGTTTGTCCGAAGCTTGGCGGGACTGGTAAGGACCCTCCGCGACAGGGAAAAGCGGCAAGGAAGAACTCGCGCAGCGCTGTCTTGTTCCGTCAGCCCCTCTCGTCTGCCGCCTCCTGAACCTGACGGCGCGCAAAGGCGAGCCGCTGCCATACCGTCACGGTTGACAAGGCGGCGAGAAACCAGAGCACGATCTCAAGACCGCAAGGCACGCAGAAGCCTTCGAGCAGCGCCCCGACGCCGATGATCTTTAGTCGGACGAATCGATGCGCGACTCCCGCTTCACCGATCAACCCCAGCCCTTCGGCCCGCGCTCTGACGTAGGGAACGAGCTGTCCGGCGATGAAGCAGAGCAGTGCCGCGACTGCGGCCCGGTTGTCACCGTTGGTGAACAGCCAATAGGCCAAGGAAGCGAGGATCGCGTCGTCTGCCACCCGGTCCAAAGTCGAGTCCAGCAGGGCCCCGAAGCGGCTCGCGCGGTCGCTGATGCGTGCCATTTCCCCATCGAGCAGATCGCATAGGGAACTAATTGCGACGATGACGGTCGCTGTGAGCAGCTGGCCCTGCGAGGCGAAGCCAACCGCTCCGACAAGGATGCCGATGGTGCCGACCACCGTCACCGTGTTGGGTGATACACCGGCGCGCAGGAGCAGCCGAGCGACGACGTTCCGAACAAGAGGCGACCGGAGGCGCTGGAGAATCATGCGATCGTCTTGCTCGGCGGAGTTGCGACGCGTACGGTTTTACCGTGACGGCGGGGGGTGGAAGCCGCCTCGGGGTTCTTGGGGGGACCTTCGATCCGATTCATCACGTCCACCTTTTGATGGCGAGAGAGGCAGCACGTGGCCTCGATCTAGACGGCGTCCTGTTCGTCCCAACTGGGCAGCCGTCCCATCGCGATCCCACAGGGGTTACCGGCACGGCCGGTCGGTGCGCCATGGTCCGCCATCCCGCCACCCCCTTGAGGTCCTCGCGCGCCTCGCGGTCTTGGCGGCCCCCGTCATGACGAAGTTCACGATGCTGGTTGAGGTCGGGGTGGTCAGCTTCCCGAGGCTGCTCGCCGGGGTTGTGGCAAGGATCGTGAACCCGACCGGTGTCCTGGTCTTCGCCCAGGGCAGCGCCGAGCTGGTCGCCGTCGCCGTCGCGATCCTGGCGGGGTCACCGGCCGGGAGGTGGCCGGCCGGGAGGTGGCCGACCAGCGCGTCCGGGCCGCGCAGCAGCGCCGGCATGGCCGTGGCCGAGGGGCTGGTGAGGGTCAGCTGGGGCAGCGGGACGCGTTCCAGCCCGGCGGCCAGCACGCCCTTGACCGCGACCTTCTCGGGCGGGTAGTCGCCCCAGTCGGTCTGCTTGCCACCCTTGCGGGTGCGCACGTGGGTCTTGACCAGCTCCCCGTCGACGAACAACTCGACGAGCTTGGACGTGGCGCGGGCGTCGACGTGGCTTCCGATCAGCCGCCACGGCGCCGAGTACAGCCCGCCCTCGACGGTGGCGTGGCAGCCGGGATGGACCCTCGGGTGGGTCAGGATCTCAGTCACGTCGATCACGCGAAACGTCCTCCTTGCCAACCTGGCCACCTCGTTCGCTTGTGCGACAACGAGATGGCAGCCTCCAACACGGCTGACTCAGGTGACCAATCCGGTGAAGTCGACGCTAACCAATTAGCTGAAGTCAGACCCCCGATACGTGGCTCTTTCCGTGAAGGCCCACAGGCGACGGCCGACGTACACCATCGATACACTACGTGATCTACGAGCCGGGGACCGGCTGTTCCGTGACGGGCAGGGGACGCTGCGCGTGGCCGTCCCCCTCCCCGAGTTCGCCGACTACCTGCGGCTTGGCACCGCGCAGATCCGGCGGTCGGGGCCAAGGAGCCGGCGCTCGCCCGCAGCCTGATCCAGCTCCTCAAGGACGTGGGCGGCAGCGCGGCGACCGAGGAGCGGCGCCGGGCCTGCGCCAGGCACATCTGGCTGGTGCTCGAAGACGCCAAGCGGGAGACCGCGCAGCCGGCCGACATCGAGGCCGTGCTGGCGGACGGCACCGCCGCCCTTGGCACACTGGGGGTCGACCGTCCCCAGGCGGCCAGCGGCTGAGCCGTTGGCGACTGGCCGAGACCCGGACCGGGCGGCGCCTCGACCGCCGCGCCGCACAACGGCGGGTTGCGGAGCGCATGATGCTCAGGGCCGCGGCGTCGGCCGCTCGCCGCGGCGGCGCAGGGCCAGCACGACCGCGGCGACGAGCAGGAGCAGCGTGAGCGGGGTCGCGTACAGCTCGACGAAGCGGACGGTCTGGGCCAGCTGGACGGGGGCGTACGCGGCGGCCACGCGCCAGGCCACCACGGTCGCGACCACGCCGGCCGTGCGTAGCACGAGGTAGCGGTGCGGGCGCATCCCGGTCGCCCCGGCCAGCACGCCGACCGCCGGGTTCATGAACAGCAGCACGAGCGGGTCCCGCAGCCTGGTGAACACCCCGGCCAGGGTGTCGACCACAGCCTGCGCGCCACGGCCCCGCGCCCGGGTCCAGTCGATCGCCCGGTCGCCGTACCAGCGGCCGAAGAAGAACCAGCCGACGTTGGCGGCGAGCAGGCGTGCCACCGCGACCGCGAGCAGGGCGGCCACGCTGAGCTTGCCGCTGACCAGGAGCACGTAGGGCAGGCTGGTCTGCAGGGCGAGCAGCAGCAGCGGGTGGTCGCGGACCAGGATCGGGGACAGCGGGGCGGCCAGGCCCGACATGGCCAGCGTGACCACGGGCGCCGCGAAGATCCAGGCGCGCCTCCCGCCGCTCCCGTCCCGCTCGCCGGCGTCCATGCTCGCTCGGCCCGACGCCCGCCAGCCGGGGCGCGCGGTCAGGCCGTCTGCGCCCTGGCCGCGGCCCTGGCCGTCTGCCTGGTGCGGGCGAGCGACACGGCGGCGCGCAGCAGCAGGAACACGGCGACCAGGGGAGCGAGCAGGATGCGGGGGTCGCGGGCGTAGCGGCGGCAGTAGAAGCGCAGGGTGCTGCGGTGGTGGTTGATCACCTTGCGATAGGGGGCCTTGCGGGTCGAGTTCCCACCCACGTGCACGACCTCGGCCCCCGGGTCGAACACCACCCGCCAGCCGGCCCGGGCCAGCCGCAGGCACAGGTCCATGTCCTCGAAGTACATGAAGTAGCCGCCGTCGAAGCCATCCACCGCCTCGAACGCGTCGCGGCGGAGCAGCATGCACGAGCCCGACACCCAGTCCACCCGCAGCGGGACGCTCCGGTCAGCCTCGGCCATGTGGTAGCGCCTGGTGGCCGGGTTCCCCGGCCAGACCGGGCCGAGCAGGGCGTGGAGCGCACCGACCACGAGCGACGGGAAGCGGCGGCCGGTGGGATACTCGGTCCCGTCCGAGTTGTGCAGGTCCGGGCCGAGGCAGCCGATCCGAGGGTCGGTCTGGGCGGTGGCGAGCAGGCGCGACAGGGACTCGGGGGCCAGGCGGGTGTCGGGGTTGAGCACCAGCAGCCACTGGCCGGCGGTGGCCGCCACGCCAGCGTTGACGGCCCGCGCATAGCCCTGGTTGGTCGGGTTCTCGATCACCTTGACCCCGAGGGCGCGGGCGACCTCGGCGGAGTCGTCCCGGGAGGCGTTGTCGACCACGACGACCTCCACCCCGGAGGGTGGGGCCGCCTTGGCCAGCGACTCGAGGCAGCTGGGCAGGTCCGCGGCGCTCTCGTAGGTGACCAGGACCGCGGCGATCGACGGCGATGCGGGTTCGGCGGCAGCGGACGTCATGGCTCCTTACCAGGCTGGTCGAGGGGTGCGGTAGCATCCTAGACCGATTCGGGCGACGGCTGGCGCCTCGGGCCCGGATCGCCAGGTCCCCGCCGCGTAGGAGTAGCACCGTGCCCACCGTTTCGGCTCCCGTCCCGCTCCCCGTCGAGGCCCCTCCAGACGTCACGGTCGTGCTCCCGTGCTACAACGAGCGCGACCACGTCGAGCAGGAGGTCAAGCGCATCCGGGCCGCCTTGGAGGCGGCCGGGATGACCTACGAGCTGCTCTGCATCGACGACGGCTCGACCGACGGGACCCGCGAGGTGCTGCAGTCGATCCCGGGGATCCGCACGATCCTGTTCCCCCGCAACCAGGGCTCGGGCACGGCCCGCCGGATCGGCACCCAGGAGGCCAAGGGCAAGGTCGTGGTCTGGACCGACGCCGACATGACCTACCCCAACGAGCTCATCCCCGACCTGGTGCGGGAGCTGGACGACGACTACGACCAGGTCGTGGGCGCGCGCCGTACCGAGGCGGGCACCTACAAGTTCTTCCGGGTGCCGGCCAAGTGGGCGATCCGCCGGCTCGCCTCCTACCTGACCAACACCCCGATCCCCGACCTCAACTCGGGCCTGCGCGCGTTCAAGCGGGAGGTCGCCCTGCCCTACCTGCGCCTGCTCCCCCCGGGGTTCTCGTGCGTGACAACCATCACGCTCGCGTTCCTGTCCAACGGGCATCCGGTCAAGTACGTGCCGATCGACTACTTCAAGCGGGCCGGCCGGTCGAAGTTCCACCCGTTCAAGGACGCCTACAACTACATCATCCAGGTCCTACGGATGGTGATGTACTTCAACCCGATCAGGGTGCTCATGCCGGTCGCGCTGTTCCTCATGGGCGGGACGTTCGTGAAGCTGATCTTCGACCTGATCGTCCACAACTGGCGGGTGGCCGGCTCCACCCTCCTGATCGGCCTGGCCGGCTTCAACATCGCCGCCATCGCCCTCCTCGGCGACCTGGTCGTCAAGCGCACCGGGACCGACTGAAGCGACGGGTCGCCCAGCACGACCACATTGCCGACGTGCGCGCCTCGCTGGCGTTCGAGCACCTGCAACGGCACCCCGTCGGACCGCTCGACCCGCAGGTCGCGGGCAGGCGGCGCCGCGACCTCCTCCATCCACCCGCCCGGGCAGCTGAACGAGCGACGAGGGCCCGAGTCGCGCTCACCCCGCTCGGGCCCTTCGTGGTCAACCTTCGACCGTCAGTGCGACCCGTGGTGGTAGACGCCGAACACGTTCCCAGCGGGGTCGCGGAGGACCCCCGTCTGCATGTGGTCGTCGACCGCGTCGGGGCCGTAGACCCGCGTACCCCCGAGCTGCTCGGCCCGGGCCAGCGCCCGCTCGACGTCCGGCACGCTGGCGTAGACCGTCGCCCAGCGGGCCTCCTCGCTGGCGCCGAGGCCGCCCTGAATGCCGCGCCCGGCGCCGGTGTCCACCAGTCCGTAGCCGGGGAAGCCGCTGTCGTTCAGCTTCCAGCCGAACAGCTCGGTGTAGAAGGCCTGCGTCCGGGTGGCATCGACGCCAAGGACCTCGAACCAGTCGACCGGGGCGCCGTCACCGGCCGACGGGCCCTGTGGGACGCCCTCCTGCGGCTCCTCGCTCCTGACCAGCCCGATCAACAGGCCGTCGGGGTCGTTGAACATCGCGAAGGTCACCATGCCGGGGATCTCGGTGACGGGCATCACGGTCTGCGCCCCGAGCGACTCGGCCTTGTCCAGGGCGGCCTGCGGGTCGTCCACCTCGACGTAGAACGTCGCCCAGGGCTCGCCGGTCTGGCTCTTGCCGATCCCGCCGTTGACCCCAGCGCCGGCCTGCGTGTCGATGAGGGTGTAGCGCGCGCCGGGGACCGTCCGCAACCCCCATCCGAAGAGCTCCCCGTAGAACGTCACGAGCGGCTCATCCTCGGCCCCGCCCAGCTCGAAGTGCACCACCGGATTGCCCATGCCCTGCTCCTCTCCTCACCTGCTCCGTGTCCGAGCGACAACCATTCTCCCGAGATTCGACACCAAGAGCCCGACAGCGGCCAGTGCTGGTGCGATCGCGGCTTCCATGCGCCGGTGAACCCTGGTCCGCGCTCACGAAGTCTCGACGGGAGCTGCCAGAACGGACCGGTGAGGCCGACCGCGGCGAACAGGGCCTGGCTCTCGGCCGGGGTCTTGCGTCGCAAGACCCTACGACGCGCCGGCAGCAGGAGCCACCGCCGGGTCTGCTCGACGTCAGCGAAGGTCGGGGCCTGGTGGGGTGGCCATGACGGCGTCCCCGGCGGCCAGGACGATGCGGGAGGCTGGCAGGCCGAGGCGGTCCAGGACCGCGGCGGAGACGACGTGGCGGCGCTGGCCCCCGGCGATCGCATAGACCGACAGGGTGGAGGTGTCGCGGACCAGCGCACCGTCGCGGAACCCCAGGAGGGGGCCGGCCGGCAGGGCGGTGAACGAGGCGGAGGTCGAGCGCACCGGCCGGGCAACGGCCGCGGCCGTCCAGGAGGCGGCGGCCGGGGTCGCCACGGGCCGCCGACGGCCGCCCTCCACCCGCCAGACGGTCCCGTCCTCGGTCCGCCACAGGGTCTCGTCTGGGAACGGTGCGGCAGGGCCGACCAGCGGTCCGAGCGGCAGCACGCTCGCGGACCCGGCCGACAGGACCGGCAGCTCCGCCCGCCGGACCCCGGTCAGCAGCACCGCAGCGCCCGACACCGGGCGGAGCAGGCGGCCAGACACGGCGTAGATGCGCCCACCCGCGTCCCGGAGATAGGTGCCGCCGCCGTAGGCGAGCCGGGCCGGGCCGAGCTGGGCGAGCCGCCGGGCCGGGACCGGCTGGGGCCGCAGCCGCAACCACCCGAGCACCGCCCCGGGCACGGCCAGGCGGCTGCGGCCGACCACCAGCCAGTGCCTGCCGCCGACCTTGAGCAGCGCCCCCGACGGCGGCGGCGAGGCGGCGACGAGCACCGCCCCGGGCGGGTTGGCGCGCACGTCGGCCGGGTGGACCGGCCGGATCGCGCGCGGGTCGTAGCCGAGCCCGGTGAGGACCGCGCGGGAGGGCAGGCGGCGGCGCCTGCCCTCCGACACCACCCAGACCTTGCCGTCGTGCATGGTCCGCAGCAGCGTGCCGTCTGGGAAGCCGAGCTCCGGGCCGGGGCGGTAGCTCGCGATCGCAGCCACCCCGGCACCGGTGAGCTGCCCGGCGGCCGCTTCGGTGCGGCTCCGCCAGGCGGCCGCTGCGGCGGGCACGACCGGCCGGGCCAGCCCGTTCTCGATCCGCCAGAGCCGGTCGCCGACAGCGGCCACGGTGCCGTCGGGCCAGGGGTCGCCGGCGCCCAGCGGTGCGCCCACCGGCAGGCGGGCGAGGTCGGCGGCGCGGGCAGCGCGGGCGGCCGAGGGCTGGTAGCCGTGGGCGGTGAACGCGGCACCGTCGGTGAAGGGCCGCCGCTGCCCGTCGGCGACCGCCCACACGGCCCCGCCCGCCTCGCGGACCAGGGCGCCGTCGGGGAGGGTGGCCAGCGGCTGGGTGAGGCCGCGCAGGGCGGCTGGCCGGGCACGCACAGCCGGCCCGGGGCCGCTGTCGGCGGCCGCCTCGCGCTGGCCCGCATAGGTCCACAGCGCGCCGCCGAGCACCCGCCGGGGCGGGGAGCCGGCCACCCGGGTCCCGTCAGGCAGCGGCGAGACCGCCACGGTGGGGCCGCGCACGGTCAGGTCCACGACGAGGGGTCGGGCGGGCACGCCGCCGGCGGTGGCGGTCACGGTGAGCACGGCGCGGCCCACGGGCGCGGCGTCGCCGTCCGCGTCCCGGCCGTTCCACACGATCCTCGCCGAGGCGCCCGTCCCGGACCAGCGGCGTAGGACCGTGCCGTCGGCCGCGGCCGCCCAGGCGCTCCAGCGCGCGGCCTGGCTGAACCTGGGGGCCACGGTGACCGTGCCCCCGCCCAGCGGGCCCACCGCGCCGGCACTCGGCGCGGCGTAGATCTTGGGCAGGCCGGTGCGGGCGACGGCCGCGCGCAGGCCGGGCAGCATGCCGTAGGCGGCATCGCCTGGGCAGCTCGTGAACGAGGTGTCGCGGTGGCCGCTGACGGTGCGCAGGCGGACCTGGGTGCCCTTCTTGTACCTGGAGGTGGACCCGCCCGAGCTGGTGAGCACGGTGGTGCTCAGCGGGTCGACGTGGGTGAGGTCGAGCTTCCAGGCCAGCAGGCTGGTGACCGCGGCGACCATCGGCCCGGGCGGCCGGGCGGCCGTGAAGGTGCCGAGCATCGCCACGCAGCTCGTGCCGGTGTTGAAGCCGGCGGTGCACGCCCCCACCACCGGCCGGTCCACGCCGCCGTAGCGGCCCTCGAAGACCTGGCCGAACCGGTCGACGAGGAAGTTGTAGCCGATGTCGTCCCAGCCCCTGGACTTCACGTGGTAGAGGTAGTCGGCCCGGACCAGGGCTGCGCTCTCGGCCTTGGAGTAGCTGTTGGACTGGACGGTGTGGTGCACGAAGCCTGCGTGCACGCTGCCGGCGTAGCGCGGCTGGCCCCGGCGCAGGCGCTCGTCCGCGCCCCAGCGGGCGCGGGTGATGATCGGCGGCTGCCTGGTCATCGCGACCGCCCCGCCCCGCCCTGCCTCGGTCCCCGGGGTCGGGGCCAGGTCGGGGGCGACGAGGTGGGCGGCGAGCCGCTCGACGGTGGCCGGCGCCCTGCCGGGCAGCTCGACCCGCACCTGCAGCGCGCGGGTGCCGGCTGGCAGCCAGACGCCCTCGGTGAAGACCCGGTCCGGGTGCGGCTCGGGGCCGGGGTCAGGCTCGTGGTCGTCGGGCTCCATCGGCTGCCAGCGCGACCAGCCACCCGCCGCGGACTCGGAGCGGCACCAGGTCCGGGCACCGCCTGGTCTGGCCCAGGGGGCGTCTGGTCGCCGCGCCCACGACAGCCCGGCCAGGCGGGCCGGGCCGGTGCCGACCGGGCCCGACGCCCAGGCGCCGGGCCGGCCCTTGGCGCCGCGCAGCGCGAGCGGGCTGCGGGCGGCGAGCCGGCCGGTCGCGGTGCCGGACGTGAACGACAGGGGCACGTCCCTGACCGTGCCAGCGCCCGGGGCGCGCGGGCGGTCGACGGTGAGGTCGGGGACGAGGACGGCGCTGACGGCGAGCACGGCGGAGAGGCCGGCGAGCGCCACACGGCGGTGGCGCGCCGGGTCGGGCGTGGACCGGTGCACGGGAGACCCTCCCAAGGGCTGACGCGGCGATCAGATGAATGTCGGCAGCCCCGCCCGAAGGTTGAGCCCTTATTCGCCGCTGGCCCGGCCCGGGCCATGGCACAGGCGCCCTTGGGGGGCCGTGGGGGGAGCGAGCTCCCCCCACATGGAACGGGAGCTGTGGCCAGATTCCTCTGCCGCGCCCGAACAACGGGCCACGACCGCCAGAGCGAGCTCCCCCAACATGGAACGAGGACTGCGCGACTACCCGCTCCGGCGCGTGTCAACCTTTCTGAGGCAGGTTTCCTCGGGAATCACTGTGTCGAAGTGGTGTCCTCCTTCGGTTCGTTGATCCACACCGCGGTCGGCAGGGCGGGCGGTTCGGGCAGCTTGCG
>Ga0184627_10000154_pt1 | contig 33017 bp, 25 predicted proteins | sample PLM3_127_b1_FD_133150 | JGI IMG/M metagenome (GOLD analysis project Ga0184627, IMG submission 133150) | Groundwater sediment microbial communities from an aquifer in East River, Colorado, USA - PLM3_127_b1 | ecosystem: Environmental > Terrestrial > Soil > Riparian zone | place: USA: East River... | reverse complement strand
GGGCGTATCGGTTTCCTCGACGCGCAGGCAAACCTCCTGGCAAACAAATTGAAGGCCGGCGTTGCGCACCAGGGCGCCCGGCAGGAGTCCCGATTCGCAGAGAATTTGAAATCCGTTGCAGATACCCAGCACCAGTCCGCCGCCGCGGGCGAACTTCACCACGCCGCCCATGACCGGCGAGAAGCGCGCCATGGCGCCGCAGCGTAGATAGTCGCCGTAGGAGAATCCTCCCGGCAAGACGATGCAATCGAAACGCCCCTCCAGCTCGTCCTTGTGCCAGAGAAACTTGACCTTCTGTCCCAGCTCGCGCTTGAGTGCGTCGAAGACGTCCTGATCGTCGCAAGAACCGGGAAAAACAATCACACCCCAACGCATCTATTTCCTCAATCCAATGCAGAATGAAAATTGCAAAGGGCAAATTGCAAATTTTTCAGAACCCCGCCGACCACTCGGAAGGCATTGCTTTTTTCATTTTGAATTGGAAATTTTGCACTTTGCACTTTGCATTGGCCTTCATGGCTCGATCTCGAACCGATAATCTTCAATCACCGGATTGGCGAGCAGCTTGTCGCACATCTCGCGGATGCGCGCCGCCACGGCTTCCCGCGAGGCGGCGTCGACATCGAGCTCCAGATATTTTCCCATTCGCACATCGCGCACTTCGCCGTAACCGAGCGTGCGCAGCGAGCGCTCGATGGCTTTTCCCTGCGGGTCGAGCACGCCCTTTTTCAAAGAGACAAAAATCTTAACGCGCATAGATTCGCTTTCGGTGACAAAATCCAATGCAGTCTTCGGGCATCCATGTGGCTAACCGCGGAGGCGCGGAGATTTTGGGTCTCGCGTCTCGGGTTTCGAGTCTCGGGTATGAACTCGAGACTTGAGACTCGGGACTCGGAACCATCCGTCTGCGAACTCTGCGTCTCAGTGGTGAATACTCCTTCACAGTAAAACCGGAAGAACCATCTAATGAAAAGCCCGGCGAAAAATGACGTCGACGTTGGTTAGATGGTGCTTGACGCCCCAGACAGCCTCGATCTCTTGCGCCTTAAGGTGACGGCGAATTTCCGCGTCCTGCAAAAGCTCGCGCTTGAGATCGCCGCCCTCTTTGCCGACCTTGAGCGCGTGGCGCTGCACCATGCGATAAGCGCTATCGCGGGCCACTCCTTTTTCCACCAAGGCGAGCAGCACCTTCTCGGAAAAAACCGCGCCGCCGCTTTTTTCCAGATTCCGCTTCATGTTTTCCGGATAGACGCAAAGATTGCCCAGCACATAGATCATCCGGCGCAGCATGAAATCGAGCGCGATGGTGGCGTCCGGCGCGATCACCCGCTCCACCGAAGAGTGGCTGATGTCGCGCTCATGCCAGAGCGGCACGTTCTCCATGGCGGCCAGCGCGTAGGAGCGCATCAGCCGCGCCAAACCGGAGACGTTTTCCGACAGGATCGGGTTGCGCTTGTGCGGCATCGCCGACGATCCCTTCTGGCCCGCGGTAAACGGTTCCTCGGCTTCCTGCACCTCGGTGCGCTGGAGGTGGCGAATCTCCACGGCGAACTTTTCCAGCGAGCAGGCGATAACCGCCAGGGTCGCAAAGTAATAGGCATGGCGGTCGCGCTGGATGATCTGGTTTGAGACCGGCGCGGGCTTAAGCCCGGCCTTGCGGCACACGTAGGCTTCCACTTTCGGCGAGATCTGCGCGAAAGTACCGACGGCGCCGGAGATCTGGCCGACGCAAATATCGTCCACCGCCTTTTCCAGCCGCGCCAGGTTGCGCGCCATCTCCTGGTACCAGAGCGCGAGCTTCAAGCCGAAGGTGATCGGCTCCGCATGCACGCCATGCGTGCGCCCGATCATAACCGTCCACTTGTACTTGGCGGCCTGGCGCCTAAGAACCTTCATCAAATCTTTGATGTCTTGCACGAGCAGCGCCGACGCCTCTTTGAACTGGAGCGCCAGGGCGGTGTCCATCACATCGGAGGAAGTCATACCGACGTGCAGGTAACGGGCATCGTCGCCGATCGATTCCGCCACGGAACTTAGAAAGGCGATGATCTCGTGCTTCACTTCGCGCTCGATGGCGCGGATGCGCTTGACGTTGAAGCGCGCCTTTCTTTTGATGCGGGCGATGGCGACCTTGGGAACCTTGCCCAAACGCGCCATGCCTTCCGCGGCGAGGATCTCCACCTCGAGCCACTTCTGAAACCCGTTCTCCTCGGACCAGATACGGCCCATCTCCGCGCGCGTGTAACGGGAAATCATAATTTCTATGGCGTGAATCGTAAGGAGTCAGGGGTAAGGGGTCCCCCACTCCTTACTCCTTACTCCTTACTCCTTACTCCTTACTCCTTACTCCTTACTCCTTACTCCTTACTCCTAACCCCTCACCCCTTACTCCGGGCCTCGCGTCCGTATGCCCGAACCCGCCCTCCTGGCGCTCGGACGCCGACAGTTCACTCACTTCGTGCCAGCGCGCCCTGACGACGCGTTGCACCACCATCTGCGCGATGCGCTGGCCGCGCGCTATGATCACGGGCTCCTGGCCGAGATTGATGGCGATGAGCTGAATCTCACCGCGGTAATCGGCATCGATGGTGCCGGGGCTATTGACCATCGTCAGTCCCTGTCTCAACGCCAGGCCGCTGCGCGGTCGGATTTGCGCCTCGAAACCCATCGGCAGCGCCACCGCAATACCCGTGGGAATGAGCGTCCGCTCCAATGGCGCCAGGCGCAGATCGCCGTCGATGTCCGCGTATAGATCCATCCCCGCCGAGCCTTCCGTCATATAAGCCGGTAGGGCCAGCGGCGCTGCCTGAGGCCGCACCCGCTTTATTTGAATTCTAATTTCTTCCACGACGGCCTGACGACTTCGCTAAAGTTTTCGGGGCCCCCGCAAATTTCCGGTGGCTATTCCCACTGCGTGGGCCATGACTCGAACTCCTTTGCTCACCACGAAGATCACGAAGGACACGAAGGTTTCGGAAACTTCGTTCTTAAACTTCGTGCTCTTCGTGTCCTTCGTGGTGCAAACTGTCTTCGCTTATTTGGTTGCGGCTATGCCGCGCTAGGTTCTTCATGGTGACTACCCCGGTCACTCACCAGGCAAAAAACCGCGCGACGCGAAATCTCGAAACCTTAGAGGCTCAGGTCGAAATTCTTGATCGCAGCGCCGTTCTTCAGATCGCCCAGCAACGTGAGCGCCATCGCTTCGGAGCGAAACAGCGCGCGCGCCAGGTCGACGACGTCGTCCCGCGTGACCGAGCGAATGTTCTGGCAGATTTCTTCCGTCGTGATCGTCTTGCCGAAATAAATCTCGTTGCGCGCGATATGGCTCATCCACGAATCCGTCGATTCCAAGCCGAGTATCATGCTCCCGACCAACTGCCCTTGGGTGCGGCTCAATTCGTCGCCCTTTAATTCTCCCGCCGCGAGCTTCTTAAGCTCCTTGAGAATCAGCTCCAAGACCTCCTTCACCGAATCGTCGCCGGTTCCCGCATAGACGCCGAAATAGCCCGCGTCCTTGTACATCGACGAAAACGAATAGACCGAGTAGGCCTTACCGCGCTTCTCGCGAATTTCTTGGAACAGGCGCGAGCTCATGCCGCCGCCGAGCATCGTGTTAAGCACATAGGACGCGTAACGCTTCGGATGGGATTGGTGAATGCCGGCCATGCCCAGACAAAGATGGACCTGTTCCAATGATTTTACATGGGGGAAAACCCCCGCGCTCATTTGCGGCGCACCTTCGCCTTCCAGAGCCGCCGCCGAACCATCGCTGGAGTCGTGGCTTACCGAACCCAAGCGCGCGGCCATCTCTTGGACCAGTCCTTCGTGACGCAGATTGCCGGCGCCCGCCACTACGACCCGGCCTGGCAGGTAGCGCGATTTGAAGAAACCGAGAAAATCATCGCGCTGAAACGCCGACACCGTATCCGCCCGGCCGCAGATCGGGCGGCCGATCGGGTGGTCTTTGAAAAAGTCGAGACTGAACAGATCGTGGACGTAATCGTCCGGCGTGTCTTCGGCCTGGGAGATCTCCTGCAGAATCACCGAGCGCTCGCGCTCGATCTCCGTGGCGTCGAAAGTGGAGTGAAGAAAAATGTCGGATAAAAGGTCGATGGCCATCGGCAGGTTCTCATCGAGGACCTTGGCGTAATAGCAGGTCTGCTCCTTCGACGTAAACGCGTTCAAAACGCCGCCCACGGCGTCCATCTCTTCGGCGATCTGGGCGGCGCTGCGCCGCTCGGTGCCCTTGAAGAGCAGATGCTCGATGAAGTGGGAGATGCCGTTTTGGTGGCGAGACTCGTGGCGCGAGCCGTTTTCCACCCAGATGCCGAGACTCGCCGAGCGGTGCTCCGGCATCTCGCGGGAAACGATGCGGATGCCGTTTTCCAGGACGGTCTTGGCGAACATCGAATGGTCGAGACTGTTGGGAGTTGTTATCAGGACACGCTGTCCGAGCCCTCGCCGGTTTCCATGAGCGCTTCTGTTCGGCTCAAACGGATTTTTCCTTGCCGGTCGATCTCTAAAACTTTAACCATGACTTCGTCGCCCTCCTTGAGCACGTCGCTGACCCGGCGCACTCGTTCGGGGGCCAGCTGCGAGATATGAACGAGCCCGTCGGTGCCGGGAAGAATCTCGACAAAGGCGCCGAACTCGACGATCTTGCGCACCGTGCCTTTGTAAATTTTTCCGATCTCCGCTTCGGCGGCGATGCGCTGCACCATCTCGACGGCTTTCTGCGCGGCGGCCTCGTCGCTGGAAGCGATGATGACCGTGCCGTCGTCTTCCACGTCCATCTTGACGCCGGTGGCCTCGATGATGCCGCGAATGACTTTGCCGCCGGGTCCGATGATCTCGCGGATCTTGTCCGGCTTGACTTTGATGGTGATGATGCGCGGGGCGTGGCCCGAGACGTTTTCGCGGTGCGACGCGATGGTCTGATCCATGATGCCGAGGATGTGCATCCGGCCTTCCCGCGCCTGGTACAGCGCCTGGCGCATGATGTCGCGGTTGACGCCGCTGACCTTGATGTCCATTTGCAGCGAGGTGACGCCGGCGGGCGTGCCGGCGACCTTGAAATCCATGTCGCCCAGGTGATCCTCATCGCCGAGGATGTCGGAGAGCACCCGCACATGCTCCCCTTCCTTGATCAACCCCATGGCGATCCCCGCCACCGGCGCCGATACCGGTACGCCGGCGTCCATCAGCGCGAGCGACCCGCCGCACACCGTCGCCATCGAAGACGAGCCGTTGGATTCCAGTATTTCTGAGACGATGCGGATGGTGTAGGGAAAACTCTCTTCGGCCGGCAGCACCGGCAGGAGCGCCCGCTCGGCCAAGTTGCCGTGGCCGATTTCGCGCCGGCCCGGCCCGCGCAGGAACTTGACCTCGGCGACGCTGAAGGGGGGGAAATTGTAATGCAGCATGAATTTCTTGTAGTGTTCGCCGAGCAGCGCGTCGACTCTTTGTTCGTCGGAGGCGGTGCCGAGGGTGGTCACTACCAGCGCCTGGGTTTCGCCGCGGGTGAACAGCGCCGAGCCGTGGGTGCGCGGCAGCACCTCGACCTCGCAGGTGATGGGCCGTATGTCTTTCAAGCCCCGCCCGTCGATGCGCCGCTCCTGATGAACGACCAGGCCGCGGAAACAGTTGCGTTTAAGCTCTTCAAAAGCGCCCTTGATGTGCTTGCCCCTGTCCGGGAACTCCGCGCCGGCCTGGGCCACCACTTCGTTCTTGACCTCGGCGATGCGTTTGTAGCGTTCCAATTTTTCGGGGACCTCGAGAGCCTGCTTGAGCTTCGTGAGCGCGAGTTCCTCGACCCGCCGCACCACGCCGGTATCGAGCTCCGCCAGCGGTACCTCCCGCTTCACTTTGCCGATCTCGCGCCGCAGCTCTTCTTGGATTTGCACCAGGGGCTGGATCGCTTCGTGGCCGGTGAACAGCGCCTCTAAGATCTCATCTTCGGAAACCATCTGGGCGCCCCCCTCCACCATCACGATGGCGTCGCGGCTGCCGGAGAGAAAAATATCCGTGTCGCTTTCCTGTAGCTGAGTTTGCGTCGGGTTGATGACCCAGCGCCCATCGATGCGGCCGACGCGCACGCCGGCCAGGGGGCCGTTGAATGGAATGTCCGAAACATGCAGAGCAGCCGATGTCCCCAACATCGCGATCACGTCCGGGTCGTTTTCCCGGTCGGCGGACAGCACCGTGGCGATGATTTGGGTCTCGCAACGCAACCCTTCCGAAAACAGCGGCCGGATGGAGCGGTCGATCAGGCGGCAGGTGAGAATTTCTTTTTCCGACGGCCGGCCCTCGCGCTTGAAGAAACCGCCGGGAATTTTGCCCGCGGCGAAGGTCTTTTCCTGGTAATCGACGGTTAGGGGGAAAAAGTCCATGTCTAATTTCAGGTCCCTGGCTGCCACCGCGGTCACCAGCACGACGGTCTCGCCGTAACGCACCAGCGCCGCGCCGTCGGCCTGTTTGGCCACCCGGCCGATCTCGATGGATAAGGGGCGACCGTGAAATTCCAATTCTACTTTCTTGACCATAGGAGGGTCCTCTGAGATGAGCGGATCTGGTGGAGCTAAAACGGCGGGTAACCGACCGGGAGTCGCTACCGGCGTATTCCCAGCCGATGGATTAGACTCTGATATCTCTCAAAATCGCAGTCTTTGAGATAATCCAGGAGCCTCCTCCTCTGCCCTACCATCTTTAGGAGGCCACGACGGGAATGGTGATCCTTGACGTGATTCTTGAAGTGCCCGGTAAGATGGTCGATGCGCTGGCTAAGTAACGCGACCTGCACTTCCGCAGAGCCGGTATCCGCCTGATGAACCCTGAACTGCTCGATGACTTCTTGTTTCTGTTGTGGAGCAATTCCCATGTTCTCCGCTTTTTTCTCTCTTTCCTTTTTTTGAGTTAAATGTTTTCTACCATACTAGATACCCCTTGTAAAGCAACGGAAATAACCCACGGTTTCTGCCTGCGATATCGAGGTTTAGGCAGCCCGGGACCGTGGCGGTTTTGCCGTGAAGCGGGCTATGTTAGAATAATGCATAATTATGCTCGCGCGCCTGTCCTACTTTTTGTGCCTCTGCCTTTTATGCCTCAACAGCAGCCTGCTATCGGCGGCGGAATACTACCGTTGGGTGGATCAGAACGGCGTCGTCCATTTCACCGACAACATGCACAATATACCGGAAAAACAGCGCGGCACCGCCAACCGCATCCAGGCTAAAGAAAGCCCGAGAGCCGCCGAACCGGCGCCCCGGAGCGAAGTGACTAAAGCCTCCATTCCCTTTGAAAAGCAGGGACAGGTCGTCGTCATCGAAGCCATGCTCAATGGGAGAACGCCGGCAAAGCTGATCGTTGACACCGGCGCGACCTTCACGATGATTTCCAACGCCACCGCGAAGGAACTTGCCATCGAGCCCAACGGCAGCGCGCGCCGGTTGCCGATTCAGACCGCCAACGGCATGATTCAAGCGCCGTTGACGAGTTTGGAGTCCATTAATGTGGGCGGCGTGGAGATGAAAAACCTCGCCGCCGTGATTCACGACGCGCTGCCCAATTCCCAAGCGGCCGGACTTCTCGGCCTCAACTTCCTGAGCAACTTCCGCATGGATATCGACACGCAGAAGGGCCTGCTGCATCTAGAGAAAAAGTAACGCCACAGGCTCGTCGGGCGTTCCGGTCTTGGTCCGATCGATTTACGTTTAACAGACAACCGACTGGAGCGTTGGAGTAGTGGAGTCTGGTGTCTGACCTGCCAAACTTGCGCACATCTGTTGGCTCGCCCAGCACTCGTCTTGCAGATCGTGGCTTACGCAAACAACGCAGGTCTGGCACGCCTTCCGTACGCTCAATGCTCGTCTTCCTGACCACGTAATGCTTTGGCTGCGGTGTATTCTTTGGCGAGGTCGAAGCCGATGTCCATCTCCGGGGCGATCGATTTAAACGCAACGTACATCAGACAGACTAAGTTAAGTCCGCTGAAGCTTCCCGGAAGGCTTTTCAGTTCATATCTCTGATTCGGATCGTTCGTGTCTAAACCGGTCCTACCCTTCATAGCGATCTCGGAAGCGATCCGTTGCACTTCCGCACGAGACATCTTGTCGAATTTTTCTAGAGCGCCGAGACAATACATGACGGCGTCTGCCCGCGGTTCGCCAGGTGTTCTGTCTTTGAATGTCTGCTCAGCCATCTTCCGGCGTGCGTCTCGGGCCAGCTCGCCGATTTTGCTGTACTCATCGATGTCGATGACTTTCTTGTAAGCTTCATCGGCCTGCTTGAGGCGGCCCAAGGCGACGAGCGCCTCGGCAAGCCCGAAGATCGCCTGTTGGTCTTTGGGGTCGAGAAGCGTCGCCTGCCGCAAGCACTCTTCCGCTTCCTTGGTCCTTCCCGCTTTGAAGAGGGAGGCGCCGAGGTTGCGTTGCGCCCACGGATTTCCCGGCTCCCTGGAACGGCCTCATTTAGCACGGTGACGGCCTCGGTGTTTTTCCCTTGTCTTTGGAGTGCAACTCCCAGAGCCACGCGCGCGTTGGTAAAATCAGCGGCTAAGGTAATAGCTTGGCGAAGCTGATTCACCGCGTCATCCAGGTGACCGGTGTCGCTGAGCGCCATGCCGAGATTGTACAAAAGGTTCACGTCGTTTGGCCGGTCGCTCAAGAAAAGTCTCAACAGCGTGATGGCTCCGGCGTATTCTCCATGCTTCAGCTTTTCGATGACTTGCGCGTGCGGGTCTGCGGGTTGTCGGTCCGGTGTCCAGCTGACCTCAATACTGTGATTGTCCACTTCGACTGAACTCCAGCCACCGAAGCGCCCAAATTCGGCGCTTAGGTACGCTTTCACCGCGTCGCGGAAAGCTGGTGTGCCGCGTTGTTGCGCCTCAGGCGGCAAAAGCGAAACGTCGAAGTCGTCTATGGCTAAGGTAAACTTGAGAAGGCTCGGCTCGGACATGATAAAACTTTATAGCCCGCCTTGCCGGCCAAAGAAAGTCAGGAGTCGCGTGGCGCTTCGTAGGGAACCCACTGGTACCATCCTGTAAGACTCAACTGGTCACCCCAAGCATCGACCAGTTCCCTATCGGCTGATGGAGCATCGGGAATTTCCTCCAGGATCGCGAGCAGTTCTTCTCCGGCTTTCAAAAACCCCGCGGCCTTATAAGGTAAGGAAAGCGTCGGGTCGGAAAACCGCCTGGCCCAGAATTCGGCGAACGCTGCGCTCATGGAAAGGTTCGACTGATAGATTTTCTTAGGCGCTATCCTCTTAATGTCCGGGCCTAGTGCAGCGAGATTATCCTTGATCTGCCGCATCGCCATATCGCGTTGCAGTTGGCCAAGTTCCGGATACTCGCGCATGATCCACGCATCCACTCGGAAGCCAATGGGGATCGACCTCAGTTGCTGCATTAGCCCATCGAAAAGCTGATCGCGCAGCACTGCAATACTCTCCGGAGGCAAGTTCAATTTTTTCCCTGGCCCCTCGGCACTCGTCAAAAGACGGTGAATGATCTGCCGCCCTTCAGCGGAACCCGCGAGGTCGACCCGGTCACTTTCGGCAACGCCAAAAAGCCGCAGGATAAAGCCGCACTGATAGCAAATTAAATAATCCGGTTCTTTAACGGCGGTGGGGTTGTATGAAATCGTGTGAATTCTATTCGCCCCGCGCGCAATGCGTGACCCAGCTAAGGTTTTTAGCGACGCGTCTTCACTCACGACGACCGGACAGCCGCTGACGTTTTCAACGAGACTGATGACTGTGCGGGTTACCTCACGAAGCGTCATCGTTCCATTCTTTGACGCAGACGCCAAAGACGATTGCGTCGGATAGTAGGAGCGTGCGGCAATCTTTCCTTCTTTGACATCCAGCCTATCGCCTCATTTTTTTCCGCGTCTCGGCTTCGTCGGGTTTACGCCGGCTTCGCCGTCGAGTCCCTCGTGAGCGTTTTGAGTCCCGGCCCCTTCGTGGCTCGTTTCTGTCTGGGGCTGGGGTAATGTCCCCCTTATATCCCCTTCCTCAGCTCCTGCGCCACTGCCGGGTTGGTGGCAGGTTTTCCGTGAGGCGTTTAGGTTCATGAGTCCTTTGAGGCCTTTGTGAGCCGTTTGAGCCGCGGCCCCTTTGGCCCCTTCGAGGCCCCTTTGTGCGCTCGCTCGCCGGATGTTCCCTTTATCTTCTTTTTGTGCCCTTGCACGCGGGTCGCCGTGCTGGCGGGTTTGGCGGGTTTGTGGCGGGTTTTTCCCCGATCTGGTTCCGTGGCGGGTTTGGCGGGTTTGTGGCGGGTTTCCCGCTGAAGAATGTAATGCGCCCCTCGCCCCACCTCACCCACCTTAGCTACAACCCCCTTCTCCATGAGGTCGGCGAGGTCACGCAAAGCCGTCCGTTCGGCCACACCTGTAAGGTCCTGGTACTCCTTGTTGGTGATTCGCCCGTGTTGCTTCACGAAGACTACCGCCCGCCGCTGGCGCTCGATTAGATGCAGGCGATCCATGACCGTTTCCGTCAGCCAGTCGCGCCACAACGTGACGACGAACTCCCCGCCGCGCTGCTCGAACTCGGGCTCGGGCAGGCCGCTCTCGGAACACTCGCGAATCATCATGACTGTCCCTGTGCCGTATTTCTCGATATAGCGTGCTAGAAACAGCGCCTCACAAACCCTAGCGTTGCGGGCGACCGAAGCGTAAGGTTCTCGGAGCCGGGCCGGCGTGAGCTCCGGCGGCAGCTCTCCTGGATTCCAGACTTCAACGCGGTCCGCGAAGACGGAAATCTGTACCGCCGCCGCCGAGGCGTAGTCGCGATGGGCCACCGCATTGACGATCGCCTCGCGGACAACATCCGGCGCCATTCAGCACCTCACCGGCATGCGAGACTCCAGGCGCATCATCGCCATCAACAAAGAACCCAACGCGCCGATCTTTGGCGTCGCTCATATCGGCGTCGGCGGCGACCTCTTTGAAATCGTCCCGGCACTCACCAAAGCCGCGACGGAAGCAACGGCGGAGCGGGATTAGGTGCGTGCAAACTACGTGAAGCTATCGAGTAACTGCATCTCGGAACTTCGAACTGGAGTCGAAGGATTGTTGGTCTACCAAGTTATTGTGAGAGGGACAGGCAGACCGACCCGCATGAAAAACCTGGCAAATGCCTGCGAGAGATGTTCTCGATAAGGCGGATTCAGACGCAAGCGGGGGCGACCACGTTGTTTTAGGAGTGACTCAAGAAAACTGCGTGGAATTGTATAAACATCGCGGAAGTCCACAACGCGATGTTCAGTTTTTAAGTCACCACTTTCGCCCGCGTTAAGAATCGACAGATTCCATATATAACCATCACGAATGTCTTCGCAGAATCTTCCCCAAGCCTTTTTCGTGGGAGTCTGCTTCAGCCGTTTCATCTCTTCTTCCCATGCCTTCCGATACTCACTTACGGAGATATGCGGGCACATGATGACATTATCAACTTTGTTGTACTCCAAATCGCAGGCTTGAGTCATAACTATTACGTCTGCCCGAATAGCGGTGGCAGCTGCTTTTAAAACTTCACCTTCTTCAGATCCACTCAAATTTAGCGGGCCTGCAGCCCAAGCAATGACCGGGCAATCAGAGATTAGGTCACCCTGAGTCAGCGGGATTTCTGCTTCCACGTGGCTGTACCAGCTATCACTCATCAACTCTGTCAGGCCTGCTTCGATCAGTTATCGGATGTGGTTTCCAGCGCGGCAACTCGCTAGTTTTAAATTCCACCTTTTGCGAGAAAAGTACTTTCTCGGTGCGTGCAAGACAAAAAGTGCCGCGCCAGGGTGAGGCCTCAGATGCGGTTTCCTGAATCGATCCTGCGTAGGAAGAGATGGCTTCACTGACACTTTCAACATTAGCCGGCTCCTCATCGATCGGGGGCTTTTCGTAGTCCGGCAGAGATTTGCTTGATTTATCCGCCATGTGCGTTTGCTCTAAAAGGAGTTTATCACATTGTCGTTATGGGGAACAACGTGACATTTGAGCCGGGCCAAAATGGTAAGTCCTCTTTTCAATCGCCAAAGATTTGCCAGCTCACCCGTTACTCCGCCAGTCCCTTTATCAATGCGTCTCGTGGATCGCTGTAGTAGAATTGAGTCATCTCGGGTCCGTATTCACGACGACCGGACAGCCGCTGACGTTTTCAACGAGACTAATAACAGCGCGGGTTAACTCTCGAAGCGTCATGGGGTTATTCTGTAGTCAGAACTCAAGCGGTGAATCGAAAATTAAAGCAGCCTGTACCCTTTTTTGCCCTAGACTCAATTGGCGCATACCAACGCAACACCATTAGGATTACCTACAGCGGATCTCCGAACTGACTGACCAACCCCGCCAGCGTCATGTTCTCTGCAATGGCGTCGTGAGGAATCAGTACGTACTTCCAGGGCTTGCTACCGTTCTTGAGATTGTGATCCGTCGCATTCGCGCACCACTGAACGGCGGCGTCCTTCTTCGCCAGAACGTCTGCGTCGGTCATTTCGTTCCGCGCTTTGGGTTCGAGCATATAAATGCAGTTGTCTGTTTCCGCCACGAAGTCAGGAACGTATTCGGGATGCTCGATCCCCGCCTTGTAGTAAATCTGGAACTGCCCCTTCGCCGGTTTTAACCATTTTTGCGACTCGCGATCCAGGATGACCGCCAACTTTCGCTCAGTGTCGGATTGAAATTTCTGAACTGGATAGACGCAAGACTTGAAACCGCCGAACAGCATTTGCGGAATTTTGCTCTTCTCCGTGACCGTCTGGCGAAAGTCATTAATCTGGTCGCCCTCTTTCTGTGTGTAGGCGGGTTCCTTTAGGTCGGTAAAGCCTTTGCTCACTACGACATCATAGCCGACGGCTTTCTCCCATTGGTGATCCTGCATTTGCGCATGCACGAACGAGGCAAGCTGCTTTTGATAGTACACGAGTACGTTCCGTGCCTCGTCGTCCGTAAGGTACGACTTGAGATGTTTTACGAGTTGTCCTGCCAGGTCGTACAGCAAGTCGGCGTGCTCGTCGTAGGAAATGTCGTCGAAATCAACCAGACCACGAACCAGGTAGTCTTCCAGGCGAAATTCTTCCTGCATGTTTCCGCCGGAAGTCAGACGTTCTTGAACGTTGGTTCGCATATATTGAATCAAGATGTCGCGTTCTACCGGCTGATAGTGAATGGTTGAGCAATCCAACGTGAATGGGTGAAAGCCCGTCGTCACTTCACCCTTAGGCACCACGAGTATCCGAGGAATATCGATCGACTGCTTTACCAGCAGGTCAACCGTTTTCGCCACCACCTCTGCGATGTTCAGCTTCTGCGTCACACCGGCAAGCTCCTGTTGTGCCGGTGCCACGTAGGCTTCGGTCTCTTTGGCGATGGCCTCCTGGACCTGCGGATTGAGCAGATGGCTCGACGCCGGGAGGTTCTGGTATTTTTGTATGATCTGATACACCGCTTGCGCGACTTTTTTCTCCGCCTCGTTCGTGAATACCGGCAAATCAGCGGGCAATCCCGACGATAGACCGCCGGCGAAGGGCGGCACAGCGATACCGATCTGCTGGGCCAAATTCGATTGCACGACTACCGTTTGAATTTTTTGCAGGTCGCTAGCCGGGTCGAGTATCAACTTCGTGACGTGGATTACCGAGTCGGGTTTGTTCGCTTCGTCGATAATTTCCTGAAACCTGTCATGGGCGACGATGTTCAGGCGATCCACAGTGCTGACGCCGGTTCGCTTCCCGTAGGGCAACCGTAACCCGCGCCCGATGGACTGTTCGATCAGGGTACGCGCGTTGGCCGCCCGCAAAGGAACGATGGTGTAAAGGTTGGTGACGTCCCAGCCTTCCTTGAGCATGTTGACGTGGATGACGATTTCCGTGGGCTCCTCCGGAGTTTCCACCGCCAGCAACCGCTGAATCATCTCGTCCTCTTCAGCCCCGGTCTTGCTAGAGTCCACTTGAATGACTTTGTCCTTGTACCGGCCCTCGAAGAACTTGTCCGACTTGATGAACTCCATGAGTTGGGCCGCGTGCGTCGTGTCCCGAGCGATGATCAGCATAAACGGCTTGACCGTCTGTGTTCCGGTCTGGCGAGCGTAGGTTTGCAGCTCGACTTTGGTGTTTTCATGCAGCCGCACGCCGTCTTGCAGTTTGATTTCCTCGATTTGAGCGGGAGTAAACTGACTTGGGTCGAAGTTCTTCTGGGTTACTACCGCGGGTTCCTTGACGAAACCGTCGGCCATCGCCTTGCCCAGCGGGTAGTCATAGATCACGTTTTTGAAGGGAATCGGACCTTTGTTCGTTTCGACAAACGGCGTCGCGGTCAGTTCTAGTCCCAAGACAGGCTTCAGCTCGTTGATCGCCCGCACACCGGCGGACGCCCGGTAGCGGTGGGACTCGTCCATGATCAGCACGAGGTCTTTTAGATTGGCCAGATATTCGAAGTAGCTCTCGCCGATGTATTCAGACAACCGCTTGATGCGCGGCGCTTTGCCACCGCGAACCTCGGAGTTGATCTTAGAGATGTTGAAGATGTTCACCTTGCAGCGAAGTAGCTGGTCAAACAAACTCCCGGCTTTGCCTTCGTAGTTGTCGCCGGTGACAATGTCCGGCGCTTCCGTGGCGAACTCTGCGATACCGGTAAAAACGTATTTCGGCGTGTTCGGCGTGAAGTCCGTGACGAGCTTGTTGTAAATGGTCAAGTTCGGGGCAAGGACAAAGAAGTTGTTGATGCCATGCGCCAGATGCAGGTAGCTGATAAACGCGCCCATCAGCCGCGTCTTACCGACGCCGGTCGCCAGCGCGAAGCAGAGCGACGGGAACTCGCGCTCGAAGTCCGTCACCGTCGGGAATTCGCTCCGAATTGCGGCGAGCGCACCTTGAACATCTGCTTCCTTCTTAGGCGGCACGATCTCCGTGATACGGTCGAGGAGCTCCAGCGAGTACCGTTGCGGCGGGCGCAGGCTCAAGCGGCTGGCGATGGCGTTGACGTGACGATTCATTCTTTGTCGTCTCCGTGACGCAATTCTCTAAGCTCGCGGCGAATCTCCGCCTTTAGTTCCGCCACAGTCGGCAAATGCAGTTTATAGCGACTGGCAAATATCTTCTTCTCCTGCTCGGGTCCCAGAGTATACTTCACCACCGCATCATTCTTGTCCGCGCAGAGAATCAACCCCAAAGTCGGATTGTCTCCCTTCGTTCTCCGTTCGCGGTCGTAGTAATTCACGTACAGTTGAAGCTGGCCGAGGTCCTGGTGTGTGAGCTTGCCGGTCTTGAGGTCGATAATCACGTAGCATTTGACGACTGTGTGATAGAAAACCAGGTCGATGTAGAAATGGTCGCCATCCAAAGTCAGTCGCTCCTGCCGGGCGACGAACGCGAATCCCTTGCCCAGTTCCAGCAGAAATGCCTGCATGTTGTCGATCAGCGCCTGTTCAAGATCGGTTTCGACGAGTCTGGGCGACTCCGGGAGCCCCAGGAACTCAATGACAACCGGGTCCTTGAAGACATCCGCAGGCCCTTGGACATGCTGGCCCTTGGTCGCTAACCGCATCAGTCCTTTCTTGTCCTTGCTGAGAGCCAACCGCTCGTACAGCAGGCTGTTCTTCTGTCGCTCCAGCTCGCGCGCCGCCCAGTTGTTCTTGAGCGCTTCGATCTCGTAGAACGCGCGGGCCTGCGGTTTATCGACGCGGAGCAGAGTTCGGTAGTGGGTCCACGAGAGGTTTGGATGAAGCCGACCGAGCTTCCAGGATTGGCTACGCAGTGCGTAACCAATCTCCGTTGGCGCGGTTAGAGAGGATTTCCGACGCGCCGCGTCGGATTTAGCACGCAGTGCGTGTTGAATCTCGCCCGCCATCTCCGAGGCAGATTCCGAACGCACCGCGTGCGAAATCGGCAGACTTGGCAAAATCCGACGCAGTGCGTCGGATTTCATGTCTACTAGCAAACCCGAATACTCCAGGAAAAACCGGCGAAACATTTCAAGATTGTCTACCGAAAAGCCTTTGCCAAACTCTGCTGTGAGCCGCGACGATAAGTCTTGCAGCAATTGTTCCCCATATCCTGCGCGTTTCTTTCCCCGTTGTTCTTCCTCTACGATTTCCTGTCCGATCAACCAGTTCGCCAGCACTTGGGTTGTATTAACCGAACGAGCGACGCTGACACGAGCCGATTCCAAGATCTGCCGGATGCGATTGTAGACTGAAGTGGACTTCCTGGACGACATAACCTTTGCGTACTCTGCGCTCTCTGCGGTTAATCCTGTTCTAAAGAAAGCAAGTCCATCTGTCCTCGCGGTGGCGGAGCCTTCGGGAGATTCTCAACCTGTAAGCTGTAGTCGTCCTTGCCCCATTCACAGCGGCTGAGCACTGCTTTAGGAATCTTCTTGATCGTCAAGTTCGGATATCGATCCGGCTTGCCGCGAAACGCCGCGCACATGACGAGCAACGTGCGACTCGGGCCGACTTCGTCGCTCAACTGCTGAAGCTGATCGTGGCTCAAATTCTGCGTTGTGACGTAAATGAAATCCCGCTCCGTCGAATGGCCGTGCTGCCAGTAATCCGTATCGCTCGGCGCTCCTGCGCAAGCTCTTTCTGAACGCTACTAATGAACAGGGAGGCGGTCGCCATCGAAATCTCCGCCTCTTACTCCGACAATCCCTTTATCAACGCGTCCCGCGGATCGCTGTAATAAAAGAGCGTGACTTTTATAAGCACGTCGTCCGGCAAGTCGTTCAGTTGTTTGCGAGCGCTGATAGGCATGAGGACGTGGGCGGCGCCCTTTTCAACGAGGCTAACGACGGCGCGGGTTACAGCTCGAAGTGTCATAGATTCCTTTTGTGGCAGAGTCTCCGAGACTGAACGCACCGCAAAGAAGACGCCTCTACCTTCGTCGGCGCGTGTTTAAAGTTTCTAGGTGATTATCCCTTCTACCCACCCAATCAGTTTCGCCTCGAAGCCCCGGCTGCCTGTTGTTAGGCCACGATATTCAAGCTCGCGTTGAAGCATCGGCTCCAAGAACTCGCGCAAAATAGTCAGCTTCTTGTCAGCTTGAGAGCCCTTTTGGGATGTAGGTTGTGAGCGCCACAGTTTTTCTGGCTGGCGTTCCCATGCGATAACGCGCCTGCCTTGGTCATCCACGGCGAGTGAGACGATCCCGCGCTTAACCTGCCCTTTGTCACCGCGAGCTTCGACTGACCAGGCCGCCAGAATCCCGTTTGTACCGTCAGGGGATTGCACGCGCAGGCCGAGTTCCTCTGGTGGGAGATCGCGGAACTTCTGCAGGCGGGCGGCAACCAGAGGATGGTCTAGCCCGAGCAACTGGACGTTCTCGTTCAGCAGCGAGATTTCACGATCCGTCGTCAGTAGCGTCTCGGTCTGGGTCTTCTTGTCGACCCACGCGAATAACTTGTCTGTACGGCTGGTGAACGTCTCGCCGTCGGCAGCAGCCGCGTCGGCGACGAATCGAGCTAGTATGTTCATGCCTTCGTCTGGACTACCCATCGCCTTGTAGTCGTCGAGTCGGAAGCCGTCGAGGTCTTGGAACAACTCGAAAACAACCTTGCGAGCCTCAACGGCGTTGGACATCGCAGCTTCTACTTCCACACGCGTGCGTTTTAACAGCGGATCGTGTAGCGCATCGGCGTAAAGACTCGCGTAGTTCAACCGCATTGAAAGCTGCCCTAGGATTTGCGTACGTAGGTCTTCGGCAATCTCCCCGCGCTCGTCAACCTTTCCGACGGCGCGTCCGATCTCCTTCAGCTTCTCGTCGAGCAGTAGGAAAATGGCACCTTCGATGGTGTCCGCGAGTACGAGATTGTAAACCTGCGCGGTATTATTTTGGCCGTAGCGATGGATACGCCCAATGCGCTGCTCCAAGTCCATCGGGTTCCAGGGCAAATCGAAATTAAACAGAATCCGAGCGTGTTGCAGGTTGATGCCTTCGCGGCCCGCTGCCGTGCAGATTAATATCCTTGGACCGTCCGGCGCTTTGAACCTTTTTTCAGCCGCGGCCTTTGCGCCGTGATCGCCACCCTTGAGCACCGTTACACCTTGACCGGGGTATTGTTTGTCGATTTCGGCGCCGAGCATCTCCACGCTACCTAAATACGTTGCGAAGACGACCATCCGCTCTCGCGGGTTTTCTCGCCACATCACGCCGAGAGCGTCGATCAGTTTGTTCACTTTCGTCTCACGTTGCGAAGGATATTTACCGAGCAAGTCTTTTATGCGTCGTCGTTCTTCCGGCAATGCCACCGACACGCTACTCATCGCCGCGTCTTCGGCGTCCGCGGCGCGTGCCTCCCAGCCAGACTCATCCGCACCCGCACGCAGCGCTTCTTCCCGTTCCCGCTCCATGCGTAGGATTTTGTAACGGTAATCGGCAAGCAGCCTATCCGCCTCCGCGTCTCCCAATCGCCTATCGGCGATGCTGTGCAACTCACGTATTAGTCCCCGCGCCTCATCGAGCGCCGCGTTACGCGAGTCGATGTCGAGCTTCTGGTCGTGCATCAATGATTCCTGAATCGTTAACGCAACCAGTCGGCGGCGGAGTGTACGCTGCACTGCCGCGAAGCTGGATGCGGCAATCTTTTGGAAAATTGTCATCACAAACGCTAGCCCCTGTCCGCTTTTGCCCTGCCGCTTTGCTAGCGCGAAACCGTCCTGCAAATAAGCGACGAGAGCGTCATAAAATATTTTCTCGACTTCGGACATTGTAAATGCTTCGGTGTGAACTTGCCGGCGTGCAAAAAGAGTTGAACCGTCAGGCCGGCAAGCGTCGGCCTTGGTGCGCCGGAAGACCACGCTATTGAGACGGTGGCGGTGCTCCACCATTTCACCGGGAGAATTAAATAATGTCGGGTCAAGCATCTGCACCAGCATCCAAAAGCGGAAGTGATCGCCTTGGTGCGGGGTAGCGGAAAGCAGAAGCAAGTCACGGGTATGTTCTTTGAGCAGCTCGGCCAGTCTGAAATTTTGCGTCTTCACGAGCTTGCCGTTCTGCCGGTAAGCAGTCAGATGGTGCGCTTCGTCGAACACTACCAGGTCCCACGGCGGAGCCGCCTTCAAGCGCGCCATGCGCGCACGCACCTTTAACGTGTCGATGCTGGCGATGAGCAGATTGTGCTTCTCGAAGGCGTTCGATTTGCGGTCGGTCACGTCACCTTCGCTGCCAAAGACCTCGAAGTTCAGGTGGAAGACTTCATTCAGTTCCCGGTGCCAGTTGTTGACCAGGCCCGCGGGCACCACCATCAACGCCCGCTTCAGTTCACCGCGGCTGATGAGTTCGCGCAGAATGAGCGCGGCCTCAATCGTTTTGCCAAGGCCGACCTCGTCGGCAATGAGAAATCGGCGCGGCGCTGCCGTCGCGACGCGATGCGTGAGCACCACTTGATGGGGCAGCAAATCGATCTTCGCCGAGGTCAAGGCGCTGACATTATCCATCAACGGCAGCGCGTGGGCTTGGTGGCAGAGCCACGCCCGCAGCGCCCGCTTGCCATCGCCCTTGGCATTGAGGACGACGATCTCCGACCGACTGAGCGCCGAAGACAGTCCCGCTACAGGTATCTGCCGCTCTCCACTAGGAAAGAATATCTTTATGAAGCCATCGACCGCCGGGGCAATGACGACGCCTTCGCCCAAATCGCCGTGACGCACACGCTCGCCAGGTTTGAAGGCGCGGATGCTTCCGTCGTTCAAACCATCGGTCGTTGGTGCGCTCATGGCTGGTTTCGCTCTTAGGAAATTCTCGAATTAAACAAGCCAGCCCAAATTGGTTTCTTGTCCGGGGTCATTGTCATGATCCGGCGCACGCTGGTTTGCGCGCCATTCCATATGCAGCGGCCTAGCGGAATCGACTGCTGTCGGTGCGCGCCGGAACAGTGCCAGTGGTAGGTATTCTCCGCTGCGTGGTGAAAGACTCGATTCCGCTCGGCGAGCCAGAGAATGAGGCTGGCTTCACGTCCGCCATCAGCGACGTTTTCCTGAAAGTCGAGGACTGCCGGATATACCTTCTGCTCCAACCAATCAACCGCTTCGTCGGGGTGCAGCGTATCCATCGCCGCTTCCAATCCGGCGACGACGAGAGTGCGATTATTGACGAGATTAAGTTTATCTTCCGGCCATCCGGCTTGATGCAGGCGCAGAAATTCACGGAGACTGCGGACGCTCTCAGCGGAGCAGATCCCGTTCAACGCCGCGGCATCCCACAGCAGTGACGTGCCGCAGCGAATCCAAGTGTCGTCGTGTAAGTCTGGGCTCATTGCTGATTACGCGTCAATGTCGAACAGCTTCAATTGCTCTAACGCCTTCTTCTTGTTTTCATCTTTCGCCAACCAGTCGCGGTAAATCGTCCGCGCACGTTGGGCGGCAAATCTGATTTCCTGGGAGCCTCCGTGGCGAGCCAGCCAGTCGACCAGCTCCGCGGTCGCGGGATGCGGCGCAAAGTTCGGGCTGTCCAATGTGTCCGTCACGCGAATGTTGCTTCCTTCAAAGCATCCGCCGACGAGAAACATCGTCTGGTCAAAGTCCCGCGCCATGCCTTTGCGTGACAGCCCTTTCCACGCCCGCGCCAATTCGACCGGCAGCGTGAGCGTAAAGACTTTGCTTTTCTCTGAGAACCAGCCCCGTTCCTCAAAGTCACCGGGCGCAATGCCAGTACCGCGTAGGAATTTCTGCATCTGGTCACGCGGCACTTGGCACGTCTCGTAGAAGAGGCGAAAGAATTGGCGTGTGTAGGGTTCGGCGTTGGCGGGGGGAGCTTCAATGCCGGAGGTCGTGTCGGCTTCTTCGTCCACCAATAGCTTTATGGCCGGCAGCGCATCTCTGATGGTGAACTCTCGTCCTTGTTCTATGAAAACTTTACCGTAATGCCGGGAGAAGTATTCCAGCGCCTTGCCGCGCTTGATGATGTCCAGGTCAGCAGCAGGAAGTCCATCGTTCCTATGTTGCTCAAGCAGACGCTTCAAGTGACGCACGTCATCCGTAATCAGGCGACGCAACCGCGCCCAACTGATGGGCTGCAACTCCGCTCCGTTTCGCTTCCGGCAGACGTGGATGATGTCGTATTCGATTTGCTTTGAGCCGAACTCGCCTTCGCCCTTCGTCTCGTCGCCGCGAATTGGATAAGTGGCTTCGAGGTAGAAACCGGCGTCAAACAAACTTTCCAGCACACCAACCCACGGCTCGTCTTCGCTGTGGTGGAAAGTGAAGGCCAAGATGCCGCCCGGCTTCAATACGCGATACGCCTCGCGCCAACAATCGGTAAGGACACGCTGATAGAAAACTCCCGCGTCGTCGGGATGTCGCGCTTTGTTTTCTACGGCCTCAAGTGCTTTTGGAACATATTCGGAAGTAAACAATTCGGGATAAGAGTCACGCAGGACTAATCGAAGCCAGACGTAAAAGAAATCTGACAACTCAGAGTAGTGCAACAATCCGCCAAAGGGCGGATCTGTAATAACGAGATCAAAGGAACCAGCGACCAACTCGCGCAACTCGGTCGCTGAACAGCAGGCAAGGTCCGCACTGTTTAGCACTTGGTCACGCGTCGAGACCTTCGCGTTACCGACTTCAGCAAGCGACGGATCGGTTCCGAGCCATCGCGCTGATACTTGTTCCACGGGTTGTTTGGCCCATCCGAGGCCCTCTAAGACTCCTTCACTTGACGAGGCCCAGTTTCCCCTGCCCAACTGCGGAAAAACGCCGTTCTCCACCACGTTGGACTTCGGGTTAAAGTTATTGTTTGCAAAGAACGGCTCTAACTTGTCGGCCTGAATATTCCAGATGCAAAACAAATTATTGTTGCGAAGATATTGCTGAAAGGCGCCAAGTACGGATTCCTTTACCGCTGGAGAAGCATTTCGATTTGTCGCGATAGCCTTAAGAAGTATACCGTGGACAAGTAACTGCCGCGGGTTAAAAAAGTGCGACCATTCTTTGATGCCGTGGCGATCAAGAGGATTCCGTTGATGAGTCATGTGCCCAAACGGAATCTCGGATGTCGGCCAGTAGTCTGCCAAGTCTGTCTTCTTCCGTCCCTCCCAATCTTCAAACGCTGCATTGATGGACTGTCCGTCCACGACTGCAAAGAAACGACCATTATAAGGAAGCCCCGCCTCGTCGCGTTTGGGTGAGTAGGCGTGAACCGCGGATGCCGCCCACGGTGCAGATTTTCCAGTGCTCTCAATGGCAGCGAGGCTCCCTTGATCTGTTCCGCAGGTCTGTTGTCCGCACGTGAAATGCCCCACCTTGCTGGAAGTCCCAGCATCGTCGCCCGTGCGAAAAGTGATTCTCGTGTCTGGGCAGGTAACTTCCGCAGGTAATTTGCCGCGCACTTCCAGCAGCCTTAGCTTCGTGGCACGAGCGTTGTTCCAGCGGATTGTCGCCTCAACCGAATCGGTAGCGCTGCCGCCGTATTCGCGGCCTTGCTCGTCGTACTTAGGACAACCTTCCAACCATTGTGGATGGATGAGCAGCGTCAGCTCCACCTTTTTGCTTTTCGCCTTACCAAGATTCATCGAGTTGCCTGCAACCGCCGCCTTCTTGTCTTCGTAATGTTTTTGGCAATGAGGACAGGCAAACCGTCCCTCGGCGTCCATCACGACGACAAGCTTTTCATCGGGCGCGACGAACAACGGGGCATCCGGTGCCATGCGCGCTGCGTGGCGCTCCACGTCGAAGGTTTTGCCGCACCCCCGACACTCATGGTCAGCCCAAGCGTCCACCGTTAGCGTTTTTACGGCGATGACCGGCGTGGACATGATCGGCGTGCGGTGGCCGCAACCTTCGCGCTGACACGGACCGTGCTTTGCCCAGAAGGTGTAGATGATTTCCGGCCCTTCGTAACGGTAATTCTTACGCTCTTGCCACGGCACGGAGAAGATGTCGAAATCGATTAGGAGTTCCTCCCACTCATCCGCTTCACCTTTGCGTCGAAACCATTTGCCCTTTTCCCCGTTCGGCCCGTCGCAAGCGTAGTAGGGCATGATTTGTGGTTTCACTTCCGCTTCGATGTCAGCGAGCAGTCGCTTTACTTCCTCGATGTCTATCTGCGCCATCTCGTTCTTCACGACGAACCACGCAACCGGATTCAGATCGCAGCCGAACATTTGCATCCCCAAACGCGAGCCTTCAACGATAGTTGTGCCACCGCCCATAAACGGGTCAGCCACTTTAAGATGGCGGAGCGTGCCGCGCTTTTGGTGGTTGGCGTAGTAAACTTCCCACACGGCTTTAGCGACTCTGCTCTCATCGTCCGGCGCTTTCATCGCCGCCGCGAGCAGCATGGAACGAAATACGCTGGAACGTCGCCGCGCCCACCACTTGGACATCTGGTAAATAGGCTTGCCCGAGTTGCCCTCGATGGCGGCAATCTGATTGATCGGTATGATCGGAAAATCGACTTCGAGACAGGTCTTGGGGCGGTTCGGGTCGGAGAAGTCCACCGTCTCGACAGCGACCTCCCGCCCCGCGCCAACGGCAACAGCGATTTGCTCGGTGAGCAATTCCTTTTTCGATTTACCGGATTTTCTTACAGCCATCGCTTAAGCGATCTCGCGCTCTAAGTATGGGATCGCATTCTGTTTGAACTCATCGAGCGAGGTGAACTGCTTGTCGGAGGCATTGGTGAGGCGGTTACGGTCCTTACGGGTCAGTTTGTCTATGTCCTCGTGAACCGCGATGCTTTTGAACTTCAGACTGTGCCGCTGGAACTCCAGACAACTGATGGTCGCCAGCCGTGCGCGGTTGTTGTCTTTGACCGCAAACAGATAGAGCGGAACGCCGTTCGGGCGAAATTCCCAATCCACTTCGAGGTCGTCGCGATCCGGGAGAGGCAAGACCTTTTCCGTGGGCTTAAAGCGTATGAGTTCTGCCTGGATGAACTCGGCGAGCAACTCCTCGAAGAGGCTGGCAAGCACCTCGCGGCGGAAGTAGCGCATGTTGCAGACTTTGGAAACGGCCTGCGAGAATTGCAGCAGTGCCGTGTAGAGCGACTCCGGCGTGGATTCGATAAAAAGTTCGCCGTTCTGTTCCCCGACGCCGTTCTCGGCCAAGATACGGTGGAATATTTTTTCCTTGTTGGGTGTGTCGATATCGTAGGTGTATGACAGACGCATCAACGACAGGCCGTGGTCGCTGACGCGGATTTTCTGGTTGGGACTGATATCGCCGTTCTTCGGCAGGTCGAGAAAAATGTCCATCATGTCCCCATCCTCATGGAAGAGTGGAGCCACGAGTTGAAGCATGCCCGGCCGCTTTTCGCGGACAGCAACATGTGAGTTGAACTGTTCTCGGAGTAGTTCGACCGCATCCATGATTACACCTCACCTTCCGGGAACATTTGAACCTGACTTAGGCCCGGGAAATAATCATCCGGTATTTCCAGTTTAATTATAGCGCAGAAATGAGCTAATGCCTCACGGAAAGAAGCGTAAGAACTGGATTGCTCAATGACCCGAGGCTCCAGGATTCCAGCGTTGATATCTTCGGCCATTCCGCGATGAATATGGAAAACCGCATGATGAGGGTGAACGCGTTCGCCGCCGTGCTGTCCGTTGCAACGAATCAGCTGGAAGCTGCCCGGTTCATCTCCCGGCACGTAAATCAGACCTATAGAAAAGTTTTCCACAAACTCGTCACTCTGCCGCATGAAAACTCGGAACGAGTGTGTACCGTCCACCGACTTCAAGGTCATATCGTTCCGCTTCATCTTCCCGTCGACCCGCATCTCACGCCTCGGTGGATCATCAACCTGCTTGGGGCAAGCAACGAGGTTGCTGAGTTCGTCGTCGGTGAATGTTCTCATGGTCTACGCCTAACGAGAAAGCTCGATGAACGGTACGGCAACTTCGAGCAGCGACAATCCGCCGTGCGCGAGCGTGGGATAGCCGCCGGCGCTGCGCCATTTGCGCCGACCGAGAGCGAACTGATTCGTTCCGTGCGCGCTCTGCAAACACAGCGAGATCGGTGGAACCCAGTGGTGCGCCGTTGACGGTCCGTGAGCGAAGCGACTGCTGCCGAAGTTTGTTTTCAGCCAGGCCACCTGCTCCTTGTCGCCCACGTCGGCGAACATGCCGGACGCCGCGTAGCCGTGGTCGCTAGTGATCACCAAGCGGCGTCCCGTGGCCATCCGTTCGACCATCTGCCAAAACGAATCTGAAGTAAGCTGTTGGGCGGCTTCGCGGCACAGTTTCTGAAAACCATCGCCAGGCTCGGCCAATTGGTGAATGCGCTCGTCCGGCCAATGATGCCAAAGCACGATGTCTGGCGCAGAGGCAATCCAGTCGAGACAATAATCCCACGCGGCATTCATGCTTTCGGTACGTGCGCCAGTTAAGTAGTGGGCGGAACCCGCGCCATTATTTTCGAACGATGAGCGCTGGCCGAAACCGAGCGCCTTGGCAAAAGATATAGTATCGCTCGGAATTTCGGAGCTGCGCGCACCGGACTGATGAACCTGGTAACCGCGCCGCTCGGCTTCTTGCAGCAGCCAGGATGATTCGCGCAACGAGAGCGCATCGAGAATTAACACGGCCCTGCCGGAGGGCGTGTTGTTCCAGAACTCGATCAGCGACTGTGCCGTGTGCAGCACCGATGTTTCGAAGTCCCGCCAGAGCTCCCACGCCGAGCCGGATAGCAGGAGTTCCATTTCACCGATCATTCGCTCGCGGGCGGTGACTTCGCGCTCGGCATGCTGCGCCGTTACGGGAGCGGAAAAGATTTCCCACAGTTTATCAAAGATGACCTGCCATGCTTCCTTTGGCGTCGAAGTGAGGACAGCATCCAGTATTACGTCTCGGTTGGCCGTCATTTCGTCTCTTTTTCCAGGTTCAATGAATATGTCACGCCGTCCGGCAGCTTCTTTAGAATCTCAATCAGTTGCGCCCCGGTCAACTGGGAGACATTGATATTCACATTGGTCACGTTGGTGGCGGGGGTGATGTCCCACTTTTCAACTTCGCCGAGCAAGTTTACCGGGGTCTTGGGTGGTGAACCAAATGGTTTAAACGTCGGTCCGGGCTGTGGTGTGGGGCTAGGCGGCTCGAAAGGATTCGGCGGCGGTGCGTCCGGTGGAACCAGCGGAGGTGTGACGACTGGAGTAATGGGCGAAACCGGAAAAAGCGGAACCGCGCCGCCGCTCGTTGCAGTGGCACCCGGTGTCGATAGAATCGTCTGCTCAAGTTCCTTTCCCGAGCCCAGCTTGCCCCTGATACGCATCCATGCGGCGTCAGCGGTTTCGCCGGGCTGCGCCTGCAACAATTCCAAGCCGCGCAAATTGATGGCAAGCTTCCCTTCAGCGCAGAGGCGCAGGACCTTTTCCTTTACCTTCACTTCGCCGAGCCAGGGGATACAATGCTTGCCGTTAATGCTCGGCTCTTGGAGTTCACCGAGTAATTTAGCTAGCGATGAACTGGATGCGGCGTGGGCGAGCGCGGTCTCTTCGAAGTCTTCCGCAATAAACAGTTCGTTCTCTATCTTTACATCGATGGCTTTAGGAATCTTGTCGCCTGTGGCGTTATGCTTCTCAACAAGGAATCGGCACTCCGTGGGTTGGGCAAAATTCCAAATATCGAGGAGCGCAAAGGTATCGAAGATGTCTTTGATCCCCTGGCGGAGATGCGAGTTCTGATAGGTGGTGTGCAGAGGGCGATACGCCGGGTCAGTATCCTTCCACTGATTAGCAAGGTGCACTGCTCGGGCGTAAATAATCAGGTCCCGGTCGAAATAGATATTCCCAGCCGACTTCGTCGGCAGTAAGAATCGGAGCGTGTTGCGCCGTTGGGACAGATGCCGCTTGAGCCAAGCGCCGACGGTCGCATCAAAATTTTCCGGATACTCTGGCAGGACAATCAGCGTGAGCCGACCATCCCAGCGGTCGGGGCGCTCGTTTTCCGGCAGTTCAGACCAAGGGTCGCTTTGCCATTTCTTGCGTAGTGCGACAACGCGGAACTGGCGTGAAACTTCCTCGGTGCCACCGATCACGTAACGAACTTCCGCCGCGAGTTGCTCGACATCCTGATTGTTCTCAAACAACCTGTCATTCTTCGCGTGAGCGAGCAGTTTCCCCTCTGCGTTTTCCTCTTCTTTAAAAACAAGCCGATTTCCGATCGGGTGAATGTTGAAGCTATTCTCTCGGATGAGCGCCATCTCAGCGGCGAAAGTATTGTCGTCAATAGCGTGTCCGCGGGTGATATCCGACTGTAGTTCAGCGGGTTCTGCGCCATTGACCTTTTCGACGCTCAGAGATCGAAGCCACAGGGCACTGATGATATCCGACGCGTCTGGGACGTTATTTGCTGGATCTTTGACGGCGGTAGAGACGGCTTCAAGGTTACGGCGCGCCTTTTCCAGCAACGTCCGGTGAACCTGATTGGCTACCGAACTCAGGAGCGACGTGACACTGCCCTTGTCGTTCGTAATATCGAAGTCGGCGGCATCGATGACGGGCGACTTGTCGCCACGGGTCTTGAAAAGGTCGACGAGTATGCGGATGAGGTCTCGGGTTTCCTGCGCTTCCGTAGCTACGAGAACCTGGTCTTCAAGCATGTGCATCAGTACGGGCGAGTAGGGCCAAGCTTCGAGGAATTCAGTACGTTTCGTTTCATGCTGTGATGGCGAGACTTGCGCAAGGCGGAGATATTCTTCGACGTGCGGTTTTACAAGAACGTTGATGTCTGACGCAGGGATGTTCAGCCGGTTCTGGAAGACGCGGTGAAGCAAGAGGCGTTGGCGGTCCTGTTTGGCCTGCGTCCCTTGAAAATCCACCAATACCGGGTTGATTCGGTGAATCTGCTGATACGCCTGTGATTGGTTGTCTCGGATGGATGTGACGAAAACGAGCAGGTCGGGATGGTCATTAGCGATCTCGGAGAGGAGTTGGATGAAATTGAATGCCCAGTTGCGCCACGGATACTGGGCAGTGTTCGTGAGTCCGTCGTACCAGGTCTGAAACTCGTCGAGTAGCAGGGCGGTTGGCTGCGCTTTAAACATCTCAAGGAGCAAGTCGATGCTCGGCACGTTGGTCTTGGCCGCGCCCATACCCTCCCATTTGCCCTTGACGAATTCGCCCTTGGGATGCCGCTCGAACAAGAGATCCCATAGAAACTTGAATCGTTGTTGAAAGAGGCTCTCGGCGACCACGTGAAAATCGCCGCGAAACTTGAGCGCATTCAACTCGGGACGGTTCAGCTTCGCGGCCCAGTCTGCCAACCACTTGGTCGCCTCTACTGGGTCCTTAATGCTGTGCCACAGCGCGGCCATCAAGTGCGATTTACCCTGACCGCGACCGCCTAGCAGTACAACGGGCCGGGACTTGTCCGCCTGCGTTGCCTCGAACACGCGCAGGAGATCAACGGACGGGTAAGTGATGCTCAGGAACTCGGCGGCGGATTTTTGGAGCGCGCTCGTCGGCCTATCTGTGGAAAAATCGATGGTCGTGCCTCTGAGGCGTTCGCCCTTGAACTCGTCGCGTAGTTGTAAGTTAAGCATAAAAAATGTTCGGCACTGACAAAAAAGCAGTATGGCGTTTCTAAACCGCTCCAAGCCTCACATTTGATAATTGCAACATGTGGTGTCTCGACTAAACTCTACATCTGTGCACAACTTGTCTTATATTCATTTGCCGTTCCGAAGGCCAGGAGGTGTTTGCGCTCGGAAAATCAGCAGGGTCGGAGTCGCCACATCCCGGATCGGCGCGTTCGGATAATAACAAAGGAGGACGGGGATTGGAAAGGATAAATTACAAAGGATTTTTTTGAGGTGATAATGTTGGCGCAAAAAAAAGAGCCGGCAGAGATCACCGCCGGCTCTTTGCATTCTCGAATCGCTGATGTCAGCTCTCTACTCAATCACGAGCAGCCGCTCACCGCGCCGCAGTTCAGGCACTTGTAGCAAGCGCCGCTGCGGATCATGATCGCGCCGCAATCGGGACAGGGCGGCGCATCCTGTTGGTAAAGGCTGGTGATGCTGCTGATGCTCGCCACCGGCGCGCCGCCGCGCGGCGCCTGGGAACCGATCGGAATGACCTTCTTGCTGATCGGGACGTTTTCCTTTCCCTCGGCATCCTGCCTGACGACGCCCACTTCCTGCTGGGCGTCGCCGTCGAGGAACTTGGTGGCCAGCCAACGGAAGATATAGTCCATGATCGACTTGGCCATCGGGATATCGGGGTTCTTGGTGAAGCCCGAAGGCTCGAAGCGCATGTGGCTAAACTTATCCACCAGCACCCGCAGCGGCACCCCGTACTGAAACGCCATTGAGATCGCCGTCGCAAAGGAATCCATCAGGCCGGAAATCGTCGAGCCTTCTTTGGACATGGTGATGAAGATCTCGCCCGGCTGGCCGTCTTCGTACATTCCGGCGGTGATGTAGCCTTCATGGCCGGCGATGTCGAACTTGTGCGTGATCGATCTTCGCTCGTCGGGTAATTTGCGCCGCAGCGGCCGGCTTTCCTTCGCCTCCGCCGCGGGAGCTTTCTTCTCTTCCTTATCCTTGGAGGTGTTAAGGGGTTGGGTGCGCTTGGAGCCGTCCCGGTAGATCGCCACGGCCTTGAGGCCGAGCTTCCAGGATTCCATATAGGCGTGCATGATATCCTCGACGCTCGCCTCGTTCGGCATGTTGATGGTCTTGGAGATCGCGCCGGATATAAAGGGCTGCACCGCGCCCATCATCCGCACATGCCCCATATAGTGAATCGTCCGGACGCCGTTGGCGGGCTTGAAAGCGCAATCGAAAACCGGCAGGTCATCGTCCTTGAGGTGCGGCGCCCCTTCGATGGTTTTATGCTCGTCGATGTACTCGACGATTTCTTGAATCTGTTTAAGATCGTAACCGAGCCGCTTGAGCGCGCGCGGAACCGTGTTATTGACCATTTCCAACAGGCCGCCGCCGACCAGCTTCTTGTATTTCACCAGCGCGATATCGGGCTCGACCCCGGTGGTGTCGCAGTCCATCATGAAAGCGATGGTGCCGGTGGGCGCCAGGACCGATATCTGGGAATTTTTAACGCCGCTCTTCTCCGCTTCCGCGCAGGTCTGGTCCCAGGCCTCGCGCGCCGCCGTGAGCAGATCCAGCGGCACGTGCGACGGCGAAATCTTGTAGGCGTGCGAGCGGTGTTTGTTCAATACCCGGAGCATCGGCAGGCGGTTCACTTCATATCCGGCAAACGCTCCGGTAGCCGCAGCGACGCGCGCGGATTGCAAATAGCCTTCGCCGGACATGAGGGCGCTCAGCGCCGCCGCATAGCCGCGGCCCGCGTCGGAGTCGTAAGGCAACCCCAGCGACATCAGCAGCGCGCCGAGGTTGGCGTAGCCCAATCCCAGCTCGCGAAACGCATGGGCGTTGGCCGCGATCTCGGCAGTGGGGTAGGAGGAATTATCGATCAGGATATCCTGCGCCAGGATGACGATGTCCACCGCCCGGCGGAACGACTCGGTATCGAAAACGCCGTCGTCGCGCAGGTACTTGAGCAGGTCCAACGAAGCCAGGTTACAAGCCGAATTATCGAGGTGCATGTATTCGGAGCAGGGATTCGAAGCGTTGATCCGTCCGGTGTTGGAACAGGTATGCCAGTCGTTGATCGTCGTGTCGTATTGCATGCCCGGATCGCCGCAGAAGTAAGTGCTCTCGGCGATCATGCGCAGCAAGTCCCGCGCCTTGAAGGTCTCGCAAACCTCGCCGTTGGTGACGTAGCGCGTCTTCCACTCGCGGTCCTCTTGAACGGCTTGCATAAACTCTTCCGAGACGCGCACGGAGTTGTTGGCGTTTTGGAAAAAGACGCTGCCGTAGGCCGGCCCGTCGAGGCTGGCGTCGTATCCCGCCTCGATCAGCGCCCAGGCTTTTTTCTCTTCTGCAACTTTGCACTTGATGAACTCCTCGATGTCCGGATGATCGACGTTCAAGATCACCATCTTGGCGGCGCGCCGGGTTTTGCCTCCCGACTTGATGACGCCCGCCGAGGCATCCGCGGCTTTCATGAACGAGACCGGACCCGACGCCGTCCCACCACCCGCCAACTGTTCCTTGGCAGAGCGGATCCTGGATAGATTCACGCCGGACCCCGAGCCGCCTTTAAAGATCACCCCCTCCTTGCGGTACCAATCGAGGATGGAATCCATGGTATCGTCGACGGACAAAATAAAGCAGGCCGAGCACTGGGGCTTTTCTTCAATCCCGCAATTGAACCAGACCGGGCTGTTAAAACAGGCCTTCTGATGCACCAAAATATGGGTCAGCTCGTCGGCGAAAGCCTCAGCATCCTGTTCGGTGGCGAAATAACCGTCCTTTTTTCCCCAGCCCGTTATGGTCTCGACCACCCGACCGATCATCTGGCGCACGCTATGTTCGCGCTGCGCAGTACCCAAAGGACCGCGGAAATATTTCGACACCACCACGTTTGTCGCCATCATCGACCAGGCCTTGGGAACCTCGACATTGGCCTGCTCGAAAACCACTCGCCCCTTCTCACTGGTGATGGAAGCGGAGCGTTGCTCCCACTCGATCTCATCGTAGGGATGCACCCCAGCCAGGGTAAAATACCGCTCGACTTTTACGCCGGTGTTGGCCTTTCTCTGTTCGGGACTAACCTTCAATTCGCTCGCGGAATACGCCGTGCTTGCCATTTGATCCTCGCTCCCTTACCCCTCGGGGCCTTCAATATATGGTGGAAAAAAAGTTAGCAACCCACTACATTTTGTACTATTAGAAGCAATTTGGCGATTTGTCAATAATTTTTTTTCGCGCCTGATTTTTCACGACTTTTTGCCGCCCCTCGGTCATCTGACGTTAACAATGGGGCCGAAAAATCTCCCGGTGGAGCCCCACGGGCAAGCCCGTGGCACCTCCCAGCGCGCCCGTGGGGCGGAATCCTGAGCGAGACCCCCGGCCATGGCCGGGGCTCGAGTCGAAGGGTGGAGTCCAAATCAGACTTCTGATAGGCTTCATTCCAACGAACGCCATGGGAAAAAAGGACGCTTACGTCGAACGGCTTGGCGACGTCCTCGGTAAGTCGCTTAAACGCCTCGAACTGGCGCCGCGGCTCGACGAGTACGGCGTCTGGCCCGTTTGGAATGACGTTGTCGGCAATCCGATCGCGCGTAACGCCCAGCCCGAAAAAATCCGCAACGGCACCCTTTTCGTGAAGGTTGCGAGCTCGGTCTGGATGCAGCAACTCCAGTTCATGAAAGAACTGATAACCGAGAAACTCAATCAGCGGTTGGGAACCCAGGTGGTTAAAAACATTTTTTTCGTGGTCGGGAAAATCGACGCGGCCGCGGTCGAGACCGAAGCTCAACCCACGACGCAATCCTCGGCCGAAGCGCGCGAACCCGAGATTGACGAAGCATTTCTCAACTCGCTGACCGACCCGGATATCCGCCAGGCCTTCAAGCGGCTCCTGCGTAGCTACGCGCGCCGAAAACTCAAGAGCTGACGCGTGACCGATTCGATCGATTGCGCGGCGCGAATCCAACGAGCCTGGCGCTCAGGGTTAACGCGAGACTCTAGACTCAAGACTCGAAACGCTTTGCGGAAATCCCGCGAGTAACGACGCCACTTCCGCGCCGTACTCTTTTCCTTTCTCATAGATGACCAACGGCGCAAGCACCTCGATCCCGCTTCTCCCGCCCTTGGTTCCCTCGACCAAAACCAGCGACGCCTCGACGCCGGCAAAAGCGTGGACCATGCGCAGCCGCTTAGGCTCGATATTCGCTTCGCGCATGGTTCCGAGCAAATCGACGACGCGAAGCGCCGGGTAGATGACGGCCATTCTCCCGTTCGCGGGTAGCAGATAGGCCCCGGCGCGCACAAAATCCATCAGGCGGCCCGCGATTTCATGGCGCGCGAGCCGTTTTTCCGGATCGGGACTGATGCGCCCGCTGGTCGGCTCACGGTAGGGCGGGTTGCAAACTACGGCCCCATGGCTCTCCCGCGCCGCAAATCGAGCGATCTGACGCACGTCGCCGCAAAGTATTTTTATGCGATTTTCATAGCCGTTCAAGGCGACATTGGCCTGCGCCCGCTGCGCCATTCCACGCTGC
>Ga0184627_10000153_pt1 | contig 33045 bp, 31 predicted proteins | sample PLM3_127_b1_FD_133150 | JGI IMG/M metagenome (GOLD analysis project Ga0184627, IMG submission 133150) | Groundwater sediment microbial communities from an aquifer in East River, Colorado, USA - PLM3_127_b1 | ecosystem: Environmental > Terrestrial > Soil > Riparian zone | place: USA: East River... | reverse complement strand
CTGCTATGCGCGGTCGATGTAGGCCCCGGTATCGGTGTTGACGTTGATTCTTTCGCCTTCCGCCACGAATTGCGGCACCATCACGGTAACTCCCGTGTCGGTCTTGGCCGGCTTGAAGGAACCAGTAGCGGTCGCGCCCTTGAGATTGGGTTCCGTCTCCACCACGGTGAGCGTCACCGTCGGCGGCATCTGGATGCCGATCGGCCGCTCGTTGTGAAAATTGACCTGCACGTCCGTATTGGGAATCAGATAGCCGGACTGCTCCTCGAGGAAGTCGGCCGGGAGGGTGAGTTGCTCGAACGATTCCCTGTCCATGAAGACGTAGCCGCTGCTATCCTTGTAAAGGAACTGCATATCGCGATGTTCGACGTGGGCGCGCTCGATCTTGTCCTCGGTACGGATGCGTTCGTTGCGCTTGGTGCCCGACTCGATGTCCTTCATCTCGACCTGCATGAACGCGCCACCGCGTCCGCCGACGTGGACGTGATGGGACTTGAGCACGCGCCAGACGCGTTTTTCCCACTCGATCAGACTACCGGCGCGGATTTCGGTTGCCAGGACTTTTGCCATTGCGCTACCTTAACTCGAAAAAGGGCGTAAGTTTACACCAGTGTTTGATCCTGCCGCAGTCATAACCGGCCTGCCGCATCTGCCTGGCGTCTATCGCATGCTGAACGGGACGGGAGAAGCACTGTACGTCGGCAAGGCGCTCGACCTGAAGAAGCGTGTCGCTTCCTATTTTCAGAAAGCGGGCGGACTGTCGCCCCGCATCCAGCTGATGCTCGGGCAAGTGGCGGCTGTCGAGACCACTGTCACTCGCTCTGAAGCCGAGGCATTGCTCCTCGAGCACAACTTAATCAAGACTTTAAGTCCACGCTATAACATACTGTTTCGAGATGATAAATCCTATCCATACCTGGTGCTGACCGGACACCGGTTTTCACGCCTGGGATTTCACCGCGGCAGTCTCGACAAGCGCCATCGGCATTTCGGACCGTTCCCCAACGCCGGGGCGGTGCGGGAAAGCATTCAACTCCTGCAAAAGGCGTTCCGGCTCCGCACCTGCGGAGACACCGTCTTCAGCAATCGCTCGCGCCCGTGCCTGTTGCACCAGATCCGGCGCTGCAGCGCGCCGTGCGTCGGCCTGATCAGCGAGTCCGATTACGCTGACGATGTCGGGAGCGCGATTCTGTTCCTGTCGGGCAAGGAAGACGAGGTGATCCAGCGCCTCGCGTCGCGCATGGACGCCGCCGCGAGCGGCATGCGCTACGAAGAGGCCGCGATCTTCCGCGACCAGATCGCGGCATTGCGAAAAGTGCGGGAAAAGCAATTCGTGAGCGGGGAGGGCGTCGACGCCGACGTCATCGCCTGCGGACGCGCCGCCGGCGTGGTGTGCGTGAATCTGGTGATGATCCGCGGCGGCCGCCATCTCGGCGACAAGAACTTCTTTCCGCGCAATGCCGATGACTCCGACCTGCAACACGTGCTGGAGGCCTTCGTGCCGCAGCATTACCTGGAGCACGCCGTGCCGTCGCAGATCGTGGCGGGTGAGAGGCTGGATGCCGCTGCGCTCGAGCGGCTGTTGTCGGAACGCGCTGGCCGCAAGGTGAGCATCCACGCCAACCCCGGCGGCGCGCGCAGGGCATGGCTGGCAATGGCTACCCGCAACGCGCAGCTCGGGGCGGCGCAGGCGTTAGGGTCGCAGGCAACCCAGGAAACAAGGCTGGCGGCACTGCAACAGGCCCTCGACCTGCCGGAGACCGTGCAGCGCATCGAGTGCTTCGACGTGAGCCATACTCAGGGCGAGGCCACTGTTGCCTCCTGCGTGGTTTACGACAAATCGGCGATGCAGAAAGGCGAGTACCGCCACTACAATATACAGGTCAGAGCGGACGATAGATCGCCGTCTGACCTCGGCGCGATCGAGCGGACGCGCGGCGCCGTTCATCGCGCCGGCATCGAACCCGGCGACGATTACGGCGCGATGCGCGAGGTGCTGACGCGGCGCTACCGCAAGATCGTTGCCGGCGAGGGCAAAGTGCCCGATCTCGTCCTCATCGACGGCGGCAAGGGACAGCTCGCCGTGGCGACCGGCGTCTTTGCCGAGCTCGGCCTGAGCGACGTCGCGCTGGTGGCGGTGGCCAAGGGCCCGGAACGCCGGCCGGGGCAGGAACAGCTGATGGCGGCCGGCGGCCGCGAGCCGCTGGCGCTGGGCACCGATCATCCCGGGCTGCACCTGATCCAGCAGATCCGGGACGAGGCTCACCGCTTCGCCATCCAGGGGCACCGCGCGCGGCGCGGCAAGGCCCGCAGCGGCTCGACGCTGGAGAAAATATCCGGGATCGGCGCGAAACGCCGTCAGCGGCTGCTCGCCCGCTTCGGCGGATTGCGCGGGCTGCTCGCAGCCAGCGTGGACGAACTTGCGCAAATCGAGAGCATCAGTCGTACACTGGCGGAGAAGATCCACCGCGAATTGCACTAGCGTCCTGAATCGCTTATGCCCCTTAATCTGCCCAACCTGCTCACCTGGCTGAGGATCGTGCTGATCCCGCTGTTCGTGGGCATTTTCTATTTCGAGAAAAGCTGGGTATCCATTCCCAACCAGAACCTGGTTGCGACCATCATCTTCAGCGCTGCCGCCATCACCGACTGGCTCGACGGCTGGCTCGCCCGCAAGCTCAACCAGACCTCTGCCTTCGGCGCTTTTCTCGATCCGGTCGCCGACAAGCTGATGGTGGCGGCGGCCCTGATCACCCTCGTCCAGCTGGAACGCGTGGATGCAATCATCGCGCTCATCATCATCGGACGCGAGATCACGATCTCGGCGCTGCGCGAGTGGATGGCGAAGATCGGGGAGGGCAGAAGCATCGCGGTGTCTTTACTTGGCAAGATCAAAACCGTCTCGCAGATGGTGGCGATTCCGCTGCTGCTGTACGATGACGACATCGGCGCCTTCAATCCGGCGTTGGTCGGAACGTGGCTGATCTACCTGGCGGCGTTGCTCACACTGGCGTCGATGGCCTACTACCTCAAAGTGGCGTTGCCGCATGTATGGAAAAAGACCTGAATCGACTTCGAGTTGCCAGAGCAGGGCAGGCTGACCTATAATTTTCCTTACGAAACGCGGGAATAGCTCAGTTGGTAGAGCGCAACCTTGCCAAGGTTGAGGTCGGGAGTTCGAGACTCCTTTCCCGCTCCAGAATCCGGGGAAAACGAGGCCGTTTCGGCGCGACGGCTTAACCTGCAGATCGCGCAGCCAGCGAAGAATGCTCTGGCTGCGGCAACCTGAAGGTTAGCCTCCGCCGCAACTTCGTTTTCCCCTTTTAGTTTCGGCGGGGTGGCAGAGTGGTCATGCAGCGGCCTGCAAAGCCGTGGACGCCGGTTCGATTCCGACCCCCGCCTCCAGCTTTCCGTACTTGCAGCCGCCAAGGAAAGCGTACCTGGATAAACTGAAGAGACTGCGGATAGCCGTCCAGCATGTCTGCTATTATTATATTTTCCCAGTCATAACGGGCACGTGGATGCGAGGCAGGCGCAGGAGTTAGACCGATGCCGAATTGATCGCTTTCGTAGCGGAATCAACGAGTATGGCGCAGGTCTTACGTCGGTTAGGACTGCGTGCGGCCGGCGGCAACTACGAACTGGTGAAGATGAGGATCAACTCATTGCGGCTTACTACGGAACACTGGACCGGGCAGGCGCACCTGCGAGGCAAGACCAATCCGCATGTTCGCAGGCACCCTCTACAAAGCATCTTGCGTCGGGGTACGTATTACCAAAGTAACAAACTACGAAAGAGACTTCTGCGCGAAGGAGTGCTCGAGCCGAAATGCTCAAGCTGCGGCGGAATTGAATGGCTGGGGGGCTTGATCCCGTTGGAACTGGATCATGTTGATGGCGACAAGACGAATAACCAGCTCGACAACATACGGCTGATTTGCCCCAATTGCCATGCTCTTACTCCAACGTATCGGGGTAAGAACACGAAGTATCCACATATTCCTGCAGCGGAAGGTGTGCGGGAAGGAATCAAGCGTAATGGTAGCATGGCCGCGTACGCCAGAGAAATGAAAGTCTCGTCAGATACCGTTAGAAGCTGGCTGCAAAGGGCTGTACGGGGATAGGGTGACGGGCGAGTGGTGGAATTGGTATACACAAGGCACTTAAAATGCCTCGGCGAAAGCCATATCGGTTCGAGTCCGGTCTCGCCCACCAATTCGGTGCGCACTCAGGAGCTTCATGATCGTTTTTAATTTAGGGTGCGAGAACAGCCACTGTTTCGAGGGCTGGTTCGCCTCGAACGAGGACTTCGAGCAGCAGCTTGGGCGCAAGCTCGTCACCTGCCCGCTGTGCGGCAACGCCGGCGTGGTACGGCTGCCGCATGCTTCGCATATCCGGACGGGCGGTAAGGACCGGGAACGGGCGCCGAGCGCCACGTCGACGGAAGCGGCATCGCAGCAGTACGCGAATGTCGGTAGCGAGATCCTGGCCAGGCTGGTGGAGCATATCGTCGAGAACACGGAAGACGTGGGCTCGGCCTTCCCGGAAGAGGCGCGCAAAATACACTATCATGAATTGCCCGACCGCCGGATTCGCGGCACGGCCTCGCGTGAAGAAGTGGCGGCGCTAAAAGACGAAGGTATCGAGGTGGTCGCGCTTCCCATCCCCGCTCACCGGCTGGGCAAGGCGCATTAGCAGCCGGCAGCACGGGGATATCCGATAAGTCCGACAAACTCCTAGGACATTCCGCCGCGCCACGGCGCGGCTCACTGCAACCCGGGGGAGACACCATGTTCAAGCACATATTGCTACCGACCGACGGCTCCATCATCTCCAAGAAGGCGGTCAAGCGCGGGATCGCTCTCGCCAAGAAGGGCGGGGCGCGCGTGACGGCACTTCACGTCGTGCCCGAGTTCAAGCTCATGGTGGACGAAGGCATCACTATGTTGAGCCCCACCCTCCGGAAGCGCTTCGAGGACGAGGGACGGGCGCGGGCGCAGAAAATGCTCGATGAAATCGCCAAGCAGGCGCGCGCCCGCGGCGTGCGCTGCTCGACCCTGTGCGCGGCAGGCGATCTGCCGTATCAGCAAATCATCGCCACCGCGCGCAGGAAAAAGTGCGATCTCATCCTGATGGCTTCCCATGGCCGCCGCGGCTTGTCGAGCCTGCTGTTAGGCAGCGAGACCGCCAAGGTGCTGTTGCACACCAAGGTGCCGGTGCTGGTAGTGCGCTGAAGCAGGGCCGCTGCGCGTCCGCAAACGCGGCGGACGATTACTCCAGCCGCAGGTTCATGGCTGCGATCAACTTGCGCCAGCGCTCGAATTCCGTGCGTCGGTACTGCGCGAGTTGATCGGGCGTGCTGCCCGACGGCTCGGCACCCTGGCTGGCGAAGCGCTGGGATATTTCCGGCTCCGACAGAATTTTTACGACCTGTGCGTTGAGACGGTTGACGATGTCGCGCGGTGTGTTGGCTGGCACGTACAGACCGTACCAGGTGACGTACTCGAAGCCGGGAACGCCGGATTCAGCCACCGTCGGGATCTCGGGCGCGGCCGGAGAGCGCCTCGCGCTGCCCACCGCTATGCCGCGCAGCTTGCCGCTCCGCGCCTGCGGCAGCACCGATGGCATGCTGTTGAACATCAGCGATACGTGGCCGGCGAGGATGTCGGTAACCGCCGGCGCGGTCCCTTTGTAGGGAACGTGCAGCATGTCGATTCCGGTCATGCTCTTCAGCATTTCCATTCCGAGATGTTGCGGGCTGGCGTTGCCGACCGAAGCGTAGTTGATCTGCCCCGGCCGGCTCTTCGCCAGCGCGATCAGCGCCTTCAGCGTATGCACGGGGAGCGAAGGATGCACGACCAGAATTTGCGGATTGATCACCAGCAGGCTTACTGGCGCGAAGTCGCGTTCAGGGTCGTAGGGGAGCTTGCTGGCCAACGCCGGGTTGATGCAAAAACCGGCTGAGGTACCCAGTAACAGGGTATAACCGTCAGCGGCCGCGCGCGCCGCGACTTCGGTGCCGATCGCGCTTGCCGCACCCGCCCGGTTTTCCACCACGATCTGCTGGCCCCAGGCCTCGGTCAGCTTCTGCCCGAGGCTGCGTCCGACGAGGTCTGTCGGGCCGCCGGGCGGGTAGGGTACGATCAGGCGGATCGGCTTCACCGGGTAGTTCTGCGCCGAGCCGATGCTACCGGCGAGCCCCAGGACGATGGCGCTGCCAGCCATGACGATTCGCCGCATGTTTTCCTCTGTCGTTTTTCCGGGGCCGCTCCCTGCAAATCTATCACAACGTGGTCTTCCACCCCTCAACGGGCGGCCCGAATCGGCTAGACTACAGCCTCGCCAGCCCACCGGAAACCTTTCCCATGAACCATCCAGCGGCACCGCTGCAGACCCTCACGGACAAGCTGATCGCCAGGAAAGAGGGCGCCATTGGCTGGGTCATTTTCAACAATCCGGAGCGCCATAATGCGACTTCGTTCGAGATGTGGCAATCGTTGCCGCTGGTGCTGGACGCCTACGTCAGGGACCCGGAAGTACGCGTCATCATTTTCAGGGGCGCCGGCGAGAAAGCATTCAGCGCGGGCGCCGACATCTCCCAGTTCAAGGAAAAGCGCAGCAGCGCAGAGGCCGTGAAGGAATACAACGCCGCGGCGGACGCCGCGAGCGGGGCGCTGCGACAATGCGCGAAACCGACGATCGCGATGATCCGCGGCTATTGCATGGGCGGCGGCACTGCCGTCGCGGTCGGCTGCGATATCCGCATTGCAGCGGATGATGCGCGTTTTGGAGTGCCGGCGGCAAAACTGGGCCTCGGCTACCGGTTCGACGGCATCAAGCGCCTTGCCAGCATTGTCGGCCCTTCGTTCACCGCCGAGATCTTCTTTACTGGGCGCCAGTTCGCGGCGCAGGAGGCTCTGCAGATGGGGCTAGTGAACCGGATGCTGCCCGCCGCCGAGGTCGAGCGCTATACGCTGGATTATGCGAACACGATGGCCGGTAATGCGCCGCTCACCATTGCCGCGGTGAAGCGCTCGCTGATCGAGATGCAAAAGGACCCGGCGGAGCGCGACCTGGAGCTGTGCCAGCGTATGGTGGACGCCTGCTTCCAGAGCGAGGACTACAAGGAAGGGCAGACCGCGTTCATGGAGAAGCGCAAGCCGCTGTTCAAGGGCCGCTGATACCGGCGGCAGGCCGGGCCGGCGCATGAGGTCGGGCGGCAACCTAAACATACCGAGGGAAAGCCATGGCATTAGATGTCTATCGCCCCGATCTCACCGTGGGCGTGATCGGCACGGGCGCGATGGGCCGGGGCATCGTCCAGGTGGCCGTGGCCGGGGGCGTCCAAGTACTGATGACTGACAGCCGGCCGGGCGCCGCCGCGGAGGCTCGCGACTTCATCGACAAGATGTTGATGCGCGCTGCGGAGAAGGGCACGCTAACGCGGGACGAAGCGGTCGCCGCGGTAAACCGCGTCAAGATTGTCGGCGGCGTGGCCGACATGAAGCCGTGCCAGGTGGTGATCGAAGTCATCGTCGAGAACCTGGAAGCCAAGCAGAAACTGTTCGCAGAGCTGGAAAGCGTCGTTGCGCCGGAGTGCATACTGGCAACCAATACCTCCTCGCTCTCGGTCACCACCATCGCCTCGAAGTTGAAAACGCCGCAGCGCTTCGGCGGATTCCATTTCTTCAACCCGGTGCCGCTGATGAAGCTGGTGGAGGTGATCGACGGCCTGCAGACCGAGGGCTGGGTATCCGAAGCGCTGATGGGCCTCGGCCGCCGCATGACGCGCGAGCCGGTGCGCCTCAAGGACGCGCCGGGCTTCCTCGTAAATCAGGTGGGCCGCGGTTTTACGCTCGAGGCCTCGCACCTGGTCTATGAAGGCATTGCGGCATTCCCCGACGTGGATCGCGTGATGCGCGACATCGGCGGTTTCCGGATGGGGCCGTTCGAGCTGATGGAATTGACCGGCCTCGACGTGACGCAACCGGCGTCCGAGCTTATTTACAACCAGTTTTTCCAGGAGCCTCGCTACCGACCGAACCTGATCATGCGCAGCCGTTATGAGGCCGGCCTGCTGGGACGCAAGAGCAAGCGCGGATTCTACGAATACGATGCCGAAATGAAGCCTGTCGTCGCAGCAGAATCTGCCGCGCCGGCCGACCGGCCATCCAGTGTATGGGTAAGCCCGGCAGAGCCGCTGGGACACGCCGCGCTGGTCGAACTGCTGAAAAAGCTCGGGGCGCCGCTCGAATCCGGGGCCAGGCCGGAGGCAAAGTCGCTGATCCTGGTCACGCCGGTCGGGGAGGATGCCACGACCTGCGCGGTTGAGCAGGGGCTTGATCCGAAGCGCACGATGGCAGTGGATACGTTGTTCCCGATGGTGAAGCGCCGCACCATCATGGGCACGCCGGTGACCGACCCTGCATACCGTGCCGCGGCCCACGGACTCCTGGCTGCCGACGGCGTTCCGGTCACGGTGTGCCGCGACAGCCCCGGCTTCATCGCGCAACGGATCGTGGCGATGATCGTCAACATCGGCTGCTCGATTGCCCAAAGCCGCACTGCGCAGCCCGCCGACATCGACAAGGCGGTGACCCTCGGGCTCAACTACCCGAATGGCCCTTTCAGATTCGGCGACGTGCTAGGGCCGGACCGCGTATACCGGGTGCTCAACGGCATGTATCGTATATACGGCGATCCGCGCTACCGTCCCAGCATCTGGCTCACCCGCCGCGCGAAACTGGGTGTTTCGCTGCTGACGCCGGAACCCTGATGACCGCAACTACAACGATGTCCTGACAAGGAGATAGTCATGCTCGATGCTTACCTCTACGAAGGCGTGCGCACCCCATTCGGGCGGCATGCCGGTGCGCTCGCCAAGGTACGACCCGACGACCTGCTGGCGGATGCCATCAAGAACCTGATGAAGAAGTCGGCCTTCAAGCCGGAGCAGATCGAAGACATCATCGTCGGCTGCGGCAACCAGGCCGGGGAGGACAGCCGCTGCGTGGCGCGCCATGCGGGCCTGGTGGCCGGACTGCCAATCGAGACGCCGGGCACCGTGCTCCAGCGAAACTGCGCCAGCGGCCTGGGAGCGCTGGTGCATGCGGCACATGCAATTACCGCGGGCGAGGGCGAGGTGTACCTCGTGGGCGGGGTGGAAAGCATGAGCCGTTCGCCGCTGATCATGAGCCGCTCGGAATCCGCTTTCGCGCGCGATATCAAGCTCTACGACAGCACGATCGGCCCGCGCTTCTCCAACCCCAAACTGGTCAAACAGTTCGGCGACGACCAGATGCCGCAAACCGCGGACACGCTGGCGCGCCAGTACGAGATCAAGCGCGAGGAAGCGGACCGTTTCGCGCTGCGCTCGCAACAGCGCTATGCCATCGCCAAGGGCGAGGGCTTCTTTGCCGGGGAAATCGCGCCGGTCGAGCTGCCACCCACGCGCAAGGGACCGGTGCCGCCGATCGCCGACGACGAGCATCCACGGCCGACCACGGACCTCGACTCGCTTGCCAAGATGAGGCCGCTGTACGAGGGCGGAGTCACCACCGCCGGCAATGCCTCGGGCGTCAACGACGGCGCAGTGGCATTGTTCCTGGGCTCAAAGTCGGCGGGCGACAAGGCCGGCATCCAGCCGATGGCCCGCGTGATCGCCAGCGCCGCGGCAGGCGTGTCACCCCACGTCATGGGCATAGGGCCAGTTGCCGCTTCCAACAAAGTGCTGGCGCGGGCCGGCCTCAGCTTGAAGGACATGGATATCGTCGAGATCAACGAGGCGTTCGCGGCCCAGGTGCTGTCCTGCATGAAGGGACTGGGCATGGCCCTGGATGACAGCCGCATCAATCCCAATGGCGGTGCGATAGCGGTTGGCCACCCCTTGGGTGCGTCTGGCGCCAGACTGGCCCTTACCGCAGCCCGGCAGCTGCAGCGCAGCGGGGGCCGGTATGCCCTGGTGAGCCTTTGTATCGGGGGCGGGCAAGGGATGGCGGCGATAATCGAGCGCGTCTGATCTCCTGTTTGTTGCTCTTTACAGGCCGGGGCGAATCCCCGGCCTTATTACGTACGCCGGTCGACGGTCGTTTGACTAATTTAGCGGGGAAGAGGATCATTTGCATATACCGTCCAAATAGATTGTATATATAACAGCAGCCTGCAGTGCCTTTTAAAAGGGTTTGTTCAATGCTCACCAGCAAGCAATTGCTGGAACAGCTGATAATCTCCCGCGAGATGCTGAACAACCACCTTGCCCGCGGCCTGCAGCCGAAGCCAGTCGTGTCGCGGCCCGAGATAAAATGCGAAGGGCCGCGGCAGATCGGCAATTTTCCGGACGAGACGCTGGAACGCGTAAACCAGATACAGCAGTTGAAACAGGGGGACTTGAGCATGGACGAACTCGCATCGCAACCTGCCGCGCCGGCGGAAGAGCCGGGCTCGGCCCCGGTCGCTGGCACCGCGCAGATCGTGCCCCATCCCGCTGGACTCGCGAAGTCGCAGCCACTGGTTGTCACCGTGGACCAGATCCCGCATCCAGCCTACATGGTCAATCACAAGTTCGAGGTGGTGTGGTTCAACGATAAGGCCCGCGACGGCTTGGACGGCGCGCTGACCCAACTCGCGCCCCGCGCCGAAGAACGGAGCATCTTCCGGCTGCTCATCGCCAACGACGACGCGCAAGCCCGCAGCAATCGCGAGGAACTGTTGCGCCTCAACCTCGCGCTCGCCAAGGAGCGCATGGAATTGAACGCGATTATCCAGCCACTGCAGGGGATCGCCACTTCGAAAATGCAACTGCTGGAGTGCCTGTATGCCGAAACCAGGCCGGCGCCCGCCGGGCCGATCGTGGAGATCCCGCTGCGCCTGAAAGAGGAGAACGGCAACCGGGTCGATGACTGCTGCGCCTATGCCGCCTACTTCCGCGAAGGCATCCTGGTGATACTGGTGCCGCAGAAGGGCGACACCGATGCGTTGCTGCAGATCCTCAGCCGGCGTGACTCGGTGATCCGCAACCTGCTCAGCAAGCGCCTGCCTGCACTGACCGACCTCGCGGTGCTGGTGGCCGACCTGCAGGACTCGGTGAAGATCTGCTCCGAATTGCCCCCGGAGGAGTACTTCGAGTTGATCAACCAGATCTGGTCAGCCGCGGGGGCGGTTTTCCGCAAGTATTACGGCACCCACGGCAAGCACGTGGGCGATGGCATGGTCTACTACTTCTTTCCTCAGCCGGACTGCAGCTACATCATGAACGCCGTAGCTTGCGCGCAGGAGTTAAAAACCGTCATGGGTCGCATCAGCAAGGAATGGCAGCTGCGGAAAAAGTGGACTACCGAGCTCTACCTCAACACCGGCCTGAACGAAGGCCAGGAGTGGCTGGGCACGTTTCAGACCGCGACCACGGTGGAGTTTGCCGTGCTGGGCGACACCATCAACCACACCGCGCGGCTCAGCGATTTTGCCCGCTATGGGGCGATCTGGGCCACCAAGAACTTCATCGGCAGGGTTCCCGGCGCCGAACGTGCCCGCGTGAAATTCGGAATACGCCGGCCCGGCCCGGAAGGACAGTCGATCTTCATCGAATCCACGTACTCCCGTCTCGGCAATCTCGTGGACCTTACGACCGGTCGCTTCGAAAAGCTCAAGGACATAGCCGGCCTGCCAGTGACCGAGATTGTGGAGTTGGGGCCGTCCCACTAGCAACCTGTCAGACTTGGCTTCTCGACCGGCTGCTAGAGCAAATCTAAGTCCGACAAACTCCTAGGTGTTCCTCCGCTCACAACCCGGGTCCCCGGGAGTGTGGCATTGTTCTTGCGAATAGATATAAAAGGCGACCAGGGACGGCTGAATTCCGCCCGGAACGCCGAAATCCGTACGGTAAGTGACGCAAAACCGTCGTATTTCACGGGGGTAGCTGTATGCCGCAGGGGGAGAAGGTTGGTGAGACGTTAATTGTGGGGCCACACTGGCTACGCTATGCGGCAGCCGGTTTGACCACCGTGCTGTCAGTGTTCGTGGTCGGTGTGCTCTGGCGCCAGTGGGGGGCCATCGGCGACCCCGGGCTGATCTTGCTGTTCACGGTGGCGGCTTCGACCTATCTTGCGGGCGGCATGGCGGGGATGATAAGCGCCGCCATCGTCCTGTTCTGCTCGTTTGTGCTGTTTTCTCATCCGCTGTATCCGTTCCGCTATTCCGAGCTGGATTGGCGGCAAATAATGGTGATCGTCGTGGCCTGCCCGGTGATCGCGCTCATGGTGGGCTCGCTCAAGGAACAGGTGGACCAGTTGAAGGTGGTCACCAGGGAAGCCGTGGGGCTGAGGGGTGAAATCCGGCGCCTCGAGGTCGCCAGGGAAGCGTCCTTCGATTGTGAGCAGCGTTTTCGGCTGATGGCCGAATGCATGACCGATTACGCGGTGTGCGCCCTCGACGCCAAGGGGCTGGTGAAGCACTGGAACGCGGGAGCTGAGCGGCTGCTCGGGTACGCCGATCCGGAAATCGCGGGGCAGAGCTATTCCCGCTTTTTCACGAAGGAAGACCTGCTGGTTAAGCACCCCGACCGGCTCCTCGAGCAGGCGCGTTTTTCCGGGCGGGCGGAGGAGGAGGGGTGGCGCGTGCGCAAAGGCGGCGGCCGTATCCGCACCAAGACCTCCATCTTTCCACTCAAGAGCTCCCAGGGGTCCCCTGCAGGCTACCTGCTGGTGGTACGCGACCAGACCCAGTTGTTCGACACTCGCGAGGCCCTCCTCAGGGCGCAAACCAATATTCCAGGAATACCGCGGGATAGTTGAGCCTGCCAGTGCTCTCGTGCTAGCTGATGGCGGGGCGCAATGCGCCGAATTCGGAGCAGGCTAAATTTAACATAATATACATTATGCGTAAGTCCGTTATAAGGAGAATGCTTAGCCGGCCCCCCAGCCAACCCCTCCCGCCGAAGGCTTAACCGGTACTAAACAACTTGAAAAAGTTGCTGCTGGTGGCGGCCGCCACCTGGTCCAGCGGAATGTCGCGCAGGCGGGCAATTTCTTCCGCAACGTATTTGACCAACCCCGGCTCGTTGGTCCTGCCGCGAAACGGCACCGGGGCCAGGTACGGCGCGTCGGTCTCGATCAGCATGCGTTCCAGCGGAACCCGCCTGGCCACTTCCTTCAGCCCCATGGCGTTCTTGAAGGTCACGATCCCCGAAAATGAGATGTAGAAGCCGAGGTCCATGGCACCCTGGGCGACTTCCCAGCTTTCCGTGAAGCAATGCATGACTCCGCCGACGTCGCCAGCGCGTTCCTCGCGCATGATGCGCAGAGTGTCCGCCGCCGCTTCCCGCATATGGATGATGAGCGGCTTGCGGCTGCGGTGCGCGGCGCGGATATGGGTGCGGAAGCGCTCGCGTTGCCACTCGCGGTCGTCCTTGATGCGGAAGTAGTCAAGCCCCGTTTCACCGATCGCCACGATCTTCGGGTGGTCGGCAAGGTTAACCAGTTCCTCTTCCGTGACCACCGGCACGTCAGGGTAGTTAGGATGCACACCAACCGAGGCGTAGATGTGCGGAAACCGCTCGGCAAGCGCCCTCACCTGCGGAAATTCCTGCAACGTCACGCTCACGCAAAGGGCATGCGTGACCCGGTTGTCACGCATGAGCGCCAGCGCTTCGTCGATCTTGCCGGCGAGCTCCGGAAAGTTGAGATGGCAGTGGGAATCAACCAGCACGGTTTGAGGTCGTCATGGACATGCTGCAAGCCCAAGGGGGCGGCGCCGCAGCAACGCCGCATACGACAGCAGCAACTGCTCCAGGAATAGTCGCGTGTTCAGGGGATGTGTAACGATGCGCTGCAGCCGCACCAGATGCCGCAGGAACCGCAATGTTTCAACCCTGTCGAGCCTGGCGGCGAAGGTGGCAATAGGAGCCGGGAGGTCAGGGTTGTAACGGTTGTCCCCGGTTGCCTGGTGGCAGGCCAGATCGAAAACGAACTTCTGTAGCCACCCGACGATGAGGGCTGGAGCGCACTCGCGGAACTGCTCCGCGACCCGCAGCGCATCGAAGCTGGAACCGGTGATCAGCTTGAGGAAGGCTTCCCGTTGCCCCCAGTATTCCTCGTCGAACTTCAGCGCGAGCAGTGGCGCACCGCCCGCTTGCGCCAGCGCGAGGTCCGGATTCTTCAATTTCTCCTGGCCGAGCCAGTCGCGCGCCGCCGTGCGCTCCGGAAGCGGGAGCACGACCTGCTCGCAACGGCTGCGTATCGTCGGCAGTAACTGGTGCCAGCGGTGTGCCACCAGCAGGAAATAGCTGTTCGGCGGCGGTTCTTCGAGATTCTTCAGCAGCGCATTGGCGGCATTGACGTTGAGCGCTTCGGCCGGGTGTATCAATACCACCTTGGCGCCGCCGCGGTGGCTCGAGAGGTTGATGAAACCGGCGAGCTCCCGCACTTGTTCCACCGGAATCTGCACACTGGCTTTCCGCTCGCCCCCCTGCCCGGCTTCCCCCTGCTCCGCCGTCAGGCTTTCCGGCTCGAGCCGGCGGAAATCCGGGTGGCCGCCCTGTCCCAGCCAGGCACAGGCTGCGCATTGGCCGCAGGCGCTGCCGTCCGCGGCGGGGCGCTCACATAACAAGGCCCCTGCCAGGGCCTCGGCGAAAGCTAACTTGCCGATGCCATCTCGGCCACGCAGCAGCAGCGCGTGGGGCAGTCTGCCCTTGCGCTCGAGCAACGCCTTGAACGTCCCAGAATGCCATGGATATACCATTTATTAATAATGGCTTGAAAATATATTCTCAAGTCTATTCTTAACATCAGCCAAGGTGCCACCAGCGTCGACTACCCGAATCCGGCTGGCGCCGCCGCGGGCACGCCTGAGATAGGCCGCGCGCACGCGCCGGTAATATGCCTCCCGCTCGCGCTCGAAGCGGTCCGGGCGGCGCTTCCGCCCGGACCGCTGGCGCCCGACCGCCGGGCTGACATCGAACAGGACGGTGAGGTCCGGTTGCAAGCCCTGTTGCACCCAGCGCTCCAGGACCCTGATTTTGCCCCAAGTAACCCGGCTGCCACCCGACTGATAGGCATAAGTAGCGTCGGTAAAGCGATCGCACAGCACCCACTCGCCGCGCCGCAGCGCTGGCAGAATGACTTTTTCGAGATGCTCGCGCCGCGCCGCAAACATGAGCAGGGTCTCGGTTTCCGGATGCATTTGCTGCCCTCCCCCGAGCACCAGTCGTCGCAATTTTTCTCCGGTTGCCGTGCCCCCTGGCTCGCGCGTCACCCGGAGCCTGATGCCGCGCCCCCTGAGAAAACGCGCGATCCACCGCAGATGCGTGCTCTTGCCCGCGCCGTCTATGCCTTCCAGGGTAATGAATCTGCCGCGCATCAACGCTTTCCGGATCTCTGATATTTTGTCACAGCGCGCTCGTGCTCTCCCAGCGTGTCCGAGAAATACGAGGTGCCGTCCCCTCGTGCAACGAAGTACAGCGCATTGCTGTCGGGAGGATTGAGCGTGGCGGCGAGAGACGCCAGCCCCGGCATTGCGATCGGTGTCGGCGGCAACCCGTTCCGGGTATAGGTGTTGTAGGGCGTGTCGGTGACCAGGTCGCGCTTGCGCAGATTGCCGTCGAAGGAGTCACCCAGGCCATAGATCACGGTCGGATCCGCCTGCAGCTGCATCCCCTTGCGCAGCCGGTTGACGAATACTGCGGCGACGAGCGGGCGGTCTTCCGCCCTGCCGGTTTCCTTCTCCACAATGGAGGCCAGTATCAATGCCTGGTAGGGCGACGCCAGCGGCAGTTCGGGCGAGCGCTTCTCCCAGAGCACATTGAGATGCGACTGCATCAGCCGATAGGCGTGGCGCAGGATGGTGAGATCGCTGTTGCCGATGCCGAAGTGATAGGTATCGGGAAAAAACAGCCCCTCGGGCGAGGCTTCAGCTATGCCCAGGCGCTCGAGGATGTCGGCGTCGCTGAACTCGCTGGTCCTGTGTGTTATGGACGGGTGCTCATTCAGCGCCTTGCGCATCTGCCTGAAGGTCCAGCCTTCGACGAAGATGACGGATGCCTGGGTAACCTCGCCCGCGGTGACCTTCTGCAGCAGGCGGTACGGGGTAACCCGCTCGAGGATCTCGTAATTGCCGGCTTTGATATTGCCCGCCTCACCGAGCAGGCGTGCCATCAGCACGAACCGCGCGGGATCGCGTAGCACGGCTGCCTGCTCCATCTGTTGCGCTGCGCCGCGCAGGCTGCTGCCCGGCTTGAGATTGAACTGAATCGGCAGCGGCGCGGAAGCGAGCTCGGTCGTCGCGTAATGCAGGAACACCACTGAACAAACAGCAACAGCCGCGACCAGCGTTGCCAGCAGGGCCCGTAGAAAATACTCAGTCTTCTTTCTCATCCAGCCATTCTCTCACGCGTCCGGTGAAGCCTCCGGGCTCCCACCTGCGGTTGCCGCACTCCCGTACGTGCCATGCGCCGATCACACTGTTGACCAGCAGCACTTCCTGCGCATCGAGGACGCGCTGCCATGGGAGGTGATCTTCGCGGCAAACCATTCCCTGGCGGGCGGCGGCCTCCATGACGCGTTCGCGTGTGACGCCCGCGACGCCACATCGCGAGAGTCGCGGGGTCAGGACACTGCCGCCCTCGACGATGAACAGGTTGGTCATGGTGCCGCTGATGGCATGACCCTCCTCATCCAGCAGCAGACCCTCGGCGATCGAGGGATCATTCCACTCGGCGCGGGCCAGCACGTTCTCGAGCCGGTTGAGGTGCTTCACGCCGGCGAGACGGGGTTGGGAAGAAAGCCGGATCCGGCACAGGCGAACTTTTACCCCGGAGCGCAAAAACGCTTCCGGGTGTTGCGGTGAGGCCGAGACCGCCACGATACGGGTCGGCACAGACGGCTGCGGCGGGGCATACCCACGCGCTCCGCTGCCGCGCGTGACGATGATCTTGCCTACCCCGTCCCCGGTAGCGCCGGCCGCCAGCGCCAGCTCGCTCGCCAGCACGTCTTTCGGCGGACAGGCCATGGCCAGCGCGGCACAATCCTGCGCCAGCTTGCGGTAGTGCCGGCTCCAGCACTGCGGCTTGCCGTGGCTGACCAGCAAAGTGCGGAACACCCCGTCGCCATAGGCAAGCCCGCGGTCGGTGGCAGCGACGCTGTCAGCTGCGACGCCGTTGACCAGGATCATGAAAGTACGCCCGCGCCGCAGGCGGGCTCAAATCTTCTTGAAAACCAGGCTGCCGTTGGTGCCGCCGAATCCGAACGAGTTCGAAATGGCGATGTCGATCTTCATTTTGCGTGCCGTATTGGGCACGTAATCCAGGTCGCATTTCGGATCCTGATTGAAGATATTGATGGTCGGCGGCGCGGCCTGGTCGCGTATCGCGAGCGCCGTGAACACTGCCTCGATGCCGCCAGCGGCCCCGAGCAGGTGTCCGGTCATGGACTTGGTCGAGCTCACGGCAAGCTTCTTTGCATGATCGCCGAAGCAGCCCTTGACTGCCACCGTTTCGGCGACATCACCGAGCGGGGTCGACGTGCCATGAGCGTTCACGTAGTCCACCTGGTCGCGATTGACACCGGCGTTTCTCAGTGCGTTGGCCATGCAGCGCACGGCACCTTCGCCGTCCTCGCAGGGAGCGGTAATGTGGTGCGCATCGGCGCTCATGCCGTAGCCGACGAGCTCGCAATAAACTCTGGCGCTCCGCTTTCTGGCATGCTCGTATTCTTCAAGCACCAGTATCCCCGCGCCCTCCCCCAGCACGAAGCCATCGCGGTCCCGGTCCCAGGGACGGCTGGCTGTGGCGGGATCGTCGTTGCGGCCCGACAGCGCGCGCGCGGCGCAAAATCCGGCGATGCCGAGTTGGGACACGCATGCTTCGGAGCCGCCGGCGATCATCACGTCGGCATCGCCGTACTCGATGAGCCGCCCGGCCTCGCCTATGGAGTGGTTGGCCGTAGTGCAAGCCGTCACCACTGCCAGGTTCGGGCCCTTGAGGCCGTACATGATCGAGAGCTGGCCGGAAATCAGGTTGATGATCGACCCGGGGATGAAGAACGGGGAGACCTTGCGCGGACCGCTGTCCAGCATTGCCTTGTGCGTCTCTTCGATCAGCGGTAGCCCGCCAATGCCGGAGCCGATGCACACACCGATCTGCTCGCGCGGCTCGCGCTCGAAATCGAGCCCCGAGTCCTTGATGGCCTCGATGGCGCCCGCCAGACCGTAGTGGATGAAAGTGTCGAACCGGCGCGCTTCCTTGGCCGACAGGTACTGCGTCGGATCGAAGCCTTTCACCTCACCGGCGATCTGCGAGCTGAATGGGGAAGGGTCGAAGCGGGTGATGCGGGTGATGCCGGACTGGCCGGCAAGGATGCTTTTCCAGGCTTCAGGCACCCCGGTGCCGACCGGGGAAACAATACCAAGGCCAGTGACGACGACTCTGCGTCTGGACAAATTCGCTCCGGACGGGGACGACGATCAGGATTTCGAATGGCTCTTGATGTAATCAATGGCCAGCTGAACGGTGCCGATTTTTTCCGCTTCCTCGTCCGGAATCTCGGTCTCGAATTCCTCTTCGAGCGCCATCACCAGTTCCACCGTGTCGAGCGAATCCGCGCCGAGGTCAGTGACGAATGAAGACTCGTTCTTGACGTCCGGCTCGTTGACACCCAGTTGCTCGGCAACAATTTTCTTCACGCGTTGCTCAATGTTTTCCATTCAGATTCCCTTTCCTCGACAGGATTCAATGCACTCTCGAATACCCTCGCAGGCTGGCTGCAACCAGGCTTGGCCGATATCGATTGAGCGCGCTATTTTACCAGATTCCCACAGCAAAAAAGTTACAAGGATTCATCGGGCTGAGGCGTTATTCCATGTACAGGCCGCCGTTGACATGCAACGTGCAGCCGGTGATGTAATCCGCCCCAGGTGCAGCCAGAAACGCCACCGCGGTGGCCACGTCTTCCGCTCGGCCCAGCCGGCCCAGCGGGATCTGGCCGACCAGCGCCTGGCGCTGCTGCTCGCTCAGCGCTCGCGTCATATCCGTGTCGATAAAGCCGGGTGCAATGCAGTTTACGGTAATGTTGCGGCTGCCAACCTCACGGGCAAGAGACTTGGAGAAGCCAATGATCCCGGCCTTGGCGGCGGCATAGTTGGTCTGGCCGGCGTTCCCGGTCACGCCCACCACCGACGTGATGTTAATGATGCGCCCGAAGCGTGCCTTCAACATGGAGCGCAGCACCAGCTTGGAGAGCCGGTAGACCGATTTGAGGTTGGTGGCCATGATCTCATCCCACTCTTCGTCCTTCATCCGCACCAGCAGGTTGTCCCGCGTGACCCCGGCGTTGTTGACGAGGATGGCGATGTCTCCATACTGCTTCTGGATCGCGGCAACCGCAGAATCCACCTGCTGCGTGTCGTTGACGTTGAGCGGCATGCCGGTGCCTTTGATGCCGGCGGCCGCGAGCTGCTGCCCGATCGCATCCGCGCCCGCTTGGGAGGTTGCAGTGCCCACTACCAGCGCACCCTGCCGGCCGAGCTCCAGCGCTATCGCATGACCGATGCCGCGCGAAGCACCGGTGACGAGGGCGACCTTTCCGGCAAGATTCATGATTTGAGCGCCTGTATAGCCTGTTCGAGCGACTGCGCGTCGGTAATCGCCAGCCCCTGAAGATTGCCATCGATGCGCTTAGTCAGCCCCGCCAGCACTTTCCCCGGGCCGCATTCCGCCACGTGCGTAACGCCCATTCCGGCCATATGGCGCACCACCTCGACCCAGCGCACCGGCTTGCACGCCTGCCGCGCGAGGGCATCCCGGATACGCCGGGGATCGCTTTCCACCGCCACATCCACGTTGTTCACCACCGGGATGCGCGGCGCGCTCACACCGATCTTCGCCAGATAGCCGCTCAGCTTGTCAGCAGCCGGTTTGAGCAGTGAGGAATGGAACGGCGCGCTTACCGGCAGTATCACGGCGCGCTTCGCGCCTTTCGCTTTTGCAGCCGCTGTACCGCGTTCCACCGCCGGCTTGTGTCCGGCGATCACCACCTGGCCCGGTGCGTTGAAGTTGACCGCTTCGACCACCTGCCCCTGCGCTGCTTCCCGGCATGCGGCGTGGACCACGTCATCCTCCAGCCCGAGTATGGCAGCCATGGCGCCTTCGCCGACCGGCACGGCTTCCTGCATCGCCTGGGCGCGAAATCGTACCAGTGGCAACGCGTCGCGGAATGCCAGCGCGCCCGCGACCACCAGGGCAGCGTACTCGCCCAGGCTGTGCCCGGCGACCACCGCTGGTTCCGCGCCGCCCGCGTCGCACCAGGCACGATAGACCGCATAGCCCGCGGTCAGCATGACTGGCTGCGTGTTGACGGTTGAATTCAGCTCTTCCGCAGGCCCCTCGGCAACCAGCTTCCACAAGTCCTGCTGGAGCACGTCGGAAGCCTCGGCGAATACTTCCCGCACCCCACGCGATGCAACGAAGGGCTGCATCATGCCCGCCGCCTGCGAGCCCTGTCCTGGAAAAACAAAAGCAAATTTCATGATCTCCGATCTTCAATTACCACTCCGCCAGCACCGCCCCCCAGGTAAAGCCGCCGCCGACGCCTTCCATCAGCACATGCTGCCCGGCGCGGATGCGACCGTCGCGCACGGCTTCATCAAGGGCAAGCGGTATCGAGGCGGCGGAGGTATTGGCGTGGCGGTCCACGGTCACCACGACTTTTTCCATGCTCATGCCGAGCTTCCTGGCGGTGGCCTGAATGATGCGGATATTGGCCTGGTGCGGCACCAGCCAGTCAATGTCCGTTTTCTGCATGCCGTTGGCCGCCAGGGTCTCTGCAACGAGTTCGTCCAGCACTTTCACCGCGAATCTGAACACGCCGTGCCCGTCCATTTGCAGCAGGGGCCGACCGCTCACCTTCCCGCCGCACACCGTGCCCGGCACCGACAGCATGTCCGCGTGCGTACCGTCGGCGTGCAGACGGGTCGACAATATGCCCGGCGCGTTGTCCCGACGGAGCACGACGGCTCCCGCGCCGTCGCCGAACAACACGCAAGTCCCGCGGTCGTTCCAGTCGAGTATGCGCGAATAAATCTCGGCGCCGACCACGAGGACGTGGCGATACTGCCCCGAGCGCACGAAATGGTCAGCGGTGGCAACCCCGTAGATGAAGCCGCTGCACACCGCCTGCACGTCGAAGGCGGGGCAATTCCGGGCCCCCAGCTTGGCTTGCAATATGCAAGCCGTGCTCGGGAATATCATGTCGGGGGTCGTGGTCGCCACGACGATGAGATCAAGGTCGCCAGGCGCGATTCCGGCCGCCGCCAGTGCCTTGCGGCTGGCTTGCAGCGCCAGGTCGCTGGTGTTCTCACCGTCCGCCGCGATATGCCGCTGGCGGATGCCGGTCCGCGTGTAGATCCATTCGTCGGTGGTATCTATCTTCGTCTCAAGGTCGCGGTTGGTCAGCACCTTTGTCGGGAGATAGCCGCCGGTGCCGACGATCCTAGAATAGTTGCCGCTCATGCCGCGCTCTGGTGTATGACCGCCATGCGATCAGTGATGTGGGCCAGCACGCCGCCACGCACCTCCTGCACCGCGCGCCGGATCGCGAACGCGAAAGCAAACTCGTCGGCCGACCCGTGGCTCTTGACCACGATGCCGCGCAGCCCGAGCAGGCTCGCTCCGTTGTAGCGGCGATGGTCAACGCGGCGTTTGAAGGCGCTGAGCACCGGCAGCGCGACCAGCCCCGCCAGCTTCGTAACCAGGTTGCGGCCGAACTCCTCGCGCAAATAGGTGGCGAGCATCTGCACCAGCCCTTCCGAGGTCTTGAGCGCCACGTTGCCGACGAAGCCGTCGCATACCACGATATCGGTGGTGCCCTTGTAGATGTCGTCGCCCTCGACGTAGCCGTGGAAGTTCAGCCCGCTGTCCCGCATCAGTTCAGCGGCCCGCTTCACCTGTTCGTTGCCCTTGCTGTCCTCGGCCCCGATGTTGAGCAGGCCCACCGTCGGGCGCGGCTTGCCTTCGACCGAGCTCACCAGCTCCGAGCACATGATGCCGAACTGCAGCAGGTGATCGGGCTCGCAGTTGACGTTGGCGCCGAGGTCCAGAACGTAGGTGTGCCCTCTCAGCGTAGGCAGCTGGGTGGCGATCGCCGGGCGGTCGATGCCGGGAAGCATCTTCAGCACGAAGCGCGAGATCGCCATCAGCGCGCCGGTGTTGCCGGCGCTCACGCAGGCCGCCGCCGCGCCTTCTTCGACCAGGTTGATGGCGACGCGCATCGACGAATCCTTCTTGCCGCGCATGGCGGCGGCGACCGCTTCGTTCATCTCCACCACTTCGCTCGCGTGCACGACCTTCAGTCGCGGGCCGGCAACCTGGCCCGCCCGCTGCAGCTCGCGCTCGATCGCATCCTGGCGCCCGACCAGCAGGAAGGAGACTTCCGGGTCTTCTTTCAGGATGCTCAACGCAGCGGGCACTGTGACGTGCGCGCCGTGATCGCCACCCATGCAGTCGATGGCAACCTTCACTCCCATCCGCGACTCCCCTCCCCGCGTGGCGCGCCAGCCATCCGTCGTGCGACGTCAGGCAAGCGCCTATTCGCCCTTGGTCTTGACGACTTTCTTGCCGCGGTAATAGCCGTTCGGGCTGATGTGATGTCGCAGGTGCACTTCGCCAGTCGTCGGCTCGAGCGCCAGCGGCGGATTGGAAAGCGCGTCGTGCGAGCGGTGCATGCCGCGTTTCGACGGAGACTTCTTGTTCTGCTGTACTGCCATTGCTATCGCTCCTTGAGTATCAATTCTTCGTGTGCTTCAGCGCGGCAAGTTTGGCGAATGCCGACGATCCCGCGCCATCCTTTGCTGCCGTGAGACGCTGTTCGCACTGCCCCTCCTCGTGCCTGGGGGCATACGGCAGGCTCAGCAAAATCTCCTCTTCGACCAGAGCCGCCACGTCCAGTTCGGTACTCGCCTCGATCCATTCCGCATCCTCCTCATCGAGGTCGCCCGCGGCCGCCGCGCCCGCGCTCACCAGCAGCAGCGTATTCGCCAGCCGCACCGGATAATCCAGCACCCCGAGGCACCGCTGACACTGCAGGCGCAACGTGCCGCTGATGTCGAGGCTGAGGGTCGGGCGCTGGCGCGCGTCGTGGCCGCCCTGCACCACGAACTCCACCTCTCCGGGCGCTTCCACGAGGCTGTCCCGCAGCCGCGTCAGCCCCGGCACCGGCAAGCTGCCACGCAGTGCCTGCCCGGTCCGGGCAAACTCCAGACTATCGATGACAGTCTGTGCAGGCATAGGCGGCGCATGATAGTATTTTTGCGCTATCCTGTCAAAGAAATATTGAAGAAAAATCCAGCTTTGGCAGAGACTTAGGCCATCCATCCCGTGTTTCTCCCCCGCCTGGTGCTCGCTTCCACTTCACCCTACCGACGCGAACTTCTGACGCGGCTGCGGTTGCCGTTCGAAGTACGGGCGCCGGCCGTTGACGAGGCCGCCTTGCCCGGAGAAGGGGCGCGCGATACCGCCCTGCGTCTCGCCCCGGCCAAGGCGCGCGCCGTGAGCACCGAGTTCTCGCAAGCGCTGGTCATCGGCTGCGACCAGGTGGCGGAGCTGGACGGCGCCTGCCTGGGCAAGCCGGGCAACCATGCGCATGCGGTTGCCCAGCTCAAGGCGATGCGCGGCAGAGACGTCGTGTTCCACACTGCCGTGGCGCTGCTCAATGCCGGGACGGGCGCGTTGCAGGTAGCGGACGTACCGACCACCGTCTGCTTCCGCCAGTATGGCGATAGCGAGATCGAGCGCTACCTGGAACGGGAACAGCCTTATGACTGCGCGGGCAGCGCCAAGATCGAAGGCCTGGGCATCGTGTTGGTCGAGCGCGTGCGGGGCGATGACCCGAGTGCGCTGATCGGCCTGCCGCTGATGCGGCTCGCCGCCATGCTCCGGAATGAAGGGGTCGCGGTTGTCTGACCAGCCCCGGGGCAAGCTCTACCTGATACCGGTTGCCCTCGGAGGAGACGACGTGGTGTCGCTGATCCCGCCCGCCACGCTGGATGCGGCGCGCAAGCTGCGGACGTTCGCCACCGAGAACGCCAAGTCCACGCGCGGCTTCCTCAAGGCGATCGGCCATCCCGTGCCATTGCAGCAGATCGCCCTGCATCAGTTCGACGAGCACGCGCGCGATGTCGGGTCCGTGCTCGCGCTGCTGCTCGCCGGCGAGGACTGCGGGCTGATGTCGGAGGCGGGCTGCCCGGCAGTGGCGGACCCGGGCGCATCACTGGTGCAGCGCGCGCACGACGCCGGTATTGTCGTGGTGCCGCTGGTCGGTCCCTCCTCCATTCTGCTGGCGCTGATGGCTTCCGGCATGAACGGGCAGCGCTTTGCTTTCCACGGCTATCTGCCGGTGGACCGAATGGAGCGCGCGCGCCGGCTCCGCGACCTCGAAGCGCGGGCATCCCAGGAAACCCAGATCTTCATCGAGACTCCCTACCGCAATGCCGCCATGGTGAAGTCGCTGCTCGAGCACTGCCGCGGCGACACGCTGTTATGCATTGCCGCCGATCTCACCTTGCCCGCAGAGTCGGTGATAACGCGCTCCGTCGCGCTATGGCGAAAAAAACCGCCGGCTGTGGACCGGCGGCTGGTGGTGTTTCTGCTCTCGCGAAAAGTGGACTGAGGCAATCACCTCAATGTCATGCCCTGAAAGACGCCGAAACGCGCCAGGCCTTCGGCTACGCCCGCGCCAAATCTCTTGGCGAGACGCTCGGCGATGTTCTCGCGCGGCGTGAAATCCACGATATCCTCGGCCTTGATCACTTCCCGCGCCACGTAATCGACGCTGCCCAGCGCATCGGCCAGCCCCAGCTCTACGCTCTTCTGGCCCACCCACAGCAGGCCGGAGAACATGTCGGGGGTCTCCTTCAGCCGTTTGCCGCGGCCTTGCCGGACCACGCCGATGAATTGCTGGTGTATATCGCCCAGCATCTGCTGGGCGTGCTCCTTTTGCGGCTCGAGCAGCGGCGAGAACGGGTCGAGAAAGCTCTTGTTGTCACCCGCCGCCAGCAGGCGGCGTTCTACGCCGAGTTTTTCCATGGTTCCGGTGAAGCCGAAGCCGTCCATCAGCACGCCGATGGAGCCGATTATGCTCGCCTTGTCGACGTAAATGCGGTCGGCGGCGACCGCCACGTAGTAGCCGCCCGAAGCGCAGATGTCTTCTACTACCGCGTACAGCGGAGTGTCGGGGTGCTTGACGCGCAGGCGCCGGATCTCGTCGTTGATGTGCCCCGCCTGCACCGGACTGCCGCCCGGGCTGTTGATGCGCAGGATCACGCCCTGAGTGCGCTTGTCCTTGAATGCATCCTGCAGCCCTGCCATGACGACTTCGGCGCTGGCCGCGCTGCTGGACGAGATCACCCCTTGCAGGTCCACCAGGGCGGAGTGCTTGCCGGGACTGGAATCTTTTTTGCCGAACCAGCCCAAGCCCACGAACAGCAGCGCGAACAGGTAGATGAACAGCAGCATCTTGAAAACGATGCCCCAATGGCGTGCGCGACGTTGTTCCTGGATAGCCGCCAGGGCGACTTTCTCGAGGGTCTGCCGTTCCCAGCTCGTGCCGGGTCCGCCCGCTTCCTGTTCTGCCATGATTGCCATCCTTGAAGTACGCTGTCACGCGGCGTCGTCGCCAGCAGCAGTTCGCACTATTTTACTCCGGCTCAGGGACGTGAAGCGGATGCAGCGCATGCTGTGCACCTGAATGACGGTTCCGGGTCAACAAATACCTCATTACAGCCTATTGGCCCAGCGGTAACCCAGTGCGACTACCCATGCGTTCACACCGACCGATCATCGTGGCAGGTCCGACAGGCTGCTAGCCAACGCGCGCTTCCCCGGCGTCGAGCGTCGCCAGAAACGACTGGAGCTCCGGCGGCAACGGCGCTGCCAGCGACAGGGTGATGCCGCTTTGGGGATGGGTGATGACGGCTTCGCACGCGTGCAGGAACATGCGCTTGAGTCCCTGCCGGGCAAGTTGCTTGTTGAGGGCAAAATCGCCGTACTTGTCGTCTCCGGCGACCGGATAGCCGACATGGGCGAGATGCACGCGGATCTGGTGGGTACGACCGGTCTTGAGGTCCGCCTCGAGCAAACTGTACGCGTACCAGCTCCGTTGCAGGCGGAACACCGTGTGCGCGGGCAAGCCCTCGCTATTGACAGCGACGCGGCGTTCACCGGAAGGCAGCGCGTACTTGTGCAGCGGCAGCTTGACGCTGCGCTGGTCATCGCGCCAGCGCCCTTTCACCAGCACGCGATAGAGCTTCTGCACCGCGCCTTCTCTCAGTTGCCGGTGCAATGCGAGCAGCGCCGAACGCCGCTTCGCCAGCAGCAGGACGCCCGAGGTGTCCCGGTCGATCCGGTGCACCAGTTCCAGGAAGCGGGCCTCCGGGCGCTCCAGGCGCAACTGCTCGACCACCCCACGGCTGATGCCACTGCCGCCGTGCACCGCTACCCCCGCCGGCTTGTTGATTACCAGAAGGTGATCGTCTTCGTATAGCACATCGGCCTTGAGCCGGGACATGGGCGCATGCCGGGGGGCGGCAGCCGGCTTGGCGGTGCGCAGAGGCGGCAGGCGCAGGCGGTCGCCCTCCTGCACCCGGTAGTCGGGCCCGACCCGGCGACTGTTGATTCGCACTTCGCCATTGCGGAGGATGCGGTAGATATGGCTTTTGGGGACCCCTTTCAGCCGTTTAGTCAGATAGTTGTCCACACGTTGGCCGGCGAATTCCCCCTCCACCTCATGCCAGGTAGCCGAATCTTTACTTAAGCCTTTCATTTCTCTATACTATTAATGGTTAATGTCGCTCACCACGCTGAAGTAGCGATACTAGACGAACTACGCGCTCACGACACACCGAGAATTCCCGGATTCCGCGCCTTTTGCGCGAATCCCGTCGGCAAATCACACGAGACATCAGGATAAGCAAGTCCAACATGCTCACGCCACGCGACTGAACCAGTCAGCGCCGCCTGCCCTCGATGGCAGGCTCGTGGTTTGCCCCATCCCGTGTTTTGAGCGCGGGAGAAGATAACAATGAAGAGAATGCTGTTTAACGCGACGCAGGTGGAAGAGCTGCGCGTCGCCATTGTCGACGGTCAGAAGCTCGTCGACCTCGATATCGAAACCCCCGGCAAAGAGCAACGCAAGAGCAACATCTACAAGGGGGTCATCACCCGCATTGAACCCAGCCTCGAAGCGGCCTTCGTCGATTACGGCGCTGACCGCCATGGCTTCCTGCCGTTCAAGGAGGTCGCCCGCGCCTACTTCAAGCCCGGCGTGGACGTGGGCCGCGCCAGCATCAGGGAGGCGCTCAACGAAGGCCAGGAACTCATCGTCCAGGTCGACAAGGACGAGCGCGGCAACAAGGGGGCGGCGCTCACCACCTTCATCAGCCTCGCCGGCCGCTACCTCGTGCTGATGCCGAACAACCCGCGCGGCGGCGGCGTGTCGCGCCGCGTCGAAGGCGAGGAACGCAACGAGTTGCGCGACGTCATCGACCAGCTCGAAGTGCCCCAGGGCATGAGCGTCATCGGCCGCACCGCGGCCATCGGCCGCGCAGCCGAAGAGCTGACCTGGGACCTGAACTACCTGATGCAGCTGTGGCGCGCCGTCGAAAGCGCCGCGAAGCAGCAGAATGGCGCGTTCCTGATCTACCAGGAATCGAGCCTGGTGATCCGCGCCATCCGCGACTATTACCACCAGGACATCGGCGAAGTCCTGATCGATACCGAAGGCGTGTACGAGCAGGCCCAGCAGTTCATGAGCCACGTCATGCCGCAAAACGTCAACCGCATCAAGCTCTATCGGGATGACGTGCCGCTGTTCTCGCGCTTCCAGATCGAGCACCAGATCGAGTCCGCGTACTCGCGTTCGGTCAACCTGCCGTCCGGCGGCGCGGTCGTGTTTGACCACACCGAGGCGCTGGTATCGATAGACGTCAACTCCGCCCGTTCGACACGCGGTTCGGACATCGAGGAAACCGCGTTTCGCACCAATCTGGAGGCCGCCGAGGAAATCGCCCGGCAGCTGCGGTTGCGCGACCTGGGCGGCCTCATCGTGATCGACTTCATCGACATGGAGAGCGGCCGAAACCAGCGCGAGGTGGAAAACCGGCTGCGCGATTCCATGCGCTACGACCGCGCCCGCGTGCAGACCGGCAAGATCTCGCGTTTCGGCCTGATGGAGCTGTCGCGCCAGCGACTGCGCCCGTCGCTCGGCGAAACCGCGCACAACCCCTGTCCCCGCTGCCACGGCACCGGGCACATTCGCGGCACCGAGTCCACCGCGTTGCACATCCTGCGCATCCTGCAGGAGGAAGCGATGAAGGAAAACACCGGGGCGGTCAATGCCCAAGTGCCGGTGGACGTCGCCACCTTCCTGCTGAACGAGAAACGCGTGGACCTGCAGTCGATCGAGACACGGCACCGCGTCAATATCATGCTGATCCCCAACGTGCATCTCGAGACGCCGAACTACGCGATCACGCGGATGCGCCACGACGATCTCAACAAGACCGAACCGCTGCCGGCCAGCTACAACCTGGTGACGCTCCCCACCGAAGAGGAACAGAAGGCGCAGCCCGGATCGTCCGAGCCGGCGGCCCCGCGTCCGGAAGCCGTGGTAAAAGGCATTACGCCGCAGCAGCCGGCGCCGATACCCGTTGCGAGAGAAACGAAAGCGGAACAGCAGCCGCAACTCGGCGCGGCTGCCGCGGGCGAAGCCTCGATCATCAGCAAGATCTTCGGCTGGTTCAAGCGCCCCGCAGCCGCTGCAACCCCGCCGGCCGAGAGCGCCGCGCGCCCCCCGCTTCCGGAACGCGGCCAGCACCGCGGCCGGCACGAACGCGGTGACCGGGACGGCGGACGCCGAGATCGTCAGCCGGAACGCGGGCAACAAGGCGGTCAGCGCCAGAACCACCAGCGCAACCGCGACCAGCAGCGCGACGGCGGGCGTCACCGTCACGAGCAGGATCGTAACGACCAGCTGCGCCAGGACAGCAACCGGCGTCACGAGCAGCATTCCCAGGATCAGGACCTGGGACCGCGGCAGCAGCCCGCCCAGCAACAGCAACCGCAGCGCGGTCCTGCGCAGGACCAGCCGCCGCCGCGCGAGCACGGCGAGCAGCGTGAAGGACGGGGCAGAAGGCGTCGCCGCGGCGGCCGCGACCGAAACGAACAGCGCCAGGGGGAAGGCGGCGGCGACCCATCCGCACGTGGGCGGCAACCGGAATCGGCGCAACGGGAGCCGTTCAGGCCAGCGAGCGAGACGCCGGCACCGGCCGCGGGGCTGGCGGCTGTTGCGCCTGCCCAGTTCGAGCCCGTGGCAGCAAGCACGATGACCGAGGAAACCAGGCCGGCCGGCAGTTCGTACCAGGAACCGCACTTTGAGCGTCCGGCGTTTGAACACGAGCAGGTGCGTGAATATCCTCAATCGACGGCGACGCCAAGAGTTACCGTTCCAGCGGGTGCAGGCTATGCCCCTGCCACCCCGGTCAAGATCGAATGGCCGTCGGATTTGCAACAGGTCGAATCAGATCCCGAAAAGATCCGGTCGGTACAGCAGGAGGCCGTTGAGGAAGCGCCTGCACCGCGCCCGCGCCGGGTGCGTCAGCCGTCGCAGCCGGTCAGCGAAGAGCCGCTGGTGCAAATCGAAACGGACCGGCTGCCGTAGGAGTTTGTCGGACTAAACATCGATCCGGACGCGCAGATGGCGCAGCAACCCCTGCGCCGCCTGCTCCACCATGTCGAGCACCTGCTCGAATCCCTCTGGTCCGCCAGAGTAGGGATCGGGCACTTCGCGCGCACCTGCAGCGGCGCCGAATTCCATGAAGAGCTTCACCTTGTACGCGTACCGTGATGGGCACAGAAGTTCCAGCGCGCGCAGGTTGGTCTCGTCCATCGCCAGCACGTAGTCGAAATCGGCGAAATCCCGTTGGCTGACTTGACGCCCGCGCAGCGTGCTCAGGTCGTAGCCGCGACGGCTCGCCGCCCACTGCGCGCGCGGGTCCGGCGGCTCACCGATGTGATAGGCGTGGGTGCCTGCGGAATCGCTGGCGATCAGATCGGCGAGTCCCGCCTGGGTGACATAGTGATTGAATAACCCTTCCGCCGTGGGCGAGCGGCAGATGTTGCCCATACAGACAAACAGGATCCGGATCTGCGCGCTCATGCGACGTCGATAAACAGACGTTCCTTGAGCGCCCGCAACTGGTCGCGCAACTGCGCCGCGCGCTCAAATTCGAGGTTGCGGGCGGCTTCCAGCATCTCCTTGTCCAGCCGCTTAATCTCGCGTGCGAGGTCCTTCTCGCCCATCGCCTCGTAGCGTGCCTGGTTCTGCGCCGCTTTCAGCTCCTGGCGTGCCTCTTCGGCATCGTAGACGCCATCGATGAGATCCTTGATGCGCTTGGAGACACCTTTGGGCGTGATGCCGCGGGCGGTGTTATGCGCCGCCTGCTTCGTGCGGCGCCGCTCGGTTTCTCCGATGGCCCGGCGCATGGAATCGGTGACACGATCCGCGTAAAGGATGGCTTTGCCGTTGATATGACGCGCCGCGCGCCCGATGGTCTGGATCAGCGAGCGCTCCGAGCGGAGGAACCCTTCCTTGTCGGCGTCGAGTATCGCCACCAGCGACACTTCGGGCAGGTCGAGCCCCTCGCGCAGCAGGTTGATCCCGACCAGCACGTCGAACTGCCCCAGGCGCAGGTCGCGGATAATTTCGACGCGCTCAACCGTGTCGATGTCGGAGTGCAGGTAACGCACCTTGACGCCCTGCTCGCTGTAGTAATCGGTGAGGTCTTCCGCCATGCGTTTGGTGAGCGTGGTCACCAGCACGCGTTCGTTGCGCTTTACCCGCTCGTTGAGCTCGGACAGCAGGTCGTCCACCTGCGTCGCCGCAGGCCGCACTTCCAGCATCGGGTCCACCAGCCCGGTCGGCCGCACCACCTGCTCCACCACCTGCGCCTGGTGCGTCCGCTCGTACTCGGCCGGGGTCGCGGAAACGAAGATCGTGCGCCGCATCAGCCCCTCGAACTCGTCGAAGCGCAGCGGACGGTTGTCCAGCGCCGAAGGCAGCCGGAAGCCGTAGTTCACCAGATTCTCCTTGCGCGCGCGGTCGCCGCGGTACATGCCGCCCAGTTGCGGGACGGTGACGTGGCTCTCGTCCACGATCATCAACGCGTCGTGCGGCAGGTAATCGATCAGCGTCGGTGGCGGCTCCCCCGGCTGGCGGCCCGAGAGGTGGCGCGAATAGTTCTCGATGCCTTTGCAGAAGCCCATCTCGGCCAGCATCTCGAGGTCGAAGCGCGTGCGCTGCTCGATGCGCTGTGCCTCGACCAGTTTGTTCTCCTTCTGGAACCAGTCGCCGCGCTCCCGCAGCTCCGCCTTGATCGCCTCGATCGCGCGCAGCGTCGTCGAGCGCGGCGTGACGTAATGGCTGGAGGGATAAACCGTGAAGCGCGGCACGCGTTGCAGCACATGGCCGGTGAGCGGGTCGAACACGTGGATGGACTCCACCTCGTCGTCGAACAGCGTCAGGCGCACCGCCGTTTCCGAATTCTCGGCCGGGAAGATGTCGAGCACCTCGCCGCGCACACGGAACACGCCGCGGCGGAACTCGAATTCGTTCCTCTCGTACTGCATCGTGGTGAGGCGCTGGATGGCCTCGCGCTGCGGCAGCTTCTCGCGCTCCCGCAGGTGCAGGATCATGCTGTGGTAGTCCACCGGGTCGCCGATGCCGTAAATCGCGGAAACCGTGCAGACGATGATGGTGTCGCGGCGCTCGAGCAGCGACTTGGTGGCCGACAGCCGCATCTGCTCGATGTGCTCGTTGATGCTGGAATCCTTTTCGATGAACAGGTCCTTCGACGGCACGTAGGCTTCGGGCTGGTAATAGTCGTAGTACGAGACGAAGTACTCGACCGCATTTTCCGGGAAGAACTCGCGCATCTCCGAATAGAGCTGCGCCGCCAGCGTCTTGTTCGGCGCCATGATCAGCGCCGGGCAGCCGAGCTGGGCGATGACGTGCGCCATGGTGTAGGTCTTGCCGGAGCCGGTGACCCCGAGCAGGGTCTGGAACGCGAGTCCGTCCCGCACCCCAGCGACGAGCTTCTCGATCGCCTCCGGCTGATCTCCCGCCGGCGGGAACAGCAGATTCAGGCGATACGGGCTCTCGGGAAAGCCGACCAGCGCCGGGGTGTCTTGCCTGGCAATCTTGGGATCGGGTGTGGGTTGGTTCATTTCTGCCTGGAATCGCGGAGATTAACCGCTCATTTTCCCACAGCGCGGCGCTCTGCCGCCAGCCGGTCGGACTTGATGTCGTGAACGGTCGGTGCGAACGCATGGGTAGTCGCACTGGGTTACCACCGAGCCGACCGGCTGTAATGAGATATTTATTGACCCGGAACCGTCATTCAAGTTGACTGCTACCCCTCCCAACCAGTTGTTCAAATTTAGCAGCTTGTCGGAGCGACAGCCCGACAAGCTGCTAGCGCGTTGTCCAGTTACGTCCAGGCGCGCCAACGGTTAAAATATTGCTTAACTTGAAAGTTGTTCGTCAATATTTGCCCAAGTGCTCTCCGAGAAAATGAGCCAGACCCTGCTTGCCGGCCTCGAAATGGCGCCGCGTGACCCTATCCTGGGCGTCACCGAGGCCTATAACACGGACGCCAACCCCAACAAAGTAAACCTCGGCGTCGGCGTTTACTACGACGACAACGGCAAGGTCCCGGTCCTCGATTGTGTCCGCCGCGTCGAGCAGAAGCTCGCGGAAAGCCCCCTGCCCCGCAACTACCTGCCGATCGACGGCATTCCAGCCTACGACCGCGCGGTGCAGGAACTGGTCTTCGGCAAGGACAGCCCCGCGGTGCGCGAGCAGCGGGTGGTGACGGTGCAGACGCTGGGCGGCACCGGCGCACTCAAGGTGGGCGGCGACCTGCTGCGCCGGATCAATCCCGGCGCCGGCCTGTGGATCAGCAACCCGAGCTGGGAGAATCACCAGGCGGTGTTCGAGTACGCCGGCTTCAAGG
>Ga0184627_10000152_pt1 | contig 33087 bp, 34 predicted proteins | sample PLM3_127_b1_FD_133150 | JGI IMG/M metagenome (GOLD analysis project Ga0184627, IMG submission 133150) | Groundwater sediment microbial communities from an aquifer in East River, Colorado, USA - PLM3_127_b1 | ecosystem: Environmental > Terrestrial > Soil > Riparian zone | place: USA: East River... | reverse complement strand
GGGTGGGGTCGCGCTGCTCCCACCCGAACCGGCGGGCACCTTCGCGCAGGCAGGCCACCAGGTTGCGGCTGGAGAACGGCAGCCCGGACTGGGGATGGGTCGGCGGCTCGTTGCGGATCCGGAGTTCGATCGGGTCCAGGCCGCAGGCGATCCATCTCGTCCATCGCGGACTCGAGCGGGGAGCGGAACCGGCGGCCGTGGGCGTTACGATCCCGCCGGGTGATGGGGCGACCGATCATGCTCGCCTGCCCCCGCCGGACTCGGCGGCCTGGTGGGATCGCCTGGCGCGACGGGTCATGCCCCAGGGCTTGTAGATGGCCAGCACCGTGGTGGTGACGTAGATGCCCAGGGCGATCGGGAGGAGGACCACGAGCAAGATCCCGACCGTGCCGACGTCGGGTGCGCTGGTGGGGACCACAGGAAGGTTGTCGATCGCCTCCGCGATCCGAGCGCGCAGCCCGAAGGTCGATGCGGTCGCCAGGCCAAGGGTCAGCACGAACTTGATCAGCACCCAGTAGTGGCGGAGCAGGCCCCACGGGGTGCCGAGGGCCAGGACAAGCCCGCTGGCCAGCACCGCCAGGTTGATCGGAATGATCAGAGCGTCACGGAAGATGCCCATCGCCAGGTAGGCCGTGCGCAGCGTCTCGGGGTCGTCGGTGGTCAGGCCCGTGATCGCCAGCGTGAGCAGCCCGAGGTACAGGCCGAGCGCTCCCACCGAGACGATCACGTGCACGACAAGGACGAGCCTGCGGGTCTTCGGCCGCATGCGGCGACGGGCGGGGACCTGGTCTGCGCGAGCCGGTGACGGCATCGATGCCTCCACAGCGCTGGCTGCACGGCCCGGCGACGCTCGTGGGCCGAACCGACGAGTCGGGGTGGGGTCGGTGAACGATGCGCTGCGCAGCATTCTCCGGTGAACCGCGCGTGCGCGTCGTCGGCTGGCGGGCGGCTGCCGTGCTACGCCCTGGGCAGTAGGTCGCGGCCGCTGGCATTCGTACTCGCCGATCTCGAACCGCACCCGTTCAGCCTGCCCGCAGTCTGCAGCGATCACGCCCGCCAGTCCGGGAGCCCACAGCGGTTGTACCAGGCGCCTGCCGACGGTGAGCAAAGGAACGTCCCGCCGGTCTGTGGCACGGGCGGGTGATCGCCGGAGCCATTGGTTGGCATCAGCATGAGCTGCAAGGATTCCCTGGTCCCATCTGTCCTGGCTTGGCGTGGGTAGCTCTGAGGGCTGGCGAACGCCGAGCCTTCCGGCCGGCCAGGACCGAGGAGGAGTTCTCATCCGGTAGGTCGACGGGTCGCCTCGATGACGCTCATCGGCCCGGGACTGGGCACGACCCGCTCGAACTGCCAGCCGGTGCGCTCCAACAGGCCCTGGAACTCGCCGGCGGTGCGCTCGCGGCCCCCGTCGAACAGCAGCAGCATCAAGACATCGCTCAGCTTGGCGCGGTGCGGGGTGGCCTCGTCGGGCAGCAGCATCTCGAAGATTCGCAGGCGAGAGGCCTGGGTCGCGCCGCGGCCGACCGCGGCAAGGATCTGGGTGGCGCGCTCGTCGTCCCAGTCGTGCAGCACGCTGGCCAGCAGGTACAGGTCGGCCGGGGGCGGCGGTGCGAACAGGTTCCCGGGGTGCAGCACGCAGCGGTCGGCGATCGCGTGGCGCTGCAGCAAGGGCCGCGCGCGCTCGAGCACCTGCGGCTGCTCCACCAGGATCCCCAGCGCGCCCGGCGCCGCCTGCAACACGCCGGCCAGCGTGCCGACACCGCCGGCGACGTCGGCGATCGTGCCCGTCGCGGGCCAGTCCAGCACCGGCACGCAGGCAATCGACAGCACCCGGGCCCGCTGGGTCATCGCCTCGTCGAACAGCGCCTGCTGATCGGGGTGGGCGGCCAGGTAGTCCCAGTAGGGCGCGCCGAGCACCATCGGCGCGGCCGGCTGCCCGGTCCGCAGCGTCTCGGTCAGCGCGTGGGCGACATCCTGGGGCCCGACCGTGGCAAAGGTACCCTGCAGCGACAGCGGGTGGTCCCGGCACAGCAGGCGGCCGCGGTCGGTGAGGCTGACCCGGCCGCGGTCGACGGTCACGATCTGATGGTCCGCGAGCAGCCGCAGCACCCGGCGCAGCGCGTCCTCGTGGGCGCCGACGGCTGCTGCCAGCTCCGAGACCGCCACTGGCCCGGCCGTCAGCCGCTCGGGGACCCCGAGGCGCGTGACCGCGCAGACGCAATGCCACACCAGCCCGACCTCGTACACGTCGGCCAGGGCCTGACGGTCGGCCGATGGGTCAGCAGCCATGTCCGCTCCTCAACCACTGGCTCCCCGCCGGCCACCTCGCCTGGTTCATCCTCGACGTCACCGACCAACTCGACCTCGCACCCTTCCATCGGCATCATCGCGCCGATGGAAGGGTCATCCCGCCTACGATCCCCAGCTCCTGCTCGGGGTGCTGCTCTACGCCTACTGCCTTGGCGTGCGCTCCTCCAGGCAGATCGCGCGGCGATGCCACGAGGACATCGCCTTCCGGGTCCTGGCCGCCAACCAGGCCCCGACCACGTCACCATCGCGCGGTTCCGCGCCCGCCACGAGACCGCCCTGGCCGGATTCCTGGTGACCTCCCTGGAGCTGTGCGCCGCGGCCGGCATGATCCGGGTCGGCACCGTGGCGTTGGACGGCACCAAGGCGGCCGCCAACGCCGCCGACAAGGCCAACCGCACCCGCGACCAGCTCGAGGACGAGGTCACCGAGATCCTCAGGCAGGCCGCCGCGACCGACCTGGCCGAGGATCGCGAGCACGGCCAGGCCCGCGGGGACGAGATCCACACCATCCGTGCTCGGCGGCGTCGGTCAGCGCAGGACGACGTCGCGGACCGCGATGCCGAGCGCCCGCTCGTCCCGGAGGTTGGGGTCCAGCTCCCGTGGGACGATGGGCCTGTCCACCGTGATCTCCATGACCAGGTCGCCGGACACGTCGGCTGGCAGCGGGAGCTCGAGCGTCTGCCAGGTGTCGCTCGGCACCGCGAAGTCGTTGCGCTGCTTGCTCCCCGCGGCCGTGTCGCGCAACTCGATGCAGCCTCGAACCTCCGGCCCACGGGCCGCCGGGCCGGTGTAGAAGGTGACCGCGACCTTCTCGTGCCCGCTTGGCCTGAGCGCCACCTCGGACAAGGGGCCGGTCCAGCGCACCCCTCCGCCCCAGGGCTCGAGGTCGAAGAAGCCATTCAGTACCGGCGGGGCGATGTCGCTGCTGCTGCCGCCGCCGCTGCTGCCGGCCCTGGCCGCCTTCGTATAGCCTTGGACGTCTTGGTAGATGACGTGGGGTTTGGTGTCGGGGTAGGCGTAGCGTGGGGTTCCGTGCGGGGTGGCCAGCAGGTAGATGACGTCGAGCCGGTCGCCCATCCGGCCCCGCTTGGTCAGGGCGCGGACCAGCCGCTCCCACCGGCGCGGGTGGTCGTAGGCCTCGTCGCGGACCGAGTAGGACTCCTGCACCTGGTAGCCGACCTGCGTGCACAAGAACGCCAGCTCCTGGGGGCTGAACAGGCGGTGGTGGCGGGCGTAGTGGCTGTAGCCCGAGTAGGGCGGGTAGAAGTTCTCGCCGTGCAGCATCTGCACCAGGTAGGTGTAGCACAGCGCGTTGGGGGTGGACAGCAGCAGCCTGCCGGTGTCGTTCTTGAGGACCCGGTGGGACTCGACCAGGGTGTGGGTGGGGTCGTAGACCAGGTGCTCGATCACCTCGCAGTACAGCACCAGGTCGAAGGTCTCGTCGTCCCAGGGCCAGCGGTCGTACTCGATGTTGAGGGTCTTGTAGCGGATCTCGTGGCGTTCGCCGTGGTCGTTTTCGAGGATCTCGACGTTGCCGTCGCTGCCGCGTTCCAGGGTGGGCTCGTTGGCGACCTCGACCTGGTAGCCCAGGAACTTGTTGACCAGCACGGTCATGAAGTAGGGCATGCCGCCGATCTCGAGCATGCGGACCTGCTGGGGGTTGGGCAGGCGGGGGATGAGGTTGAGGGTGGTGACCAGCCGGTCCAGCGCCGCGGCCAGGTAGCCCTGCTTGGCCGGCTCCCGGAACCACTCAAACGTCGAGATGTACTCCTGGACTTCCCGGTGGGTGATCGTGGTCAAGTTGCTTCTCCTGAGGCTGCGGTGCTGGGACGGAGCACAGATGCACATTCCAGCCCATCTCCTAGCGAGTCCGCAAGGCAGGAGGGGCGGCCTGCCCGCCACGACGCCACCGCCCGCGACGTCACAGCCCGCGACGAGCAGGAACATGCCGGCGGTCCGGCCCGGCTCCTGGTGACGCACGAGCTCGTCGGCGGACCTCCTGAGGAGGTGCGGCGGGCGGGTGGTCGCCTCACCGCTTCCTACTTCGTCGCCGTGGTGCTGCCGAGTAGCCGCTGGGTGAGGGCGGTGTAGCGGCGTCCGGCGCCCTGGGTGCGGACCGCTTTGGCCAGCGCGCGCTTGCTGCCGACCAAGACGACGAGCTGCTTGGCCCGGGTGACGGCGGTGTAGAGCAGGTTGCGCTGCAGCATCAGCCAGGCGCCCATCACCAGGGGGATGACGACGCAGGGGTACTCGCTGCCCTGGGAGCGGTGGATGCTGACGGCGTAGGCGTGGGTCAGCTCGTCGAGCTCGTCGAACCCGTAGCCGACCTCCTCGTCCTCGTCCAGCAGGACCCGCAGCTCCTGGTCGTCGAGCGAGAGCGCGGTGACGATCCCGACCGAGCCGTTGAAGACGCCGGCGGTGCCCTTGTCGTAGTTGTTGCGGAGCTGCATGACCTTGTCGCCGACCCGGTAGACCCGCCCGCCGAAGCGGCGCTCGGGCAGCCCGGGCCGCGCCGGGGTCAGGGCCGCTTGGAGCCGCTCGTTGAGCGCGCCCGCCCCGGCCGGGCCGCGGTGCATGGGGCACAGCACCTGCACGTCGCGCCGCGGGTCGAGCCCGAAGCGCCGCGGCAGGCGGCTGGCGACCACGTCGACGACCAGGTCGGCGGCCTGCTCGGTGTCGTCCTCGGCGAACAGGAAGAAGTCCGCGAGGCCGCGGGTGACGGGCTGGTGGCCGGCGTTGATGCGGTGGGCGTTGGTGACCACACCGCTTCGCTGGGCTTGCCGGAACACCTGGGTGAGCCGCACGCGGGGCAGGGTGGCGGCGGCGAGCAGGTCGCGCAGGACCTCCCCCGCGCCGACGCTGGGGAGCTGGTCGACGTCGCCGACCAGCAGCAGGTGGGCGCCGGGCGGGACCGCCTTGACGAGCTTGTTGGCCAGCAGCACGTCGAGCATGGAAGCCTCGTCGACCACGACCAGGTCGGCGTCCAGCCGGTGGTCGCGGTCGAAGGCGGCGGCCCCGCCGGGACGCAGCCCAAGCAGCCGGTGCAGGGTGGCGGCCTGCATGCCGGCCAGCTCCGCCAGGCGCTTGGCGGCCCGGCCGGTGGGGGCGGCCAGAATGACCGTGGCCCGCTTGGCGCGGGCCAGGGCGACGATGGCGCGCACGGTGTAGCTCTTGCCGCAGCCGGGCCCGCCGGTGAGCACCGCCACCCGCTCGGTCAGCGCCAGGCGGACCGCGGCGGCCTGCTCGGGCGCGAGCGTGGTGTCGGTCGTGCGGCCCAGCCAGTCCAGCGCGACCGTCCAGTCCACCGCCTGGAACGTGGCCAGCCGGTCGGCGGGGGCGCGCAGCAGGCGCAGCAGCCCGCCGGCCAGCGCGGCCTCGGCGCGGTGGAAGGGGACCAGCCAGATCGCCCTGCCTGTCCCTGCCGGGTCGCCCTGCGAGCCGGCGGCGGGCAGGGGTTCGGCGACCACGCCCTCCGCGGCGACCAGCTCGTCCAGGCAGCGGGCGGCGAGCTCGGCGTCGACATCCAGCAGCTTGGCCGCCCTGGCGACGAGCTCGGCCTCGGGCAGGTAGCAGTGGCCGTCATCGCTGGCCTCCGAGAGCGTGAACTGCAGGCCGGCCTTGACCCGCTCGGGGCTGTCGTGGGGGATCCCAAGGCGCTGCGCGATCTGGTCGGCGGTCTTGAAGCCGATGCCCCACACGTCGGCGGCCAGCCGGTACGGCTCCTGGCGGACCACGTCGATCGCCTCATCGCGGTAGGCCTTGTAGATCCGCACCGCCAGCGAGGTCGACACCCCCACGCCCTGCAGGAAGACCATCACCTCCTTGATGGCCCGCTGCTCGGCCCACGCGGCGGTGATCATCGCGGTGCGCTTGGGGCCAAGCCCCGCCACCTCGACCAGCCGCCCCGGCGCCTCCTCGATCACCTGTAGGGTGGCCTCGCCGAAGTGGTCGACGACCCGCTCGGCCATCTTGGGGCCGATCCCCTTGATCAGCCCCGAGCCGAGGTAGCGGCGGATGCCCTGGATGGTGGCGGGCAGCACCGTCTCGTAGGCCTCCACCTCGAACTGGCGGCCGTACTGCGGGTCGCTGCGCCAACGGCCCCGCAGGCGCAGGCTCTCACCAGGCTGCGCGCCAAGCAGCGGGCCGACCACGGTCAGCAGGTCAGCCGACCGGCCCGTGGCCACCCTGGCGACGGTGTAGCCGGTCTCCTCGTTGGCGTAGGTGATGCGCTCAAGCACCGCGTCGAGGGTCGCGGGCGGGACCGAAACCGTGTTCACCCGGCAAGCTTGGCAGCCCCCCCGGGCACGCGCCATCCCGGCATCGCGTCGATCCACGGCCGAGGCTGCCCGCCCATGGTCCAAGGCCCGCGCCGGTGGTCACCGCCGACCGTCGGCGGGCGCAGCCCGACCCGCTCGACGTAGCGGCCGGCAAGCGCAAGTAGAGCGCGTCAGAACGTATCGCTGGCATTGGACGTCAGACGGCGCGCCCGTCCATCCTCGCGGGGCGGCAGCCCCACCGTCAAGATGCCTACATCGAGCAGGCATTTCAGGTATGGGCACGGCGCAGCCAGGGGCCGTGGACGCTCGGAAGTCCAATCCGGCTTCTCAGGCCGTTGGCATCACGCTCCTAGCGGTTTTGCAGCCTGACCCGGTAGGTGCCGGCGTCGTCGCCGCTGCCCCGCACGGTCAGCTGGTAGCGCCCGGTCTGGGGCAGGCTCAGCACGCCCCGGTCGTGGGGGCCGGTAATCCCGCACAGCGACTCGTCTTTGAAGACGGGCTCGCCGTCGGGGGCGGTCAGGCTCCAGTCCAGCTCGCCCCCGCCGCACTCCTGGGCGTCGAGGTAGACCTGCTGGCCCTGGCGGCCGGTCAGGGTGTAGCGGTCCTGCACGCCGGGCGACTCGATGCTGCCCGCTCCCTTGGCGGGCCGGTCCGGCGCGATGTCGTTCCCGATAGCCGTGTCGAACGCCTGGGTACCGGACGCGTTATCGGGTTTGAAGAAGAGCACGGTGGCAGCCAGGACCAGCAGGACAACCGCGGCAAGCAGCGAGCCGACGGCCAGCAGCGGGTGGAGGCGCTGCTGGAAGCTGGCGCCGACCAGCCACTGCCGGCCGGTGCTGTCGTCGCCGTGCACGGTCAGCGAATGCGAGCGGGGGCGGAGCGTGAGGGGCGCGCGGCTGGTCACGGTCAGCTCGGCACGAGCCGCCGCGCCGGCCGGGACCTGGAGGTGGGCTGGCGTGACCGTGGTGGTGACGCCCACGTCGGGAAGGACCTGAAGGTCGAGGTCCACGCTGGTGGCGGTGTCGTTGTGGGTGGTCACCGTGAACCGGCCGGTGCGGGTGGCCTGGACGCGGGCAGGCTCGACCGTCAGGGTGATCCCGGCGAGGGTGTGGGTTGGCGGGTGGTTCAGCGCACGGTCGAAGCCGACGTACATGTTCCCGAGCCGCTCGGCCACTGCGTGCGTGGGATCGGCCACCGTGGTGGTGTCGTCGTCGGTGAGCAGCCGGTCGAGGAGCTGGCGCGCAGTGGGCCGCTGCGGGGTCCTTAGTTAGCGAGCGCGCTGCTGGCCAGCTCGCGCAGGGACCCGTCCAGCCCGTCCAGGTCAGGCGGCTGGGTCAAGATGTCGATCACTCCCACGCCCACATGCGCACAGTGCGCTCGTTATGGCATGTTCCGACCATCACTGTCAGATCCGACGGCAGCATGGCACTCGCCCAGATCTAATCCCTGACCGCCTCGCCCACGCAGCCACCATCCCTGACCCCCCGCGAGCACGAGGTGCTGGCCCAGCTGTGCCTGCCCGCAGTCCGCGGCCAGGTGTTCACCTACCCGGCCAGCGATCGGCAGGTCGCCAAAGCCCTACGGATCGGCGAAGAGGCCGTACGCCAGCACGTGCACCGCTTGTACGACAAGTTCGCGATCACGTCCAACAGCGACGACGACGCCGAGCCGCGACGCGTGCGGCTCGCCAACCAGGCCATGCGCCGCGGTGCGATCACCATGGCCGAGCTCCGCGACCTCGCACGGCAGCAAGGGCCGCCGTGACGCGATCATGACCCTGCGCCCGTTCACCTCACTGCGAAGCCTGGATCCGGAACACGACCTCGATCGCCCGCTACGCCTCGTCGACGGTGTCGATCCTGGCGTTCTCGCCGGCACGGGGGCCGGCTGGAACCTCGGTCACCATCAGCGGTACCGGGTGCAGCATGACCGCGGCGAGCAACACCGTGAAGTTCAACGGCACCGCCGCGAAAGTCACCTCCGCGAGCACGACCCGGCTACTGGTACCCGGCCGCGAAGCGAAGGTCGAGCACCGGGCCGAGCCGCTCTGTCAGCTCGAACCACTTCCACGCCCAAGGCCCGGGGACGGGCGGGATCGCGCAGACCCCCGGTCGAACATCAGCGCCAGGCTGGCGTTCTGGGTGACGCCGAAGCCGGCCCCGAAGAGCGCCATCCCGACCACCACCGCGGCCGGGCTGGCGGTCAGGACCAGGGCGAGCATGCCAACGGCCGCGGCGAGCACCCCGGGTATGAGCAGGCCGGCCGGGCCGTGACGGTCGCCGTACCGGCCGGCCCACCAGCGGGTGAGGGTGGCCGCCGCGGCCTGGGCGAGCAGGGCCAGTGCGGCGAGGTTGCCGGATGCCTGCGTGACCGCAAGCGGCAGGAAGGTGACGACGACCCCGGCCGCCATCGCGGTGGCCGAGAAGACGATCGATGGCCGGACCAGGGCGGGCGTGCGCAGCCCGGCGAGGACACCGACCGGTTGTTCCGGCTTCGGCTCCCGGCCGGGCAGGCCGGGCACCACCGCCAGCCCGGCCAGCGCGGCCACGGCTCCGGCGACGAACACGGGTGGGTATCCGGCGTGCCCGGCAAGCCAGACGCCGAGCGGCAGCGCCACCACCGAGGGCACCCCGACGACAACGCCGTAGAGGCCCAGCCCTTCACCGCGGCGCTCATACGGGACGAGCGCGGCCACCAGCGCGCTGCCCACGACGACGGTGATCGCGAAGCCCAGGCCGCGGACGGCACAGACCGCCAAGATCGCGGCCATGCTCGCCGAGGCGGTCAACGCCAGCGCCGGCGCCCCGAGCAGCAGCAGGCCCGCCGCGAGCACCAGCCGGTACCCGAACCTGGCCACCAGGCGGGGCGTGGCGAGCTCGGCGGCCACCGTGGAGAGCATCAGCGCACCGGTGGCCAGTCCCGCACCGATCCCGCCCGCGCCCACCGACGTGGCGTACAGCGGGACCGCCGAGAGCAGCAGATAGAAGCTCGTCGTCGTGCCGAAGGTGGACGCGAAGACCAGCGCCAGAGCGCGGTTCATGATCCGTGGCCGCGAGGCGTTGACCTCCTTGCGGGCAGCGAGCGACTCGTCTGGTGGAGTCATCGTCGTGTCCTCTGGTTGGTGGATCACTGTTGTCTGTGCCGCTGGTTGCCGAGGTCCTCAGCCTGAGGCCGGCACGGGCGCCGTGACCACGCGCCTGCCCGCTCCTGCTAGCAGCTGGCCGCGCAGCCTGGCGTTCTCCCGCGCAAGGCGGGCCAGCTCCCGGTCCTTGAGATCGACAGGTGGGCGTCCGCGGCACCGCTGCGTTGCGACGCCGATCCGAGGAGCTGGCGTCCCGCGGCTTGCGCTCGCAGGCCCTCGCTGTTATGAAGGATCGCGCCACAGGAGCGAACAAACCCGTATAGCGATCGCCCGCTGGCAGCGCGATCCGAAAGGGAACCACCACGTTTCCGGTCACGATCGGCGTCCTCGAGATCCTCGTCGCTGGCGTCACCGCCTCGATCTGGCTCGGCATGCTCGTCGCCTCCCTCGCTGGCTGGCGCGGCCCGCCGGAGTGGCTCGGCGACGGCTCGACCACGCTCCTCGCCTACGCCGCCCTCGCCTACGGCTTGGGGGTGATCGTGGACGGCGCCGCCGACTCGCTCTTCACCCTGATGATCAAGCGGGCGTGGCCCGAGAGAACTCGGCCGGAAAGGAGCCGGATTGCCTGGGCCGCTGTGAAGATCCTCTCGCCGAGGAAGGATGGGGAGCCCAAGCGGCCGCTCTCATTCCAGAGATTCCCGAGGCTCCGCGAGGCGGCACTTCTGCGCGATGACGGCTTGGGGAAGTTCATGGAGTACCAACGAAGCCGGCAACGCATCACCCGGGCCCTGACGCTCGACTTGCTGCTCCTCCTGCCGATCGGCGTCTGGTTCCTCGCGCGGACCGCGAGGGTCGACACCGGCTTCGTGGTCGGCTTCGCTGTTGCGGTGCTGGTCGGGATCGTGGTGAGCGGACGTACCGCGGAACGCCTCCGTGACCGATACGAGGAGCACCTGGAGGGCGCGCCCAGCTTGACGCCCCGCTCAGAAACCACGGGCCCCTTCGCCGGGATCCGCGCCGCGGCCATCTGCGCCCGTTTCCTGCGGGGCGGCCGGACGGAGTTCCTCCTGGTTCGGACGAAGGAGACGGCATCCCCCGTCGAACGCTGGACGTTCCCGAAGGGCCACGTGGAAGCAAACGAGTCGCTCCTGGACGCTGCCATCAGGGAAGCCCTGGAAGAGGCGGGCGCGAAGGGACCGGTCGATCCTGATCCGCTCCCGCCGTACCGCTTCCCCGGTGGCTCCTCCGGCTGCATCGTCGTGATCCCGTTCCTGGTGCAGACGGGGGAACAGCAGGAGCCCACGGAGCCGGGACGCGCGATGCGTTGGTGTTCTGTAGATGAGGCGAAGGCGCTCCTTCGGCTCAACAGGGAGCCGCCCTTCGCAACCGAGCATGACCTCGTGATCGACGAAGCAACTGAGCGCCTGCGGCGCCCTTGATGCTCGGGGCCCGCTGGCCCGCAACGAAGGGCTGCGGGGCCCGAGCCTGGTCTCACTCGTAGGGGTCGTCGGGCGCGGGGATCTCGACGACGCTCGTGGCCGCCAGCTCGGGCAGCTCGTCGCCTCCCGGTTGGAACACCCCGGTCACCGTCACCCACCGGTCGCGCGCAGGGGCGCCGTGGGTCCCGACGACCCGCAACACCACCGGGGCTGCGTCGGCCGCGCAGCAGGCGATCTGGTAGCGGGCAAGCCGGAACCCGCCCTCCTCGGCGCCTGCCACGAAGCCGGTGAGCTGGACCGTGGCACCGTTGAAGCTGGCGCCGTCACGGTCGAAGGCGCGCTGGCCGAACTCGAGCAGGGTCATGGGGATGGGTTCGGCGCCAGGGACGAGCGGGTCGAGGACGCCGCCGCCGGAGCGGATGTCGACCGTGGTGCCCCGGTCGACGCCATAGCTGCCGAGCGTGGGAGGCGCCACGAGCAGGAGGGCGGCGACCGGCGCCAGGAGGAGCCACCCCACCCGGTCGCCTGCGCCATGGCCGCGATGATCGTCGGCGTCGGCGGGGTCGGTGTGGCGCAGCGCGTGCAGCAACGTCACCAACCCAAGGACGATCACCGCGACACCCGCGATGGCCAGCCACGGGCCCATCCCGAGGCGGACGTAGCGACCGTAGGTGCCCGTGAGCGTGAGTCGCAGCAGCACGGCACCGACGAGCACGCTGATCAGCCCACCGGCTGCGGTCACAGCAACCACCACCCGATGACCGCGCTCGACGCCAACGCCACGACGAGCGTGAGCGGTGCGAACCGCAGCGCGAAGCCGCGCCCGAACGTCCCTGCCTGCAAGGCGATGAGCTTCACGTCGACCATGGGGCCGACAACCATGAACGCCAGGCGGGCGCTCAGCGAGAACTGGGTGAGGCTGGCGGCCACGAAGGCGTCGGCCTCGGAACAGATGGCCATCACCACCGCGAGGCCGGCCAGCGCCAGGAACGCGAGCGGGCCGGCGCCGGCCACGGTGTCGACGACGCTGCGGGACACGACCGTCTGCAGGGTGGCGGCGGTCGCCGCCCCGACGATGAGGAACCCACCTGCAGCAGGTCGTGCTGCGCGGTGGCCACGAGCACGGCGAGCGGTGGCCCCTCGTGGCTGCGCCGCTGGCGGGCCCGCTCGAGCAGCTCGTCGCGGCCGGTGCGGGCCCACACCAGACCGACAGCGGTGGCGGCGAGCAGGCTCGCGAGAAGACGGGCGACGACGACCTCGGGCCGGCCCGGGAACGCCACGGCCGTCGCGGTCAGCACGACGGGGTTGATGGCGGGCGCGGAGAGCAGGAACGCGAGCGCGGCGGCGGGCAGCATGCCGCGGGCCACCAGCCGCCCGGCGATCGGTACGGACCCGCACTCGCACCCCGGGAGCGCGGCCCCCGCTGCGGCTGCCACAGGGACCGCCAGCACCGGCCTGCGAGGGAGGATCCGGGGGAGGAACCCGGCGGGGACCAGGGCGGCGACCGCAGCGCTGACCAGCACGCCCAGCACCAGGAACGGCATGGCCTGCACGGCGATCGCGACGAAGACGGTTGCCCAGTGGGCGACGGCGGGCCGGTCGAGGAGCTGCTCGAGGAGTGGGCGGAGGACGGCGGCTGCCACGACCACGAGGGCGACGACCGCTACGCCGGAGCTGCGCCGCATCCAGGAGGGTGGCTGCCGCCCGGTCGACGGGTGCACCGCGGCCCCCTACGCGCTGGCCAACGGCCAGAGCACCAACGTCTACCCGGGCGCCGACTTCCAGTACCTGTCCGCCAACGTGGTCGTCGACGCCACCGGCAAGACGCTGTTCCCCGCCTTCGCCACCAAGAAGTTCAAGACCGGCAGCGGAAAGAAGGTCCAGATCGGGTTCATCGGCGAGGTGCTCGAAGCGACTCCTACCATCGTCACACCGACCGGCGTGGCCGGCCTGACCTTCCAGGACGAGGCGGACGCCGCCAACCGCGCGGTGAAGGAGCTGGAGCGCCTGGGCGTCGAGACGTCCGTGCTCGTGGTCCACGAGGGAGGCTTCCAGGCGAGCCCCGCCGCCCTCAACGGGTGCGCCGGCAATCTGGCCGGCAGCGCGATCGCCGACATCGCCAGCCGGCTCGACCCGGCGATCGAGGTGGTCGTCTCGGCCCACACGCGCGCCGAGTACCGCTGCACGATCACCACCAACGGCGTGACCCGTCTCATCACCAGCGCCTCGTCGTTCGGGCGGATCCTCAGCGACATCACGCTCACGGTCGACGACAAGACCGGGGAGCTGGTGCAGGCGAGCGCCGAGAACGTGATCGTCGAGAACGCCCTCAACGCCCCGGGTCCTGGCGTCACCCGCGTCCCCGACCCCTCCAAGGAGGACCCGCGGGTCCAGGCGGTCGTCCAGCAGTACGTCACCGCGGTGGCGCCGCTGGCCAACCACGTCATCGGCCGCATCCAGGGCGACCTCACCCGGACGGCGTCACCCCTCGGCGAGTCGGCGCTCGGCGACGTGATCGCCGACGCTCAGCTGGTGGCCACGCAGCCAGCCAGTCTCGGGGCTGCCCAGCTCGCCTTCATGAACCCGGGCGGCATCCGCGCCGACCTTCGGGCCGCCGACATCTCCTCGGGCGGGGAGGCGCCGGGCGAGGTCACCTACGGCGAGGCGTTCACGGTCCAGCCGTTCGGCAACAGCCTCGTCACCAAGACGATGACCGGCGACATGATCCGCCGCCTGCTCCAGCAGCAGTTCCCCGGCTGTGGCGGCCAGACCACGCAGCGGGTCCTGCAGGTCTCCAACACGTTCCAGTACGAGCAGGCTCCGGCGGCCACGACCTGTGAGGGCCGCATCGGCCGGATCCGGGTCGCCGGGGTCGAGGTGGCGCCGGCCGGCTCGTTCCGGGTGACGATGAACAGCTTCCTGGCAGCCGGCGGCGACGGGTTCACGGTGTTCAACGAGGGCAGCGAAGCCCTCGGCGGCGCTCAGGACATCGACGCCCTGGTGGCCGCGTTCAGCGCCGCCGAGCCGGACGGCATCGCGGTACCGCCCCTGGACCGGATCATCGCGCCCGCTCCCTGACCAGTGACCAGGGGCGTTGACCGGGGGCGGCCACCGCCCCCGGTCAGGCCGAGTGGACGCGGAGACGCGGCTTCACGGCGCCACGCGCGACGTGCATCTCGCGAGTCTCTGGCGGGGGCCCCGCGATCTCCTCGCTCCAGCCTCGGTCTGGCTGGTGCGCTGGCTGGTCACGTTGCAGGGGTGAGCTGGAGGTCGTGGGTGGTGGCGTCGGCGGCGGTGAAGCTGAGCAGCCGGGCGCCTTCGTCGGCCACGGCGGCAGCGTCGGTCGCAGACAGCCGTGTGAAGGGCTGGATGCGCAAGGTGGCGGTGCCGGGTCCGTGGGTGAGCCTCCAGGTGCCGCGAAGGAAGCCGTCGACCAGCACGGTGCCCAGGACCCCGCCGTCGCCGGCAAACAGCGGCGGGCGGCGGTCGTCGGCGATGATGCGGCTGCGGTCGGCGTGGGCGAACAGCACGTTGTCGTACTCGGGCAGGAAGCGCGGCGGGGCTGGGGTGTCGGGGTCGGGCCGCGGCGCGTCGGGCAGGTCGAGCAGCTCGTTGCCCGCCTCGTCGCGGAAGGCGGCAAGGCGTGGCCGCAGCCGCTCGGTCGCCTCGCGCAGCCTGGTCAGGCCTGACCAGGCCTGCATGTCGTTGACGGAGGCCGGGCCGAACGCAGCCAGGTAGCGCACGACCAGCTCGTCAGGGGTGGGCTCGGTCGCCAGGGGGCGGCCGAGCCAGGCCTCGGCCGTGGTCCAGGTAGCCTTCCCGGTGGCTCCCCAGATCCCGCGGGGTGGCACCTGGACCAGCGGCAGCAGATAGCTGATGGCGTAGGCCAGGGACGTGGCGTCGCGGTCGGGCCACCGCTCGCCCAGCAGCGGGCCGAGCTCGGCGCGGGTACGCGGCCGTTCCCCCAGCAGCACCCGACCGGCCGCCAGGAGCGCCTCGGTGTCCATGCCCACGAGGTTCCGGGCAAACGGGCTGCCGGCGAACCTGCGCACCAGGGCGGACTGCACCACCGGGCGGAGCACCAGGCAGTCGCGGGCGCTGACCAAGTGGATCGTCGCGCGCATCAGCGGGGTGCGCACGGCACGCCGCTCGGTGACCGACTGGGCCAGCTCGTCGGGGTGGAAGTCGTCCAGCCGCGTCCACAGGCCGACATAGGGCGCGTTGGGCGCTTGGGCCTGCATGCCGACCAGGTGCTCGATCGCCTCGACCGGGGACAGCTTCGCCCGGTGCAGCAGCAGCTGCCGCGCCAAGGTGGCCCGGTTGAGCGCGCGCACGCCGAGCACCTCACCCGACCCGCGCCCGCCTCGCCCGGCGGCGGCGCTGGTTGGCGGTCGCGTTGACATCCCTGCTCCTCTGCCCGCGGGTGGAGCCGTTCCAGGATAACAGAACAGAATACTTCGTTCCAGTATGCTGGGCCCATGGAGACGCCAGCGCCGCGCCCTCCGTGCCGGGATCACCACCGCCTGCACCGTCCTGCCGTTCGAGCAGGTGCAGACCTGGGCCGCATCCTCGGCGACCCCCCGGAGGCCCACAGGAGGGCGGAGCTGCTGAAACCGTTGGAGATCATCACCGACCCCCGCGGGGAGCGCTACTGGCAGCTGGTGGGCGTGATCAACGACTGGCCGCCGTACCCCACCCAGGTGCCGACCCATGAGCACGTGACCGCGGGGCTGCGCGCGCATGGCTGGGTGATCGCGGCGCTACGCGCGCATGGGCGATTGAGCCACGACCAGAATCGTGGTATCAATTGAGATTGATGCGACATCGTTCTCTGCAGCCCCGCCCTGGGCTCGACGAGCACGCCGACCAGGTCGCCGCCCGCCTGCGGGCGCTGGCCGATCCGGTCCGGCTGCGGCTGCTCGCCCTGCTCGCCCGGGGGGACTGCCCGGTCGGCGTCCTCGCGGCCGCGGTCGGCGTCGGCCAGAGCCTGGTCTCGTTCCATCTGGCCGCCCTGCGCGACGCCGGGCTGATCACCACCGAGCGCGTCGGCCGCTTCACCTACGTCCGGCTCCAGCTCCCCGCGGTCGCGGGGCTGTTCGGCGAGGTGACCGACCTGATCACCCTGGACCAGCCCCACCGCCCTGGCCGCGGAGGAGGCCCGATGGGCACGGTCGTGTTCGCCTGCGTCCACAACGCCGGCCGCTCCCAGATGGCGGCCGCCTGGTTCAACCAGCTCGCCCCGCCCGGCCTGCGCGCGGTCTCGGCCGGCACCCGGCCCGCCGACCAGGTCCATCCCGAGGTGGTCCAGGCGATGGCTGAGGCCGGCATCGACCTGGCCCGGGTCCGGCCCAAGTCGCTCACCGACGAGCTCGCCGCTGAGGCCGCGCTGCTGGTCACGATGGGCTGCGGGGAGGACTGCCCGACGGTGGCGGTCCCGCGGCAGGAATGGCCGGTCGCCGACCCGGCCGGCCGCCCACTCGACCAGGTGCGTGCGATCCGCGACGAGCTGCGCGAGCGGGTCGTCGCGTTGCTCGCCGAGCTCGACGACCCCGCCGCCGACCAGGACCTCGGCGCCGGGGAACGGGCCGTCGTCCACCGGGTCCTGCGGGCCCTGCAAGCACGGTTCGGGCCGCTGCTGGGGGCCGGGCGGGTCGAACGGGTCGTGCGCGAGGAGGTCCGCCGGCTGCGCGGCGGCCAGGCCAGGGTGTTCCTGGACGTACTGGTCGAACGGCACGCCCGCGAGCGGCTCCGCGCCCTCGCCCAGGCCGAGGGGCGGCTGGCCAAGCACATCCCGGAGCTGCTGTTCGTGTGCGTCCGCAACGCCGGCCGCTCGCAGATGGCAGCTGCGCTGGCCGAGCAGGCCGGCCACGGTCGGGTGCATGCCTGGTCGGCCGGCAGCCAGCCCGCCGGCGGGGTCGACCCGCAGGTCGTGCGGGCCATGGCCGAGCTGGGCATCGACCTGGCCGCGAACGCGCCCAAGCCGTGGACCAACGAGCTGGTCCGGGCCGCCGACGTTGTGGTGACCATGGGCTGCGGCGACGACTGTCCGGTCTTCCCTGGGGTGCGCTACCTGGACTGGCCCGTGCCCGACCCGGCCGGCAGGCCGCTGGCCGAGGTCCGCCGTATCCGCGACGACCTGCACCATCGGGTCAAGGATCTGCTCGCTTCAGCCATCGGCGACGAGGAAGCACCGTGACCTCGCTCCTGCCGACAGGTTCGGTGTCCAGCACACCCTCACCACCTGGTCCCCCCCCGCGTCGCCGTTCCGCTAGGAGGAGCAGCATGCCCCGACCACTCGACCCGGCCAGCCGGCAAGCCTTCGCCCGCTCCCTCGAGCGGCTCAACCAGGAGTTCCGGGGGATTTTCGGCCCCGAGACCATCGAACGCTACGTCAACGAGTCCATCGACCGGCTCTCCGGCGCCCGCATCACCGACTTCCTGCCCCTGTTCGTCGACCGGTTCTCCCGGGAGCGGCTGCGCGCCCTCGCCCAAGCCCAGGGCGCCCTCGCCAAGGAGGTCCCCGAGGTCCTGTTCGTCTGCGCCCACAACGCCGGCCGCTCGCAGATGGCTGCGGCGCTGCTCGACCACCACGCCCAGGGCCGCGTCCACGTCCGCTCGGCCGGCAGCGACCCCGCCGACCGGGTCAACCCCGCCGTCGTGCAGGCCCTCGACGAGCTCGGCATCGACATGTCCCGCGAGTTCCCCAAGCCACTCACCGACGAGGTCGTCCAGGCCGCCGACGCGGTCGTCACCATGGGCTGCGGCGACGCCTGCCCGATCTACCCTGGCAAGCGCTACCTGGACTGGGAGCTCGACGACCCCGCCGACAAGCCCGTCGAGCAGGTCCGCGCCATCCGCGACGACATCGACCGCCGCGTCCAGGCCCTGCTGGCGGAGCTGGTGCCCGCCGCATCCTGACCGCTCGCACGACCGTAGCGAACCGAGCCTGGGCCCTGAGCGGACTACGCAAGCAGGATGCGTGGCAGGCACCGAACGGTCAGGCCGACGCGGGCGAGGCTGGCGGGGATCGCGACGGCCATGGGCCAGACCAGTGCCGGGGCGGTGAGCAGGACGCCGGCGAGCATCGCAGTGTCGAGGGCGACCAGCCCGAGGGCGCCGAGGTAGGCCAGCCGGGTCCTGGCCAAGCTGTGGCGGCTGCTGGCCGCGGTGGCGAGGATGGCGACGACGGCGAGCAGGGCGAGCGCGAAGGCCAGCCGGATGGGGACGGGGACCGGCCAGGTCCAGGCGTGGCCGACGAGCAGCGACGTGCCCCAGGCGACCCCGACGGCGGGCCCGGTGGCCAGCAGGATGCGCGCGGCGCGCTGGCCGGGTGCCTGGCGGGTGAACGCGGCGGTGATCTGCTCGACGCCGCCGAACTCGGCGATGGCCGCCGCCGCCGCCGCACCCTGGTCGAGGCCGCCGTCCAGGTGATGCTGGTAGGTCTCGGCGAAGCCGTCGGCGAGCTCGTCGGCCGCGCTGGCGGGCAGCCGCCGGCCCAGCTCGGCCAGGTGCGTGTCGATCAGGGGGTGGCTGGGCATGGCCGGGGCTCCAGCAGGGTGGTGACGGCGGTCGCGAAGTCGCGCCAGCCAGCCCGGTCGTGGGCGAGCTTGTGGTGGCCGGCGGGGGTGAGCTGGTAGGTGCGTCGGCGCCGGCCGTCCACGACCGACCAGGAGCTGGTGATCAAGCCGGCGCGTTCGAGCCGGTGCAGCGCGGGGTAGACGGTGCCGGTCGGCAGGTCGAACCGGCCGCCGCTGCCGTCACGCAGCGCCTCTTTCACGGCGTAGCCGTGCCGGGGCCCTGGTTCCAGGGTGGCCAGCATCAACACGTCCAGGTGGCCCTTGAGCGCCTGCGCCTCCGTCTTCATAGGTAGGAATGCTACACTACTCCTCCATATGTAGGAATCCTAGCTATGAGCTTCGGCAGGAGCGGGATCAGGAGGCGTTGTGAGCGAGCAGCCGGCGATCAGGGCCGAAGGCCTGGCCAAGCGATTTGGGCCGGTGCGGGCCCTGGCTGGTGTGGACCTGGCCCTGCCGGCCGGGAGCGTCCTGGGCCTGCTCGGCCCGAACGGGGCCGGCAAGACCACCGTCGTGCGGATCCTGTCTACCCTCCTCCCCCCCGACGGCGGGCGGGCGCAGGTCACGGGGCTGGACGTGGTGCGGCAGGCCGACGCGGTGCGCCAGGTGATCGGCCTGTCCGGCCAGTACGCGGCGGTCGACGCGTTCCTGACCGGGCGGGAGAACCTCCGCATGATCGGTCGGCTGTGTGGGCTTGGCCGTGCGGCCGCCCGCAGGCGGGCCGACGAGCTGGTGGAGCTGTTCGACCTGGCGGACGCGGCCGACCGCCTCGCACGGGCCTACTCGGGTGGGATGCGCCGGCGGCTCGACGTGGCGGCGAGCCTGGTCGCCTACCCTGCGGTGGTGTTCCTCGACGAGCCGACCACCGGCCTGGACCCACGTGGGCGTAGCGGCCTGTGGAACCTGCTGGGCGAGCTGACCGGGCAGGGCGTCAGCCTGCTGCTGACCACCCAGTACCTCGAGGAGGCCGACCGGTTCGCCGACCAGATCGTGGTCATCGACAACGGCCGGGTCATGGCCACCGGCAGCGCCGCAGCCCTCAAGGCGCGCGTGGGTGGTGACCGGCTGGAGCTGCAAGCGCTGCCCGGCGAGGAGCCGGCACCACTGGCCGCGGCGGTGGCCGGGCTCGGCTCCGGCCCGCCGGTCATTGCCGTGGAGGCCGGGCGAGTCACCCTGCCGGTGACCGACGGGCCCGGCACCCTGCTCGCGGTGGCCGCCCGGCTGGCCGCCGCCGGGCTTGGCGTCTCCGACCTCGCGCTGCGCCGCCCCACCCTCGACGACGTGTTCCTGACCCTGACCGGCCAGCCCCCGGGACCGCCGGGCCAGGACGACCCGCCCGACCCCGGCCAGCCCCACCACGACCGGGACACTCGCGCGCGGACCTCGGAGAGGAGGACGGCATGAGCGCAACCGCCCTTGCACAAGCGCGCAACGCCCGAGCAGGCGGGACGCTGGCCAACATCGCCACGGTCACCGGCCGCAACCTGCGACGCCTGGTCCGGGTGCCCACCCTGATCGCGTTCGCGACCGTGCAGCCGGTGATGTTCGTGCTGCTGTTCACCTACACCTACGGCGGCGCCATCCACCCACCCGGCGTGACCCGCTACATCGACTACATCCTGCCCGGCATCTACGTGCTCGCCATCGCCTTCGGCGCCTCCCAGACCGGCGTGGCCATCGCCGACGACCTTGCCACCGGGATGGTCGACCGCTTCCGCGCCCTCCCCATGGCCCGCAGCGCGGTCCTGACCGGGCGCGCGGTCGCCGACGCGGTCCGCAACCTGTTCGTCCTGGGCCTGATGACCGCCGTGGGCGCCGCGATCGGGTTCCGCTTCCACACCGGCCCCGCCGCCGCGCTGGCCGCAATCGGCCTCGCGCTCGCGGTGGGGCTCGCGTTCTCCTGGCTCAACGCGCTGCTCGGCCTGCTCGTCCGCGACGCCGAGTCCGCCGGCCTTGCCGGGCTGCTCGGGGTCATCCCCCTCATCTTCACCAGCTCCACCTTCGTGCCGGTGGCCACGATGCCCGGCTGGCTGCAGGCCTTCGCCAAGGTCAACCCCGTCACCGTCACCGTCGACGCCCTGCGCGTCCTGTGCCTGGGCGGCCCCACGACCCGACCCGTCCTCCAGGCCCTGGCATGGATCGTCGGGCTGCTTGCCCTCACCATGCCCGCCGCCATCTGGCGCTACCGCCACACCACCGCCACCTGACCCGCCTGTGGCGGTCGTCACGTCGCGGCGACGCCGCGCTCGCCCGGGGCGCCGGTGGTGAGGGTGCCGAGCAGGGCGGTGAGGCGGCCGAGCCCGTCGGGGTCGAGGGAGTACCAGACCCACGTGCCGCGCCGCTCCCCGCGGACCAGGCCGGCCTCGCGGAGGACCTTCAGGTGGTGGGAGACGGTCGGCTGGGCGACGTCGCAGCAGGAGATGAAGTCGCAGGCGCAAACCTCGGACTGGCCGCGGAGCTGGCGGATGATCGCCAGGCGGGTGGGATCGGCGAGCGCTTGCAGCAAGCGCACCTCAGGGTCACGAGTCCGCTTCACGACCTGGTGATATTCATTTTCTTCAATATTGACAACTCGTCGATGCGTAGGTCACTATCGCATCGACGAGTTTCGATCTAAGGGGCTACGAAGCATGCGAACCCTGGCGGCGAGCGCCAACGACCCGGCCCCCGCCGGCACGGTCGCGTGCTGCGCGCCGCTGGCCGCCCCGACCCTGTCGGACTCCGAGACCGCGGCGATCGCCGGGCTGTTTCGCGCGCTCGCCGACCGCCACCGGGTCCGGATCGTCAACCTGCTCGCCACCAGCCCCGGCCCGGTCTGCGTGTGCGAGTTCACCGGACCGCTCGGGATCAGCCAGCCCACCGTCAGCCACCACCTCAAGAAGCTCGTCGCTGCTGGGCTGCTCGACCGCGAGCAGCGTGGCACCTGGGCCTACTACTCCCTCAACCGCCAGGCCATGGGCCGCCTGGCCGCCGTCGCCGACCTGGAAGGAGCCACCCCATGACCACCAGCAACGACCAGGCCGAGCTGGTCGAGCAGGTCCGCGCCCGCTACGCCGAGATGGCGACCCGGGTCACCACGGGCGACGCCGGCTGCGGCTGCGGCCAGCCGAGTGACTGCGGCTGTGGCAGCAGCTGCTGCGGTCCTGGCGTCGAGGAGCCTGGCATCGGTGCCGAGCTCTACACCGCCAACGAGCGCGACGCCCTCCCGGGCACCGCCGTCCAGGCCAGCCTGGGCTGCGGCAACCCCACAGCGGTCGCCGACCTCCACGAGGGCGAGGTCGTCCTGGACCTCGGCTCGGGCGGCGGCATCGACGTGCTGCTGAGCGCCCGCCGGGTCGGCCCGACCGGCAAGGCGTACGGGCTGGACATGACCGAGGAGATGCTCGCCCTGGCCCGCCGCAACGCCGCCGAGACCGGCGCGACCAACGTCGAGTTCCTCAAGGGCCAGATCGAGGCCATCCCGCTGCCCGCAGCCACCGTCGACGTCGTCATCTCCAACTGCGTGGTCAACCTGTCGGTCGACAAGCCGGCCGTGTTCGCCGAGATCACCCGGGTCCTCGCGCCCGGCGGGCGGATCGGCATCAGCGACATCGTGGCCGAGGACCACCTCACCCCGGCCGAGCGGGCCGAGCGGGGCAGCTACGTCGGCTGCATCGCTGGCGCCCTGACCAAGACCGAGTACGAGACCGGGCTGGCCACTGCCGGGCTCACCGACATCGCGGTCACCTTCACCCATCAGGTCGGCGACGGGCTGCACAGCGCCATCATCAAGGCCACCAAGCCGCCAGCCACCCCGACCGCAGCCGCAACGACCGGCCGGGCCCGGCCGGCGCTGCCGATGGCATCCGCATCAGGCTGCTGCTGACCGAGCCCCTCGACCGTGCCTGGCAGCGCTCCGCCTGGCGACACGACCCAGACCGGACGGGCCAGCGGGGACGCTCAGACCCTCGCCTACCTGATCCTGCTCGCGTGGGTGCCCTCGACGCCGCCGGCTACAGCGTCCTCGCCACGGCGGCTCAGGGTGGCGGCACCCTCGGGGGAGCCGGGCGTGCCCGAGGACCGGGTTCGGTGGGCGGCTCCCCCGGGTGACCCGCCGCCAGAGCCGCCCCGCCCACGGAGCGGCTCGTCGGTCAGCGCCCGGCAGCCGATAACGCTCGAGGTCGGGTACGTCCGAGCCGTCCCGGCTGTCCCCGACCTCAAGCTCCGATCGACCTCCTTCTCGTTCGTCCGTCACTCGCCGAACAACCGGAAGAACGTCGGGAAGGTCCCCAGCACGCCAAGGCCGATCAGGACCAGTGCGACGACCAGCGCCCGGCGGGTCTCATACGGCCTGCTCCTGAGCGCGACATGCAGGACAGCCCAGGACACCAGCCACACCAGCACCGCCATGATCGTCTTGCCCGACAGCGGCCCGACACGGTCGCTCCACTGCAGCCAGTCCTTGACGCCCGTGCTCGCCTCGGCCAAGGTCGTGAACAAGCCAAGCGCGGCCGCGCCGATCCCGCCGGCGATGATCGCCGCGGCGATGGGCCCCTCGGGCTTGTCCTGGAACTGGATGCGCGCCAGGCGCTCCTCGGCCCGGCGTTGCTCGGTTGCGTCTGCCATGACATCCGCCTCCTACTTGACCGGGGCGACCTTGGTGATGAAGGCCCCGAACGCCCCCGCGATGCCAGCGAGCACAAACGCCAGCACAAACAGGGTGATCGCGGTCCTGCGCACGCGCTCGTGGCGGATGAGGTTGGTGCCGTAGTACAGGACGATGAAGGCCACGACGGTGGCCAGGATGGGGCTGATCCAGGCGATGTGCTCCTTCCACTCCATGCCGAACTCGTGCCAGCCCTTGGTCGCCTCGTCGGCCAGCAGCTGCGACCTTGGGCTGTCGGGGCCCTTGGCCCGGTACCAGGGGTAGACGACCCAGGTGCCGGTGAGCACCGTCAGCCAGGCGGCCACGGCCATGGCCACGACGCCGACCTTGAGCCGGCGCATCCGCTCGACCACGCCCTCAGGGGTGATCAAGGCGGGCTTGAGGCTGTACAGGCCGGCCAGCCCACCGGCGAACGCGAGCAGGAACAGCGCACCCAGCCCCATCCCGTGGATGAGGCCCCACCACTCTCGGCTTGTGAAGCTCATACGCCTCCTCCCTCTTCGGGGACACGCGGAGCATCCGCTGGACTATCCCTGCCCGTGAGTGCCGATTGGCCCGGCAGCGATGGGACTGTTGCCTGCATGTCGCGGTGGCCGGGTTCACCTGCCTGTGGCCCCGGGTGTTCGGCCCCGCCCCGTGCACGTCGTGCTGGTCCGCGACCTCGATGCCCCCGACGGATTCGACTTGGCGCTGGTCTCCACCTGCCTGGACGCCACGCCCGCCCAGCTGGTCGAACGGTACGCGACGAGGTGGAGCGTGGAGGTGTGCTTCCGGTCCGGTTGCCCGGGCTCGGTCGGGCGCCGACCCGGTGATGCGGCGTGGCTAGCTGATCCGGTAGGGCCGCATCATCTCGTTGTCCTCGTGCTCGACGATGTGGCAGTGCCACACGAACAGGCCCGCGTGGTCGTAGTGGGCCTTCACGCGGGTGATCTGGCCGGGGTAGGCGACCACCGTGTCCTTCAGGCCCGTCTCCCACGCCTCCGGGCCGCGCGCGCGGCGCCCGAACGGCTGGCGGTTGACGACCTCGAACTGGATCTCGTGGATGTGGATGGGGTGGGCGTCCTCGGTGAAGTTGTGCATCGCCCATTCCTCGACGGCGCCCACCGCCACGTTCTCGGTGATGGGATCGGCCCATCCCAAGGGGTTCGGCGTGCCGTTCATGGTGCCGAGCAGCGCGGCGACTGGGCCGTCGAACCCGGGGAAGGTGGAGGCCGCCTCGTTGAGCGACACCTGGCGGGTGTTGGTGGTCGGTCCCGGCTTGGGCGGCGCCGGCAGGGTCAACTGCCCCGGCGGGATCGAGGTGTCGGTCCCGGTCAGCGGGAGCGTCACCCGGAACTCCAGCACCTGCCCGGTGGTGGCCGGGTCGGCGGCCTCGAAGTCCTTCCCCGGCCTGCCGCCGCTGAAGGGCTCGTCGGGCCCGAGGTTGCGCAGCCGGACCGTCTGGCCCGCTAGGCCGCTGAAGTCGACGATCACGTCGGCGCGTTCGGCCGGGCCCATCAGCAGCTGGTCGAGCTGCACGGGTGCGGGCAGGAACCCGCCCTCGGCGCCGATCTGCCAGAAGCTCAGGTTCGAGTCGCCGAGCCCGAGCCGCAGGATCAGGAAGCGCCCGTTGCAGCCGTTCAGCACCCGGAAGCGGTAGCGGCGCGGCTCGACCGCCAGGAACGGCCACGTCTTGCCGTTGACCAGCATCGTGTTGCCGAAGACCTCGGGGTTCCAGGTCGGCGGGACATCGCTGTCAGGGATATAGGGCTCTTCGAAGCCGTCGAAGAACGCCCGGCTGGCGGGGTAGAACAGCGAGCCGTCGGCGTTGAACGAGCGGTCCTGGATGGCCAGCGGGATCTCGTGGTACCTGGTCCCAGGGGGGTCGCCGCGGGCAGGCGCCGGCCCCGGGAGCACGCCGGCCGGCAGGTCATGGGGGCCGCCGCGGATCAGGTAGAAGCCGGCCGGCCCGGCATACACGTTGGCCCGGGTCATCCCCAGGGTGTGGTCGTGGAACCACAGCGTGGAGGCCGCCTGCTGGTTCTCGTGCTCGAACACCGCCGTCCCCGGCGCCCACGCCGCACCGGTGAGGGCCTGGGACTTCGCCTTGAACTCGTCGTAGAAGGAGCCCACCGTGGCATACCCCGCGGGGATGTTGGCGGCGGCGGGCAGGTACCAGGCCTCTGGGTAGCCGTCGTGCTCCTCGCTGTTGTGCCCGCCGTGCAGGTGGGTGACGATCGGCACCGGGCCGGTGTAGGGGCCCGGGGTGGTGGCAAAGGTCGGCCGCGAGTCCCGGCCGGCCACCCCGCCCGGCGGGTTGGCCCAGTGCAGCGTCGGATCGATCGGCAGGACGTGCGGCAGGTAGTTGCCGGCGGCGTCCACCAGGCCGTTGATCCACTGCACCCGCACCGGCCGCCCGGCCAGCGCCTCGATGGTGAACGCCGGGTAGTTGCGCGTCCCTCGGGCGTTGCGCAGCTGGTAGCTCCACACCCTGGTCCTGGGCAGGCCCGTGGGCAGGATCTGCTGGAGGAACTGGACCACCGCGATGAGGTAGTAGTCGATCGTCCCCCCATTGATCCTGGCCGTCAGCGGCATCGCGGGCGGGACGACCAGCGGCGTCTGGAACTTGGGGACGGTGGCCGGGTCCAGGGTCGGCGTCGCCTGCGCCAGCGCCCGTGACAGGCGGACATGCCACGGCAACAGCAGCGAGGCACCGGTGGCCGCGCCGGCGGTGAGGAGTTGGCGTCTGGAGAGCCGCATCGTTGCTTCCCCCGTTCTTGCTGGGCTCTCATGGTTATGACCGAAAGGACCGGGAGCCGCCGGCATCCTTCGAACCACAATGGGCAAGAGCTCCGTCGGGGGACCTCGGGCCCGGACCTGGGCGGTGCTCGGGCACCGCGGAGGTGGGCGGGCCGCCCGACGCGCCGTCTGCTCCCGTGACGGGGTGCCCACGGCCACCACCTCGCTGTGCTGCTGGTCGACGGACGCGCCGGCCGCGCCCGTATGACCGCCAGCGTGGCCCGGACGCCGGGCGCTGGCCGGGGTCCTTGGTCCCTGCGTGCCAGGGACCTTCGGCGGTTGTGGCCGATGCCGCGGCTCGCCGCGTGGGACTGGTCGGCTCCGAACGGAAGGTGATGGTCGTGGTCGCCAAGGAGGTCATGCCCCGGCTGGGGCCGCCGGGGGGTCAGCCCCCCGGCGGCCCCAGACCGACAGACACGATCAGGGATCGGCCAGACACGATCAGGGATCGGCGTGGTGGATGCCGATGAGCTGCTCGGTGGTGCCGCCAGGGCCGACCGCCTGGACGGTCAGGTGGGCCAGCAGCGGCTCGTCGCGGTAGGCCCAGGCCAGGGTGAACCCGTCCGCCGGGCTGGTGTCGTGGCCGAGCAGCCTGGCGTATCGGGCGACATCTGTCCCTGTCGGGGTGAGCAGGAAGCGCACGCGCTTGGTGTGGGTAGCCTTGACCGAGACCACCAGCGTCCCGGCCCCATTGGGAAGCACGAGGAAGCCGCCGTCGGTCCGCAGGGTGGGCTTGGTGGTCACGGCCAGGATGCGGGGAGCTGGCTGGGCGGGGGTGAAGCGGACCCGCACCGCGGTGGCCTGGACGACCCCGCCGCCGCTGGCCGCACCCTCCTCGTAGAAGATCACCCAGCCGGCCGCCGCGGTCGGCTGCCGGAACGCGATCCGCCCGCCGAACGGGCCGAGGGTGGCGTCCCCGCTGCCGGTGACGAAGCCCTGGCCGAGGACCAGGTCCTTGCCGGACCGGTCCTGGGTGACCTTCACGTACACGGTGCCCTCGTAGGCGCTGGCCTTGCCGGTCACCGTCACCGGCGAGCCGATCCGCTGCAGCCGGCCCGGTGTGCCGACCTGGATGCTCCGGCCGCGGACGCCCAGCACCATCCACCCTCCGGCAAGCCGGTACAGCCGCACCACGGCCGCGGCTGGGCCGGTCTGCGGCAGGCGGCGCCCACCCTCGCCGAACTTGGGGCGGAAGCCGACCTCGCCGGTGCGGGCGCCGGTGGAGCGGAACGGCCCGGCGACCAGGTTGGTCATCCCCACCTCGCGGGCGAGGAACGCCCTGGCCGTGGCCACCGCCTGGGCGGCGGTCGGTTGCCCGGCGGCGCTGGTGGTCAGGCCGGCGGGCCGGACGGTCTCGGTGGGCGCGCCGGCGGGAGTGGACGCAGTTGACGGTGTGGCGGGTTGCAGCCCATCGGGACGGGTGGAGGTGGCGCTCCGGCTGCCCTGCCCGAAGCTACAACCGGCAAGGACAAGGGCGGTGAGCGCCGCAGCGGCCAGCAGCGGGCGAACGGGACGCATGGTGGGACCTCCCATGTATGCACTTCCCGGGCGGAAGCTCACCCGGAGTCTGGGAGGGCCCGGTCTCAGAAGCCGATCGGGACCGTTTCGGCGGGAACGCGGATCGGTTACCGGTTCGGCTCGATCAAGGTACCGGCGTCGTTACCGGCCGGTCAGGCCCGGTGCGCGGGCTCATGGCGCCGGCTGCTCCATCGCCCGGCGGATGCGCCTGTCGGAGACCGGGATACGGGTCCCAAGGTACCGTGTGGCCAGCCACGCTCAAGGAGGTTTCATGCTCTACGGGAAGGAGCACGTCCGCCGGTACCGCGAGACGGACGGTGAGGTCGGCTACATGTGGCGGAAGGGCGTCCCGACGTTGATCCTGACGACGACCGGCCGCCGCAGCGGCAAGCCGCATTCGACGCCGCTCATCCTCGGCCAGGACGGTGCCGCCTACGTGGTCGTGGCCTCCAAGGGCGGCGCCGCGCGCCATCCGGCCTGGTACCTCAACCTCGTCGACCATCCCGAGGTCGACGTGCAGGTGAAGGCCGACCGGTTCCGCGCCCGCGCCCGTAGCGCGGAGGGGGAGGAGCGGGCCCGCCTCTGGAAGCTGATGGCCGGCGTCTGGCCGGCGTACGCCACCTACCAGAAGAGGACCGCCCGCCAGATCCCGGTCGTCGTCCTCGAGCGCCTGGACACGTGACGCCTTGGCCGGGCCGGCTTCGGCGGGCCAGGCCTGATGCCCACCGGCGGGCCGGTGCCGCCGGCCCACTCCTGACCGGCCCACCCGGCGGGGTCAGCGCCCGGGTCCGTACAGGCCGAAGACGAGCTCCGGGTCGCCAGGGCGCCAGGTCCCCTCGAACTGCGACTTGTTGCCGTTGCGGCGGGACCGTTCGAGCACCGCCCGGCCGACGGCGAGCTGCCGCCGCTCCCACCGCGGCAGCGCCGCCTCGACGTCGCCCCGCTCCGCGGCGAGGGCCTCGGCCAGCGCCCACGCGTCGGCGGCGGCCTTGGCCGTGCCCGCGGCGGCGTGCGGGCGCAGGGCGAAGGCCGCGTCCCCGAGCAGGCAGACCCGCCCGAAGGCCATCCGGGCCACCTCGATGTCGAAGATCACCTGGACGAAGGGGTGTTCGGTGCGCTGCACCACCTCGGCGAGCTGCCCGGCCAGGTGCGCGGCGGCGAAGCTCCGCAGCTCGCGCAGGTGCGGCTCGCGCGCCGCGCCCGGGGGCAGGGTGACGTCGCGGCGGGCCCCGTCCCGGTCGGTCATCAGGTCGTCGAGCTCGTCCCCGGCGGCGTAGTTGCGGTACCAGACGAAGTTGGCGAGCCGGCGCCCCGGCTCCACCGACCCGTCCAGCGCGGGGATGGGGTAGAGCAGGATGTGGCTGCTCGGGATGACCTGGTACACGATCGAGTCGGCGAGCAGGTCGCGGACGCCACGGCCGAGGTCACGCTCGGAGACCGTGCCGCGCCAGGCCACGTAGCCGGCGTAGGCCGGTCGGGCCTGCGGCTGCAGCGAGGCGCGGGCGGTGGAGGAGATGCCGTCGGCGCAGACCAGCAGGTCATACGCTGCCGAGACGCCGTCGGCGAGCTCCACCACGACACGGTCGCCCTCCTGGCCGAAGCGGCGCAGCTCCCGCCCGAGGTGGTAGGAGCCTCGCCCCAGATGCCCCAGCAGCGCACGGTAGACCGTGTGCCAGGCCGAGTAGCGGTAGCGCCGCGCCTCCTGGTACACGACCGACCCGTCCCGGCCGAGGTAGCGGATGTAGCCGGTGGACGTGGCGATCTGGTCGACGTCGAGCTCGGTCCGCTCCCGGATGTAGCGCAGCGTCGTGTCCAGCACCACGATGCCCACGCCCCGGCTCTCGAGCTCCGCGGTCGACCGCTCGAACACGTCGACCTCGCAGCCGAGGTCGCGCAGGACGAGCGCGGCGGTGAGCCCGCCCAGCGAGCCCCCGACGACCGCGACCCGCGGCCACCGGCTCACGACGGCAGCAGGCTACGGCGTGCCGAACGTGGCGACCCTGTCCACGCGGCACTCGAACAGCACCCGCCGCTCGTTCATGCCGGGGTCGCGGAGGCCGTAGGGAGGGTCGACGCCGGTGTACTTGGTCCACGCCTGGTCGATGGTCTCGGTCGCGCGGTGCCCCTCATCGGGGTCGTCCTCGTGGGTCTCCCGCTCCACGGTGGCCTTGATGGTCAGCCAGTGGTACGGGTTCTCTGGGTTCATCAGGATGATGGTCACCTGCGGGTTGCGCCGGATGAACCCGGTCTTGCGGCGGTGCTCGGCGAGGTTGAGGAGCACCTTGTCCCCGGCGTAGTTGAACCAGACCGGGGTCAGCCACGGGCGTCCGTCCGTGCCCATCACGGCGATCACGGACGTCACCGGCTCGTCCAGCAACTGCCGGTACACCGGGTCGAGGTCGTCCAGGGACTCCTTCTCGTCCCGCGACCCGACCATGAACTGGTTCTCCTGGACCCCCTGGGAGACGTCCCGGACATTGGCGACGGTGAAGGACACGGCACCTCCCTTAGCTGATTAGCTGAGCAGCTCCACAGTGACGAATCGCAGCGTCGTGCCGCCGACGTTCTCCAGGTCGTGGACCAGCGGGTCCGCCGGGGAGTGCTCCGAGTAGTGGGTGTCGCCCACCTCGTAGCCCCGGACCCTGAAGGTGCCGTCTGGCGAGCGCTGCCGGCCGGTCCCGGGCTCCACGACGGTCCAGAAGTACCGCCGCGTGTGGGCGTGGAACGGTCCCCGCTGGCCTGGAGCGAGCCTCACCTCCCACACCTTGATCCGCTCGTTCTCGAACCACAGGCTGGTGCCCACGTCGAAGTTGCCCGCGGCGGCCGCCAGCTCGTCCCTGAACTCCGCAGGATCGAAGGTGCCCTCGTCCACGACCTCGGCCACGGGCACACTCTAAACCAATCCGAAACCCTACCGCCGCGGCCCGGATGCCACCAGCGCCGTCCGGCAGCACCGGGGGCGGAATCGCCTCGACAGGGCTCGGCGACCTGGGGCAAGATCGCGCGCATGACCCGATCCGACATCCCGCCCGCCTGGGACGAGCGCACGATGCTGGCCACCTTCCTCGACTACGCCCGCGCCACCGTGCACGCCAAGTGCGAGGGTCTGGCCGAGGAGGACGCCCGCCGCGCGCCGCTGCCCGGCTCCCCCCTGATGACCCTGTCCGGCCTGGTGAGCCACTTGCGCTGGGTGGAGTACTCCTGGTTCGAGGTGATGCTGCTCGGCCAGGAGGACCAGGGCCCGTGGACCGACGAGGACCCCGACCGCGAGATGCGCATCGGCGTCGAGGTCCCGATCGCCCGGCTGCTGGAGGAGTACGAGGCGCAGTGCGCCCGCAACCGGGAGCTGGCGGCCGGGCTGGACCTGGACACCCCGTCCAAGCGCACCATCAGCACCGGCGAGCCCGTGACGCTGCGCTGGATCCTGTTCCACATGGTCGAGGAGACCGCGCGGCACAACGGGCACATCGACATCCTGCGGGAGCTGGCCGACGGCGTCACCGGCACCTGAGGCGCCCGGCCGGTCTCACCGGCCGGGGTCGAGCAGGGTGCCGCCGTCCCACGACATGCCGACGCTGCGGTAGTAGCCGCCGATCATCTCCTCCGGGGCGATCCTGGTGAGCTCGGCGACCGGCGAGTCGTGGAACTCCAGCTCAGTGTGGCTGCCCCAGACCGGCGAAGCCTCCACCTGGTAGCCCTTCATCGTCACCAGCTCGTTCAGGGAGGACCCGGCGCCACGCTCGATCGACGGGAAAGTAGCGGTGGCGCCCTGGTTCTGCAACGCGCTCACCTGCCGGTACAGCTCGGCGCCACGCTCGATCGACGGGAAGTAGCGGTGGCGCAGCATCGGCAGCGCGTTCACGAACCCGCCGGTCGGCGACGGCCCGGCGATGGTGAACCGGGCGTCGGCCAGGCGGCGGTCCATCTCGGCCACGGTCGCGCCGCCCCCGGCGCTGTCGCAGCCACCCTCTGCGCTGTCATCGGCGCCATCTCAGCCGCCAACCAGGCCAGCAGGGCGCATCCCATGGCCCGGAAAGGACCCATCGGTGGATCCAGGCTTAGACCTCGTTTCGTTCCTTTGGGTGGGTATGGCATGATCTCGCTGCCATGACCACTCTCGTCGATAGACATCCTGACGGTAGTGGGCGATCGTCGCGTCCCTGCTGCCGTCCCCACTCGCCTGTGAGGGCGCGGGCTGGCGCCTGCCGCTGCGGTCACCCAGCCAACGGCTCCGATGCGACCATACTGGCGGCGGAAGGCTACGCTACGCCTAACGTCAACGACCCAGCGCATTGCAGACGCATTGCAGAAAGGTGGACCCGTGACCGACAGCTCGTCCACCCCCAGCCAGGAGCCACCCGAGATCGACACCAGCGTGGCGCACTCGGCCCGGGTCTGGAACTACTTTCTCGGCGGCAAAGACCACTACCCCGCCGACCGCGAGGCCGGTGACATGGCGCTGGCCCTCATGCCGAGCCTTGTCGAGGCCGCCCGCGCCGACCGGGGGTTCCTGGTTCGCGCTGTCCGGTACCTGGCCGGCAAGGCGGGGATCCGCCAGTTCCTCGACATCGGCACCGGCCTGCCCACCGCCAACAACACCCACGAGGTCGCCCAGGCGGCCGCGCCGGAGTGCCGCATCGTCTACGTCGACAACGACCCCCTCGTCCTGGCGCACGCCCGCGCCCTGCTCACCAGCACGCCCCAAGGCGCCACCAACTACATCGAGGCCGATCTGCGCGAACCCGACAAGATCTTGGAGGCCGCCGCAAGGACCTTGGACTTCGACCAGCCAATCACGCTCATGCTGCTGGGGATCGTGAACTTCATCGTCGACGACGACGAGGCGCATGCGATCGTGGACCGGCTCCTGGACGCTCTGGCTCCGGGCAGCTACCTGGCGATGGCCCACCCCACCAAGGAGGTCCACGGCGAGGAGGTGGAGGAGGCCATGCGGCGCTGGAACGAGAGCGGCGCGGCGCCGATCACCGCCCGCAGCCGCCAGGAGCTGGCTGGTTTCTTCGACCGCCTGGAGTTGCTGGAGCCCGGGGTGGTCTCCTCGTCGCAGTGGCGGCCCGACCCCGGCGACAGCGCCGTCGCGGTGGCTGAGTACTGCGCCGTCGGGCGCAAGCCCTAGGTCCGCCGCGACGGCTACCGCTGAACTCATCGTGCTGATGTCGGCGGGGCGGGCCTGTGCCCGGGTTTCTGTGGATGCGCCAAGTGTTCGATAGTGCGCAGGAGTGCGTCAGCGTAGGCTAGCCTGGCGGCCTGTAGCTTCAATCATGGGCGTGTGCAGGTCGCGATCTCACTCGGCAGCGCAAGAGAGCCGGAAGAGTGGTCATACGTAACTGTTCAGGGGGTGTCGCTGCGGCTAGCTTGACGGTGGGTCGGTCGCTGGTGTAGCTGTGCACCCTGCCCATGGGCAAGCGGGCGTGACCGCTGGTTGTCCAGGAGGCCGCGATCTTGT
>Ga0184627_10000151_pt1 | contig 33192 bp, 32 predicted proteins | sample PLM3_127_b1_FD_133150 | JGI IMG/M metagenome (GOLD analysis project Ga0184627, IMG submission 133150) | Groundwater sediment microbial communities from an aquifer in East River, Colorado, USA - PLM3_127_b1 | ecosystem: Environmental > Terrestrial > Soil > Riparian zone | place: USA: East River... | reverse complement strand
GGGCATCGGCGGCAACCTCTTTGGAAGGGAGGGGCCGCCGATGCTCCCTCCCACGGGCTCAGCCAGGCAAGCCAGTCACCTCAGCAGACCGCCCGCCACCCGCGAAAGTGCGAAAGCCGAGTCCTTGAATGAGCCCCTGTAGTGCTCGTGCTATATTCCTGTCCGGGGTGCGGCTGCCGAGCTGACATGCCGACGGCTGGTCGATGAGTAGGGTAGATGCGGGCGTCCCCGGCCGGAGCGCTGGCCCTCCGGCCGGGCTTCGCTCCGCGGACTCAGATCCTCCGGTTCTAGAAGACTAGTTGAGGTACGCTGTCCCCGGCGTTACGGAACCGTCCGTGACCAGGGCATTCATGGTGTTGTCGGAGCCCGGGCAGCACCAAAGGCGGGCACAGCACGCCTCCCGAGAATCGAGGTTAGCGGACACTCGCCGAGCGTGACTGAACCCGCCGGTCGCGGGCGGCCGCCTTCGAGAGACTGCCGTTGCAGCAAATGTTGTAGGGTCCGTCCGCAGATGAACAGCGGAGGGGCTCGCTGTCGTCCGGATCCGTGCCCTTGACAGATAGTCCGCAGCCCGAGCTTGAACAATCCTGCGAGGCCGTCGCTGATGGTGGGACGGAGACTGATGCCCATCGCGCTCAGCGTGTGTCGCATCCAAGGGGGCTGTGGCAATGTTTCAGTGGGTCGGCAATGTAGTAGATGGAATCGTTGACGGGGTTAAGGCGATTCCAGGAGTGCTCCAGCGGCGCCGGCAGAAGAGGATCCTCCGCGGGATGCTTGAGCAAGACAGCTATCAGTGGCGGAGGTTGTCGACCCTGGCCGGGGCGGCTGGGGAGCCGGGGCCTGAGGGGCAGGATAGGGTCCGGGGCCTGCTGATCTCCATCAGGGCGCGCGCCTCGGTAGGAGAGGGTCAAGAGGAGTTCTGGGGACTCGTCAGCCGAGTCGGCTCGTCTGGCGTGGCTTCAGCTGATGAGATCGGCGATGGTCGACGTGGCTGATCCGAGCGCGCTGGGATCTCGCTGGAGACTCGGCTCGCCCCGCCTCGGGCTTCCGGCCGGTGGCGTCAAGGACCGTCAGGCCGCCCTGTCGAGACCGCTCCGGGGAGTTCCACCGACGCCTGCTCGGCGCGTTCCTCACCGAGGCTGGCCCACCTGACCCCGCCGTCGTTGTCCGCATGGTGGCCGAGCTGGATCTGGACCCGCAGGCAGCGCTTGCTGCCCTGGCCGCCGCCGACGTGGTCCACACCGACCCGACCAGTGGCATCGTCAGCGTCGCCTATCCGTTCTCAGGACCGCCCACCCCGCACCGGGTGGAGCTGACCGGCGGCCCGAGCGTGTATGCGATGTGCGCGCTGGACGCGCTGGGCATCCCGCAGATGCCCCGCCGCGACGGGCGGATCACCTCCACCGACCCCACCAGCGGCCAGCCGATCACCGTCGAGGTCCACGGCGGGGCCTGGCGCTGGCAGCCAGCCACCACGGTGGTGCTGGCGGGCACGCGCACCCGGGCATGGCCGGCGAGCTGCTCGACCAGGCGGAGGCGGTGGAGGCGGCCAGGCGGGTCTTCGGCCGCCTGCTCGACCCCGAAGCCAGCCACGACCCGGCCGAGCGGGCCCGCTTCCCGGGCTCCCCGACGGTGCGGGTGGACGGCCGCGACGTCGAGCCCGGCAGCGAGCCTCCCGCCGAGTACGCGCCCGCCTGCCGGCTGTACCGGCTTGAGCACCACTTCGCCGGCCAGCCGGACGAGCGCTGGATCCGCGAGGCCTTGCTGCGCGCTGCCGGCCGGACGTGAGCGACTGCACGCCGCGTTGGGACTGGAGGCTGTGGCGGTCAGCGGCTGAGCTGGGCGACGGCCGGTTCTTGGGCTTGGAACTGCCGTTCGTACAGCTCGGCGTAGAGGCTACCGAGCGCCAGGAGGTCGAGGTGGGTGCCCTGCTCAACCAGGCGGCCGTGGTCGAGCACCAGGATCTGGTCGGCGGCCAGCACCGTCGACAGCCGGTGGGCGATCGCGATGCTGGTCCGCCCGGCGAACAGCGGCTTGAGGGCGGCCTGGATGAGCTGCTCGGAGACGGTGTCCAGGTGGGAGGTGGCCTCGTCCAGCAGCAGGATCCGCGGGTCCTTCAGGATGACCCGGGCGATGGCGACCCGCTGCTTCTCCCCGCCCGACAGCCGGTGGCCGCGCTCGCCGACGACGGTGTCGTAGCCGTCGGGCAGCGAAGCGATGAACTCGTGCAGGTTGGCGGCGGTGGCCGCGGCGACCAGCTCGTCGTCGGTGGCGTCGGGGCGGGCGTAGCGCAGGTTGTCGGCGATCGAGGTGTGAAACAGGAAGCTGTCCTGGAACACGATCCCGATGTGCGACCCCAGCGACTCCAGGGTCAGGTCGCGGACGTCGTGGCCGTCGACCACATGCTGGCGCCCACGCAGTACCGTGCCATTCCCGCAGACTAACCCCTCGATCCCGCCCGCGACAGTGGGTTGCTGTTCACCGCAGCAGTGGCGCCGCGCTGTCGGCCAGCCGGTCGCTGTTGTCGATCACTGTGGCGCCGGAGCCGATGGGCCGGGGTGGCGTCGTGTCCCAGGTCGCGTCGGGGTCGAACAGCAGGAAGAAGTCATAGTCCAGCCCGTCGAAGTCGACGCCGAACCGGTCCAGGAACGGCCTGCCGACCACGTTGCCGGCATCCCACAGGTGCGTCACCCGGGGATCGATCATCCCGGCGCCGTCGACCTCGGCGCGGGCGTCGGTCGCCCACCGCTGCACCCAGACCACATACACCCGTAGCCGGGCGTCCCGGTACCGCTCGAGGATGTTCTGGGCCACCCACCTGGCGCCCGCAAGACACGTCCCTCAGGTCGGCGCCAGCGCCAGCACCAGCCGCGGCACACCTTTGTCGGCGTTGAACCGGGCCTGCAGCTGCTCAAGGTTGTTGAGGTCGGTCACGGTCAGACCGGCCGGTTGGGTCGCGCCCGGGGCCAGCGTGACCGTCACCGGCGTCCTGCCCGACGGCCCGGTCGATGGCGTCGACCAGGTGATGAAGGCGGCGAGCAGCACGAACACCAGCAGGCACGCGGCCACAAACCCAAGCCGCCCCCGCCGGCTCACCGCTCGACCCCTCGCAGCTCGGCCGAGACGGCCTCCCGCAGCTCGTCCAGGTCGACCCCGAGCGCCCCAAGCAGCGGCCCCGCCGCGCCCCTCCGCTGAACCACCTGCCTACCTCCGAAACCGGAAGCGTCTGCCGGCATACTTTCGCAGGTCGCATGTTTGACTTGTGCTAGCCTACTACGCCGACTTAGGCTTACCTAACCGGACCTAGGGTTGCCTAAATTACCTGATGGCAGCAGAAGTCTTGCCCACACGATCCGGAGGCTGTCCATTGCGACCGCTGCGCTTCCTCGCCCTCGGCATGCTGATCGCCCTTGTGGCCGCCGCCTGTGGAGGTGGCAAGGAGGAGACCCCGCCGAAGGCGGCCGCTCCGGCCTCCGCGGAGCCGACCGAGAAGACGCCGGCCGAGGAGCTGAAGGCGATCGCCGCCGGGCTCGACCAGGTCGTCACGCTGCACGAGCAGGGCAAGAAGCAGGAGGCGCTGGACGCCGCCGCCGTCTACCTCGACCGCTTCGAGAGACTGGAGGCCGTGCTGATCCTGGCCGCGCTGCTCGGCTTCCTGGCCGCAGCCGATCAGCGCCGCTACCGCAGACCGGTGGTCGCCGGGTCGGCGCGGCGATGGTGGCCACCGTCGCCGTCTTCGCGATCCTCAGCCTGCTGCTGGACAGCGCCCCGGTGCAGCGGGAGTTGCTAGAGGCGGGCATGACCATCCTCGCGGTGGCCCTGCTGTTCGGGATCAGCTTCTGGCTGCTGCGGCGGATCGAGCACCGTCACTGGATGGAGTTCATCCGCTCCCGCCTGTGGGGCGCCACCGCCCGCGGTTCGGCCCTGGCCGTCGCCGCGGTCGGGTTCACCGCGGTGTTCCGCGAGGGCATCGAGACCGTGCTGTTCTACCAGGCGCTGCTGTTCTACGCGGACCGTGCGGTTGGCTATGTCGCCGCCGGGTTCGCCGTCGGCGCCGTCGCGTTGGCCGCGGTCGCCTGGGCGATCCTGCGCCTGCGCCGCAAGCTGCCGATCCGCACCTTCATGACCGCGGCGGTGGCGATGGTCATGGCGCTGTCGGTCGCGTTCATCGGCAAGGCCGTCAACCAGCTCCAGAACCTGGACTGGCTGCCTGCGACCAGCCTGCGCGACAGCCTGCCGCGGCTGCCCGTGGCGCTCGGCGGCGAGCTGACCGGCGTCCACCCGACCGTGCAGAGCATCGGCGCCCAGGTCGCGCTCGCGCTCGTGTACGTCGCCGGGTTCGCCGCCGCCGGCCGCCGCCGGGCCGTTCCCGATGCCGAGGCCCGGGCGGGGCAATGAGCGGCGGCGCGCTGGCGCTCGGGGTCGACGTCGGCGGCACGTTCACCAAGGCGGTCGCCGTCCCCCGGCGGGGCGGGCCCGAACCGGTCGCCGTCCACAGCGTGCCGACCACCCACCACGCCGCCCACGGGGTCGCCCACGGCGCGGTCGAGGCGCTGCTCGCGGTCGTGGCGGCCCTCGGCGGGCGGCGCGCCGACATCGAGCTGGTGGCGATATCGACCACCCAGGCGGTCAACGCGCTGCTGGAGGGCGACGTCGCCACCGTCGGCATCCTCGCCATGGCCGACCGGGCCCACCTGCGCCGGGCCGCCAAGCGCTCCCGCATGCGGCCGCTCCCGCTCGCCCCCGGCCGTGAGCTGGTCTGCCGCCACACTCTGCTGGACGTGACCGAGCCGCCTGACGACGCCGCGCTCGACGCCGCCCTGGACGAGCTCGCGGCCCTCGGCGCCGAGGCGGTCGCGGTGACCTCCGCGTTCGGCGTGGACGACCCGACCCTGGAGCGCCGCGCGCTCGCGCGCGCCACCGCGCGCGGCCTGCCCGCCTGCGCCGGCCACGAGCTGTCCGGGCTCTACGGGCTGGAGCTGCGCACCCAGACCGCCGCCATCAACGCGAGCATCCTTCCGGCCATGGAACGCACCGCCAGACACGTGCGCGAGGCGCTCGACCGGGCCGGGCTCGCCCCAGCCCGGCTGCTGGTCCGCGGCGACGGCGGCGCGACCCCGCTCGACCGGCTCGCCGCCGACCCGATCCGCTCCCTGTTCTCGGGGCCGGCCGCGTCGGTCGCCGGTGCGGTGCAGGCTGCCGGCGTGCGGGACGCGCTGGTCGTCGAGCACGGCGGCACCTCCACCAACGTCGCCGTCGTCAGCGGCGGCCGGCCGGCCCTCGACTACGTGCGCATCGAGCGCTTCGCCACCTGCGTGCGCGCGCTGGACGTGCAGGTCGTGGGGATCGCCGGCGGCAGCCTGGTCCGGGCCGACGGCCGCCGCCGCTACGCGCTCGGGCCGCGCAGCGCCCACCATGCCGGCCTCCCCTACGCGGCGTTCGCGCCGCCGCTGGAGGACGCTGTGGCCGTCCCGGTCGCCCCGCGCCCCGGCGACCCGCCCACCTACCTGGTCGTCCGCGGCCGTGACGGGCGTTCGGCGGCGGTCACCCCGACCTGCTACGCCAACGCCCTCGAGCTGGTCGCCCCGGACGACCCGGCCCTGGGCGACCCGGCCGCGGCAGCCGTCGTGGCGCAGGCGCTCGCACGACAGGCCGGCCGCCCCTGGCGGGACTTTGCCGCCGACGCCCTGGATGGGTCGGCCCGCGCCATCCTGGAGGTCGCCCGCCCGCTGCTGGAGGCCCACCCGGCCGCCTGCCGCACGGTCGTGACCGCGGGCGGCGCGGCCGGCGTGCTCGGCCCCGCCGTCGCCCGCGCGCTCGGCGCCGAGGAGTGCCGGGCGCCCCACGCCGCCGTGCTGTCCTCCATCGGCGCCGCGCTCAGCCTGGTCCGCGCGGAGGCGGAGCGGACCATCCCCGACGCCACCCTCGCCGAGCAGGCCCGCGAGCTGCGCCGCGAAACCGCTGGCGTGCTCTCCCGCCTCGAGGTCCTCACCATCGAGTACCCCCAGGCGGTCCGGGACGGCCAGGTCGTCGGCCGCACCGAGTACGACGGATCGGTTGCCCGGGTCGACAACGCTCGCAACGCCCTGGCCGGGCTGGCCAGCGATCTACGTGCGGTCGACCCGGCCGGCTACGAGAAGGCCCAGGCGGCCGTCGACCGCCTGGCCGCCGATGTCGACGCCCGCGCCGACCCCGCGACGATCGCGGCCGGCGTGCGCCAGGTCCGCGCCGCCCTGGGCCAGAACGCCTGAAAACGACATCCGCCCCTCCGCGGGCTACCTATGCACGGTGCGCTCGTGGCTGCGGTGCTCCGGCAGCTCCAGCTGGAAGGTGCAGTGCTCGATGTCGAAGTGCCCGGCCAGGCAGTCGCCGAGGCGGTCGAGCACGGCCGGGCCGACGGCGCCCTCCTCGAGCACGACATGGGCCGACAGCACGTTCATCCCGCTGGTGATCGTCCAGGCGTGCAGGTCGTGGACGTCGGCCACGCCGGGCGTGGTCGAGATGTGCTCGCGCACCTCGTCCAGATCCACGCCCTTCGGCGTGGCCTCGAGCAGCACGTCGACCGCGTCGCGCAGCAGGCTCCAGGTGCGCGGCAGGATGAGCAGGCCGATCAGGGCCGAGGCGATCGGGTCGGCGGCCCGGAAGCCGGCGGTTGCGACGACGACGGCCGCGATCACCACCGCGGCCGACCCCAGCAGGTCGCCCAGGACCTCCAGGTAGGCGCCGCGCAGGTTGAGGCTCTGGGCCTGGCCGTGCCGCAACAGCCACAGCGAGGCCGCGTTGCCGGCCAGGCCGGCGATGGCCACCACGAGCATCGGGCCGCTCGCGATCTCGGGAGGGTCGGCCAGGCGCCGCGCGGCCTCGACGAGCACGGCCAGGCCGACGCCGAACAGCAGCACGGCGTTGACCACGGCGGCCAAGATCTCCATGCGGTAGTGGCCGAAGGTGCGCGCGGTGGTCGGTGGCCGCCCGCCGAACCAGACCGCGAGCAGGGCCAGGCCGATCCCGGCCACGTCGGTGAGCATGTGCCCGGCGTCGGCGAGCAGGGCCAGGCTGCCGGTGACGACGCCGGCGATGGCCTCGACCACGAGGATGGCCAGGCTCAGCAGGAACACGGCCAGAAGCCGGCTCCGGCCGGCTCCGGCGGCGCTGGGGCCGTGGGCGCTGGGGCCGTGGGCGCTGGGGCCGTGGGCGCTGGGGCCGTGGGCGCTGGGGCCGTGGGCGCTGGGGCCGTGGGCGCTGGGGCCGTGGGCGCTGGGGCCGTGGGCGTGGTCCATCAGCCGGTCGCCCAGCCCAGACCCCTCGCCGACGGTGCCAGCTCTCTGCTCATACACCACACAGTATCGTGCCGTCGGTGTGCGGAGCCGTCGAACGGGGGCGTGGCCTTACCGCAGGTGGGCTGGCCTTGGCGCGCTCGTGCGGGCGGCTTCAGCCCGGCGCTGGGCCGGTGGGCGCTGGTACGCGGCAGCCGGTGCCGCGGGAGCGGGCCGGGCCTGCGCCGGGCTCCGCGGCGCTCCGGCGGCTCCTGGCGGGTCGGCGGAGCGGCGAACCGGGCGGGCGGGAGCGGCGGGCGTCCGGCCGACGCCCACCGGTGCGGCCGGGCGCTGTGGCCTTGGCCGGGTGGGCCGGTCCACCCGCCCAGGCGCCAGCCTGTCCCCGGTGGCCGGGGAAGGACGGGCCGGCGGGAGCCAGCGGGCGGTCAGCCAGCCCAGGACCGCGCCGTAGACCCAGTGCCCGGCCATGGCGCCGGCGGCGATCACCGGCGTGAGCGGGAAGAAGTGGACCTGGGCCACGGGCCAGGTCGCCAGCACGCCGAACAGGCCGAGGCAGATGCAAGTCCCATAGGCGATGCCGAAGCGGACGCCGCGCCACGGCAGCATCGCGAACGCGAGCCCCATGCCGCCCCCGTTGCCGAGGAAGCGCCAGATGTAGCCCCAGAGCCAGTTGGCGTTGGGGTCGGTAAACAGCAGTTGGCCGATCCGGGGGATGGGGTCCTCCCACAACCCGGCGAGCATCAGGCCGAGCCGCAGCGTGTCGTAGATGCAGGTGGCGATGATCCCGGCCAGCCAGCCGACCAGCGCCCGGCGTCCCCATTCGCGGTGGCGCAGGCCGACCAGCACGATGCACGCGACCGCGGGGATGAGCACGAACCGGGCGCCTTCGGGCAGCGGGAGCATCTCGGAGTAGGCCGCGGCCAGTGAGGTGATGGCCGCGAAGCCCAGGGCCAGGAACACCAGCCTCGGGTACAGGGAGGGCAGCGACAGCAGCGGCTGCAACGCCGCGAGCAGCCGCTCGTCCTCGGCTGCGGCCTTGCGCGCGGTCGTCTCCTGCCAGCCGTGGTGCTCCCCGGCCCGCTCGTGCCGCCCACGCGGGGCCGGCGCGGCCGAGCCCACCCCGGCGGCCTCTCGCCGGCCGCGGTGCTCCTGGGCCCGCTCGTGCCGGCCGCCCGCCGGCACCCTGGTCGGACCCGGCGGACCGGGCCGCGGGCCGGACGCGGGAGGGCGCGGGCCGGACGCGGGAGGGCGCGGGCCGGACGCGGGAGGGCGCGGGCCGGACGCGGGAGGGCGCGGGCCGGAGGGCGACGTGCCGCGCCGCTGCCCGGCGCCCGCCGGGACCGTACCCGGCGGACTCGGGTACGGGCGCTCGACCTGCCGCCGGGCACCGGCCGGGTTCCTGGACGCCGTGTCCTGGGTGGGGGAGGCGTACCCGGGATCGCCGGAACTGCTCCGGCCGACCTGCTCGCCGCCGCCGATGACGAGTCCGGAGCCGGCACGGCGCTCGACGCTGCCCCTGGCGGAAAGGCCGGGCCCGGAGCCGCCGGGACTGCTCCGCGGGCGGCCGGGGCTCCCCGGGGCCGGAGGCGCAGGTGCCCCGGCCCGCCGGGCTGGGGCCGGGGGTGGGGCCGGGGGACGCCGTGGCGGGGCTGGGACGGCGCCGGGATAGACGGATGGATCGAGCAGCCTGGGATCGGCGAAGCGGGCGCGAGCGTACGGGGGGTCGACCTGATCCGGCGAGGGACGCGGCCAGCTGCCCGGCCTGCTGATCGTCTCCGTCACGTGCGATCCAACCCCCTCTCGCAGCCGTCGACCTGGTACGACGGTCGGGCCGTGTCCGTGTCACGGCGGCGCGGGTTCGCCTCGCAGCGGGCAGGTCGAAGTGACGCCACGTGGGGGCGTGGGGTCACCGGCCTCGTTTCGGGTGGGGATGGGGGTCCCCGGGGAAGCACTACTCTACGAGCCTCAGCCACCAAGTCAACTCGGCAGGAGCGGCCGATCCCCGCCAACCAGGCAGGAGCGGCCGACCCCCGCCAACCAGGCAGGAGCGGCCGACCCCCGCCAACCAGGCAGGAGCGGCCGACCCCCCCCGGGTCGGCTGCGGTAGGCTCCACAGCACCATGAAGGGCGTCATCCTCGCCGGGGGCAGCGGCACCCGGCTTCACCCGCTGACCCGCATCACCAACAAGCATCTGCTGCCGATCTACGACCGGCCGATGGTGACCTACGCCATCGAGGCGCTCGTGACCGCAGGCATCGGCGAGATTATGCTGGTCACCGGCGGCACGCACGCCGGCGAGTTCCTTCGTCTGCTCGGCAACGGCCACGAGTACGGCATCGACCGGCTGCTTTACGCCTATCAGGAACGGCCGGGCGGCATCGCCGAGGCCCTCGGGCTCGCCGGGCGCTTCGTGGATGGCGACCGCGTGCTCGTCATGCTGGCCGACAACGTCATGGAGCGGTCGATCCGGCCGTTCGTCGACCATTTCCGCGAGCAGGAGAAGGGCGCCCGCATCCTGTTGTCCCGGGTCGAGGACGCCGCTCACCTGCGTCACCTGGGCGTCCCCGAGTTGGACGGCGGCCGGGTCGTCCGCATCCTGGAGAAGCCGGAGGACCCGCCGAGCACCTTCGGCGTGACCGGCATCTACTGCTACGACCCTACCGTGTTCGACGTGATCCCCACGCTGCTGCCGTCGGGCCGGGGAGAGCTCGAGATCACCGACGTCAACAACTGGTTCGTGGCCCAGCGGGCGATGGAGTACGACGTTCTCGACGGCTTCTGGGGCGACGCGGGCGAGTCGATCGACGCGTACTACGCGGTCAACGACTACGTCCGCACCAACGGCGCGAACAAGATCTAGCCCATCGGCCCGCCCCGCGGCGGCCGGGACGGGAGCCGCCCCCGCCCCGGCCGCCGCGGGCCGGTCGCGTCGAACAGCGGCAGGGCCTGGAAGCGAGGGGGCCGGGCCGAGCAGGTGCCCCGGCGAGGCCGCTGTGGCGGACGGCCTCCCCGGGGCGCACGGATTCGGGTCGCATCCCCCCCTTCACCGCCGGTGATACCGACGAGGTCCAGCCGGCCGAACTGTTCAAGAGTACTTAAACCAACGAATAGTGCAAGACCCAGAAGCCTGACGAAGTAAGGGAGGCGGCGGCTCGTGCGCGGAACGGCGGGCGGCCAGGCCGCTGCCGGCCTCGATGTGGCAACCGCAGGGTCCAGGGCAGGGCGGTCTCCGGCGCTACGAGCCCTGCGACCAGGCCTGCTTCCAGCGGGCAAGCTCGCTGATCTCGGCTTGCCTGCCCGACTTGACCTGCTCGGCGAGCTGGCGCACCTCGCCAAGGGAGCCCTCGGCGAGCTCGGCCTCGGCGAGCTTGACCGCCTCCTGGTGCAAGGCGGTGAGCGCATCGGCGAAGGCGAGGTCGAACGGCTTGCTGGTGAGCGCGTCGAGCTGGTTGAGCTGCTCGTCGGTGAGCAGGCCCGGCGGTGGCGTCTCGCTGTCGGCGTCCTCGGGCTGGACCGGCTTGCCCCACCGCTGCAGCCACGCCTGCAGCTTGGTGATCTCGTCGCCCCGGCTGACGGTCACGTCCTCGGCCAGCTTGCGCAGCTCCGGCAGGGCGGTGTGGTTCTCGATCAGCTCGACCACCTCGGTGGCCTGCGCGTCCTGGGCCAAGAGGCGCTGTGCGAACACGACGTCGGCGTCGTTCAGGGGCCCGGAGGCCGGCCTGCCGGCCCTGTCCGGCCCGGAGCAGGCGGCGAGCAGCACCACCACGACCAGCACCAGACGCCGCATCCGCCCACCTTCCTGACCCAACCGCCGACCGTGCCGGACCGGCACACCGCAGCAGTGTAGGGGCGGATCGCCCGAAGCATCATAAACCGTGACAGCAACGTTGCCACGCCAGCGGGGCGGCGCCGGATGAGCACAGCATGAGTGTCACACCCCGCCGTCATCGTGGTCGGTTGCCGATCGTGGAGGAGGTGGCGCTGTGATGCGGAGCGGGAGCTGTTCTACCAGCACCCGGGCGAGGTCGAGCCGATGCGCGACCGCATCCTGAAGGGGCCGTTGCTGCGCTGACGGCCAGGCCGCGTAACAGCCGGGGCTACCGCTTCGCTGCATGAGCCCCGGACCCCTCAGAGTAGGTCGCCCGACCGCCGTGCCCGGAGCGCCCGGGGCCGTGGCGCCCGAGATGCCTAGGCGGCGAGATCGAACCGGGCCTTGTCCGGTGGCCGCTCCATCGGTGTCAACCGGCCAGGTCGCCGGCCAGGTCGAGGTCGGTGTCGGCGGGCGGCGCCGCCCTGGCCGCGTCCAGGGCCTCGCGTACGGCGCGGCCGTAGACCATGCCGAGGAACGCGTAGCCGGCGCTCGACGGGTGGAACAGGTCGGCGCTGAACATCTCGCGCTTGCCCCTGAAGGCGTCTCGGGTGTGCTTGGCGACCTCGAACACCTGGATGCCGTACGGGGCAAGCACCGACTTGTAGACCCTGGTGAGCGCCCACGCCCGCAGGCCGAGCAGGTTGCGCAGCGGCCAGCGGAAGCAGCGCGCGACCGAGGCGGGCGGAAGGCCGGACACGACCACCACGGCGCGTGGAGCCACCGTGCGCAGGCCGGTGGCGAGCAGGTGGAGCTGGGCGCGGATCTCACGGGTAGGGGTGCCGTGGGTGATGTCGTTGGTGCCGACGCAGACCAGCACCACGTCCGGGTCGAGCCCGGCGAGCTGGGACAGTTGCTCGGACACGACGTTACGGACCCGCGCGCCGGACACTCCGAGCGCGTGGAGGTGAACCTGGTAGCGGTCGGAGAGGGCCTTGGCCACCCCGTAGGCGAGGGTGTCCTCGACCGCCTCTGCACCGACCCCGGCCACCGAGCTGTCGCCGAGCACGACCACGATGAGCGGCTCGGCATCCTCGGGGCCGACCATCCCGCTGATCTCGAACGCGGGCGTGGACGGGATGAACTTGAGGCGCATGGCCGCCCAGACCTCGGCGGCCAAGGTGGTGGCCATCGCCCCACCGGCCAGCACTGCCGCACGGCCGACGTACCGGAACCGGATGCCCATCGTCCCCCTCCTCAACCCAGAGCGTACGAAGTTCTGTCTGGTTTGGAGAGGACCGGCGCGCTTGGGGGGAATTGGGGTGGCCGCCGACGGCGGCCCTGCCCTGTCCGCGACGGGGTCGTCCTCACCGAAAGGCTGGAGCGGGCTCATGCCGCGCTCCGCCCGGGAGCGGGCCACTGGCCGGTACGGTGCCGGCGCCGATCGGATGCGCTCGTCATCGTGCCCTCGGCTTCGACTGCGTGGTTCCTCTGCTGCAAGTTTAACCAGGCCGTCGAGAGGGCGGGCCCGATTTCGTCAGCCTGGCCGTGCGAGGGCGCCGAGCTGGCTCGGGTCGCGTGCGTAGCGGCCGACCAGCTCGGCCGTGCAGGCGTCGATGCGCTGGTGCAGGGCCCGCCGGTAGACCGACAGCTCGACCTCGGCCTCGACCAGGCCGCGCTCTACCTCGGCCAGCTCGGCCACGTGGTTCCATGGGATGGGGGTGTCCCACAGCGTCCCCAGGCCGGCCACGGGCACTGCCCCGTCGTCCAGGCCGACCAGCGTCCACGCCGGCGAGCGGCGTGCCGCCGGGTGCCCGCCGCCCCGACGGGCCAGGTCGCCAGGCGCCGGCAGGCCACCCTCCAGGCCGGTGCGGACCAGGTCCAGCCTGCCCTGCACGAGCTGGCGCCAGTAGCTCACACGGCGCTCCTCCTCCTGCAACGACTCGCGCAGCGCGCGCAGGTGCGCCAGCGGCTGCTCGCGCAGCCGGTCTGTGAAGGCATCGTCGGTCACGGTGTCCCTTCCTCCGCGTGCCGAGGCGGCTAGCGCGCCCCGGCGGATCTCCCTGGAGGTACCTCGGCACGTCGAGGCCGCCACTTCAGTCCCGATTGGTCACCGATGGGGTGGCCCTTGGTGCGGGGCGCGCATACCATCCGGCCATGGTCGACTCCTCCAACCCACCCGTTGCCCGGCGACGTGGGCGCGAGCCCAGGAAGGCCTGCCGGCAGCGGGCCGCAGAAATCCAGGCCCGGCTCGCCGCCCGCTATCCGTCGCCCACCACCGCGCTCGGCTACGGCTCGGCCTGGGAGCTGCTGGTGGCCACCATCCTGTCTGCCCAGTCCACCGACGAGACGGTGAACAAGGTCACGCCGGGGCTGTTCGCCCGCTACCCGACCGTGGCCGACTTCGCGGTCGCCGACCGGGAGGAGCTGGAGCGGGCGATCCACCCGACAGGCTTCTACCGGAACAAGGCGCGCTCGGTCCAGGGCGCCGCCCAGTACCTGCTCGCCCACCATGGCGGGGAGGTCCCCGACCGGATGCAGGACCTCGTCCTGGTGCCCGGGGTCGGGCGCAAGACAGCCAACGTGGTGCTCGGCTCGTACTTCGGCCGCAACGAGGGGGTCGTGGTCGACACCCACGTTGGCCGGCTGTCGCGCCGGCTCGGCCTGACCGGCCACGACGACCCCGAGAAGGCCGAGCTCGACCTGATGGCGCTGGTCCCGGTCGAGGAGTGGACGAACTTCTCCCACCGCCTCATCTACTTCGGCCGCGAGGTGTGCACGGCCAAGGACCCCCGCTGCGACGCGTGCGAGCTGGCCGATCTCTGCCCGTCGGCGTTCAGGGTGGGACGCTGGGCCAAGCCGGCCCGGGTCCCCCGCAAGCCGGCCGGCGCGGCCGGCGCCAACCGCGCCAGCCGGGCTCGCGGGACCGGACCGGCGCGCCAGGGCCGGAAGGCCGCCGGGCCCGACGGGCCGCCGGGCGCGGCAGGGCCGGGAGAGGCCATGGAGCCGCCCGGTGCTGGTCCGTGAGGCGATGACCCCGGGCCCGGTCACGGTTCACAGCGGTTCGTTCCCGATGCGCCGGCGGACCTCCCCGGCGACCTCGCCCGGGGCGGCGTGGCGCCCGGTCGACGCCTTGGAGAAGATCAGCTCGCCGTCCAGGGTGACCTCGAACCGCCCGCCGCTCGCGGGCACCAGCTCGAGGCGCTCCAGCACGGGCGCCCAGCGCAGCAGCTCCGCCGCCAGACCGACGGCTTGTGGCGTGTAGTTTCAGGGCACGCAGAACTCGATGGCGATGCTGTGCGTCGGTTGCAGGACCACGAGAATGCCTCCTTCCTCCTCCGCCATCAGCTTACGGCGGTGGGCTCCTGGGCAGAATGGCGCCGCAGCCTCGGCCCCGTGCGGTTGCGAGGCGTTGGGGCCGGTGCTAGCGTACCTAACAACTGTTCGTTAGGAGCTAGCATGACCGCGCGCCGCCGGCAGATCGAGGACGTGGCCAGCGCCCTGTTCAGCGAGCGCGGGTACGCGGCGACCAGCATGCGCGACATCGCCCGCGCGCTCGACCTTCAGGGCGGCAGCCTCTACGCGCACATCCCCTCCAAGGAGGCGGTCCTCTGGTCGATCGTGGACGACGCGGCGCGGCGCTTCCACGCGGCGGTGCGGCCGATCGCCGACGGGCCAGGCCCTGCCACCGAACGGCTCCGGGCCATGATCCACGCTCACGTGCTCGTGCTCGCCGAGAGCCTCGAGCGGGCCAGCGTCTACCTGTTCGAGTGGACCTTCCTCGGCCCCGAGCGGCGCGAGCAGGTCGCCCGGTCCCGAGCCGCCTACCAGGCGCTGTTCGAGCAGGTGATCGCCGAGGGCCGAGCGGCCGGTGAGCTGGCCGACGCCGACGGCAAGCTCGCTGCCATCTTCGTGCTGTCCGCCCTGAACGGCCTGCCGCGCTGGTACCGGCCTGACGGGCCCCTCCCTGTCGGCGCGGTGGCCGAGCACTTCACCGGCATGGTCCTGGGCGGGCTGGCAAGGCGCGACCAGGCCGAGACCAGGCTGCCGGTCGGTCCCATCCGGGTGCGGCGGGTAGATGGGACCCGGGTAGATGGGACCCGGGTAGAGGGGACCCGGGTAGAGGGGACCCGGGGCACCAGAGCGATGGGAGAGTGAGGAGCGCGACCATGAACGACCCCGCGCGGCTGCAAGCCTTCAACCGCCATGTCGCCTCGGGCGGCAAGGTCGAGCCGGGCGACTGGATGCCAGAGGAGTACCGCAGGGCGGTCGGCAAGTTCGTCGAGATGCACGCCAACTCCGAGCTCATGGGCGTGCTACCCGAGCGCGAGTGGATCCTGCGCGCCCCGACCCTCCGGCGGAAGCTCGCCCTGACCGCCAAGGTGCAGGACGAGGTCGGCCACGCGCAGCTGCTGTACCGGGTCGCCGAGGACCTCGGCAAGCCGCGCGAGGCGATGCTGGCCGACCTGCTCGCCGGCAAGACCAAGTTCCACAACGTGTTCCACTACCCGACCAGGAGCTGGGCCGATGTCGGCATCATCGCCTGGCTGGTCGACGCGGCCGCCATCGTGGCCCAGCAGGCCCTGCGCGAGTCGTCCTACGCGCCCTACGCGCGGACCATGAAGAAGATCTGCTGGGAGGAGTCGGTCCACATCCTGCACGGCCGCGACGTGGTGCTCACCCTGGTGAACGGGACCGCCAGGCAGCGGGCGCTGGTCCAGGACGCCCTGGACCGCTGGTGGGGCCCGCTCATGCAGATGCACGGCCCGCCGACCGACCCGGCCAAGGACCGGGACCTCGCCTGGCGCATCAAGACCAAGGACAACGAGACGCTGCGCCAGGAGTTCCTCAACGTCTACGTGCCCCGCATCCGCGAGATCGGCCTCGAGATCCCCGACCCGGAGCTGGGCAAGGACCCCGAGACGGGCCGCTGGCACTACACCGAGCCGGACTGGAGAGAGCTGTACGCGGTCGTCACCGGCCACGGCCCGAAGTCGGCCGAGCGCCTCGCGTTCCGCCAGCTCAACTACGGAGAGACCCAGTGGGTGCGCGACACGGTGCTCCACGAGCCCAGGGCCGCCGCATGAGCACCGAGGGCGAGCCGATGGTGGGGGGCCCGGGGGCCCACGTGGCCGAAGGCGGTGGCCCCCCGATGAGCCTGGAGATCTTCGAGGTCTTCCGCCAGGAGAAGGAGGGCGGGCCGATGGTGCACGGGGGCAGCCTGCTCGCCCCCGACGGCGAGCTGGCCGCCCACTACGCCCGCGAGCTCTACGGGCGGCGCCAGGAGTCGGTGCGGCTCTGGGTGGTGAAGCGGTCGGCCATCCACGACGTGACCGACCCCGACCTGCTCCAGCCGCCGATGGACCGGTCGTTCAAGAAGCCGGTCGGGTACTCGGCGGGCATCAAGCAGAAGCTGGCCGAGGCCCGCGAGCGGGCGGGCGGCCAGGAATGAGCGCGCTCACCGGGGCGACCGGGACGAGCGCCCACGGGCTCGACGACGCGACCAGGGACGCCCTGGCCGAGCTGCTCCTCTGCATGGCCGACGACGAGTTCGTGCTCGGCTACTGGGACTCCGAGTGGACCGGGATCGCGCCCCTGCTCGAGGAGGACGTGGCCTTCAGCTCGCTGGCCCAGGACGAGATCGGCCACGCCGCGGCCCTCTACGAGCTGCTGGCCGGCCTGACCGGGGAGCCTGCCGACCGCATCGCCTACGGCCGCGAGGTCGACGGCTACCGCCAGGCGGCGCTGCTTGACCACGCCCGCGGCGACTGGGCGTTCTCGATCGCCCGCCGGTTCCTCTACGACACCGCCGACGCGGTCCGCCTGGACGCCCTGGCCGGCTCGTCGTACGCGCCCCTGGCCGGGCTGGTGGCCAAGATGCGGCGCGAGGAGCGCTACCACCTGGCCCACATGCACGCCTGGATGGTGCGGCTGGCATGCGGCGGCGAGGAGCCCGCGCGGCGGCTGGCGGCCGCCTGCGAGCGGCTCTGGCCCGACGCCCTGGCCGTGCTCGCGCCGCCGGCCGGGGAGCGGCGCCTGCTGGACGCCGGCATCCTGACCGAGTCGTTCGCCACCTGCCGGCAGCGCTGGCTCGGGGAGCTGGCCCCGCTGTTCGAGGAGCTCCGGCTGCCGTTCCCGTTCCGCCCGGCCCCTGGCGCGTCCTCCTCCCGGGCACGGCCCGCGGGTGCGCCCGCCGTGGCCGACGCCGGGCAGCCCGGCCGCCTGGAGCCGACCTTCCCGGAGCCGGGGCCAGAGGGGCGCACCAGGCACAACGACGACTTCCGCTGGCTCTGGGGCGAGCTCACCTCGGTGTACCGCTCCGAGCCGGGCGCGACCTGGTAGACGGGAGGCGGGGACCGTGAGCGCCACCGCAACGGCCGAGCTGGAGCGCAGGGTCTGGGACGCGCTTGCCGAGGTCCCCGACCCGGAGATCCCGGTCGTCTCCGTGGTCGACCTCGGCATCGTCCGCACGGTCGAGGCCGGCCCGGAGCGCATCCGGGTCGAGATGCTGCCGACCTTCGTCGGCTGCCCGGCCCTCGAGGTGATCAGGCAGTCCATCGCCCAGCGGCTCGCCGGCATGGCCCGGCGGGTCGAGGTCGAGCCCACCTTCGCCGAGCCGTGGACCTCCGACCGGATCACCCCCGATGGGCGGCGCAAGCTTCGCGAGAGCGGCTTCGCCCCGCCCGGCCCCCAGCCGCCCGAGGAGCCGGCCGGCCGGCCCCTGTTCACCACCATCGCGCTGCGGCCTTCGGCCGGCTCGCCTGGAGCGCGCGAGGCCACGTGCCCGTTCTGCGGGTCGCGGGACACCACGCTGGAGAACCCGTTCGGCCCCACCCTCTGCCGGGCGATCTTCTGGTGCAACGCCTGCCGTCAGCCCTTCGAGCAGTTCAAGGCGGTCTGAGCGCGCTGAACCTCAGCTGAACCTCATTGGAAGGCATTGCGTGATTTAGAAGGCATTGCGTGCGGATGGCGCGGTAGGGTCCAATCTCGGAAATGCAGGGGACCATCGTGGGCCCCCGCATGGTGGGAGGTGGGACTCTTGCAACGACCAGTCGTGGTGCTGCGCGCCCTCGCCCTCGGGGCCGTGCTCGCCCTCGTCGCGACCGCGTGTGGCTCGGAGAAGGGCACGACCGGGGGCCAGACCGGGGGGGCCAAGCAGGGCGGCACGATCGTGTTCGCGGCCTCGTCCGACCCGGTCAGCCTGGACCCGGCGTTCATCTCGGACGGCGAGTCGATCCGCATCACCAACCAGATCTACGAAGGGCTGGTCAAGACCAAGGCCGGCGGCACCGAGATCGAGCCGAGCCTGGCCAAGTCCTGGGCGGCGAGCAACAACGCCACGAGCTGGACGTTCGACCTCCAGGAGGGCGTCAAGTTCCACGACGGGACAGCGTTCAACGCCGCGGCGGTCTGCGCCAACTTCGACCGCTGGTACAACTTCAAGGGGGTCCTGCAGAGCGACTCGGTCTCCTACTACTGGGTCAGCGTGTTCGGCGGCTTCAGCGACAAGAAGAATCCCAGCCTCTACAAGTCCTGCGAGGCCAGGGACGACAAGACGGCCGTCATCAACCTGAACCAGCCGTCGGCCTCGTTCATCGCCGCCCTGTCGCTGTCGTCGTTCTCGATCCAGAGCCCGGAGGCGCTGCGGAAGTACGACGCCGACAAGGTGTCGGGCACCGCCGAGGAGCCGAAGTTCGAGAGCGAGTACGGCCTGGCGCACCCGACCGGCACGGGCGCGCTCAAGTTCGAGTCGTTCGCGGCCAACGACAAGACCGTGCTGGCCCGCAACGACGACTACTGGGGCCAGAAGGCCATCCTCGACAAGGTGATCTTCCGGACCATCCCTGACCTCGCGGCCCGGCGCCAGGCCCTCGAGGCCGGCGAGATCCAGGGCTACGACAACGCCGACCCGAGCGACGTGGAGGCCCTGAAGGCCAACTACCAGGTGCTCCAGCGGCCGGCGTTCAACGTCGCCTACGTCGGCTTCAACCAGAAGAAGAAGCCGCTCGACAACCCGATGATCCGGCAGGCCATCGCCCACGCGCTGAACCGCGACGCGCTCATCAAGGCGAAGTACCCGGCCGGCTCGCAGGTGGCCAACGAGTTCATGCCGCCCGAGGTGTTCGGCTACAACGAGAACGTCACCAAGTACGACTACGACCCGGACAAGGCCAAGCAGCTCATCGCCGAGTCCGGGGTGACCAACCCGGCCATCGAGTTCTGGTACCCGACCTCCATCAGCCGTCCCTACATGCCGGACCCGGCAGCCAACTTCCAGGCGTTCAAGGCCGACCTGGAGAAGGTCGGGTTCAAGGTCACGCCGAAGTCGGCGCCCTGGCGTCCCGACTACCTGAACGCAGTCCAGTCCGGCGGGGCCCCGGTCTACCTGTTCGGCTGGACCGGCGACTACGGCGACCCGGACAACTTCGTCGGGGTCTTCTTCCAGCAGCCCTCGGCGCAGTGGGGGTTCGACAACAAGGCGATCTTCTCGGCCCTGAACGACGCCGAGAAGGAGACCGACCAGTCCAAGCGCACCGAACTGTACAAGGCAGCCAACGAGCAGATCATGCAGTTCCTGCCTGGCGTGCCCTACGCCCACACCGGGCCGTTCCTGGTGTTCGCCAAGAACGTCAAGGGATACGTGCCCAGCCCGGTGACCACCGAGCTCTTCGCCACCGTCTCCCTCGGGTAGCGCAAAGGAGGAGCGTGCGCCAGGGCGGCCCTGACCGGGCCGCCCCGGCGTCACCACACGGCCGTGCTCAAGTTCACCGTCCGGCGGCTCGTCCAGCTCGTCCCGATCCTGATCGGGCTGTCGATCCTCGTGTTCGTGTGGATCCGGGCCCTGCCGGGCGGCCCGGCCGAGGCGCTGCTCGGCGAGCGGGCCACCCCCGAGGCGGTCGAGCGGGTCCGGGACCTGTACGGGCTCGACCGTCCCATCTGGCAGCAGTACCTCTCCTACCTCGGTCAGGTCGCGCAGCTCGACTTCGGGCAGTCGGTGGTGAGCCGGCGGCTGGTCTCGACCGAGATCAGCGAGCGCTTCCCGGCCACCGTCGAGCTGACCATCGCGGCCATGATCTTCGCGGTCGGCGTCGGCATCCCGCTCGGGTTCCTGGCCGCCAAGCGCTACCAGCGCCCCCTGGACCACCTCTCGGTGGCCGGGTCGCTGCTCGGCGTGGCCATCCCCGTGTTCTTCCTGGGCCTGCTGCTCAAGTACGTGTTCGCGGTGAAGCTGCACTGGCTGCCCACGGTGGGCCGGTCAGCCGCCACCTCGACCTCGCCGCACCCGACCGGCTTCTACGTGCTCGATGCCATCATCACCAACGACCGGGTCGCGCTGGTGGACGCCGTCCGCCACCTGGTCCTGCCCGCAATCGCGCTCGGGACCATCCCGCTCGCCATCATCACCCGCATCACCCGCGCCGCCGTGCTCGACGTGGTGAACGAGGACTACGTCCGCACCGCCCAGGCCAAGGGCATGGAGCCGCGGGTGGTCGACCGCAGGCACGTGCTCAGGAACGCCATGCTGCCGGTGACCACGATCATCGGGCTGCAGACCGGCCTGCTCTTGTCCGGCGCCATCCTGACCGAGCACGTGTTCGCCTGGGGCGGCATGGGGCAGTGGCTGTACCAGGCGATCTCCTACCGGGACTACGCCGTGCTGCAGGCGGGCATCCTGTTCCTGGCGATCGTGTTCGTGCTCGTGAACCTGCTCGTGGACATCTCCTACGCCCTGCTCGACCCCCGGATCCGGGTGAGGTGACGGGACCGTGAGCCTTGCCGAAGCCGAAGCCAAGGAATTCCAGGTCGAGGGCGAGCAGCTCGTCGGCCGCTGGGCCGACGCCCGCCAGCGCCTGCTCCAGAACCCCGGCGCGGTGGTCGGCCTGGTGCTCATCGCGCTGTTCGTGCTCGTGGGCGTGCTCGCCCCGCTGCTCGCGCCCTACGACCCGGGCCAGCAGGACCTCTCGCTGATCCGGCCCGGGGTGGTCCCGGGGCCGTCGGCCGACCACTGGCTGGGCGTCGACCAGCTCGGCCGTGACATCCTCTCCCGCATCGTCTACGGCGCCCGCTCCTCGCTCCTGATCGGGGTGGTGTCGCTCGGGTTCGGCGCGCTCGTCGGGCTCACCCTGGGCGCGCTCGCCGGCGCGGCCGGCGGCTGGGTCGACACCGTGATCATGCGCTTGATGGACATGATGCTGGCCATCCCCGGCCTGCTGCTGGCGATCGGCGTGGCCGCCGCGATCGGGCGCAGCCTCACCGCCGTGATGATCGCCATCGGCGTGGTCAACATCCCGATCTTCGCCCGCATGCTGCGCGGCTCCATGCTGAGCCAGCGCGAGAGCGACTATGTGCTGGCCGCCCGAGCGCTCGGGGTCAGGCAGTCGCGCATCGTGGTGGGCCACATCGTGCCCAACTCGATCGCCCCGGTGATCGTGCAGGCCACCCTGGCCCTGGCCACCGCGATCATCGACGCCGCCGGTCTGGCCTTCCTCGGTCTCGGCTCGGCCGACCCGGGCGTCGCCGAGTGGGGCCGGATGCTGGCCGAGACCCAGTCGTTCCTGCAGAACGCGCCGCACGCCGCCATCTTCCCGGGCCTGGCCATCGTCGTCTCCTGCCTCGGCTTCTACCTGCTCGGCGAGGGGCTGCGCGAGGCCCTCGACCCGAAGTTCCGGCGATGAGCACGGCGGGCGCCTACGAAGCCTCGCGCGGCGGGGGGAGAGCGCCGACCACCATGCCCCTGCTGTCGGTCAGCGACCTCGGCGTGGTGTTCCAGCGCCGCGGGCGGCGCCCGGTGCGCGCCGTCGACGGCGTCAGCTTCGAGGTCGAGCGGGGCCAGACCATGGGGCTGGTGGGCGAGTCGGGCTGCGGCAAGAGCGTCACCTCCCTGGCCATCCTGGGCCTGCTGCCCAAGCGGGGGAACCAGGTGAGCGGGTCGGTCCGGTTCGGCGGCCGGGAGCTGCTCAAGCTGTCCGACGCCGAGCTGCGGGAGATCCGCGGCCGCGAGATCGCCATGGTGTTCCAGGACCCGATGACCTCGCTCAACCCGGTGCTCACGATCGGCCGCCAGATCACCGAGGTGCTGCGCCGCCACTTCGGCCTGAAGGGCGACGAAGCCACCAGGGAGGCGGTGGCGCTGCTCGACTCGGTCGGCATCCCCGCCGCCCGCCGCCGGGTCCGTGACTACCCCCACCAGCTCTCGGGCGGCATGCGCCAGCGGGCCATGATCGCCATGGCCCTGGCCTGCCAGCCGAAGCTGCTGATCGCCGACGAGCCGACCACCGCGCTCGACGTCACCATCCAGGCGCAGATCCTGGGCCTGCTGCGGGCGCTCATCGCCGAGCGCGACACCGCCCTGCTGCTGATCACCCACGACCTCGGCGTGGTGGCCGGCATGTGCGAGACCGTGCACGTCATGTACGCCGGGCGGTTCGTGGAGTCCGCCGACCGCTACGAGCTGTTCGCCCGCCCCCGCCACCCCTACACGGCCGGGCTGCTCGCCTCGGTGCCGCGGCTGGACCAGCCGCGGGCCACGGCCCTGAACCCGATCAAGGGCTCGGCCCGTGACACCATCCCCTGGACCTCGGCGTGCGCGTTCGCGCCGCGCTGCGGCAACAGCATCAGCCGCTGCACAGCCGAGACGCCCGAGCTGGCTCCCGACGGCCTTCCCGGCTCCCAGGGGCCCGGGGTCGACCACCTGCTGCGCTGCTTCAACCCGGTCGGCGCCGAGGCGGCCGAGGCCAAGGAGCCCGTCACATGACCCCGGCGGGCGCCGCCGCAACCTGGCGCGGGAGGAGGGAGCGCCGAGCCTCCCCGGCGGGCGCACCCGGGACTGCTCGTGGTAGGAAGGGGCGCCGATGAGCCTGCTCGAGGTGCGCGGCCTCAAGGTCCACTTCCCGATCACCGAGGGGTTGCTCTTCGAGCGCAGGATCGGGGCGGTTCACGCCGTCGACGGTGTCGACTTCGACCTCGAACGGGGGGAGACCCTCGGCCTCGTGGGCGAGTCGGGCTGCGGCAAGAGTACCGCCTCCAAGGCGATCCTCCGCCTGGTCGAGCCGACCGAGGGAAGGGTGCGCTTCGACGGCACCGACGTGACCAGCCTGAGGGGCGAGGAGCTGCGCCGGCTCCGGCGCCGCATGCAGATGATCTTCCAGGACCCCTTCTCGAGCCTGGACCCGCGCCAGAGCGTCGGCTCGATCCTGTCCGAGCCGATCCGCACCCACCGGCTCGCGGGCGACGGCGACAAGGGCGTTGACGCCCGCGTGCGCGAGCTGCTGGAGGTGGTCGGCCTCCCGGCCGAGGCCGTCGGCCGCTTCCCGCACGAGTTCTCCGGAGGCCAGCGCCAGCGCATCGGCATCGCCCGCGCCCTCGCGGTCCGACCCGACCTCATCATCTGCGACGAGCCGGTGTCGGCCCTGGACGTGTCGATCCAGGCCCAGGTCATCAACCTGCTCGAGGAGCTGCAGGAGGAGTTCGGCCTCACCTACCTGTTCGTCGCCCACGACCTGGCCGTCGTGCGCCACATCTCCGACCGGATCGCGGTCATGTACCTCGGGAAGATCGTGGAGGTGGCGCCCTCGGACGAGCTGTACGATCTGCCCCTGCACCCCTACACGATCGCCCTGCTCTCGGCCATCCCCATCCCCGACCCCGAGGTCGAGCTGCGGCGCGAGCGCATCCTGCTCACCGGCGACCTGCCCTCGCCCGTCGACCCCCCGCCGGGCTGCCGCTTCCACACGCGCTGCCCGTTCCGCCAGCCCACCCGCTGCCACGACGACGTGCCCGAGCTGCGCACCCTGCGCACCGGCCACACCGTCGCCTGCCACTGGGCCGAGGAGATCCAGGCCGGCCGGATACAGCCCCACGAGGTGCCAGCCGAGGACGCCGACCCCGAGCTGGCCGGCGCCTGATCTCATCGACGTACCGTCGCAGCGACGCACGCCGTCGAAACCATGCCCGAGGACGCACCGTCGCGTCGGGTCACGCCGCGCTGGCCTCGAGGAACCGCATCCGGCCGGCCCCGACCACGTTGCCCTTGCGGTCCTACAGGAGCTGGCTGGGTCGTGCACACGGTGCCGTGACCCTTCCCCGCCGCTCAGGTGACCCTGGAGAGCACCTCGGCAAGGCGGCGGGCCCGGGGGTCGGCGGGCAGGTCGTCGAGCAGCACCGGCAGGGGGAGGGACCAGTTCGGGCGCTCGGCGAGCGTGCCGGGGACGTTGGGGCGGTCGGGCGCCTCCACGGCGTCCTCGAGCGTGGCGGCGACCAGCATCGACGGGGTGCGGGCGAGGAAGGCGTGGAGCGCGGTGAGCACGGTGGCGACGTCCCTGTCGGCGTCCGGGCCGAGCAGCCCCTCGGCCTCGAGCAGGCCGAGCAGGCTCTCGGCCTCCTCGCGCTGGCGCTCGTCCACCTCTGCGGCCTGCTCCGGAGCGACCACGCCGATCTCGAGGAGGTGGGCGAGGTCGGCGCCGGACAGGAAGCCGGCCACGGTGGGCAGGTCGTGGGTGGTGGCCGCGGCGAGCGCGAGCGGGGGGTAGTCGGCCGCCCGACGCCGCCCGGCCAGGTCCGGGCTGCGCTCGAACCAGGCGAGCCGGTAGGACAGGACGTCCTCGGCGGCCAGCCGCTCGCGCACGCCCGGCTCGACGGTGCCGAGGTCCTCGCCGACGACCAGCCCGCCGGCCCGGTGGCTCTCAAGCGCCAGGATGCCGAGCAGGTCGTCGGCCGGGTAGCGGACGTAGGTGCCCTCGGCGGGCGGGCGGCCCTCGGGGATCCAGAACAGCCGGAACAAGCCCATGACGTGGTCGACCCGGAGCCCCTGGGCGTGGCGCAGCCCGGCCCGGATGGTCTCCACGAAGGGCGCGTAGCCGCACGCTGCCAGGAGGGCGGGCACGAACGGCGGGAACCCCCAGTCCTGCCCGGCGGGACCGAGCGCGTCCGGGGGCGCGCCGGTGGTGATGCCCGAGGCGAGCTCGCGCTGGAACGACCAGGCGTCGAACCCGCCCCGGGCGACCCCGACGGCCAGGTCGTTGAGCAGCCCGACCGGCATCCGGGGGACCGCGGCGAGCTGCTCGTCCAGGAGCCACTGCAGGTAGGCGTGGTAGCCGACCTCGGCCGGGTGGTCGTCGCGCCAGGTGGCCACCGCGGGGCCGGCCGGGTCGCGGTAGTGGGCCGGCCACGCCCGCCAGTCCTCGCCCAGGGCGTGCTGGAGCGAGCAGAAGGTCGCGTAGCGGTCGAGGCCGGGCGTTGTCGCCCGGTAGGCCCGGAGCCGTGCAGCCCGCTCGGGGCCCAGGGCCAGCGCGGCATGGCAGAGACGCAGCGCCTCGTCCTTCAGCCGGGCCACGGCCTCCCGGTCGATGTGCTCGGCCCTGGTCAGGCGCTGCCCGGCCGCGGCCAGCTCGCCCAGGCGGGTGCGCTCGGCGGGCCCGAGCCGGCTGGCCTCTGGCACGTGCTCGACCCGCAGGTAGAGCGGGTTGCGGAACACCCGGCTGGACGGGTAGTAGGGGCTCGGCTGGCTCGGGGAGGCGGCATGCAACGGGTTGAGCAGCACGAATCCGGCCCCGAGGGAGCCGGCACCGGCGAGGCTGGCCAGGTCGCCGAGGTCGCCGAGGCCCCAGCTCGCCCGCGAGCGCGCCGCGTAGAGCTGCACCGCCCAGCCCCAGGCTCGGCCCTCCCCTCGCAGCAGGGCGGGCAGGTGGCAGCGGGGCGGCGCCACGATGAGCGCGGCGGCGCCCTCCGGGCCGAGCAGCCGGTGGTAGCCGAGGGGCAGGTCACCGGGCAGGAACTCCGGCAGGGGCCGCTCCTCGCCCGTCTCGAGCACCAGCCGGAGCGGCTCGCCGGTGCCGGCCCCGATCCCGGCGGGTGCGTCCTGGCCGCTCCGGAGCACCATGACCGGTGGCCGGGCGCCGGCCTGCGGAGGGGCAGCCGGGCCGGCGTCGGGGTCGACCCCCATGCCGACGAGCACGGCCCGCAGGGTGGCCTCGGTCACCTCGTACCCGCGCCCGGTCGCATCCTCGAACGAGGTCGCCACCCCCAGCGCCTCCGCCCGCTTCCTGAGCTGGTCAACGGCCATGCGCGTCACCTTACCGCCCACCGGGATTTCCCGGCTTTGCGCAACTACGGCAGACTTGACCCACGATGACGAGGAAACGCCGCTGATGGTGGTGGCCGGAGAGCCCATCTGGCCCGGCCAGCCCTACCCGCTCGGGGCGACCTGGGACGGCGAGGGCACCAACTTCGCGGTCTTCTCCGAGGGGGCAGAGGCGGTCGAGCTCTGCCTGTTCGACGAGGCAGGCGCCGAGCGCCGCCTCGGGCTGCCCGAGGTCACCGCCCACATCTGGCACGGCTACGTGCCCGAGGTCGGCCCGGGCCGCCGCTACGGCTTCCGCGTCCACGGCCGCTACGACCCCGACCACGGGCACCGCTACAACCCTGCCAAGCTGCTCATCGACCCCTACGCGCGAGCTGTCGAGGGCCGGGTCGACTGGGACGACTCGGTGTTCGGGTACCAGGTCGGCGCCGACGACCTCGTCCGCGACGACCGCGACAGCGCACCGCACGTGCCCAAGTCGGTCGTCGTCCACGACGGGTTCCCGTGGGGCGAGGACCGCCGCCCGAACGTGCCCTGGGCCGACACGATCATCTACGAGGCCCACGTGCGCGGCTTCACCATGCGCCACCCAGAGGTCCCGAAGCACCAGCGCGGCACCTACGCCGCCATGGGCTCCCCCCCGGTCGTCGAGCACCTGCGCGGGCTCGGCATCACCACCCTCGAGCTGCTCCCCGTCCACCACTACGTCTCCGAGCACGAGCTGGTCAGGCGCGGCCTGACCAACGACTGGGGCTACAACTCGATGGGCTTCTTCGCGCCCGAGGCGCGCTACTCGTCCGCCGGGAGCCGGGGCGAGCAGGTGCGGGAGTTCAAGGCGATGGTCCGCAACCTGCACGCCGCCGGCATCGAGGTGATCCTCGACGTGGTCTACAACCACACCGCCGAGGGCAACCAGCTGGGTCCCACCCTGTCGTTCCGCGGGCTCGACAACCGTGGCTACTACCGCACCATCGACCAGAACCCGCGCTTCTACATGGACTACACCGGCTGCGGCAACACCCTGAACGTGCGCCATCCCCAGGTGCTCGCGCTCATCATGGACTCGCTGCGCTACTGGGTGACCGAGATGCACGTGGACGGGTTCCGCTTCGACCTGGCCAGCGCGCTCGCCCGCAGCTTCCACGAGGTCGACCGGTTGTCGGCCTTCTTCGACCTCATCCACCAGGACCCGGTGGTGAGCCGGGTGAAGCTGATCGCCGAGCCCTGGGACGTGGGCGAGGGCGGCTACCAGGTCGGCAACTTCCCGGTCCTGTGGACCGAGTGGAACGGCCGCTACCGCGACACCATGCGCGACTTCTGGCGGGTCGCCCAGACCGGCGTGGCCGACTTCGCCTACCGGCTCACCGGCTCGTCCGACCTGTACAAGGACGACGGCCGCAGGCCCTACGCCAGCATCAACTTCGTGACCGCCCACGACGGCTTCACCCTGCACGACCTGGTCAGCTACAACGACAAGCACAACGAGGCCAACGGCGAGGGCAACCGCGACGGCGAGAGCCACAACCGCTCGTGGAACTGCGGGGCCGAGGGGCCCACCGACGACCCCGAGGTCCTCGCCCTGCGCGAGCGGCAGAAGCGCAACTTCCTTGCCAGCCTGCTCTTGTCGGCCGGGGTGCCGATGCTGCTTGCGGGCGACGAGCTGTCGCGCACCCAGCAGGGCAACAACAACGCCTACTGCCAGGACAACGAGCTCTCCTGGGTGGACTGGGAGCTGGACGAGCACGCCGAGTCGCTGCTCGAGTTCACCCGCGCGGCCATCGCGCTCCGGGCCGGCCACCCGGTCTTCCGCCGGCGCAAGTTCTTCCAGGGCCAGGCCATCCACGGGTCGGGGGTCAAGGACATCGGCTGGTTCACCCCGGACGGCGCCGAGATGGACCACTCCCTCTGGGCCGCGTCCGACGTGCAGACGCTCGGCGTGTTCCTCAACGGCGAGGAGATCCCGCACCGCGGGCCGCGTGGCGAGCGGATCGTCGACGACAGCTTCCTGCTGCTGCTGAACGGGGGGCCAGGGCCGGCCATGTTCACCCTGCCCGGCCGCCCCTGGGGCAAGGAGTACGAGCTGGTGCTGGACACCGGCCTGGCCTTCGTGCGCCCTGCCGGGGCCGACGCCCCCACCTACCTGGCCGGCGAGGAGCTGTCGATGGCCTCCCGCTCGTTCGCCGTCCTGCGCAAGCGCGCCTGACGCCCGCGAGTTTCTGGTACAATGGTACCAGGAATTGCGAGCCGGAGGTTCACCGTGTCGGCATGGATCTACCTGACCGTCGCCATCCTGGCCGAGGTGACCGGGACGGTCGCCCTGCGGTCCACGGACGGCCTCTCCCGCCCGCTCCCGCTGGCGATCGTCGTGGCCGGCTACGGGCTCGCCTTCTACCTGCTCACGCTCACGCTGAAGGAGCTGTCGCTCGGGCTGACCTACGCGGTCTGGGCCGGCGCCGGCACCGCACTGGTGGCGATGGTCGGCATGCTCGCCCTGCACGAGCCGGTGAACGCCCCCAAGCTGCTCGGCCTGGCCCTGGTGATCGCCGGCATCGTGAGCCTCAACCTCGGCGGTGCCCATTGACCAGGGCGGGCACGCCGGCCCCGGCCCGGGAGACCGGGCGGCGGGAGCGCGGGCTGCGCAGGCGGCGGGCGATCCTGGAGGCGACCCTCGGGATCATCGGCGAGCAGGGCACCGCGGCCGTCACCCACCGCGTGGTGGCCGAGGCGGCCGGCGTTCCGCTGGCCGCCACGACCTACTACTTCGCGTCAAAGGACGACCTGCTCGACCAGACCCTGCGCTTCGCGGCCGAGGAGGAGCTGGCCGCCCTGGAACGCGACGTCCTGCCGCCCGACTCGTTCCGTCCTGACGGTGCAGTCGCGGACGAGCAGCGCGCCCCTGCACCGCCCGCCGCGGACGCAGCCACCCTGCCCGAGGCGGCCGACCGGCTCTGTGCGGTCGTCTGGCACGGTTACCGCACCCGCGGGCGGGTGCGAGCGCTCGCGCTCTACGAGATCTACCTGGAGGCCGCGCGCCGGCCGACCCTGCGCGCGGTCGCGCAGGAGTGGAACGAGGCGTGCGTGCGGTTGCTGGTGCCCGGGCTGCGCGGGCTCGGCATCGCCGAGCCGGAGGGGGCCGCCCGCATGCTGCTCGCGATGCTGGACGGGTTCATGCTCGAGGATCTCGGCAGCCACGAGGCCGGCTTCGAAGAGCGGGTCCTGCGCCCGAGCGTCGAGCGCCTGCTCCGCGCCTTGGGCGGCGCCATCGGCTGAGCGCCGCTACTGTCGCGGCAACCGCCGGTCAGCGCAACAGGGAGGAGCACGACCTGACCGCCCACCTCGACCCGCGTTCGACCGACCGCGTCCAGCTCTCCGCCCGGTTCCCGTTCGAGGCCGCCCAGGCCGCCGCCCCCTACCTGGCCGACCTCGGCGTCTCCCACCTGTACGCCTCGCCGGTGCTCCGGGCCCGGACCGGCTCGCCCCACGCGGCGACTGATTGACCATGATCCGGGGGGTTCACTAGCCTGGACAAGAGATGACTCGAGGCGGCGGCGAGGGCTGGCCAGCCCGGTGGTTCCTGGCCTGCTCGTTCTGCGGTATGGGCAAGGACCAGGGCCGCAGGCTGGTGGCTGGTCCCGGCGTCGCTGTGTGCGACCGCTGCGTCGGGTCGGCCCTCGAGGTCGTCGTCGACGGCGCCTGCCGGGAGCCCGGGCTCCGGCTGGTGGACGGCGGCGGTCCCGAGCAGGCATGGGCGTGCAGCTTCTGCCGCAAACCGCTCCGCCGGGTCGGGCGGCTGGTCCGCGGCAGGGGCGGCCTCCACGTCTGCGGGGAGTGCCTCGACCTGTGCACCGAGATCCTGCGCGACGAGGCCCACCCCTGACCGACCGGCCGCACCCGCAGACCCGAGCGGGCAGCGCGCCGTTGCCGAAGCAGGTCACCAGAAGTCTTGCCCGTACCCCCCCGGGCCCTTCCCGGTCGCCGCCTCGAAGTAGGTAGCCAGGTCGCACGCGAATATCGTCGAGACTGCGCATTCCGCCCGATCCGCAATGCTCGTACCCTAGTTGGCACACTGTTGATGAATTGGCCCGTTTGCGGGGATAGACGGGTCAGACGGGTGGGGGTCATGCGGGGGTCGCGCCGGCAGCGGGTCGTCTGGATCGTGGGTGTGGTGGCCGTGCTGCTCGTCGCCGACGCGATCGCGGTGACGGGCGCGGCCGCGCTGCCGCTCCGCAAGCGGGAGGTGAACCCGAGCGGCGCGTGGAGCTGGTTCGGCGACCCGCGCGCCGTCTACCACCAGGGCGCCCACCGCCGGACCTACGTGGGCTGGGTCGACGCCCGCGGCAACGTCCAGGTGGCCAGCTACGACCACGACACCAGGGTGCGGGAGGTCGCCACCCTCAAGGCCAACTTCCAGATCGACGACCACGACAGCCCATCCCTGCTGGTGCGGCCGGACGGCCACCTCATGGCGTTCTGGTCGGCCCACATCGGCACCCAGATGTACTACCGCCGGACCACCCGGCCGGAGGACGTCACCGCCTGGGAGCCGGAGCAGACCGTGGGCACCAACACCCCCGGCCCATGGGGCTACACCTACCCGAACCCGGTGCAGCTGTCGGCCGAGGGCAACCGGGTCTGGCTGTTCTGGCGGGGCGGCAACTTCAACCCGACCTTCTCGACCTCCGGCGACGGGCTGGCCTGGACGCCGGCGAGCACGCTGGTGAGCGTCCCCGGCCAGCGGCCGTACGTGAAGGTCGCCAGCAACGGCGTGGACACGATCGACTTCGCGTTCACCCAGGGCCACCCGCGCGACGTCGCCTCGGCCATCTACTACGCCCGCTACCAGGCCGGGAGCCTGCGCCGGGCCAACGGCGCGGTGATCGCCCCGCTGGCCAGCCTGCCGATCGTGCCGTCCCAGGCCGATCGGCTCTACGACCCGGCCAGGCACTACGGTGCCAGGGCGTGGGTGCACGACGTGGCCAGCGACGCGCTCGGCCGTCCGGTGGTGGTGTACGCGACCTTCCCGGCGCCCGGCGACCACCGCTACAACTACGACCGCTGGGACGGCCAGCGCTGGGCCCACCACGAGATCGCGAGGGCCGGAGGGTCGATGAGCGTGGACCCGACCGAGCCGAACTACTCCGGCGGCATCACCCTCGACCACGACGACCCGTCCATCGCCTACCTTGCCAGGAAGGTGGGCAGCACGTTCCGGGCGGAGGTCTGGCGCACCGGGGACGGGGGCCACTCGTGGACCTCCCGGGTGGTGCGGTCGGGGTCGGCGCTGGGCAGCTACCGCCCGGTCTCGCCCCGTGGGCAGACCGGGCCGGACGCCAACGTCGTCTGGATGCTCGGCGGCTACCCGAGCTACACCACCTTCAGGACCGGCGTCGCCGGGGAGGTCCTGAGCCACGACGTCCACGCCCCGGCGGCGGTCGCGTCGGCGCCGGGGCGGCTCGACGTGTTCGCCTCGGAGGGCACCGGCGGGCACATCCACAAGCTCTTCGGCGGCACCTGGACCGGGTGGGGCGACTTCGGCCGCGGCCCGGCCGGGCACCGGGTGGGCACCCCCACGGTCGCCTCCTGGGGCCCGGACCGGCTCGACGCCTTCACCGTCGACCAGGCCACAGGCCGCCTGCTCCAGCGCACCTTCGCGGGCGGCGTGTGGAGCGGCTGGGCCGACCGCGGCCTGGGCCCGGGCGGGCACCGGGTCACCGCGCCGGCAGCAGTCTCGTGGGGCACCGGCCGGATCGACGTGGTCGCGCGCGACGCTGTCACCAGTGACCTCGTGCACTGGTCGTACGCGGGCGGCTGGCGCGGCCCCACGCGGGCGGGGCCGGGTCCCGGGGGTGCGTTCGTGCCCAGCGTGGCCTCCTGGGCGCCGGGCCGGCTCGACGTGTTCGCGGTGGCCACCGGCGGCACCCTGGCCCATGCCTACTACGGCGGGCGCTGGAGCCGGTGGGAGCGTCTCGGCACGGGCCCAGGCGGCAAGCCGTACGGGTCCCCGGCCGCGGTGGCGTCCTGGGGGCCGCGCCGGCTCGACGTGTTCGCGCCCGCGGACGGTGGCCGCATGCTGGCCCACCGCTGGTTCGACGGGGTCGGCGCCAGGGGCTGGCACGGCCCCGAGAACCTCGGCGTCGGCCCGGACCGCGCGCCGATCAGCGGCATGGCGGCGGTGTCCTGGGCACCACGCCGCCTCGACCTGTTCTTCACCAACGCCAGCGTGCACGGCCTCCTGCACACCTGGTTCTCCGGGCGCTGGGCAGGCCCTGAGCACCTGGACTTCGGCGGCTCCCAGGTGCCGGTGATGGCCGACGCGGCACCCAGGGCGAGCCCGATGCCGCAGAGCCCGCTCGCCAAGAGCCTGGCGGAGGACTGAGCCCGCCTCCGCCAGCAGGAAGAGGGCGGGTCGCCTACAGTGCGGGTCGTGTACGCAAGGACCGCCACACTGGCCGACTTCGACGGCATGGTCGCTCTCTGGAAGGCTGCCGGGCTGAGGTTCCGGGTCGAGCCCGTGGCCGAGGAGCTTGCGACCGTGCTGGAACACGACCCCGACCTGGTCCTGGTGGTCGAGGACGGCGGCTCGATCGTGGCCTCCGTGCTCGGGACCTGGGACGGCCGGCGGGGCTGGGTGAACCGGCTCGCCACCCACCCGGGCCACCGGGGCCGGGGCCTCGCCCGGCTGCTCATCACCGAGCTGGAGACCCGCCTGCGGGCCAAGGGCTGCCGCAAGGTGACCTGCTCATCGAGCCGGACAACGCGGCCGTTGTCACCTGGTACGAGCGCCTCGGCTACCGCCGCGAAGACCTCATCTTCATGGACAAATTCTTGTAGTCCGTCAGGGCAGGAGCTCGAACCTTTCCACGTGGCGTCGCACCAGCAGGGGCGCCCGCGCACGTGCGCGGGCGCCCCTGTGGGACCGGTTGGCTACGCCCAGGTGACCTGTGGGACCGGTTGGCTACGCCCAGGTGACCTGTGGGACCGGTTGGCTACGCCCAGGTGACCTGTGGGACCGGTTGGCTACGCCCAGGTG